>Ga0335085_10001775_pt1 | contig 43350 bp, 27 predicted proteins | sample Lox_Sample_45_FD_206712 | JGI IMG/M metagenome (GOLD analysis project Ga0335085, IMG submission 206712) | Soil microbial communities from Loxahatchee National Wildlife Refuge, Florida, United States - Lox_Sample_4.5 | ecosystem: Environmental > Terrestrial > Soil > Wetlands | place: USA... | reverse complement strand
GCAGATTTTTCTTTCATCAAAGACGACTAGTTTACGCCATGGAAGCGGTGGAGGCAACTTTGTCGGGGGAATTTATGCGCTGCCGGATGGCCAGGTAAATCGCCTCGCAGGTGGCCGGGACTTTGAGCGGAACTTCGCCGCCGGGCGCGCCGAATGCGGCGATGGCATCGCGAATCGCCTCACGGACGGAAATCGCGAGCATGAGCGGCGGTTCACCAACCGCTTTGCTGCCGAGAATGGTCTGGCGTTGGGCGGCGTTCGTCAGGAATTGGACGTTGAACTCGCGAGGACGGTCGCCGGCGGCGGGAATTTTATAGGTGTCCGGCGAGTGCGTGAGCAAGCGGCCTTGTTCATCCCAAATCAATTCCTCGCACGTGAGCCAGCCGGCGCCTTGCACGAAACCGCCTTCGATTTGGCCAAGATTGATTCCGGGATTTATCGAGTCGCCCACGTCGTGCAAAATGTCGGTGCGCAAAATCTGCGTCATGCCGGTGAAACCGTCGACTTCAACTTCGGTGACCGCCGCGCCGACGGCAAAATAAAGGAACGGACGTCCCTGGCCTTTCGCGCGGTCATAATGAATCTCCGGGGTGCGATAGTAGCCCGTGGACGAGAGACTGATGCGCTGGAAATAAGCCTGCTGCACGACTTGCGTGAACAAAACTTTTGCTTCTGGAATGTCGCGGAGGAAAACAAAACCGTCAGCGAAAACCAAGTCGTTTTCCGTAGCAGCCGACGCAAGGAGGCTCTGACTTTGCTTTGATTTTAATTTGAGACTCGTCACCTCGTCTCCTGCGAGTTTGAGGGCGACCGGCGCGAGCCGCGCGCGCAGAATTTCGCAGGCGTTCTTCACGGCCATGCCGTTCAAGTCAGTGCCGCACGAGGCCGCCGTGGCGGAAGTGTTCGGCACTTTGTCGGTGCTGGTGGGCATGACGCGGACTCCGTCGAGCGGGATGCCGAGTTCCTTTGCCGCGACCATGCCGATATTGGTGTGGACGCCCTGGCCCATTTCCGTCGCGCCGTGATTCACCTGCACCGTGCCGTCCTGGTAAATCAACACGAGCGCGCCCGCCTGGTTCAGATGCGTGAGCGTGAACGAAATGCCGAATTTCACCGGCGTCATCGCGAGGCCGTGCTTGCGATGCGGATGGGCTGCATTCCATTTCGCGATTTCCGCGCGACGTGTTTCAAAGGCGCTGCTGGTTTTCAATTCCCGCCAGACGCGCTGGATGCGGTTGTCTTCAATTTCCTGGCCGTAATGCGTGGTGTTCGTTGCGCCCGTGCCGCGATATAAATTTCTTTCGCGGATGTCCTCGGGTGATTTGCCGAGCCGCCGCGCAATGCGATCAATAATTTCTTCAATGACCAGCATCCCCTGCGGGCCGCCGAAACCGCGGAAGGCGGTGTTGGACGCGAGATTTGTTTTCGCGACCTGCCCGCTAAACTCGACGCTCGGGATGTAATAGGAGTTGTCGAGATGAAAGACGGCGCGATCCGTGACGGGCATGGAAAGATCGAGCGACCAGCCGCCGTTGGAAATCAGTTCAATCTTCGCCGCGAGCAAATCTCCCCGCGCATTAAAACCGACTTTGAATCTGGCGAGGAACGGATGGCGCTTGCCGGAGATCATCATGTCGAGATCGCGATTGATCCGCACGCGCACGGGGCGATGCGTCTTCGCCGCTGCCAACGCCGCGAGCGCGGCGAAGGTGGCGGCCTGCGTTTCCTTCCCGCCAAAACCGCCGCCCATGCGCGGGCTTTGCACGACCACATGATTTACCGGCACATGCAGCAGGTGCGCGACGATGTGCTGAACCTCGGAGGGATGTTGCGTGGAGGACATCACGAACATCGAGCCGTCCTCGCCCTGCTCAGCCCACGCGGCCTGCATTTCGAGATAAAAATGTTCCTGGCCTTCGAGTGAAAATTCGCCTTCGAGAATTTCCGGGGATTCCGCGAGCGCGCGCTGGATGTCGCCGCGGCGGATGAAATTCGGTTCGGTGTGAAAACTGTTTTGCGCAATGGCGTCTTCTATTTTAAGAATCGGCGGCAAAGGTTCGTATTCGACGATGACTTTTTTCGCCGCCTCACGACAGGCTTCCTGCGTTTGGCCGACGACGAGCGCAATGATCTGGCTGTGATAAAAAGCTTCCCGGTCCGCGAGCAGAATTTCGTCGTGCCGAATCGCGCCTACGTCATTGAGGCCGGGCACGTCCTCGGCGAGCAGGACGGCGGCGATGCCGGGCATGTTGCGCGCAGCGGAGGCATCGCGTCGCAAAATTTTCGCGCGGGCATGAGGCGCGCAGACCGGCCAGACTTCGAGCATGTTTTTCCGCGCGGCGAAATCATCCGTGTAAATTGCCTCTCCGCTGACGTGTTTGTGGGCGCTTTCGTGAGGAGGGCTATTGGTCCGGCGGGAAACCGTTGAAACGGTCTCCCAAGGTTGCGTTTCCTGCACCGGGCTGAAGTCCGGCGTTAATGAGAGGGACTTGATGAAAAATTTGTCGAACAGATTGACGATCAACTCCTCGCGGAATTCCGCCGAGCCGCGCACGTCGGAGATGGGTGTGAATTCCGTTCGCAAAATCGGAATGATCTCGCGAACGGTTTCTTCATTCCAAGTTTTTCCAAGCAATGCGGCTTCGGTTTTTTTGGCGCGCATCGGCATTGCCGCGACTCCGCCATAGGCCAATCGCGCGTGACGAACCACGTTCCGCGCATCCAGATCCACGATGAAATATGCAGCGACGGTGCTGATGTCCATCTCACGGCGTTTGGAGACTTTGAACCATTCGCAGCGGCGCGTGAGTCCGTCCTTTGCCGCGTCGCGCGGGATGAGAATGGTCTTCAGCACTTCGCCGGGCTGGAGAGCGGTCTTCCGGTAGGAGACAAAAAATTCGCTGATGGGCGACGTGCGTTCGCCGTTGGGGGAAACGATCACGACCCTGGCGTCCAACGCCAGCAACACCGGCGCGCTGTCGCCGATGGGTGATGCGGTCACGATATTCCCGCCCATCGTGGCGCGATTGCGAATCTGCCGCGAGCCGAACACGCGCAGCATATCATTCAGCGCGGGAAATTCCTTGCCAAGCTTGTCCTTGATGTCCGTCAGCGTTACGGCCGCGCCGATGCGCCATTCGTTTGGCGTGGAGTCCAAATTTTTGAGTTCAGCCACCGCTTCAGTGGAGATGAACGTTGGGAATTTTTTGAACCGCTTGGTGATATCCAGCCCGAGCTCCGTCGCGCCGGCGATGAGGCGGGCGTCAGGATGTTCCTGTTTCAGGCGCAGCAGTTCGGGCAGGGTTGTTGGGCGGAAGAATTTTTCGCCGGCGAATTGGTATTCGGCAAGGGCGAGGTGCGGTTTGGAATTTTTTAGCTGCTCGGCGAAGGCATCCTGGAACTCATGGAGATCGTCCGCCCGAAATGTTGAGAATGCCTCCTTGGCGGCGTCGCAAATGGGACGATAGCCGGTGCAGCGGCAGAGATTTCCGGAGAGTTGATCGTCGAGGTCGTCATCGGTGTGCAGGTCGTCGCGGTAGTAGCCCTCGAAGAGCGAACAAATGAAGCCGGGCGTGCAGTAGCCGCATTGCGAGCCGCAGCCTTCAGCCATGGCGCGCTGCACGGGGTGCATCTTTGCGGCGCAACCAACGCCTTCGACACTGATGACCTCACGGCCGGCGAGCAGGCAGATGGGCATGAGGCAACTGTTCACGGCGCGGAACGTCGCCTGGCCGTTCGCATCGCGTTCCACGATGACAACCGAACATGCGCCGCAATCGCCTTCCGCGCAGCCTTCCTTCGTGCCGGTCAATCCGCTGCCACGGAGGAATTCGAGGAGCGTCGTGTTCGGAGAAACGTCTGTGAGGGAGACGTGACGGCCGTTTAAAACAAATTCCAGTGCCGCGGCCATACAGTTTTACTCATCACAATTTAACATCCGGGCGTTCAATGCATCAATCTATCAATTCATACGCCGGCAGAGTCAAGAACTCCGCGAATTGAGCGCTTTTTGACATTTCGCTGAACAATTTTGCGGCGCGCGAATAATTTCCGGAGTTGAACCGCGCGGCGCCGGTTTCCTTTTCAATGCGCGCCATTTCCTGCGGCAGCAGTTCGTCGTAAAGCTGCGCCGTGATTTTGCGGCCGTCGGCGAGAGTGGCATTGTGTTTCAGCCATTGCCAGATTTGCGCACGCGAAATTTCCGCCGTTGCGGCGTCTTCCATCAAATTATAGAGCGGCACACAGCCATTGCCGCCGAGCCAGGCTTCGAGATATTGCACGCCCACGCGGATGTTCGCGCGCAAACCCTCCTTGGTGATGGTGCCCGTGGGAACGCTCAACAAATCCTTCGCGGTGACATTCACATCGTCGCGCTGTTTGGAAATTTGATTGGCCTGCGGCATGTGTTTGTCGAATGCCTTCAACGCGATCGGCACGAGACCAGGATGCGCGACCCAGGTGCCATCATGGCCGTCGGTGGCCTCGCGTTCCTTGTCGGCGAGCACCTTGGCGAGCGCGGCGTCATTGGCGGCGGGATCGTTCTTGATGGGAATCTGCGCGGCCATGCCGCCCATGGCGTGCGCGCCGCGACGATGACACTCCTTGATGACATTCAGGCAATAGGCGCGCATGAAGGGCGAAGTCATGGTCACCTGCGCGCGATCGGGCAGCGTGAAACCGGGGCGGTTGCGGAATTTTTTGATGAAACTGAAGATGTAATCCCATCGGCCGCAATTCAATCCAGCCGAATGCTCGCGCAATTCGAAAAGAATTTCCTCGGTTTCGAACGTGGCGAGAATGGTTTCGATGAGAACCGTGGCGCGAATGGAGCCGCGCGGAACTTTCAAAGTGTCCTGCGCGAAATTGAAAATGTCATTCCACAATCGCGCCTCGAGATGGCTTTCCATCTTGGGCAGATAAAAATAGGGGCCGCTGCCGCGTTTCAGAAGTTCGGCGGCGTTGTGAAAGAAATAGAGACCAAAATCAAACAGGCTCGCGGAAATCGGTTTGCTGTCCACCAGCACGTGCTTTTCCGACAGATGCCAGCCGCGCGGGCGGACCATCAAGGTCGCGGTTTTTTCGTTGAGCTTGTATTGCCTGCCTTCGGGGCTGGCGAAGGAAATCGTGCGGCGAATGGCGTCGCGAAGGTTGACGTGGCCTTCGACGAGATTTTTCCACGTCGGGGAAGTGGCGTCTTCGAAATCGGCCATGAACACTTTCGCGCCGGAATTGAGGGCGTTGATGACCATCTTGCGGTCGACGGGGCCGGTGATTTCCGTGCGGCGATCCTGCAGGTCTGCGGGAATGGAAGCCACGCGCCACGATTTATCTTCGCGAATGGATTTGGTCGCCGGGAGAAAATCGGGCATCGCGCCGGCGTCGATTTCCTTTTGGCGTTCGACGCGCGCGGCGAGAAGTTTTTCGCGCGTGGGTTGAAATTGACGGGCGAGTTTTTCGACAAAAGCGAGCGCTTCCGGAGTGAGAATTTCGGCCGTCTGGCCGGTGACGGGTGCTTTCAGTTCCATTTGTTTCAAAAATTTAATTCGAGAGTAGAACAGTGGCGGCGGAAAAACGTAAAGCCATTTCGCACAGGAGTTATTCACGGATTCGGTCGCACGGGCTTTGGATTTGAAATCTGCGGTGAACGCGAAATACTGGTGGCATGAACCGCCGAAAGTTCCTCCAACTGGGTGTCGTGGGCACGGGTGCTGTCATGGCCGGCATTGAACCGTTGCGCACCGAGGCGCCTGCTACCGTCCGGCCAGCCACCACGGTTGCCATGCCCATCAGCATCGCGCCGCTGGCGAAAGACGATCTGAACGCCATGTTTGCCGACATGCGCGAGCGCGCCGGGGTGAATGCACTATTTCCCTTCATGTATTCCCACGAGCCGCATCGCGCAGGCGTGCCGCCGTCTGAAACATTTCACGGCGGCAATTACGCGCGACCGCACATGCAATATTACAACGACACACCGCTGACTTTGCAGGACATGCGCGCGCCGGAGTTCGGCGACGTGGACATTCTTGAGCGTGTCATCCCGGTGGCGGGCAAGCATGGCATCCGCGTGTTTTGTTTTTTGCTCGAAGACAATTCGCTCCCGGCCAAGGTTCCGGACTGGCAATCGCTTTACGAAGTGGATCATCATGGGCGCCGGACCAAGGGGCATCCGGGCGGCCCATGCTTCAACAATCCCGCCTATCGGAATTTCACGCTGGGTCTCGTGGAAGACTACGCGCGCTCGTATGATATCGGCGGCATCATGTGGGGCTCGGAACGCCAGAGCGGATTTCTCAACACACTCAGCCTCTCTCAAAGCAGCGGCCAGGATCCGGCGGGCACGACTTGTTTTTGCGAGTTCTGCCAGAAGAAGGGCCGCAGCCTGGGAATTGACGTCGAGCGCGCTCGCGCGGGATTTGATGAAGCGGAAAAATTCCTGCGGGCCGGGCGCGCCAATCAAAAGCCGCGCGACGGGCATTTTGCCACGTTCTGGCGGTTGCTGATGAAACATCCCGAGGCGCTCGCCTGGGAAAATTTGTGGGTCACGAGCCGCCATGCGTTTCAAGCGGACATTTATCAACGGGTCAAATCCGTGAATCCGGCATTACAAGTGGGCTTCCACGTATGGCAAAATGTTTCGTTCAGCCCGTTCCAGCGCGCGGAGGAAAATCTCACTGACCTGGCCGGCTGCGCCGATTTTATCCGTCCCGCCCTGTACAATAATGTGGCCGGCGGACGTTTCGTCAGTTTTGTGAAAGGTGCTCATTCCTCCGTGTTGGGCGATTTGCCGCCGACTGTTGCCAGTGACGTTTTATTGCATCAACTCGGATATGACGAAGCCGCCTATGACCGGCTGTCCACCACCGGTTTTTCCGCCGGGTACGTGGAGCGGGAAACGCGTCGCTCCGTGGAAAGCGTGGACGGCCACCCGGTGCAGATCTGGCCGGGCGTGGATATCGATGTACCGGTCGGCAGGGACGAAAGCCATTGCACCCCGGAGAGTGTGGCGAGCGCGGTAAAAGCGGCTTTTGCCGGCGGCGCGAAAGGGATCATCCTCTCACGCAATTACACGGAGATGAAACCGGAAAATCTGTCGGGTGCGGGCGGGGCGTTGCGGGAGTTGGGAGTGATTTAAGCCGGCGATTCGTAGCGCAGGCGTCCTCGCCTGAGTTCCGGCACCGTCCCCGTGCCAGGAATAACTGTCGCTTCGTTGCGCGTCGAATGTCTGGCGGCGAGACGCCGCCGACACTCGCAGCCGGGACGACCGCGCTACATTTGGTTTAGTACGCGAGCCCCAAGTAATCGTATCGGCCGGGGCTGACAATAAAACAGTTGCGTCACGGCTTCAAAAAAGCGTCCAACTGCTCCGCGAATTTCGCCGGTTGATCGAGCATAATGAAGTGAAACGAATCCTCGATGCACACCAGTTTCGCGCCGGGCAACGATGCGAAATTGTCGTGATACAATTTATCGGTGGCCTCGCGCGGAAAACCGGACTGAGAATCCCACGGGTAGAGCAGAGTGACCGGCGCTTTGATTTTGTGCAGGTCGGGGCGGAGATCCGTGGTCGTGTCTTCATACATCGCGCGGGCAACGACGGATTTATCGGACGCAATGGCCCAGGCAGTTGCCAGTTTCAGGCCGTCCGGTGACTTGACCAGGTTGGGAAGAAAATCTTTTTCTCCATCCGCGTAGGCGTCCTGGGATTCCCCGAGAATCATATCGCGCATCGTGGCGGCCTGCGGCGCGGCGTTGGTGACATCGCTCGCACCCAGGATCACGCCGAAAAATGGCAGCGCGTCCACGATCATCAGTTTGCCGACATCGTCCGGATGCTGAATCGCGAGCATCATGCCCATCAATCCGCCAAGGGAATGGCCGACAATCTTCGGCGACTTGAGATGGTTCGTTTTGATGTAAAGGTCGATGGCGTCGACCGTCGGTTGAATGACGGCGCCGGATGCATTCGCACCCGCAGGCGCGCCGGCGAATCCAGCCACCTGGATGAGGTGCAGGCGATAGCGGCCCTCGAGTTGCTTGGCCGTGGCGTCCCAGACAGCGCTGGAGCATGTCAGTCCGGGAATGAGCACGACATCCGGACCTTTGCCGCGAACGCTGACGGTGATCCGGTCCGACGCAGGAGCGGCAAAGATTGCGTGGAACTGTAAAACGAAAACTGCGGCGAGGAGGATTTTCAATTTCAAGTTTTGCATTGGAGTGGAGATTTGCGTCAGCATAGTCACAGGATAAGCGCCCAACCAGCCGGAAAGGTTACAAAATTTCTTTGGGGAATGAGGGGCTTTGACACGAATTTACACTAATTTTTTCGAAGTTTCTTCGTTTCTTTCAATTCGCGTAAATTCGTGAAATTCGTGTCAGAACTTTGGGCTTAATCCGCGTGAATTCGCGATCAAATTTTTTCCCGAATCCACCCCATCGTTTTCTCCGCCAATTTATCGAAGGCCATCACGCACATTTCCAGATGCTCTTCCCTGGTGTCTTCGATTTTATTGTGGCTGATGCCCTGGAGGCTTTGGACGAACATCATGACCGTGGGCACGCCGGCGGAGGCTACTTCGGCGGCGTCGTGCAATGGGCCGCTGGGGAGGCGATGCGATTTGCCGCAGGTCTCGCGGATGGCTTCGTCGCAGAGGTTGATGAGATCGTTGTTGAAGGGGCGCGGGGCGATTTGCCAGAGGCGTTCCCAGGAAACTGTCACGTTGCCTTCCTTCGCAAATTGTTCGCTCGCGGCTTTCGCCTCGGCCAGCATTTTTCCGAGCGCTGCGGCGTCGAGATGGCGCTGGTCGAGCGTTATGCGGCATTCCTCGACGACGCTGGTGACAATGCCGGGCTTGGTGGTGCAGGAGCCGATGGTGCAAACGCCCCCATAGTGGCACGGGCGTCCCGCCCGTGCGTCGTCAACTCCTGGGTTGGAACTCACGGGCGAGACGCCCGCGCCACTACTGCGCTCGGCGATGCGATAGACCTCGGGGCTCATTTTCGCCGCGGCGAGGAAGGCGTCCTTGCGGCGATTCATCGGCGTGCTGCCGGAATGGGCGGCCTGACCGTGAAAAGTAATCGCATGGCGTTCCACGCCAAACGTCCCGAGCACGGCACCGAGCGGGAGATTGAGATCGAGGAGGACCGGGCCCTGTTCAATGTGCAATTCGAGATAGGCGGCGGCATTCTTGAGTTCCACGCCGCTGTCTTTCACGCGCTCGAAGTCGATGCCGACATTTTTGAGCGCGTCCGGAAGTCTGGTGCCGCTCTTGTCGACGAGCCCGCGGGCTTCGTTCATGTCGAGATTTCCGGAGCACGCGGAGGAGCCGAACAGACTTTTGCCGAAGCGCGCGCCTTCTTCATCGGCCCAATCCACGACCCGCACGGTGACCGGCGGCTTGCCGTGATATTGCGCGTGGATGCGCCGCAAAATTTCGACACCGGCGAGCACGTTCAGGCAGCCATCGAGCCAGCCGCCATTCGGCACGGAATCGATGTGGCCGCCGATGAGCAGCGATTTCTCCGATTCGCCGCGCAAGGTGAACCAGGTATTCCCGGCGGCATCATTGTGAATTTCGAGCGGGAGCCCGGTGAGTTTTTGGCGGAGCCAGCCGCGGGCTTTGAGCCAGGTGTCAGTGAAGGCGACGCGTTGAGCGCCGTTTTCATCGCCGGTGAGCGCGCGGAGTTCCTTGAGTTCGGCGACGGTGCGCTTGGGATCCAATGGGCTGCTCATGAGAGCAATCATGGCTTGGAATGAATTTTTTTCAAATAAATCCAAACCTTGGTGGCGAGGTTTTCATGGATGTTTACACAAGCTCTTTGAATTTGCGGCGATTCACCGACTCGGCGCTCCGGACTTTTACGGAGATTTGCACAATAAGTTGAAACGGTCGCGGCGATATGAGTCACTAGCGGTCCATGAGATTTTCCTTTTTGCTGGCGATCGTCCTTTGCTGTTTCCCGTTTGCGGCGATGCCGTTTTCCACGACCAATCTTTTGCTGAATCCCGGCGCTGAAGAGAACAGCCTGACGAACTGGACTCCGGGCGGCGTTTCCAATCCGCGGGTCGACAATGGCTCGTTTGATCCCGGCATCAATCCCCATTCCGGGACGAATGATTTTCTTGCCGGCACGGGCAGTGCGGGCAGTCTCTCGCAGACTGTAGCGCTCGTCGGGAACCAGGGCGTCACGGCCGGCGCAATTGATGGCGGCGGCTTGCTGGCCTACGTGTCGTTTTGGGAGCAGGGCCTGAACCAGGGCAGTTCGAGCGATGACGCCTATGTGAGCCTGGTTTTCATGGGAGCCACCAGCAATTCCATAAGTACGTGGGCGTCTCCGGAAATTGATTCCCATGATTTGACGTGGTCGAATTACTCCGCCTACCTTCCGATTCCGACCGGCACCCGCTTCATTCAATACAACATGAATTTTGTGCGCCACGTGGGCAGCGACCTCGATGCGTTCATCGATGACAACCTCCTGAGTGTGACGGACACGGGACCGAGTTCCGCGCTTCCGGTGCTGTACATTTCCGCTGCGCCGACGAGTGCCCTGGTCTACTGGCCCACGCAGAATGCGGACGGATTCGTGCTCGTGCAAAAAACCAATCTCGCCGCGACGAGCTGGACGACTGTCAGCACTCCCGTGACCACCCTCAACGGCACGAACCAGGTTCCGGTTTCACCGCTTTTGAAAAATCAGTTTTTCCGGTTGTATCATCCTTGATTGGCTGTTCGGTTGGTCTTGTTGAGGAAACCGGCGTTATTGTCCACAGGCGGCACGCGCCTTTTGGGATTAAATTTTCATTAAAATCCCTTGACGATTCGGGCTGAGTCTGCGTGATTTCTTCAATCACCCCAACCAGCCGTACAACCAGAGAAGGTCCGTTTATGAAAAGACACCTTTTGTTTGCAGCGCTTTTAATGCTCTCGTTCCGCGCGCCTGCGCAAGGCACGGTTTTTACTTACCAGGGCAAACTGAACGACAACAATGCTCCGGCCGATGGCAGCTACGATTTTCGATTGCGGCTCGCATCCGATCCGCAGGGCAACGCCTTTGTGGCCGGCCCGTTGTTCACGAATGCGGTGCCGGTGCAGGGGGGATTGTTCACGTTCACCGTGGATTTCGGCCCCGGAATTTTCACCGGATCAAATTATTGGCTGCAGGTGGACGTGAAGACCAACAACGCCGCGAGTTACACAACGCTGACACCGCTGCAGACGATCACGCCGGCGCCGTATGCGATTTTTGCAAACACCGCGAGCAATCTTTCAGGCACGCTGGCGGCGGCGCAATTGACGGGGGCGCTTTCGTCCACCCAACTTTCGGGCGCCTACTCCGGCGCGGTGACTCTCAGCAATGCAGCGAATGCGTTCAGCGGAAATTTCAACGGCAACGGCGGCGCCTTGAGCAACGTGAATGCGGCGACTGTGGGCGGATTGAGCGCAACGGTTTTTTGGAAAACAAACGGCAACTCCGGGGCGAACCCGACCAACGGGGCGTTCCTGGGCACCACCGACCAACTGCCGTTCGAACTGAGGGTCAATGGCCATCGTGCGTTTCGTCTTGAGCCGGACAGCAGCGGATTTTTTCCAAATGTCATTGGAGGCAGCGGTGGCAATACAGTCGCGGCGGGATTAACCAGCACGACCATCGGCGGTGGCGAAGAAAACGATGTATTCGTGACTGGAGATCCTTTTTCGGCATCAGGCTCAACCATTGGCGGAGGTGTTGCAAATCTGATCGGTACAACTCCAGGAAGCGGCACCGTAGCTTTTGGGGGCGTTAATTTCATCGGCGGCGGTCTCGCGAACAACATCAGGGAAGGCGGTGATTTTGATGTCATTTCCGGCGGTGCGGATAATCTCATCAGCACCAACTCGGACTATGGCGCCATTTCGGGTGGAAATCTGAACAGCGTTGCCGCCAACTCGGCCTTTGATTTCATTGGCGGCGGCGGCGGCAATGTAATTGGCACGAATTCATCTTATGCTGTGGTTGGCGGGGGCAGCAGCAATACGGTCGCGAACAATGCATCTTTCGCCGCCATTCCCGGCGGAGATTTGAATCTGGCCACGAACAGCGCCTTCGCTGCGGGCCATCGCGCCAAGGCAATCCACCAGGGCGCCTTTGTTTGGGCGGATTCGCAGAACGCGGATTTCGCTTCCACGGCCGCAAACCAATTTCTCATCCGCGCGGCGGGCGGCGTTGGCATTGGCACCACGGCTCCCACGCGGGAACTTGAAGTGCAACATTCGGGCGATACCGAAATCGGAATCAAGAGCACGGATTCCGGCGGGCACCTGTGGACGCTGCAGAGCAGTTCAGTTTCAGGGAGCGCCAATCTCGATGCCACGTTCCAGATTGTCGATCGCACGGCGAACAGTTCCCGCATGCTCATCGGCACGAATGGAAACGTGGGCATTGGCACCACTAACCCGACGAACCGGTTGCATGTCGTCGGCGGCATCACCTGCACGGCGCTGGTCCAGACCAGTGACCGGAACGCCAAGGAAAACTTTGCGCCAGTTTCGCCGAAGGAAGTGCTGGCCAAGGTGGCAGCGCTGCCAATCTCCACCTGGACTTACAAGGAGATGCGCGATGGGAGGCATTTGGGCCCCATGGCGCAGGATTTTTACACCGCGTTTCAGTTGGGCGGGAGCGACACGACCATCACCGCGGTGGATACCGAGGGCGTGGCGCTGGCGGCCATTCAGGGCCTGAACCAGAAATTGATTGAGGAAATCGAGTGCCGGGATGCCGAAAATGCGGAGTTGAAAGAGACCGTTTCGGAACTCAAGCGGATGGTTGAGGCGCTTAATCGCAAAATCGACGGTGGCGCGAAGTGACTGGCCGGGTCGGGCGGTCAACGCCGGTGGACGCCGCGGAATCGCGCCCCTCCGTCATAATTTCTGTTTCCATTTTGTAACTTGGTGCTTTAACTTCATGAATTATGGCCACGCTAGCGACTTCCGTTGACGGTCTGAAACTCCCCAATCCTTTTGTCATCGGCTCCGGGCCGCCCGGAACCAATCTCAACGTCATCACCAAGGCGTTCCAGGAAGGGTGGGGCGCGGTCATCGCCAAAACCATCAGCCTCGATTCCTCGAAGGTCATCAACGTCACGCCACGCTACGCCAAGTTGCTTGCGGCCGATGGTGAAGTCATCGGCTGGGAGAATATCGAGCTCATCAGTGACCGCCCTTTCCATTTGTGGCTGGATGAATTCAAGAAATGCAAGGACCAGTTTCCCAACGGCGTGCTGATCGCTTCCATCATGGAGGAATATAGAAAGGACGCGTGGATTGAAATTGTTGAGAAATGCCAGGACGCGGGTGTGGACGCGTTTGAGTTGAATTTCTCATGCCCGCACGGATTGCCCGAGCGCAAAATGGGCGCGGCCATGGGCGAGAATCCGGAAATCCTTTGCGAAGTCGTGAGCTGGGTGATGAGCGCGGCGAAAAAACCGGTCTGGGCTAAAATGACGCCGAACGTGACGCACATCGAAGACCCAAGCCGCGCGGCGTTGAAGAACGGCGCGACGGGCATCAGCGCCATCAACACGATTCGGAGCGTGATGGGCGTGAATCTGGACACCTTGCGGCCGGAGCCGTGCGTGGAGGGTTACACGACGCCGGGCGGATATTCGTCCCGCTGTGTGAAGCCGATCGCGCTGCGGATGGTCATGGAAGTCGCGCAATTGATTCGCAAGGAATTTCCGGGACGTTCGCTCTCGGCCATCGGCGGCGTGGAAACGGGCAACGACGCGGCGGAATTTATTTTGCTGGGCGCGGACACGGTGCAGGTCTGCACGGGCGTGATGAAATTTGGCTACGGGCACATCAAACCGTTGTGCGAGCAATTGCTGGCGTTCATGGAGAAGCACAAATTTGAGAAACTCGCCGATTTCAAAGGCAAGAGCCTCGATTATTTCACGACGCATGCCGATTTGGTGAAACGCCAGGCCGAACGCAAGGCCGCGCAGAAAGCTGCCGCGGGCGCCAAGACCGTGAAGAACGACGCCGAATGGCGCGGCGATGATTTTGTGAAACAGTCAAATGCCCTGGCGGGCGGGCAAAGTTGAACCGCCATCCGCAACAAGCCGCCGCACGGACGGAACCCCGGTTGGTGACGCATCCGAAATGCCAGGGTGTCCTCGAAGAACTCATGCGACGCGAGCCGCTCTTCCATCATCCGGAATTTGGGAGAAGGCGGCGGGACTTTGAGGAAATGACGGACCCGGATTTTTGGGAAGTGGGCGCTTCGGGCCGCCGCTACAGCCGGGAATTCGTCATCGAGGGTGTGTCGAAACGGTACGAAAATCCGCAGTATTCAGGAATTCATTCCCCCCCGGAAAATTCGTGGATCACGAAGGACTTTCATTGCCTCGAAATTGCCGGGGGCAATTATCTGCTGACTTACACGCTCATTCAGGGTGAACGCGTGACGCGCCGGTCAACGATTTGGAGACGCACAAGCGCCGGCTGGAAAATTCTTTATCACCAGGGAACCACTTTGGAAAATCCGCAATCGTAATATGTCGCAAATGATCGAACCGTGTCCGCTTTTTGTCGGTGGCGAATGGCTCCAGCCAAAACTCGCCGGAACGCCCGTCCATAATCCCTCCACCGGCGACGTGATTTCCGAATGTCCCGCCGGCACCGCCGCCGAGGTAAACGCCGCGGTCGAAGCCGCCGCCGCCGCCTTTCCCGGCTGGATGGAAACGCCGCCGGTCGAACGCGCGCGCGTGCTCTTCAAATTCAAAATGTTGCTCGACGAAAATTTCGACGAGCTCGTTCGCAGCAACACCCGCGAGCATGGCAAAACGCTCGTCGAATCGCGCGGAGACGTGAAACGCGGCATCGAGATGGTGGAATTTGCCTGCGGCGTGCCGTCGCTCCTGATGGGCGAAGTCTTGGAGAACGTCGCGCGCGGCATCGATTGCGAAGCGATCCGCCAGCCGCTCGGCGTGTGCGTGGGCATCACACCATTCAATTTTCCCGCGATGGTGCCGCTGTGGATGTATCCCGTTGCCATCGCGTGCGGCAACACGTTCGTTTTGAAACCGAGCGAAAAAGTGCCGCTCACCGCGGTCAAAATCGTCAAGCTACTGGAGAAAGCCGGCTTGCCCAAGGGCGTGATTAACATTGTGCACGGCGGCCGCGAAGTCGTGGACGCGCTGCTCACGCATCCGAAGGTGAAAGCGATTTCGTTCGTGGGCTCGACGCCTATTGCAAAATACATTTACGAAGTCGGCACGAAGCACGGCAAACGCGTGCAATCAAACGGCGGCGCGAAAAATTTCGTGTTGCTCATGCCGGACGCCGATGTGGAGAATTCCACGCGCGGGGTGATTGAGGCTGCGTTCGGTTGCGCGGGAGAACGTTGCATGGCCGGTTCAACGGCGGTCGTCGTGGGCGCGGCTGAGAAAACCATTTTGCCGACGCTCGTGGAAGCGACGCGCCGCATCAAGGTCGGCCCCACCGATCGCGATCCGCAACCGGACATGGGCGCGGTCATCACCCGGCAGCACCGTGACCGCGTGTTGCAACTCATCGATTCCGGCGTGAAGGAGGGCGCGAAAGTGCCCGCGGACGGCCGCGGCGTGAAAATCAGCGAGTCGCCCAACGGATTTTTTATCGGCGCCACGATTCTGGATCACGTGCAGCTCGGCATGACCGTTGCGAAGGAGGAAATTTTCGGTCCCGTGCTCAACGTCATGCACATGGAAGACCTGGACGCCGCGATTGAACTCGCGAACAAATCCCCGTTTGGCAATGGCGCATCCATTTTCACGCGCAACGGCAAAGCCGCGCGCGAGTTCAAACACCGCATCAACTGCGGCATGGTGGGTATCAACATTGGCGTGCCCGCCTCGATGGCGTGGTTTCCGTTCAATGGCTGGAACGATTCCTTCTTCGGCGACCTGCACATGCAAGGCAAGGAAGGCGTCCAGTTTTTCACCCAACAGAAAGTCACGACAAGCCGGTGGTTTAGTTACGGTGAAGGCGATATTTGGCACAAATAATTTAACCACAAATAGACACGAATAAGCACGAATGAGCCGAGTGTTTTTGATTAGTCTGCATTGGTGTTAATTCGTGGTTTCTAAATTTATGGCACTCTTAATCCAAAACGGCGAAATAGTCACGGCCAGCGAACGCTACACCGCCGACATCCTCTGCGAGAACGAAACCATCTCGCGCATTGACCGCGGCATTACGCCGCCAAAGGGCGCGGAGGTCATCGACGCGAAAGGCAAATTCGTCTTCCCCGGCTTCATCGACCCGCACGTGCACATTTATCTGCCCTTCATGGGCACGTTCTCGAAGGATACCTATGAAACAGGCAGCCAGGCGGCGCTCGTTGGTGGCACAACCACGCTCATCGAAATGTGCTGCCCGGCGCGAAAGGACGATGCACTCGCGAGTTTTGAGCTGTGGATGAAACAAGCGGTCGGCAAGTCCGCGTGTGATTTCTCGTTTCACATGGGAGTGACGAAGTTCAATGACACGACCGAAAAGCAGCTTCGCGAAATTGTGAAGCGCGGCATCAGTTCCTTCAAAGTTTTCCTGGCCTACAAAGGCGCGTTCGGCGTGGATGACACGGAACTCTATCGCACACTGAAGCTGGCGAAGGAATTGGGCGTCATTGTCACCGCGCATTGCGAAAATGAAACACTCGTGGCCGAGCGGCAGAAGGAATTGCTCGCCGCTGGCAGGACGGATCCCGGCCAGCATCACGAAAGCCGTCCGCCGGCGGTTGAAGCCGAGGGCGTGCATCACCTCATGACCTTTGCCGAACTCACCGGCGCGGCGACGTATATCGTGCATCTCAGTTGCAAGGAAGCGCTGGACGAAGCCATCGCGGCGCGGCAGCGCGGCGTGCGCGTCTCGGTCGAAACGCTCATTCAATATCTCACGCTCGATAAAACCTGCGCGGAGAAACCAAAATTTGAGGGCGCGAAATACGTCATGTCCCCGCCGCTGCGCGACAAGCGCAATCAGAAAATCCTGTGGAACGGCCTGCGCGACGGCCTGGTGCAAACCGTCGCGACCGATCATGCGCCGTTCGATTTCAAAGGCCAGAAGCCGATGGGCAAGAATGATTTCACGAAAATCCCGAACGGCATTCCGTCACTCGAAGAGCGCGTGAATCTTCTCTACACCTACGGTGTGAAAGCCGGGAAAATTGATCTGCACACCTTCGTGAACGTCGCTAGCACGCAGGTCGCGAAAACTTTTGATTTGTTTCCGCGCAAAGGAACGATTCAACCCGGCGCGGATGCGGACCTGGTCGTTTTCGACCCGAACTATCGCGGCAAGATCTCCGCGAAAACCCAGCACATGAATGTGGACTACAGCGCATTTGAAGGCTGGAAACTCGAAGGCCGCCCCAGCGTTGTCACCGTGCGCGGAGAAGTTGCCGCGCGCGACGGAAAATTCGTCGGCAAAATCGGCCGCGGAAAATTCCTCCAACGCAAGCCTAGTCATTTTTAATTCACGCAGTTATCATGGCGATCCCACCGCCAGCACGACGCGGAACCCCAAATCCGTATCCGTCAGAACTTGTCCAAAGAAAAGCCGTCTGGCTGATCGGCAGTCCGAATCGAAATAATCGTAGGCTCCGCCACGCATGACTTTGAACCCGATCGCATTGGAGTCAGGCCCTTTCGGATCCACCTGAACGCCGCCCGGCAATTCCCCATACCAATCCGAACACCATTCCCATACGTCGCCTTCCGTGTCGTAAAGTCCCCACGGATTCGGGAGCTTTTGGCCGACGGGATGGACCATGAGGTTCGCGTTCACGGCATACCACGCGTAGTTGGTTAGACTGGAAGAATCCAGGTCGTCTCCGTAACTGAACCTTGTCGAAGTACCGGCGCGGGCCGCGTATTCCCATTCTGCTTCGGTCGGAAGCCGATACATCGCGCCGGCAGGAATTCTTCCCGCCGCGAGTTCCTGTTGTGTCAGCTTCGCGCAGTAATTGGTGGCGTCGATCCAGCTCACGCTCGAAACTGGACCGTTCGTGACGCCTGGGAAAAAGCTCGGGTTGGTGTTCATCAGGGACAAATATTCGTTCTGAGTGACTTCATATTTCCCAATCCAATATCCGCGGGTGATGATCACCGTTGTTTGCGGACTTTCATCCTCGCTGCGGTTGAATTCATTAGTGGGGCTGCCCATTCGAAACGTGTTCGGCGGAATGAAGACCATGTTCGTGGGTGGATTCTGCAGCGCTGCCCGGTAAAACCGGTGGTCGCCGATAGGAGCCGACGTGTCCACGAATAAATAATTCGTCGTCGGCAATTGAACAAATGCGAGGCTCGTCCAGGAATTGCTCTGCGCAAGGTCCGATGTGGATTGGACCACGTAAACACTTCCGGTTGTCCCGGTGATGGCGACTCCTGCGAATAAATTCAGATTCAACGTCGGCGGAGTTTGAGAGCGTGCCAGAAACGCAACTGCGTTCGTGGCAAAAACCGAATAAAAAATCATCTTCTTCAACATAACTTTGAATTTTTGAGTCCAAGGGACTCCGCGTCGCATAGGGTGTGAATGGCGACAGGGATAAAGGTTCCAGAATTTTTGAAAATGGATATGGCACTTTAGACCCGTCGCGAGGTTTTGGCTGCGCGTCAACAAATCACCATGCGAATTCGTTTGATTTGGCGGTCTTTTTGCCAATTACTACCGGAAATATTTTTGCATGATCAGTCACCACGTTACAGTTTACCCCTCGAAAATCCCGCTTCCGAAGACAGATCAATTGGCGTGGAAAATCGCCGTAGTCGCCGCAGATAAAGCGCGGATTCTTCCTGAAGTTGCCGGGATGGTGGCCAACCGCATTATTGACAATGCCGCCGTCGCCATTGCAGCCATCAATCGCGAGCCGGTCGCGAACGCGCGCACGCAGGCCCTGGCGCATCCGCGCGAGAATAGTGGCAGGGGCGTCCCGCCCGTGCCACTACCCATTCGCGGCGCAACCGTTTTTGGTGTTCCGAGTGAGCAGCGTTTTGACTGCGAATGGGCCGCATGGGCCAACGGCGTCGCCGTGCGCGAACTGGACATGCACGATACGTTCCTCGCGGCGGATTATTCGCATCCGGGCGACAATATTCCCGCGCTCCTCGCCGTGGCGCAACAGACGGGCCGGTCCGGCGCGGAATTGTTGCGCGGAATCGCGGTCGCGTACGAAATCCAGATCGATCTCGTGCGGAGCATTTGCCTGCACGAATACAAGAAGGACCATATCGCGCATCTCTGCCCGTCAGCTGCCGCCGGGATTGGCGCGATGCTGGGCCTGGACACCGACACGATATATCAAGCGGTTCAGCAGACCGTGCACGTGGGATTTTCCACGCGGCAATCGCGCAAGGGCGAAATTTCGAGTTGGAAGGCGTATGCGCCGGCGCACGCCGGCAAGCTCGCTATTGAGGCCGTAGACCGCGCGATGCGCGGCGAGAAAAGCCCGTCGCCGATTTACGAAGGCGAGGACAGCGTGATCGCGTGGATGCTCGGCGGCGCGAAGGCGAGCTACGATGTTCCATTGCCCGCGCCGGGGGAATCGTACCGCGGCATTCTGGATTCCTACACGAAACAGCATTCGGCGGAATATCAGGCGCAGGCGTGGATTGATCTCGCGTTCCGGCTGCGCAGCAAGATTCCTGATTTGCGCGCCATCCAGTCCGTGATGATTCACACCAGTCATCACACGCACGCAGTCATTGGCAGCGGTGCGAACGACCCGCAGAAATATGATCCATGCGCGAGCCGCGAGACGCTGGATCACAGTCTGATGTTCATTTTTGCCGCGGCGCTGCACACCGGCTTCTGGCATCACGTGAAAAGTTACGCACCCGAAGTCGTGCAGAATCCGCAAGTTATTGAGCTTTGGCAAAAAATCAAAACAATCGAAGACCCCGAATGGACGAGGCGCTATCATTCCACGAACCCAGCCGAAAAAGCCTTTGGCGGCCGCGTGGGAATTGTGTTCAACGATGGCCGCAAACTCGTGGACGAAATTGCCGTGGCGGACGCGCATCCGCTCGGCGCGAAGCCGTTCGTTCGCGCCGATTACATCCGCAAGTTCCACACGCTGACGGAAGATTTGATTTCCCGCGAGGAGAGCGACCGGTTCGTCGATGCCGCGCAACAGCTTGAGAAATTGCGTCCCGCCGACCTGCAAGGCTTGAATGTTGTTTTGCCACCTGGACGATTGTCTTGCGCCGCGAGAGACAAACGTGGCATTTTCTAACATGCTGTTCTCCAGAAAATCGCCTGCGCAAAAGCGCGTTGATTTTCGCGCTGCCCTGAAGTCCGGCAAACTGCTTCGCTTTCCCGGCGCGTTTTCGCCGCTCATCTCCATGCTCATCGAGCGGCAGGGATTTGAAGGCGTTTATATTTCCGGCGCGGTCCTCGCCAATGATCTTGGCTTGCCTGATGTAGGCCTGACCACGCTCACTGAAGTCTCTCAACGCGGCCGCACAATCGCCCGCGCGACGGAACTCCCGGCGATCATTGACGCCGATACCGGTTTCGGCGAGCCAATGAACGCCGCGCGCACGGTGCAGGAACTGGAGGAACTCGGCTTGTGCGGCTGTCATTTCGAAGATCAGCAAAATCCCAAGCGCTGCGGTCATCTCGACGGTAAAACGCTTGTGCCCACGGACGACATGGTCAAAAAAATCCGCGCCGCAGCGACCGCGCGGCGGGATTCGAATTTCGTCATCATCGCCCGCACGGACGCGCGTGCTTCTGAAGGTTTGGATGGCGCCATCCGTCGCGCAAAGGCTTACGTGGATGCCGGCGCGGACATGATTTTCGCCGAAGCGCTCGCGGATGAAGCCGAGTTCGCAAAATTCAAGAAAGCCGTCCCCGCGCCGTTGCTGGCGAACATGACGGAATTTGGCAAGAGCAAATTACTCACGACACAGCAGCTCGCGGACGCCGGCGTGAACGTGGTGATTTACCCGGTGACCTCCCTGCGCCTCGCGATGAAGGCCGTGGAGGACGGCCTGGCCACTCTGAAGCAGGCGGGCACACAGGAATCACTGCTGAAGGAAATGCAGACCCGCGCCGAACTTTACGAATTGCTCCGCTACAAGGATTACGAGCAGTTCGACAAGGATGTGTTTAATTTCAAGTTATAACTTCGTGAGAAAAATTCATTTTTGTTTGACTGTGAATATCATTTGGAAGATTTGAATTTACAGTCGTCCCGGGACCACTCCTACTGGGACGCGACCATGAGCAACGAAGCCGAAGTCATTCATTATGGGCTGGATGGAGTGGTGGTGGACTCCACGAGCATCTCGAAAGTGATGCCGGAGATCAACTCGCTCGTCTATCGCGGTTACCCGGTGCAGGAACTCGCCGAGCACTGCCGTTTCGAGGAGGTCGCGTGGCTCATCTGGAAAGGCGAATTGCCCGGCCCGAAGGAACTGGCCGAATTCATGGAAATGGGCCGCAGCCAGCGCGCCATCAGCAGCGATCTCCTGGCGGTCATCCAAAAAACTCCGCGCAGCGCGCATCCCATGGATGCGCTGCGAACGGCCGTCAGTTTTCTCGGCACCGAAGATGCCGGGATGGAAAAAACCGACGCAGCCACAAATTTCAAACGCTCCGTCAGCATGATGGCGAAAATTCCCACGATGATTGCGGCGTTTTATCGTTCGCGCAAAGGACAGGATTTTATTCCACCGCGGAGCGATTTGGGTTTCGTGGAAAATTTCTTCCACATGATCTTTGGCAAAGTGCCCGCGCCGGAAGTGGTGAAGGCATTTGAAGTGTCCATGGTGCTTTACGCCGAGCACGGTTTCAACGCCTCCACCTTCACCGCGCGCACGGTGGTTTCGAGTCTGTCGGATGTCTACAGCGGAGTCGTGGGTGGCATTGCGTCGCTGAAGGGACCGTTGCACGGCGGCGCCAACGAAGCCGTCATGCAGATGCTGCTCGAAATCGGCGAGCCGGCGCGTGCAAAAGAATGGATGCTCAAAGCCCTGCGCGAAAAACGCATGGTGATGGGTTTCGGCCATCGCGTTTACAAAAACGGCGACTCGCGCGTGCCGACAATGAAAAAATACGCGCGCAAAATGGCGGAATTCACCGGTCAATCCAAATGGCTCGATATGGAAGACATCCTCGAAGCGATCATGCTCGAGCAGAAAAAAATTCATCCCAATCTCGATTTCCCTTCCGGGCCGGCCTATTACATGATGGGTTTCGACATCGACATGTTCACGCCGTTTTTCGTAATGGCACGCATCACGGGCTGGACGGCCCACATCATGGAGCAATTGGCGAACAACCGATTGATTCGCCCGCTTTCCAAATACACCGGCCCCGGCGAGCGCCATGTCGTCCCGCTCGCGCAACGAGGATGAACTGCGCATGAGCCATATTGATCCCGGCCTCGCGGCCAACGCGCCCGATGTCGAGGCCGACATCCAGCAGAGCCGCCTCTACAACGATGACCTCGCGCCCGTGCCGCTCTCACGGCGCAAATGGGGCATGCTGAGCTTCGCCGCGTTGTGGATTTCCATGTCCGCCTGCATTCCCACTTACATGCTCGCGTCGGGGCTCATCAGCGGCGGCATGAATTGGTCGCAGGCGATCCTCACGATTTTCATCGCCAATGTCATCGTGCTCATTCCCATGATTCTCAACGCGCACGCGGGAACGCTCTACGGAATCCCATTTCCCGTCTATTGCCGCGCGTCGTTCGGCATCCTCGGCGCGAACGTGCCGGCGATTTTGCGCGCGCTGGTCGCGTGCGGTTGGTTCGGCATTCAAACGTGGATCGGCGGCGAGGCGATTTACAAAATCTGCGTCGCCGTTTTCAATTTGCATCCCGCTGCGACGACCAACTGGCTCGGCATCACCGGCGGCCAATTCTTTTGTTTTCTGTTGTTCTGGGGCATCAACATGTTCGTCATCTACCGCGGCATCGATACCATCCGCTGGCTGTTGAACATCAAAGCGCCGCTGCTCATCGCGCTCGGATTGCTGTTCTTGTTCTGGGCCTATCGCAAGGCGGGAGGGTTCGGGCCGATTCTGTCGCAGCCTTCCCAATTTGATCCCGGCCAGCCGAAAGCCGGGGAATTCTGGAAATACTTTTTCCCGGCGCTCACAGGGATGGTCGGTTTTTGGGCGACGCTCTCGCTGAACATTCCGGATTTCTCGCGCTACGCAAAATCGCAGCGCGACCAGGTTTTTGGGCAGGCCCTCGGGCTGCCGCTGACCATGGCCCTGTATTCGTTCATCGGCGTCGCGGTGACGTCCGCGACGACAATCATCTTTGGCCAAACCATCTGGGACCCGGTCGATGTCCTGACGCATTTTGAAAACCGCGCGGTCCTCGTGTTCGCCATGCTCGCTCTATGCGTGGCGACGCTCGCAACGAATATCGCCGCAAATGTCGTCAGTCCGGCCAATGATTTCTCGCATCTCGCGCCGAGAAAGATTTCGTTTCGCACCGGCGGTTTTATCACAGGGGTTCTGGGAATTGTAATGATGCCCTGGAAGCTGCTCGCGAATCCCGACAGTTATATTTTCCAGTGGCTGGGCGGCTACGGCGCGCTGCTCGGGCCGATTGGCGGAATTCTCATCGCGGATTATTTCGTCTATCGCCACTGCAAGCTCAACGTGTCCGCGCTGTATCAGTCCACCGGCGAATATCGTTTCAAAAATGGATTCAGCTGCGTCGCGATTATCGCTTTTGTTATCGCCGTCCTGCCGAGCCTGCCTGGTTTTCTGGTGAAAGTGAACCAGTTGAATCCCGCGAGCGTTCCCGCCGGCCTCGTCGATTTGTTCGACTACGCCTGGTTTATCGGATTTGCCCTCGCGTTCACAATTTATCTTGTATTGCGCAAACTCGCACCGAAACTCTAAACGATTTATGAAAGAAATTCCGTTGCCGCCGACAAATCACAAGCCGCAAAAATATTCCGGTCCGTCCGCCGAGGAAGTGCTCGCCAAGCGCAAGCAGTTCATGAACCCCGGCATTTTTCTCTACTACAAAAAGCCCATCATGCTCGTCGAGGGCAGCATGCAGTATGTCTGGGATGAGGCCGGCAAACGCTATCTCGACGGGCTCGGCGGCATCGTGACCGTGAGCGTGGGCCACTGCCATCCGTATGTCGTCGCGGCCGCGAACAAGCAGAACGAAACGTTGCAGCATTCCACCACGATTTATTTGCAGCCAAACGTCGCGCTCTACGCGGAAAAACTCGCGTCGAAAATGCCCGGCGATTTGAAAATGTGCTATTTCGTGAATTCCGGTTCGGAGGCGAACGATCTCGCGCTCCTGATGGCGCGCGCATCGACCGGAAATTACGACGTCATCGCTCTGCGCAACGCCTACCACGGCGGCAACGCCTCCGGCATGTCCGTTACCGCGCATAGCAATTGGAAATATAATGTGCCCCACAGCTTTGGCGTGCACCACGCCATCGCGCCGTATCCCTATCGCGGACCGTTCGGCTACGACGATCCTGACGCCGCAAAAAAATACGCCGACGACGTCAAAAATCTCATCGATTACGCCACGCCCGGTAAAGTGGCGGCGTTCATCGCGGAATCCATTCAGGGTGTGGGCGGCTTCGTGGAATTTCCGCAGGGCTATCTCAAAAACGTCTACGAACACGTCCGCGCCGCCGGCGGCGTGTGTATTGCCGACGAAGTGCAAACCGGCTTTGGCCGCACCGGCACGCACTTTTGGGGCTTCGAAACCCAGGGCGTCATTCCCGACATCGTCACGATGGCGAAAGGCATCGGCAACGGCTGTCCGCTCGCCGCAGTTGTCACGACTCCGAAAATTGCTCAATCGCTCATGGGCAAAGTTCATTTCAACACCTTCGGCGGCAATCCCGTCGTCAGCGCCATCGGCAAAGCCGTGCTGGAAGTCATCGAAAAAGAAAATCTTCAAGCCAACGCGCTCAAAATGGGCAATTACATCCTCGCTGGCCTGAACAAGCTCAAGGAAAAACACAAAGTCATCGGCGATGTCCGCGGCAAGGGCCTCATGCTCGGCATCGAGATGGTAAAAGATCGCGTGACAAAAACGCCCGCCTCCGCCGAATGCGCGCAGGTGGTCGAGAGTGCCAAGGACATGGGTCTGCTGCTGGGCAAGGGCGGCCTCTGGGGCCAGACGATCCGCTTCGCGCCGCCCATGTGCATCACGCAGGCCGATGCGGATTTTCTCCTCGCGGTGCTGGATGAGGCATTCGGCGGCGTGAGCGTCTCGTAAAATGATTTTTCCAGCATGAGTGATTTAAAAGATTGGGTGGAATTGATTTTGCGTTGGTCCCACGTGTTCGCCGGCATCATGTGGGTCGGCGCGACGTTTTACTTCACCTGGCTGGACGGACGTTTCACCGAGCTGGAGCACAGCGCGAAGGATAGTCCGGGCAAGGAACCTGAGAAATTCGTCTGGATGGTCCACAGCGGCGGTTTTTATCTGGTGGAAAAACAAAAAAATCCGCAACTCCTCACGCAGACGCTGCACTGGTTCAAATGGGAGGCGGCCACGACGTGGCTCACTGGATTTGTGCTCTTTTGCTACATGTATTATGACCACGGGCTGCTCGTGAACTTCGAGGATTCGCCCATCAGCAAGGCGGCGGCGATTTGGTTGAGCCTGGGAATGCTGGCCGCGGGTTGGGCGGTCTATGATTTGCTCTGGAAATTTTGCAAAAAGGACATCGTCGGGATCATTATCTCATACGCGCTCATCGTGGTGGCCGCATATTTTTCATGCCGTTATTTCAGCGGGCGCGGCGCCTATCTGCAGCTCGGCGCGATGTTCGGCACCATCATGGTGGCAAACGTCTGGATGCGCATCCTTCCCGCGCAACGGCGCATGGTCGCGGCGCTCAAAGCCGGCGCGCAACCGAACCTCGAAGAAGGCGCGCGCGCCAAAAAGCGTTCGAAACACAACACATTCATTGTGTTGCCCGTCGTCTTCATCATGATCAGCAACCACTACCCGAACACCTACGGCAGTCCGCACAACTGGATCATCTTGTCGGTCGTCGTGCTCGTGGGCTGGGCGGCCGCGAAGATCATACGCAGGGCATAGTGGCACGGGCGTCTCGCCCGTGCGTTCACGTTTCCTTTTTTCGAAAGCTGCACTGGCGAGATGCCAGTTCCACTACTACCGCAGGATTCCCTCCTGCAACCAATCCTGCTCGCCGCCCAAAACTTTTTGCGCCAGCCGATAACCCTTTCCGTCGGCGTTGTCGTGCAGCTCGCGGAACAAATGCGCGACGCGCAATCGCGCCGTGTTGCAGAAATAATCCGCCAGTTCCCGAACTTCGCGCGGATTGCGATTGGCTTTGAGCAACGCCTGCGCGCGCAGGCAACTTGCCGTGATGGCAAACAATTCCGCGCCGATGTCCACAAAGCGTCCCAGCAACACCTGCTGGCGTTCGAGCTTGGGCCCGAATCGCACCATCGCATGGAACAAAGCGCGCGCGAGTTTTTGGCTGGTCCTCGCCACGTAACGCATGTGTTTCGCGAGGCGTTTATCGAAACCGCGCAGATGGGGCGCATTCACCGGCAGCCATTGGCGTGAATACCAACCCGCATAAAAACATCCCGCTTTGAACGCGGCCCTCGCGCGCTGCGACAACGGCAGCCGCGAGTCAAGCGCCGCCGCCGCGATTTTAAGGTGCGGATCCAGCGCCTCGCGCGCCACGAACAGCCGCATGATTTCGCTCGAGCCTTCAAAGATCGTGTTGATGCGGCAATCGCGCATGAACCGCTCCACCGGCACCGCCGCTTCGCCGCGCTCCTGCAGCGATTCAGCCGTTTCGTAACCCCGCCCGCCGCGAATCTGCATCGTGTCGTTCACGATTTGCCACGCCATCTCGCTGCCCCAGAGTTTGCACATGGCCGCTTCCAGGCGGATGTCCGCGTGTTTGTCGCGACTCACGAGACTCGAGGTGAGCAGCGTCATCGCTTCCATCGCAAAAGTATTCGCTGTCATGTGCGCAATTTTGTCCGCGATGGCCGCGTGTTTCCCGATCGCCGCGCCCCATTGCGCGCGGTCGCTCGCCCATTTCTTTGAAATTTCCAGGCAACGCTTGCTCAACCCAACGCAGGCCGCCGGAAGCGTGAGCCGGCCCGTGTTCAAAGTCGTGAGCGCGACGCGCAGGCCTTTGCCCTCCGCGAGCACAATATTTTCGCGCGGCACGCGGACGTTCTTGAAACGAATCACGCCATTGTAAAGCGCGCGCAATCCCATGAAATGGCAACGATGCAACACTTCCACTCCCGGCGAATCCATCTCCACAATGAACGCCGTAATTTGTTTTTTCTCTTTGCCATTGACCATCTTCGAAGGCGTCCGCGCCATCACGATGATGACTCCGGCTTTCGTTCCGTTCGTGCACCAGAGTTTTTCGCCATTGAGAATAAAATAGTTTCCATCCTCGGTCGGTTCGGCGTGCGTCTGCATATTGGCGGGATCGGAGCCAACGCCCGTTTCCGTGAGCGCGAACGCGGAAATTTCTCCCTGCGCCACGCGCGGCAGGAATTTTCGTTTCTGCTCCTCCGTGCCGAACAGGATCAACGGCTGTGGCACGCCAATCGATTGATGCGCCGAAAGCAGCGCTGTGAGATTGCCGCAATGACTGCCCAGCAGCATCGCCGCGCGCGAATAATTGGTCTGCGAGAGCCCGAGGCCCTTGTAGTCGGTTGAAATTTTGATGCCGAACGCACCCATCCGGGCGAGACCGTCGATCACGTCCTGCGGAATTTCTCCTGTGCGATCAATCTCATCCGGGTCCACGTGCTCGCGCAAAAATGTTTCGAGCCGGCGCAGGAAGGCATCGCCCTCGGCGCGGTCACCCGGGCTTTGTTCGGGGAAGGGAGAAATGTCCGTGAGATCCAGTTTGCCCATGAACAGGCGGCTCCCGAAGCTGGCGGTGACATTTTCGCGCGCGGCCTCGGTCAGCTCCAGCGCGGCGCGCTGTCCGGCCGACATCTTGGAAGTGTCGATCATCTCCGGCGCGTCTTCCGTTTGGCTGGAGCGCGGTTCTGCGGGCCGCGGCGAAGTGGGAGATTCCGACTCGGGACGGACCTCCTCTCTGGTCTCGCTGCGGCCAACCGCAACAGAGCCGCGCTCCGTTTCAGGGGCCTGAACTTTTTGAAAACGCGTGCACCCGTAGAATTTTTCGCCACGATCCGCCAGGCTTTGCAGCAACGCGCAGGGTGCGAAATAGGAAATGCCTGACTTGGTCCAGCGTTGCATGGCCGCGACGATTTTCCCCGCGCCTTCCGCATCCGCATAACGCAGCGGCCCGCCGCGGAACGGAGCGAAACCCGTGCCCATCACCATCCCAAAATCCACGTCCTCGGGGCTGCTCACGACCCGTTCTTCGAGGCACCGCGCCGCTTCATTGACCATCAGGAGGACCATTCGCTCCTTTAAATCGAGCCGCGTAAGTTCGCGCGCGGAATTGCCGGAGCGGAACGCGTCGACTTCCACATTCAATTCCGTTTTGCCATTTTTGGAATGCCTGTAAAAACCGCGTCCGCTCTTTTTGCCGAGAAAACCGGCCTTTAACATTTTATTCAGGATTTCCGGCACGCGAAGCCGGTCCGGATATTTTTCTGAGAGCGTAACCGAGATGTGATGCGCCACATCGAGACCAACTTCATCGAGCAATCGCAGGGGACCCATGGGCATGCCGAAATCCAGCATGGCTTCATCAATGTCCTGCGCGCTCGCGCCGGCTTCGAACAGCAGCCCGGCCTCAATCAGGTAAGGCACGAGGATGCGGTTCACGAGGAAGCCGGGGCTGTCGTTCACGAGCAGCGGCAGTTTCCCAATCCGCTGCACAAATTGGATCGCGCGCTGGACTGTGGCCGGGTGGGTGGCAGGCGCGCGAACCACTTCAACCAGTTGCATCCGGTGCACTGGATTGAAGAAATGAATGCCCACGATGCGCTCCGGATGAGCGGCGCTGGCGGCGAGTTCGGAAATCGAAAGCGCGGACGTATTCGTGGCCAGAATGGTTTCGTCGTTCGCCGCCGCTTCGAGTTTCCGAAAAACTTCTTTCTTAAGCGCCATGTCTTCGACCGCGGCCTCGATGACAAGATCCGTATTGTGCAGCGGCACTTCCGTCGCCGCCGGAGAAATCCGGTCCAGACCCGCGCGCGCCTCAGTGGGAGTGAAGACATGGCGCTTCACGCCTGCCGCATAAAGCTTCGAGATGTTCGCCATGCCCTTGGCAATAAACTCCGGCTTGATATCACGCAAAATCACAGGCGAGCCCTTCGCGCTGAGCCATTGCGCAATCCCCGAGCCCATTACGCCCGCACCGATAACCGCGCAATGTAACGCAGACTTTCCAGTCTGCGGGTTCGGGCGACTTTCCAGTCGCCCGTTCAAAGTCGGTTCCACGTTTAATTTCTTCGCCCGCTCCTGCAAAAAGAAAAGCTGAATGAGATTGCGCGTCGTCTCGCTCTGCGCGAGGTCCATGATGCCATCAACTTCCAATCGCAAAGACGCCTCCACGGACCGGCTGATGCCGCGCGCGGCGACTTCCAGCGCCTTTTGCACCGCCGGATAATGCCCGCGCGTTTTCTTGTTCAGCTTCGGGCGCAAATACGCGGCGAGCGCTGAAGCGGCGAGCGCATTGTTCGTCAAAGAATGACCGGCTCGATGCAGTTTGCCCTCGCGGACTTTTTTCAACGCCGTTTGCAGCAGGTATTCGCGCGGGACCAGCGCGTCCACAATTCCATATTTGAGCGCGGGTTTCGCGGCCGGCGTCTTTCCGGCGAGAATGATGTCCAGCGACCTCGGTAATCCAATCAATCGCGGCAAACGCGTCGAACCGCCCCAGGCCGGAATCAACCCAATCTGCGTTTCCGGCAAACCGATGCGTGTGGATTTGTCCGTCGAAGCCACGCGCCAATCGCAAGCGAGGGAAAGTTCAAAACCACCACCCACGCAAGCGCCGTGAATGGCCGCCACCGTCGTCAACGGCAGCGCCGCGATGCGATTGAAAACCGCCTGACCGAATTCAATTAGTTCGCGGAGTTTTGCGGGATCCGTTTCTGCCGCGATGGAATGCAAATCCGCCCCCGCAATGAAAATGGATGTTTTAGCGCTGCAGAAGATGAGGCCCGCGAGTTCCGGATGGGCAACAACAAAATCGAGGTGCGCGTTCAATTCATTCAGCGTCGCGCGATCGAAAACGTTCGCCGACGAGCCGGGCCGGTCGAAGGTCAGGATGCACACCTGCTCCGCGTTGATCTCTCGCCGGATGTTTGGAGCGCCAGCAATGGTTGGAGTTGGAGTATTTGAGGTAGGATGCCGGCGCCCCAAATCAATCGGAAGATGATTGGAATCGGCTTTTGGTTCCACAATGGTTGATGGTGTCATAAGGCCTCCAATAAAAGGGCAACGCCCTGGCCGCCGCCGACGCAGGCGGAGACAAGCGCATGTTTTGCATTTCTTCGGCGCAATTCCTTCAGGCTTGTGAGAACCAGCCGTGCGCCCGTCGCGCCAACCGGGTGCCCGAGCGCAATCGCGCCGCCGTTCACGTTCAGTTTTTCGCGCGGGATTTCTCCGAGCGCACGATCGCGTCCCAGATGTTTGCGCGCAAAATCCGTGGATGCCGCGCCATTCAAGACCGCCAGAATTTGCGCGGCAAAAGCTTCATTGATTTCGATCACGTCGGCGTTCGTCGGGTGGATGCCGCTTTCCTCCTGGAGTTTCGCCATCGCGAAGACCGGTCCGAGCCCCATGCGCATCGGGTCACAGCCGGCATAAGCATAAGCGGCGAGGGCGCCCAGTGGCCGCAGGCCAAGCAACGAGGCCTTCTCTTCACTCATGACCAGCAGGGCGACCGCGCCATCCGTGATCTGTGAGGCGTTGCCGGCTGTGACGGTGCCAGTTCGACGATCAAAAACAGGTTTCAACTTCGCCAGCGCTTCGGTGGACTGATTCGGACGCGGGCCGTTGTCCTGGAGAATCGCGGCGGCCGGTTTGTGGCCGTTGACGTAAATGGGGCAAATCTCCTCCGCGAGCCGCGCGGCGGCGGCCGTGGCGCGGCGATGAGATTCCAACGCGAACGCATCCTGCTCTTCCCGCGAAATTTTGAATTCACGCGCCAGCACTTCAGCGGTCTCGCCCATGTTCAAACCGCACACCGGGTCCGTCAGGCCGAGTTGCAGGCCAACGCGTGGTTGGAAATCGGAAGGCCGGAACGAAGCGAGCGTACGGATTTTTTGACCAAAACTCTTCGAGCGCGCCAGCCGGCCAAACTTTTCCGCCGTGCTTTGTTTGAAGAGCAGCGGAACCTGCGACATGCTCTCCGTTCCGCCGACAATAAATATCGAGCCGCGCCCGGCGCTGATTTTTTCCGACGCTTGCGTCAGCGCTTCGCAGCCGGAAGCGCAGTTGCGATGCACCGTCATGGCCGGAACGTTTTCGGGAATTCCGGAACGCAAAGCGATGACACGAGCAACATTCGCCGCGTCCGCTGGTTGCGACACGCACCCGAAAATCACTTCATCCACCAGCGCCGGGTCGAGCCCGGTGCGCGTGAGCAGCGCGTTTACTGCGGTGCGGCCCAGTTCGTCCGGCCCTTTGTGCGCCAGTTCCGTGCCCGCTTTGCAAAACGGAGTGCGGACACCATCCACGATGACGAGTCGTTGTGTGTTCATGCTTTGGCCTCCATAGTGGCATGCGCGTCCCGCCCGTGCGTTTCAGTTTGCTCAGCCGGGCCGCCCGTGCCACCAGGTCGATGGTCCACGATCTTGTCTTCCTTCAACTGCGCCCCGACGCCGAGCAGCTGGGACATTTCTTCGCTGTCATGAAAAACAATCCGGTTCGGCTGAATCTCGGTCTTGTCGGTAAAACGTCTGCGCAATTCACGCGCGCATCGCGCCTCGTCGAGTGAATCAAACTTGTGCACGTGCAAAATCAATTCATCCAGTTCGAGCGGGTCGTCGTTGTGCTTGCGCAATTCCAACTGCCACGAATCCAGGTGCTGCGAATCATCCAGCACATGTTCGAGCACGTTGAAATCAACCAGCGTCCCTTTGATTTTATCGAACCGCATCGTCTTGATTTCTGACGCGCGTGAAATGTTCCCAACGAGACGCGGCACGTTGCGATGGCAATGCGGACAAGTCTCGTGCACCAGGCCGCCATCAATCAAATCCCCGGTCCGATAACGCACCACCACGCTCCCGCGCGAGTCGAGCGGCGTGAAAACAATTTCACCGCCTTTGCCCGGCGGCATGACCGCGCCCGTTTTCGGATCCACGACTTCGACGATTCCCAAATCGGGATAAAGATGATAACCCGTCTGTTCGCCGTCCGCGCAGGGGCATTCGGTCCACGCCATTTTCGCCTCGGTGAAACCATACGTCGCCACCACATCAATGCTCTCGGCGCCAAGTTCGCGCGCAAGCCGCGCGAGCCGGCGGCGCGTGCCGGGCGCGACTTTTTCGCCGCCCAAAACGATCCGGCACAGCGCCGGGCATTTCACGCCTTCCTCCACCGCCTGTCGCAGCACGTGATAAAGAAACGTCGGCATGCCGATGAGCACGTGCGGCTGCAATTGGCGGATGAAACGCAATTGGCCATCCGTGCCGAGGACTTTGCCGCCGCCGCTGCTCAGCACGAAATTGTTGAATTCCATCCCGCCGTAATGCGCGAGCCAAAACGCCAGATGCGGCGCGTAGGGAAACGTGTTCAGCAATCGAAATTCCGGCTCAGCCTTGCAAATCTCAAAAATGCGCTTCCCGGCGACCGCGAGATTGGCCAGATCACGATTGCTGTAAGTGAACGCGACCGATTCCGCCAAGCGGCCCGTCGTGCAGGTCATGAACACCGGACGAAATTCCCGCTCGAACTGCCGGGTCACGCTCGCGCGCCCGCGCAGCGCGGCTTGAAAAATAGTCGCAGGCCGCCGCGCGAGCTGCTCCGCCTGCGGCACGAGAATGAACTCGCGAATCTTGCGCGGATTATCCGGCGTGCTCAGCAGATCGGCCTTGGATGTGAACGGGACCCGTTGCAAATCCTCCAGCGTGTGGAAAGAGCCGGCATCGAGATTGTTTTGCCCGAACAATTCGCGGTAATAAGCCGAGAACGGAAGCACGGTGGTGCGGAGATAGTTCCGCAATTTTTCGGCCTGCAGTTTGCGGACCGCTTGTTCAGGCAACTTCGACCATTGAGTTGTTAGCACGCTTGTTTTCATGGCGTGAGATAGGTTTGTGGACCAGCGCTTTCATTTCGTCCAGGTGTTGCAGGGCGACCTGCCGCCCCAGTTCGATGTATTTGCCGGGATGATTGAAATCGTGCCATTGCGCGTCGATGGCCAGCGGCCGGAGAACCACACTCGCCTTGCGGCCGGCCTGTTCGGCCACGCGGATTTGCGCGCCGTGCACCGCCCCCATCAGGATATCGAGGATGTTTCCGTTCGCGAAAAAGTTCACTTGCCGGTTTACGAGATTGAGCGCGCCAGGCTGTTTGCGGAGAATTTCCGCCTGCTTCTTTTCCTTCTCGCGGCAGCAACGGAGAAACGCGGAAGGCGGCAGCGCATTCACCGCGATGATTTTGTGAACGCCCATTTCCGAAAGCACGTCGACCGGCAACGGTTCAGCAACGCCGCCATCGATATAGGTCTCGCCGTCAATCTCCACCGGCACGCACACGCCCGGGATGGCGCAGCTCGCATGAACCGCTTTCGTCACCTCGCCGTTGCAAAAGACAACGCGATCCAGCGTGTTCAAATCCGTGGCGATGATGCGCAGCGGGCGGGCGAGATCGGAAAAGCGGGCATCGCCAAGCGTTTTCTTGAGACGCTCAATCACCGCTTCACCGCGGATGAATCCCTTGCGTGGCGGGAATGCCGGATCCACCAGCTTCCACAGGCCCCAGCGGCCCTGCACCTCGCGCGCGAGTTTTTCCATTTTTTGCCCGTCGCAACCCATCGCCCACACCGAAGCCACATACGCGCCCATGCTGGAGCCGGCGATCACATCCACTTCGATCCCGTTTTCCTCCAAAACCTGGATGACACCGATATGCGCCAGCCCTTTCGCGCCGCCCGCCGAGAGCGCCAGGCCGATGCGGCAATGGCCGATTTCGCGCGCCAGCCGGCGGATGCCGTACGAGAACGCTGGCGATTCTGACGCAAGCGCAAATCCACTGGCGGGAGCGACCGGGCAATCATGCACAAACGCATGCGCGCAGCCGTTGTTCAATTTCAGGCGATCGTCGAAACGTTCATTCGGCCCCAGGCAAATGACCGGGTTGATATCCGAGCAATTCCCCCGCGCGCGCGAACGGAGCGTGGCCAGGAATGAATCAAACGCGCTCAAATCCTCCGGCTCGGGATGGATGAAAAGATAGCTGGCGTCCGCCTGAATGACGAATTCGAGCAGCGGCGCGAGAGAAACATCCTCCCTGTCCGCCTCCACCAGCACGTAATCGAAATGGCGGCTCAGATTCCCGAGCAGCGGCGCCACGTGTTCCGCTTCGTGCGATTTTCCGGTCGCTTTGAGCGTGAGCCGTGCGACCGAGCCGTTCGCCTTGGGCAGGACCGCGCGAAAATGAAAATCGCTGTCGATGATTTCATCGAGCGCCGCGCAATCTTTCGAAGACGAGTTTTGCTTCGCCGAAACGATGCGCAGCAACAGCACCGATTCGCCCGTTTCGGCAAAGAGCGATTGCGCGAGTTTTTCGACGATTAAACGGTTCGGCAGATTCTGAGAGAACGAAAACCCGACGATGATGCGTCCGGAATGCGAATTTCGAGAATCACCGGGCAGATCCGCCGTGGAAACATCCTCCGTCGGAGCGGCGGATGAACTGTCATTGTCCGTCAGCAGGCCCCGCAGTTCCGCGCACGGAATGCGTTGCAGGACGCTGTCGGTGATGACGCGCGCGCAAGTGTCGTGATGGCGCCGGCCCGAAAGGTCCGGATCGCCGAGATAATCGCCGGGTCCAAGAATTGCGAGGTGTTTAACCATTCCATCGCCAAGCACCTGGTAGGTTTCGCAGCGGCCGCTGATGATCCGGTAGACATTGTCACAAGCGTCTCCCTGGTTGAAAAGACTCGTTCCTTTTCGATAAGATTCGACCGAAGAATGTTCCAGCAGGTCGGCCAGGGCGCGTCGCGGCAATAAGGCGAGCAGCGGGAGATTTTTTAATACGTCATTTCTCACAAATCGTTGCATCGCTTCCAGCGACGAACGACATCGATCAGCACGACCGATTAGGCGAGAACACTCCTTATGAGTAGCCGTTCATCACTGAGTTTGTTTCTTTTTGCTGACTTCACTTTGTCTCGCCTATTTCTTAATCGAATGTAATCAATTTTTTTCATCTGTCAAATGAGGGAAACTGCTAATCATGAATCCGTAATCTTCCGGGACTCGGGTCAATAATTTTCCGGAACGCCCGCCTGGCAGGGACGGCGCGCTGCGCCGTCCGCGCCGCTCAGCGCGGCGCAACGGTCATGTAAAAGCGTCCAAATATTCCCTTTCAACGCATCCGCCCGGGCGGAAACAAAACGCCTCGACGCCCAAAACCTCCGCTTGCTGTTTTTCAATCCTGGCGTAAGAATTTCCGCGAAACCCAAACCGTTTCCGGCAGCAGCAGAAGAAAATCAATGCACCCGTCATTTCATCGCCTCCGTGCCATCACTCGCATTTTCATCGCGTGCCTTTTCGCGACAAGCCTCGCGGCGCTGGCCGCGGATTCGCCCCGCGAACGGCTGCTCATGGATTTCAACTGGCGCTTTCATCTGGGCGACGCGCCGGATGCCACCAATAAATTCGACTATCCCGAGGTGAGCGACCTCGCCAAGATTCGTTTGAATGAAATCGGCCTCGGCTTCCAGTTAATCACCAATTTGCCGGACCCGGTCACCGCCAATTTGGGCGCGGACGTCTCGTTCACCAGGCCGAACTTCGACGACAGCAAATGGCGTTCGTTGGATTTGCCGCACGATTGGGCGGTGGAACTGCCGTTCAACACCAACGCGGATTTTCACCACGGCTTCAAACCCGTGGGCCGCGGTTTTCCGGAGAACAGCATCGGCTGGTATCGGCGTGTATTCGCGCTGCCCACCTCCGACCAGGGAAAAAGATTGTGGATTGAGTTCGATGGCGTGTACCGCAATTCACTCGTCTGGCTCAATGGCCACTGCCTCGGCCGGCATCCCAGCGGTTACGGCAGTTTCCGCTACGACATCAGCGATATTGCCAACTACGGCGGCACAAACGTGCTCGCCGTGCGTGTGGATGCTTCGCGTTTTGAAGGATGGTTTTACGAAGGCGCTGGCATTTACCGGCACGTGTGGCTCGAAAAAGATCCGCCGCTCTGCATCGCGCCCGACGGGTTGTTCGTTTGGAGCAAATTTCCGAACAATCTACCGGAAGGCCCCGCCGAAATACACGTTCAAACCCACCTCTTCAATTATCTCACCAACTCGGTTTACGTGACCGTCCGCTGCGAAATTTTGGATCCGGACGGAAAATCGGTGAGCTTCTTCACTTCGGAAACGAACATGGAGGATTTTTCGAAAAAGGAAGTGACACTCGTCGGCGCTGTGCCTTTGCCGTTTCTCTGGTCGCCCGAATCGCCCGCGCTCTATCGACTCATTACCACCATCGAGAACAGCGGAAAGGTAATGGATCGCATCGAGACGCCATTTGGGATTCGGACGGTTGCATTTGACACGAACGGTTTTCTTCTGAACGGCAGACACTACGTTATCAAAGGCACCTGCAATCACCAGGACCACGCCGGCGTCGGCACGGCCATGCCGGACGCGCTCCAGTATTTCCGCGTCAAAAAATTGAAGGAAATGGGCAGCAACGCCATCCGCACCTCGCACAATCCGCCCACGCCCGAGTTGCTCGAGGCCTGCGACCAGCTCGGAATGCTGGTCATGGATGAAAACCGCCGAGTGGACGACACGCCGATCGTGCTCGATGACTTGAAAGGGATGGTATTGCGCGACCGGAATCATCCGAGCGTTTTCATCTGGTCGCTCGGCAATGAGGAGGGCCAGTTGCAGGGCACGAGCATCACTGCGAGCAATGCTGCGAAACAATTGCTCACGCCCATGCAGGACCTCGTCCATCAACTCGATCCCACACGCTTTTGCACGATGGCGATGAACGGCGGTTGGGGCGGCGGCCTTACCGAGGTCATCGACGTGCAGGGATTTAATTATCGCACGAGGAACATCGACTATTTTCGGACGAGTTTTCCGGCGAAACTCGCCATCGGCACGGAAACCGCCAGCACGCGCACGACGCGCGGCGTTTACGCGGATGACAAACCGCACGGTTATGTGGCCGCTTACGGCGAGAACGGCGTGGAAAAGGCGTGGACATGGTGGCCGTATTACGCGACCCATCCGTTCACGAGCGGCGGATTTGTCTGGACGGGTTTTGATTATCGCGGCGAGCCCACGCCCTACAAGTGGCCGTGCATCAGCTCCCACTTTGGCCTGATGGACACCTGCGGTTTCCCCAAGGACATCTATTATTATTATCAGGCCTGGTGGACGGACAAACCGATGGTGCATCTCGCCACCTATTGGGGCGCGCCCGGCGGCGAGGGAAAAACGAACCTCGTCCGCTGCTTCAGCAATTGCAAAACCGTGGAGCTTTTCCTCAACGGCAGAAGTCTCGGCCGAAAAACGATGCCGGAGAATGAATACCTCGATTGGAATGTCCGCTACGCCCCCGGCAGCCTGATTGCGAAGGGTTACAACGGCATGTGGGTGGTCGCGGAAACGAAAGTGCAAACCTCCGGCTCACCCGCGGCCATTCAATTGCACCCCGACCGCTCCTCCATCACTGCCGATGGCCGGGATGTGAGCGTCGTTGATGTTTCGGTGATGGATATTCACGGCGGCGTGGTCGCCTTTGCGAACAACGACATCCGATTCAATTTGAAAGGACCGGGAAAAATCATTGGCGTCGGCAACGGCGATCCGAGCAGTCATGAAGCCGATAAAGCCAGTGAACGGAGGACATTCAAAGGCTATGCGCAAGTGCTCATCCAGGCCGGGTTCGAGAAAGGAACGATTGAATTGATCGCGACTTCGCCGGGCCTGGGTTCCGCCAAAGTAAAAATCAAAACCACCGTGCCGAAATCACCGGACGCCGTATTATTGCCGTAATCAAACCTCAACCACCAAACCAAAAAAACCTATGGCAGTTCCCACTCTTTTGCCAACGACCGCGCAAAACGAAACCTTCGGCGGCGTCACCTATCACATCGAAGGCGAACTTGTTCCCGCCCTGCACGTCGAGCTGAGTTCCACCGGCATATATTTCGAGCACCACATTCTGCTCTGGAAAGACCCGGCCGTTGATATCGGAATACGCACGATCAAAGGCGCATTCAAACGCATGCTCGCCGGCATGCCGTTTCTCGTCACCGGCGCGAACGGTCCGGGCCGCATCGCTTTCAGCCGCGATGGCGCCGGGCACGTTTTCGCCCTGCACCTCCAGCGCGGCATGGCCGTGGACGTCCGCGAGCATCAATGGCTCGCCGCCACCGACCACGTCGAATACACCTTCAGCCGCGTGCGCGGCGCCGCCAATATTTTGCTCGGTGGCACCGGGTTTTTCATCGATGCCTTTTCGTGCCCCGCGCAGGAAGGCATTTTGTGGCTGCACGGCTTCGGGAACGTTTTCGAAGTCACGCTCGCGCCCGGCGAACAAATCGACATCGAACCCGGCGGCTGGATTTACAAGGACCGCAGCGTGCAAATGCAAACGATGTTCCAGAAACTTTCCACCGGCATTTTCGCCAGCGCCGGCCAGCTGTGCTGGAACCGCTTCACCGGCCCCGGAAAAATCGCGCTGCAATCCATGTACTACCACATGGAAGGCGGTGAATAAACGGAGCGTTTGCCGGAATAAATTTTCGGTCGGCGATCATAATGGCAGAGTTTGAATTTGACCAAACGCGGGAGCAACTTCTCCCTCTCCCCTGGGGTGAGGGGAATCGCGGTCCAGCCTCCCGCCATGTCGGGACTGACGCGTATCATGGGGCCTCAAAAGTTCCGCCAGGTCTTGGAGTGCGGCGGGCCTCCGCCGCTTTCGATTTCCGCCAATGACTTCAGGCCGCATCGCAATCATCGGCGGCGGCGCGGCGGGATTTTTTGCCGCGCTGGCCTGCTCGGAAGCCGGAAGCAAAGCCGAAATCGTCGTCCTCGAAAAAACCGCGCACTACCTCTCCAAAGTCAAAATTTCCGGCGGCGGCCGCTGCAACGTCACTCACGGCTGCTTCAACGAACGCGAATTCGCCACGCGCTTCCCACGCGGTGAAAGGGCGCTGATAGGAGCGCTGAAACAATTCCAGGCACGCGACACCGTCGCCTGGTTCGCCGCGCACGGCGTGAAACTAAAAACCGAAAGCGATGGCCGGATGTTTCCTGTCACGGACTCCTCCCAAACCATCATCGATTGCCTGTTGAACACCGCCCGCGCGGCAAACGTGAAGCTGAAAACCAATTGCGCCGTCGAGCACGTCGCAAAAAATCCGGACGGCGGCTTTGAACTCACCCTTTCCAACGGTGAAACGCTTGCGTGCGAAAAATTGCTCCTCGCAACCGGCGGCTGCCGCACCCCCGCGCTCGGGCAGCTCGCCGTTTCGCTCGGCCATACGCTGGAAGCGCCCGTCCCGTCGCTCTTCACGTTCCACGTCGCGACGCCCTGGCTCGGCGAACTTGCCGGCGTTTCCGTGGAGAACATCGAAGTGGCAATCCCCGAAACCAAACTGCGCGAGCGCGGCGCGTTGCTGATAACGCATTGGGGATTCAGCGGGCCGGCCATCCTGCGATTGTCCGCCTGGGGCGCCCGTGCGTTGCACGAGCTGGACTATCGCTTCACCCTGCGCCTGAATTGGCTCCCGCATTTGACCGACGAAACGCTTGCGCGCGAATTCGAGGTTCGCCGCAAGTCTCAGGCAGCAAAGTTAATTGTGAACGCCCCTGTTACTCCGCTTCCGGCGCGCCTCTGGGAGCAAATAGTCATCGCTGCCGGAGTGCCGCGCGCGACCCGCTGGTCGGCGCTTTCGCGCCCGGCGCAGCACCAGCTCATTCAGCAATTGTTGCGCGGCGAATTTCCGGTGGCCGGAAAAAGTTTGAACAAGGACGAATTCGTCACCTGCGGCGGCGTGAATCTCGGTGAAGTGGATTTCAAAACCATGCAGAGCCGCATTTGTCCCGGATTATTTTTCGCGGGCGAACTGCTGGACATCGACGGCATCACTGGCGGCTTTAATTTTCAAGCCGCGTGGACGACGGGCTGGATCGCCGGTAGAGCGATGGCTGTGTAATCATCGAGAAGGCGTGCGAGCGAGCCTCTATTCGTGCAGCGTTTTATGGTCCGACTCGCTGTGTGGATCCTCTTTATGTGGCTCCCCCTTGGGTGGCTCCTCCAGTGCATGTTCATTTTCTTCGCGAGCCGGGGCCTGGCCGCCCGAGAGGATGAACGACAACCGCGGCTTGATCACTTTCTTTTTATGCTCCGAAGCCGCCTTCGCCGCGGCGAGTTGCGCCTCCCTTTCAGTCATCGGCGGCGGCGCCGGCAATGGCGTGCCGGACTCAGCCAGGAAATTGTCTTCCAAAGTCGGCACTTCCGCGATGCCCGCCCCCACGGTGGGCGCCGCCGGCGGCGTTTCGCGGACAATCTCGGCATTATTCGGGACGCGAATCAAATGGGCGCAGCCGGGGCAGGGTAGGTTTTCACCTGCATGCGATTCGTCGCACTGGATGTGCTGGCCGCACGATGGACAATTAAATTTCAAATCACTCATAAATCTGGTTCCGGATGATTAGTATTTTTGACCTCAGGTCTAAACCTGATGCCTCATCAAAATCAGCGCAAGGGAGAAAATTTGAAAAAAAATCCCGGACGCGCAAAACGTCCGGGAAGCCCAAATTGATTTGTTGTTTATTTTAGCCGAGGCGCTTGCGCAATTCCTCCAGCCGCCTGGTCAGTGGCGCGGGCAAACGATGGTCAAATCTCTGGTAATTCGCCGCCACGTCCTCAACTTCCTTTTTCCAGCCCTCCTCGTCCACGGAAGTGAGCTCCTCGATGTTCCCGACCGGCAGGTCCAGGCCGGATAAATCCAGCGCGTCCGCGGCCGGCAAGTTGCCGATAACCGTTTCCCGCGCCTTGCCCGTGCCTTCCACGCGTTCGGAGATCCACTTGAGCACGCGGCTGTTATCGCCGTAGCCGGGCCAGAGAAATTTCCCATCGGACCCGCGTCGGAACCAATTCACAAAATAAATCTTCGGCAGCTTGCTCCGGTCCGTTCGCTGGGCGAACGAGAGCCAGTGCGCAAAATAATCAGCCATATTATAACCGCAAAACGGCAGCATGGCGAATGGGTCGCGGCGCAGAACCCCGGTCTGGCCCAGCGCGGCCGCCGTCGTTTCCGAACCGCAGGTCGAACCCATGAACACCCCGTGCTCCCAGTCAAACGCCTCGTTCACCAGCGGAATCGTGCCCGGACGCCTCCCGCCGAACAAAATCGCCGAAAGCGGCACGCCCGCCGGGTTCTGCCAATCCGGATCGATCACCGGGCTTTGCGATGCCGGCGCCGTGAAACGTGAATTCGGATGCGCGCCCTTCCTGCCGCTCGACGGTGTCCATTCATTTCCCTCCCAATCGATGCCCTTCTCCGGCGCGGGCACGCCCATGTCTTCCCACCAGACATCGTCGTCCGGCGTCAGCACCACGTTGGTGAAAATGGTGTTCTTCTCGCACGCCTTGAGAGCATTCGGATTCGTTTTTAATGAAGTCCCGGGCGCCACGCCAAAAAAACCCGTTTCGGGATTCATCGCGTAAAGCCGCCCGTCCTCTCCCACGCGAATCCACGCAATGTCATCGCCGAGCGTCGTGACTTTCCAGCCCGGAATCGTCGGGCGCATCATCGCGAGATTCGTCTTTCCGCAAGCGCTCGGAAACGCGCCCGCGATGTAATATTTTTTCCCCTGCGGCGACGTCAGGCAGAGGATGAGCATGTGTTCCGCCATCCAACCCTCGTGTTTTGCCACCACCGACGCGATGCGCAGCGCCAGACATTTTTTCCCCAGCAACGCATTGCCACCGTAACCGGAGCCGAAGGACCAGATCGAAGGCTCGTCCGGGAAGTGAACGATGTATTTGTTTTTCGGATCCGGCACGCACGGCCACGGAACATCCTTTTCCCCGGGCTCGAGCGGCGCCCCAACCGAGTGCGCGCACGCGATGAACGAACCATCCGCGCCAAGATTCTCAAGCACCTCCGTCCCCATGCGCGTCATGATGCGCGTGTTCACCACCACATAAGGAGAATCGGAAATTTGAACGCCAATTTTGCAGATCGGCGAATCCAGCGGACCCATCGCGAACGGAATCACATACATCGTGCGCCCCCGCATGCAGCCTTGGAACATGCCGAGAAGCTCCTCCTTCATCTCCGCGGGATCCGCCCAATTATTCGTCGGACCGGCCTCCTCCGGCGTCTTCGCGCAAATAAACGTCCGATCCTCCACGCGCGCAACGTCGCTCGGGTGCGAGCGTGCGAGATAACAGCCCGGGCGCTTCCGTTCGTTCAGCTTGATGAACGTGCCGCTTTTGACCATCGCGTCGCACAGCGCCTGGTTTTCCTCCGCCGAACCGTCGCACCAATGGACCCCCGCCGGCTCGCATAACTCGGTCATTTCTCCCACCCAGCGCCGCAGCTCCGCGTTCCTCGTCGGAATTCCCGGCGATTCGCGAAGCCCTGCTCTGGCGTTTTTCATGCCCCAGTTCATCATGCTGAATTGTAAACTCGCAACGTTAATCTCGCTAATTGCCATGAAAATTAAAACGCGTCACCGCTACTTTCGTTCACAGCTCGCCGGGAACCCGCCTTGCCTAGCCAAAAAATGCGAAGTGAATCCCAATTCACAGCCAAGTTTCTCATCGCAGCGCCGTCGCGTTTGTGTTACACGTAAAGTGACAGGTTTATGAGCCGCACGAACGAGCCATTGACACCAACCGCCCCCGGCCATCCCGCCTGCCTGGCGCGATCAGTCATGGACGTCTTGAACAAAGAGCCGTCGCTTGAAGCCGTCACCATCAATCGCTCCCGGCAAACCATTTCCGTCGCCACGCTTGGAAAAACAGACGAACCGCGCCTCGCGGAAAAATTGACCGGCCGCATTCAGGAGGCTTGCGAAAAAAGCGCCAGCGAACATTGTCTGTTGCTCGAGGGAAAAGGCGATTGCCGGATTTGCGATGTGCCCCTCTCGGAAGGCGAACGCCGGCAGATCACCATTCAACACCACGGCGACGCCACCACCATCGCTCGCGTCAC
>Ga0335085_10001774_pt1 | contig 43373 bp, 74 predicted proteins | sample Lox_Sample_45_FD_206712 | JGI IMG/M metagenome (GOLD analysis project Ga0335085, IMG submission 206712) | Soil microbial communities from Loxahatchee National Wildlife Refuge, Florida, United States - Lox_Sample_4.5 | ecosystem: Environmental > Terrestrial > Soil > Wetlands | place: USA... | reverse complement strand
GCAGCGAGTGTGGGAACCTGAAGAAGATCGTCCACACCTCGGTCGCCGGCACGCGGCTGTGCGCCGGGTGTGCGGCGCGGATCCAAGGGGGAGCTGGTGTTCTGGGACAAGCTGAGTAAGCCGGACCTCAGTGCCACCGACCGGCTCCTCGTGATCTACGGGGTGACGGTGGCGACCGACTACCTGCTCGAGATCGGCGTGCGCTACCCGCAGGTGGCCTACGACGACGTGCGCCAGCTCTATGCCAGCCGGCTGATCCGGGGCGAGGCCGTGCTCAGCATGGCCGACGTCGAGCAGGCCTACCGGGACGAGGACGCCCGGCTGGTCGAGGCCGCGATCCGCGAGCTCGGGATCCGCTGATGCCGCGCATCCGCTCGATCAAGCCGGAGGTCCGCAGCGACCGCACGCTCGCGAGGGCCTCGCGAGATGCGCGCCTGACGTTCGTGTACCTCTGGCTCGAGGCCGACGACGAGGGCTGGTTCCGCGCCACGCCGAAGAGCCTAGCGGGCTCGCTGTACCCACATGACGCCGACGTGGACGAGGCGGCACTGGTGCGGTGGCTCGATGAGCTGGCGTCGATCGGCCGCATCGAGCTGTTCGACACCGCTGATGGACCACTCGGGCACATCGTCAACTTCCTGAAGCATCAGAAGATAGACCATCCCTCGCAGTCCTTCCTCGCGAAAGTCTCTCGAGAGCCTCGCGAGAGTCTCGCGAGACCCTCGCGCAGGGAGTCTATGAGTCTTGAGTCTAGGAGTCCAGAGTCTTCTTCCCCCCAACCCCCCACGCCGCCGGCGGCGGTGCCGCCGGCTGGGACAGAGAAGCCGAGGCGGAAGAACATCCCGGTGACACAGGACCACCCGATCTTCATGCAGGCGTGGGACCAGTACCCGCGGCGCTCCGGATCCAATCCCCGGCTCGCGGCGCTCCGGCAGTGGCTGGCGCGCGTGGCGAGCGGCGAGGATCCACAGGTGATGCTGGCAGGCACGTTGGGCTACAAGCGCTGGGCGATCAGCGAGGACAAGGTGGGGACGGAGTTCATCCAGCGGGGCTCGACCTTCTACGGCCGCGACAAGCCCTACCTCGACTTCGTGCCGAAGGCCCCGCCGAAGCCGCGGCCGGTGCCGCCGGCGCTCGAGTTGGCCGCAGATCCGCCGCGGTCGCCGGAGGAGCAGGAGCGGATCCGCGCCGAGCAGGCCGAGGCGATGGAGCGGGTCCGGCAGATCGCCCGCGAGTCGCGGGCCGCCGCGGGGGCCACGTGAAGCTACAGCCCGGCCAGAAGGGCATCGCGCTGATCGCGGCCTACCAGTACCTGATCCACGCGACCAGCCGGCATGAGCTGAAGCCCGAGGACCGGCTCGGGTGGCGGGCCGCGGCGCAGGCCTGCCGGCGCGAGGGCAAGCGGTTGCTGCGGGAAGTCAACCAACGGGGGAGCGATGGCAACGGAGCGACGAGTTCACCTCGAGTACGAGGTGGACGGCTTCAAGACGGCTGAGTGCGGCGCGAAGACCGTGAGCCTCACGCCGCGGCGGGCCGACGTGACCTGCACCCGGTGCCTGAGTGCGATCGGGCCGAGCTGGTGGCGGCTGCAGCTCGAGCGCCGGCCGGGCGAGTGGATCGACACGCCGACCGTGAAGAAGACCATCCAGCGGCCGCGGCCCCTGAAGTTCGACACCAGCGGCCGGGCGACTCGCTGGATGAACGTCGGCGGGATCGAGGATTGGGGATGAAGACCGCCGTGCAGCTCGACTTCCTCGAGGCCGCCCCGCGGATCCGCACCCAGCTCGAGCGGGTCCTCATGCTGATGGGCGACCACCGCTGGCACACACTGGCCGAGCTCGCGGAGCGCTGCGGCTGCTCCGAGGCCGGCGCGTCGGCGCGGATCCGCGACCTCCGGAAGCCACCGCACGAGCTCACCGTCGAACGCCGGCGGATCCGCACCGCCGCCGGCCTGTACGAGTACCGGGTGCCGGACGAGCGCACCACCACCTGAAGGGGGAGACCGTGGGCGAAGGGTCGATGAAGGAGCGCGATCGCAACCGGATCGAGATGGAGCTGGCGCGGGCGATGGAGAACGGCTCGCAGCTTCGGACGCGGGCCCTGAGCCTGCGGGCCGACCTGTGCGGCTACATCGAGCCGCCAGCCGAAGCCGAAGGCGGGAAGGACGTCGGCGGCCTGCTGAGCCAGACGATCGCCGGCCTCAACCGGGTGAACCGCTTCCTCGAGGCCGCGCTCGAGCACCTGCGCGCGATCGACCTCGAGGTGGGCTCGGGCCCGCGGGCCGAGCCGGCCCCGCCCCAGATGGAGCGCCGGCTCCGGTGAGCGAGCGGAGCTGGAAGAAGTTCGAGCGCCGGGTCGCCGGGCTCTTCGGAGTCCGGCGGATCCCGGTGACCGGCGAGCGGGCCGGCGCCGACCTCGAGAACGAGCTCTTCGTGGTGCAGGCCAAGCTCGGCCGCGCCATGCCGGCCTACCTGCAGGAATGGCTCGACGGCATCGTGGCCGCCGGCCTGAAGCGCCGGCCGGCGAAGATCGGCCTCGTGGTCTGGAAGCCGCGGCGCACGCATGACCGCAGCGCGCTGGTCATCTGCCGGCTCGAGGATTGGATCGAGCTGCATGGCCCTGTTGCACGTGCAACCGAAGGGGGGAGCGATGCTGCGAGTCCGGTATCCTAACGGCCGGGTCATCAGGCGTGTTGGCCGAGCCGGGCGGGCGCCCCCGATGAGCGTGTACGTGGACCGTCTGCGGGAATGGGGCTGGAACTTGGGGCCGAGCGCGCACCTGTTCGCGGACACGCCAGAGGAGTTGCACCACTTCGCCGTGGCGGTGCTTGGCCTCAAGCGCAAGTGGTTTCAGGACCGGCCCGACTTTCCGCACTATGACCTGACGGCGCCGCGGCACGCGAGGGCGCTGAATCGCGGGGCCACGCTGGCGACGGACGCCTTCATGGTGGCGTGGGTACGCGAGCATCGGGAGCGCGGGCCGGGGCGGGCGCGCACGCCGTGAACCAGGAGTTGCGATGAGACGCATCATGCGCTGGCGCTACTACTGCGATTTTTGCAAGAAGTCGAGCGGTCGCACGCTGGCGGATCACGAGCGCCATTGCACAATGAACCCGAATCGCGTGTGCCGGTTCTGCAAGTTGCTCGGTGAGACGCAGGCGCCGATGGCGGAACTTCTCGCGGCGTTGCGTTCGGAGTCGCCCGTGCTGCCCGCGCTTCAGCGTGCGGCGCACGACTGCCCCGCCTGCATTCTCGCGGCGATCCGACAACTGCCAGCCGATGAACTGGCCGCGCTGTACGCCGACCAGCTCAACGAGAACCTGTCCGCATTCGACTACAAGGCGGCGTCGAAAGACGCACTAGAGGCGGCGAACTCAGAGGTGGACTGGTAAACGCAAGCGGGGGCGGTGAGCGCCCACCGGGGGAACGCATGAGCAAGCTGGAATGGGTAAGCATCGGACTGTGCGCGTATCCGGCGCACCGGCAGGATGAAGTAGTCGCCTCATTGGTGACTGCCATTGCGTGCCGACGAGTGGTGCAGGTGCGCCTCGGCTCGCGTGGCAACCCCGAGTTCTTCATCCGGGTGCCCATGCCCAAGAAACTCGCCGCTGCCGTAGGCGTGTCGTGAGCGCCCGCTACACGGCCGAGGCCGAGGCGTTGCTGCTGGCGCTGGGACGGTGGTGCGTGATGCGGGATTGTCTGGAGCCTGATCGGCGCCCGCTCTCAGACCATACGATGAAGGTCAACGAAGCCCTGTCGGCGTTGGAGCGGGCCTCGGCGGCCCGCGAGCCAGAGCGGACGCCGGAACGACCGCTTGACGACTGTGAGCCCGCAGAATGGCTCCGCCGTGCCGAGCGGGCCGAGGCGGAGCTGGCGCGGCTGCGGAGCGCCTTTGGCCTAGACGATGCACTCGGGGCGGGCGCGAGCCCGCCGGGGAGGGACGGATGAGCGACACGATCACGGTGAGAGCGGCAGGTATCTGCCACGCGGTTGCCTGCGCGCCGAAGGGGACGAAGATCGCCAATGTGCTGCGCGAGGCGAACTCGCAACTGCCCACGGGTGTCGGGCCGTGGCAGAAGGCCAAGCGCCGGAAACTGGACGACGGCACGAAGTTGCCCGCGCCGTGCCTCGACGACCCGAACCGCCGTCACTGGCTACTGGAGTGCTGACCGTGAGCAACGATTCGGTGAGCGGCGCGCCGGGCGCGGGCGACCCACAGCGGCCCGAGTCGTTCGCCGTGGATTACCACGGCCAGCCGTTTGTGTTCGAGCGCCTGCCCGATGGCCGGGGATACTCGTATCACTGGCCGCTCGGTCCCGGCCACGCGTTGCACTGGATAGACACGGAAAGCGGCACTCGACACAAGCTGTCGTTCGACGCGGACGGCAAGGCGTCGGTCGTCGGCTCCATCGCCCATGAAGGCGGCTTCCATGTGGTCATCGAACACGGAGTGATGCGCGATGTCTGACGACCAAGCGCGGGCGCGGGAACTGGCCGAGCGCATCGCCATCGGCAACCGTCGCCACAAGCGGAAGGGCGGCTGGCACGTTGCCTACGAGCTGACTGCGGATGAGCGCGACTGGCTCATCGCCCTGCTGCGGCGGCTGGCGGCGGCCCGCGACGTGTCAGCGGAGCGCGAGTTGCTGGAGCGCATCTGGGACGTGCTCGATGCGCTGGCGGCGGCCCCCGCGACCGACCGCGAGACGCTGGTTTGTCGGCGCGGGCACGTTCGAGCGGCACACGCGAAATCGGTGGACGGGCTGTCCTGCCTCGAACGTGGTTGCAACTGCGATGCATTCGTGAGCGAGAATCCGCTCCGTGCCTACGTGGCCCACAAGCGCGACTGCGAGGCGCACGACACGAACGTTTGCACCTGTGGACTCGACGCCGTGCTGGCGTCGGGGCGCGCCGGGGAGGCCGGACGATGAGCCGGGAAGCAGCGGAGATCGCGATGGTCCGCACCATGCCCTGCCGGCCGCTCTGCCGGGTCGAGGCCGGCGCCCGGTTCTTCATCCCGGGCACGACCACCATGGGCCGGGTGATCGGCCCCGGCTCGCACGGCGGGGTGATCGTGGAGCACCGCGAGGGCCACGAGCTGCACTCGGACGAGTGGAGCGGGCTGGTCCACGTCCACCTGCCCGATGCCTAGAGGCCAGCTGGCGAACCAGCGGCCGGCGTGGCTCTCCGAGCTCCGCGCCGGCGACGTGATCCGCACCCCGTCGAACGACTTCCGGCTGGTGCGCCGGGTCACGGTGCGACCGAGCGGCAACAATGCGCTGGTGTTCGCTATCCGGCGCTGCTCATGGACCCGGCGGCCGTACACCGTGGCCTTCTGCTCGGCCAACTGGCTCTGGAAGTGCCAGCCGGTCGGCAAGCTCAAGGGCAAGCTCACCGCGCTCGACTTCGTGCTCCAGCGGGACATCGAGGACCGGAGCGACCCGCGGCGGCTGCACTGCTGCGACGTGCGGGGCCTGCCGTGAGCCCCCGGAAACGCCGCCGGCGCCCCCGCAGATCGCGAGCGGCGCCGGTGGTGTGCTGCTGGGGCGTCTGGATCGAACTCGTCGTCTAGGGCCCCGCCAACTGGGCCAGCACGAGGATCACCAGCACCCCGCCCCGCCGGCTCGAGCTCCCGTAGGTCACCCGCGCCACCGGCGCGTACTCGGCCACGATCCTGAGCACGTCGGTCAGCAGGATGTCGGTCGCGGCCACGCGCAGGGTGTGCTCGTGGTAGCCGATCTCGACTGCGCGCGCCCCGTGCCGCCGGAGCTGGGCGCGGATCCGGGCCACGGTGTCAGTCGTCATCGAAGCCTCCGCGCTCGAGCCCGCGGGCCTCGAGGGCCACGAGCTGGCGATAGGTGTCGGGGTGCTCGAGGATCCAGCGGGTCGCCGGCGTCGAGCCCTGCAGCCGCCGGCCGGTCTCGGCCTCGTGCCGGGCCAGCGCATGGACCTCCCGGGCGATCGCGTTCAGGTGCCAGTGCTCGGTGTCGGTCACCGGAGGAGCCCTCGCGTGGTGCGCCGGCGCCGCGGCACCGGGAAGGACCGAATGTAGATCGACTCCCACGGGATCACGAGCTCGGCTCGGCCGCCGCGCCGGGTCCGGAGCGGCCGCAGCGTGAGTGTGCGCTCGCGGATCTCCGCGACCAGCTCCCCGTGGAGGCCGACGACGACCCGCCGGAGCGGGCGTGCCGTGGCGCGGGTCACGCCTCACCTCCGACCAGCACCGGCTCGGCGCAGCACGGCGAGACCCACGCCTGCATCTCCTCGCTCCACTCGGCCACCGCGTTGTCGTGGCACCGGGCGCAGAAGCCGACCCGCGGCTCGATCACCGGCATCGGGCCCGGCGCGAAGCCGGCGAACCGGCTGTCCCTGACGAGCAGCTCGTCGGTGCGGCCGTCACTGTCCACGTAGAACAGCCGGCGGCCCGGCGGCAGGATCCCGCGGGCCACCAGTTTCGCCACCACCCCCTCGGCGTCGTTGGTGATCGTCGGGTGGCTGGACCACGGGCCGTCGTCCTCGATCAGGAGTGGCTGCCCCGGCTGGTCGGTTACGATGTGCCAGCGCGCCTCGCGCGCGAAGCTGGTGCGGATCATCGGGCACCTCCACGGATGACGGTCAGCTTGGCCCGCTGCTCTTCGGCCTGCTCAACGCCCACGAGGCACGCGAGCACCATGAACCAGAACCAGCGGCCTTCGGGATCGCGGCGGCCGCTCTCGAACATGAACTTCGTGGCCTGCTTGGCTGCCTGCTCCCGGCCGAGCTTGGCTTCCATGTCCCGGGCCTGCAGCCGGAACGTCGAGGTCTGGTGATCCATCGGCTCCCCCTTCAGGCGACGAGCTGCTTGGGGTAGACCTGCGGCGCCGGCAGCTCGAGGCGGCGCACGAGGCTCCATGCGTAACGGTGGTTGCCGGCGTGCCGCAGCGGCCGCGTCAGGTGCGCGAGCTCGCGATGCAGCCACGTCAGCCGCTCGCGCCGGCCGGCGTCGGCGCCGATCGGCGCCGCGCCGTACTGCGCGAGCAGGTCGGCCGCGCCGCACCAGCCGCGCTCGCCGGCCCGGATCTTCTGGATCGTCCGCGGACTCAGCACCGTGCCATCGGGCAGCAGCGCCAGCGTCCGCGGCGTCGAGCGGCCGAGGTAGCGGGCGTTGTGGGCCTGATAGATCGTCCCGAGGTGACCCGGGAAGACCGTGAGCCCGTCCTGCGAGGTGCGGGCCACGGGATCCGAGAAGCTCAGCACGCCGCAGATCCCGCGGGCTCTGAGCAGCTCGAAGCAGCGGGCGAGGAACCATGTCTCGCCGTTGCCCGGGACCTCGTCCAGCAGCACGAACCGGCCGAGCTCGACGGCCCGCTGGGCCTCGAGGCCGGCGAAGACGTTGGTGATCGCCCGGTCGTTGGTGGGCTGGCTGAAGACGGCCACGCCCACCAGCTCGCCGCGGCGCGCGAGCCCGACGCGGACCCGGGCCGCCGGGTAGCTGTGCGAGTAGTGGTGCCGCTCGATGAAGCTGCGGGCCACGGTGTCGGACTCGAGCGGGGCGACCTCGTACTGGGCCGGGTCGATCCGCTCGAGCGGCGGCCGGTAGCTGTCCCGGCCCTCGAGCCAGCGCTGGTTGCCACTCATGCCGCCGCCCTCCGGCTCTCATCCGCCTCGAGCCCGTCGATGAGCTGCTCGAACTTGGTCCACCGGGCCTCGGTCCACATGGGCAGCGCACTGTCGAGCGAGTCGGCGCCGATCGCGTAGGCCCGCTCGAGCTTGGCCGCCGTGCCGGCGCGGCCGTAGTGGAACCGCTTGCCCTCGTCGTGCGCGAGCTGGCACCACATCGCGGCCGTGGCCTTGAAGGCGTCGGATCCGCCGAGGAACAGGCCGTCGTACTCGCTCAGGTGCCGCCGGACCTGCGTGGGGTTCATCCCGTCCTGCACGGCGAGGAACCACGGCCACGTGCGCCGCAGCTCGCCGCGGCAGGTGTCCACCCACAGCCGCGAGAAGATCAGCGACCGCTCGCCGCCGGCGACGATGTCGGGCACCACCGCCAGCGTCGGCGCGCCGGCGAGCTCGGCGTGCCGGGTGGCTTTCGCGAACAGGCGCGAGAGGTAGCTCTCGCCGTCGAAGGGCGTGCCGGCACGGAAGTACCGGAAGGCCGCGTTGTCGAAGCCCCACGGCTCGCCCGGGTAGGTGTAGATCCGCCGGTCCACCGCCATCCACATCCGGCCCCAGCCGCGGGTCTGGATCCGCTCGACCCGCCGGCCCGTGAACTCCCCGAGGAGGATCTTCACGCGGTCACCGCGCGCTGGAGCTGCACGAGCTCCTCGCCGGCCTCGCGCCACGCCGCCTTGGCGGCGTCCCACTCGGCCAGCACGTCGGCCAGATCGGCCGCCGCGGCCTGCCCGCCCTCGCTGTGCTGCCGCACCAGCTTGATGATCGTCGGCGCGAACGGCTGGATCGCCTCGACCACCGCGCGCGCCGCCTCGAGGGCGTCGAGGTGGCGCTGCTCGAGCCGCTGGCAGGCCGTCATCACCCGCCGGGTGATCGAGGGCTCGTTGAGCCGGCTGCCCGCTGCTTGCTGCTGTGTGTCCATCGCTCCCCCTGAGCTGTGGCCCCGACTTCGGACGGGGCCTGTGGTCTTCTCTTGCGGCGTCACATCGCCACCCGGCGATGTGAGCAGGATTCGTGCCGTGCCTAACGGTTCGCGGCAAGTGGCGCCGCGGCGCGGACTTCGGCCTAACATCCCCCGCGGCCTGTGTCGGAGCGACTCCCGCAGAACGCCAGAAACCTTGCAGGATGCGAGACTGATCCCTACCTTCGGCCGCCATGGACCAGCCCGATCGGCCTGCCCTGAAGCTCGAGGACGTCGAGCCCAGCACCCTCGCGCCCACCAAGCGCTCCCGCCGCCAGCTCGAGCGGCGCCTGCACCGGATCAAGGACCCGGAGCAGCGGCTGCGGGCGATGGCGATCCTCGAGGCCGGCGCCCGCCTGAGCCAGACGCTGCACGCGATGCTCGACAGCCAGCTCGAGTCGATCATGCCCGAGCTGCTCGCGCACCTCGACGCCGGCGGCACCAGCCCCGCCGTGCTGGTCGTCAACCCCGACCAGATGCCCGGCTTCAACGCCGAGATCATGGCCGGCGGCCTGCGCGACATCGTGGCTTACCTCGACAGCACCCGCGCGCCCGACGTCGGCGTCGTCCGACAGGCCGCGCTCGCCGCGCTCGAGCGGGCCGGCGAGGCGCCCACCGGCCCGAGCTCGCTCGTCAACGCGCAGGGCCAGCCGGTGCGCCGGTGACCGCGGGCGACGGGTTCCTCCTCGGTCTCGTCGCCGGCGCATGGCTCGGCGGCTTCGGTCTGCTCGCCCACGGGCTCTGGATCCGCCGGCGCGATCGCGGCCTGCTCGAGCGGATGCGCCGCTCCCATTCCTGCTGGCCCGGCTGATGCCCGACACCATCGAGCTCCGCGAGATCTGGATCCGCCACGACGACGGCTGGCACGTGCGCGTCGAGACCCTCGACGGCACCGTACTCACGCGCCGGCTCGAGCCGCTCCACACCCCGGAGGGCGCCCCGTGAACCTCGCTGACGCCCTGATCACCGAGATCGCAGAGCAGCACGGCGACATCCGCGCCCTCCGCGTCACGCCCGAGCGCCGCACCCAGTGGCTCACCGGCGCCGGGCCCGACGATCGCTGGGCGGCTGTCGTCGGAGATCCGCGCTGCGATCTCCGCTACGGCCGGACCCTGCTCGAAGCCATCCATCGCGCCGCCGAAGCCGCATGAGCGATCCCGCCCCGACCCCAGAGTCTCAGCCACCCGCCGACTCGCGAGAACCTCGCGAGCCGCTCGCGAGTGGCTCGGGAGGCGGAATCTCGGAACGGTCTCGGTATCCGATGCGGCCGCAGCCGCACGGCGGCCGGCTCGTGACCGGCGGCCGGCAGGGTGGCCGGAAGTCGAGTGCGTTCGTGCGAGGACTGGCGCGGGCGCTGAAGGAGAGCCGCGCGACCGAGGTGCTGGCCGAGATCATCAGCGGGGACATTCACGAGGAGCTGGGCCACGATCGCAACGGTGAGCCGATCATCGGCACCACGAAGAACGCCGACCGGATCGCCGCGGTGAAGCTGGCCGCCAGCTACACCGAGGGCCTGCCGGTGGCGCGCGTCGAGGACGTCACGCCGCGGCCGGCCGGCGAGCTCACCGCGGATGCGGTGCTCGAGGCGCTGCCGCGGATCCTCGGCGCGATGGCTGGCGGGGCGGCCGCGAAGGCGAAGGCTCTCGAGGCTGTCGAGGCCGACTTCGAGGTGCTGGACTGATGACAGTGAACGTGCCGCAGTGGCAGGATCTAACCGGAATCGGGCGCCGTAACATGGCGACAGTGGCGATCTTGGCTCTGGGCCGCCATTCCCAGCTTAACGTAAGGCCACTTATACGAAGTCGGGGCCTAACTCCTCAACACCATCGTGACAGTCGGCGCCCCCCTCGATCCCCCCACGCGGCGCGCCGGCCTGCGCCCGGTCGGCGCGCCATCGCTCCTCGTGACGCTGACGCCCGACCCCGACGTGGTGCCCTTCGCCCTCGAGCTGCGTGCGCCGGCGGGAGCGTTGCGCCGGCGTCGTGCGGCGTGCCCACAGTAGCGATCGCGATCGGGTCCAGCAAGGGCGGCGGTGGATCGCGCGGTTCCTCAGAGCGCGCGGCGTGCGCGCGGCGCCCGCGGCCGCACCCCCGACCCCCGGAACGAGGCCGGGGTGGGTCGGCGCTCGAGGTCTCGCTCTGGAGTTTCCGCCTGATGGGAGAGCATCGTGCCTAACGTGCAGGTGGACATTCACTTCCGGTCGAGCGTGCCGGCCTCCCTGCCGCCGGTGGCGGTCTTCGAGGCCGACGCGAAGAGTGTGTGCTGGCCGGGTGGGCGGATGCTGCTCTTCAAGACGCCGGCGGGGGTGGAGCTGGCGTACAACACCGAGGCGATCTTGCGCGTGGTGATCACGCCGAAGGAGGGCTGATGCCGTGGATCGGGGGTGAGGGGTACGGGCCGCTGCGGAAGGTGAGCGCGGCCGAGGCCCGGAAGCGGGCGCGGTGGCGCTGGCAGAAGATGGGCCGGCGGCGTGCCTGAGCCTCATCGGATCTGGCGGCCGGGGCAGGATGCGTTCATCTCCTGCACGCTGAGCCGGCGGGAGTCGGGCCGCGACGTGGTGGTCGAGGTCGCGATGATCGGGGGCCGGCGGCTGAACGATGCGAGCCAGTTGGCGACGGCCTTCGGCTTCCTCGCGGACCAGCTCGCGGCGCACGGGATCAACCCGGTGGAGGTCCTGCTGCAGCGGCCGAAGCCGCTGCCCGGGACCCAGATCGTGGGGGGTGGGTGATGGGCCCGTGGGTGTGTCGGTTCTGCAACCAGTTGGTGAGCGCGAGCGCGGGGAGCCTGCAGGTGGTGATGCGCTTCCGGCTGGTGTTCGGTCTCCCGTGCTACCAGCCCGAGGCGGTGTGCGGGCACTGCGGCCACGGCCTGTGAAGGCCGCGGTGGTGATCGCGTGGCCGAAGCCGACCGAGCGGCAGCGGGCGGATGGCGACTACCCGGTGGCGCTCGAGTACGATGGCGGGTCGGTGCGGGTCCACGTGGTGACCGCGTCCCTGCACCGCTACCACGAGGTGCCGGTGCCGGCGCTGCGGGCGCTGCTGGAGGCGATCGATGCCCTCCCTGACTGACGACTTCGAGCGCTGGTGCGCGGATCCGCGGGACCTGACGTTCGCGGAGTGGTGCGCGGCCGAGGCCGGCTTCGCGGTGGCGGGATCCTGCACGCTCGTCGGCTGCCGCGTGGTGAGCGGGCCGAGCGACGGGTTCCAGATCCGATGAGCGCGCGGCAGCGGCGGGTGGCGCGCCGGGCGGCCGAGCTCGGCCTGCGGCCGGCGCACGTCCCGCCGGCTTCGCCCTGCCAGCTCGTGGTGCTGGTCGATGACGGGGGCCGGCCCTCGCGCGAACTGCTCGAGATGTGCGCCCGGTGCGGGAGGCCGGTGGTGACCCGGCAGGGCGAGCGGCGGCTGGCCCGGGGCCGGGTCCGGCTGGGCCGGTGCCACTGCAGCCGGGGGATCGCGACGTGAAGGTGCCGGCGCTCCTGCCGCTCGTGGAGCCGGGCCGGCCGCGGCCGCCGGTCCCGTGGGCCCACCCATGGCGCTGGATCCGGTGGCTGGGGACCGGGGTGCTGAGCGCCGCCACGCCGCTGCCGTGGCTGGTGGACGTCACGAGCTCGCGGACCACGCGGCTCGAGCGGCAGGTGAACCACCTCGAGGCCCGGGTCGCGGCGCTGGAGCGCGCGCACGCCCGCGCCGGCGAAGGGGCCTTCGTGAAGGCGATGGAGCGCGGGTTGCCGACGATGGGCGCGGACCTGAAGGACACCCGGTGATCCAGCACCGCGGCACCCCGCGGCCGGCGGCGTTCACGATCGCGTCGATCGTGGCGGCGCTGGCGATCGGCACGCCGGCCCCGACGCTGGCGCAGGAGCTGGTGCCGGGCGCGCAGCGCGAGACCGCGATGGCCGAGGAGCACCAGACGCGGACGGTGCTGCCGTCGAAGGGGCCGAAGCTGAAGGGGCCGGCGCCCAAGGCGTGGACATTCTACCGGAACCTCGCGACCGACCCGCAGGGCCGGATCCGGAGCTACGATCGGTTGCGGCGGCTGGTGCTGCTGCAACTCTTCCGGCGCGAGGCCGCGGCCCGCTCGTGGAAAAAGCTCGAGCGGCAGATCCGGCGCGAGGCGCCGGCGGTGGCGCGGATGCCGGTGCCGACCTTGATCACGTTCGCGGAGCAGTACCTCTACGGGCAGGGCGTGGGACTCGAGCTCTGAGGAGGCGGGTATGGGCTGGCGGAAGATGGGCCGGAACTGGGACGGCAAGGCGCCGCTCCCCGGCCACACGCAGCAGATGTTCTGGGATCCGGGGCAAGGCGACGATCAGGGGGTGACGTGGAAACGTGAGCCGCTGCGCGACAAGCGCTACCCCACCGGGACGCTGAAGCTCGGGACGACCGAGCTGGTGACGGCCGGCTGAAGATCCAGACGGCAGCCGAGCTCACGGCGGCCCTCGAGTCGCTCTGGTGGCCCACCTTCCCGTGGCACCGCCAGCAGCGGCTTGCGCTCGCGGCGCACACCGACATCATCGTGATCGTCGGCGGCAACCAGAGCGGGAAGACGCAGGCCGGCCGCGGGATCGTCGGCCGGATGGTCCGGCGCGAGGGGCCGCTCTACCAGCGGCTCCGGGCGCCCGAGCGGCCGCTCAAGATCTGGATCGCCCCGCTGACGGGCGAGAAGTGGAAGTCGAACTGGGAGGACTCGCTCCTCGGGACGGTGCTGGCGGGGATGGGCGCGACCTACGTCCAGAGCCCGCACCCGGTGATCACGTGGGCCGACGCCTACGGCGGCGGGACGATCTGGGGGAAGTCGCAGGATCAGGGCTACCGCGCGTTCGAAGGCGATCCGGTGGACCTGATCATCTTGGACGAGGAGCCGGAGGACCCCCGGATCTACAGCTCCTGTATGCAGCGGTTCGCCACCACCAACGGGGCGCTGATCTTCACCTTCACGCCGCTGCTCGGCATGGATTGGACCTACAGCGCCTTCTACGAGCCGGTGGTGAAGCCGGAGAACCTGCGCGCCGATCGCGCGTGGCGGAAGGGCAACATCACGCTGATCCAGATGGGCATGGCGGATAACCCCGCCGCGCAGGACGGCGCCGCCCGGCTCGCCGCGGATCCGGTGATGAACGACAAGGAGAAGGCCACCCGGCTCTTCGGGGACTACGGCTTCGTGGAGGGCCTGCTCTTCCCGTGGGCCCAGAACTGGCGCGACTACCTGCTGCCCGGGTTGCCGGACGGCCGGCCCTATAGCTGGATCCTGACGATCGATCCCAACAAGCGGCACGGCGGCCTCCTCACGGCGATCGACCACGAGGGGAACCGCTTCTACGTGGCCGAGCACTTCGCGACGGGCCTGCCTGACGTCGAGCACGCCCGGGCCTACTTCCGGATGCTGGCGACGTGGCACTGCCCCAACGCGGACGTCTTCGCGGATCCCGGCGGGGCCGGCGCGCAGGCCGTGATCAACATGGCCGAGCAGGGGCTCTTCGCGGCCAACGTGCCGAAGGACGCCGGCAGCGTGAAGGCCTCGATCGATCTCGTCAACCGCGTGGCGTGGGTCGATCCCGGCCACTGGCATCCGACCGCGATGGACGAGCGTGGCCGCCGCAAGCTCGGGGCGCCCCACTGCTACTTCCTGCCCTCGCTCTTCACCTCGAGCTGGGACGGGCACGTCAACGACAGCCGGCTGATCTGGGAGCTGCAGCGCTACCGCCAGAAGCCGGCGAGCCCGCCCGGGACGCCGATCAAGGCCGACGACGATCTCGTGGATCCGCTGCGCTACGTGGAGCTCGTCCGGCCCTTCAGCCCCGCGGAGCCCGACACCAAGAAGCAGCGGCTGCGCGAGCGGGTCGATGGCCTGTCGGTGCGCGAGGCCGAAGACAGTGAGCGGCAACTGGCGCGCGCCGCGGCGCCGCGCTACCGCAGCCGCGGCGACATCGATCGCGAGCTCGACATCGGCCTCGAGACCGATCTCACATGAGCCTGCGGCTGATGCGCCACGGCCCGACGCCGCACAACGGCACCGATCCCACCAAGGAGCGGATCCGCGGCTGGGCGTCGATCGGCCTCTCGGACGAGGGCCGCGCGATCGCGCGCGCGAGCGCCGCGGCGCTGAAGGACCACCCGCCGGCGGTGATCTTCTGCTCGGACCTCCCGCGGGCCCACGAGACTGCGGAGCTCGTCGCGAAGGAGCTGGGCGGGAGGATCCCCGTCGTGCCGATGCGCGAGATGCGGACGTGGCACGTGGGCGAGCTCTCGGGGAAGACGGTGGCCGAGGCGAAGCCGGCGCTCGACCGGCTGCAGCGGATCCACAGCACGCACCCCGCCCCGGGCGGCGAATCCTACGCCGACTTCTACGGCCGGTGGGGCGTGCTCCAGCAGGCGCTGCGCCAGCTCGGCCAGCAGCACGACGTGCTGGCGGTGGTGCATGGCCGCCACCTCTGGGCGCTGCGGAATCTCCTGAAGGGCGCGGGGCCCACCAGTGTCGCCACCAGCGGCGGCCCGCACCCGGGCGACATCGTACAGGTCGATGAGGGCAAGCGGTCGATGGCGATCGTCCACCACTCCAACGCCGAGGCACGAGTCTCGTGAAGTGGCCGTGGGTCAGCCGGCGCGCCCTCGAGGCCGTCGAGGCGGCGCTCGCGCAGGCGCTGCAGGACAAGCGCATCGCGGAGGACCGGCTCTACGCCGCGTGGAAGGATCAGAACATCATCCCCCCGCGCGAGAGCGTGCTGCCGCGGCCGCCGGTCGAGATCAAGCTGCTGCCCGAGAAGCTGGACCGCTACGTGCAGAACTGGGAGTCGGCCGAGGTGCGGCAGGAGATCGCCGCCGAGGTCCGGCGCCTCCACTACGACCTCCACTATCCCGAGGACCGCGTGATCGAGCTCATCGAGGCTCGACGCGACGGCGGGAGTCCCCTGCTTGAGGCTGCCCCATGAGCTCACCCGCTGGGCTCGGCTACGCGCCGAGCGCGAGTCAGGACGCCAACGATCCCCGCTCGCTCGCTTTCTCGCGCACCCCCGACTACCCGGATTGGACCGCGGATCCGGCGAAGAAGGTCGATTGGGTGCAGCGGCTGCTGAACGACACGCAGTTCGATTCGATCGGCCGCTACAAGCTGGCGACCCAGCACCTGCTCTTCATCGACGGCCGGCAGCACATCGATTGGGCGCTCCGCGAGAAGGTCTGGATGGACACGCCCAACATCGACGGCAAGGTCCGGGTGACGATGAACTACATCCGGCCGATTCTCCGGAGCCGGCTGCAGCGGCTCTCGAGCCCGACGATGAGCTGGCGGGCCACGCCGAAGAGCAACGACTACGCGGAGCGGGACCGGGCGCTGATCGGCTCGAACTTCCTGCAGGCCCGCTGGCGCAAGTGCGGCATGGAGGCCAAGGTCCGCGCCTCGCTCTGGCTGGCGTTCGGATGCGGGGCCACGTGGCTCAAGAGTTTCTGGAACCCCAAGATCGGCGCGCTCACGACGGCGACCGTCTTCGCCCCGCATCCCGTGACCGGCGAGCGGATGGAGTACCCGGTCGATGCCGCCGGCCACCTCTTGGCAGATGAGCAGGGGAATCCGATGGAGGAGGGCGCCTACCGCTACCGGCCGGGCGACGTGGACACCGCGTGGCGCTCGCTCTTCAACATCCGGATCAACCGCGATGCCGCGGGGCTGGATCCCGCGGAAGGCTTCCGCTGGCTCACCGACACCGAGGTGATCCCGATCTCGGTCGTGAAGGAGCGCTATGGCGAGATCGCGAAGAACGTCAGCACCGTCGCCGGCATCACCACGATCCGCAACTACGAGTCGATCGTCCGCTCCATCACCGCGCCCTATGGTACGATTACTGGGAACGACCTTCTCACTGGACGCGACGGTGGCCGCATCCCTGATCGGGAGCTCACCCTGCTCACCGAATACTGGGAAGCGCCGACCGAGATGCTGCCCGCGGGCCGGCTGATCACGATCGCGGGCAACGAGCTGATGAACGACGGGCCGCTGCCGCAGGGGATCGTGCCCTACGTGGCGATCTACGACGAGCGGCGGCCTTACGATCCCTACGGCCGGGCGAGCACGCGGGATCTCGTGAGCCCGCAGAAGGTGCTGAACCAGCAATTCGGCTTGGTCCTGCAGGAGCAGGGGCTCTCCGGCATCGGCCAGTGGATCGGCTTCGATCTGCCGGGGCTGTTCGATCAGGTGACCAACACCGCCGGCGGGCACATCAAGGTCCCCCTCCATTCCGCCGTGATGAACAAGGCGCTCGAAGGCATCATCCACAAGGTCGGTCCCACCGCCGTCACCCCCGACCGTTGGCGCCTGATCGAGCAGGCCCAGAAGATCATGTTCGACATCGGTGCGTTCCACGAGATCCAGCGCGGGCAGGTCCCGCCCGGCGTCGAGAGCGGGATCGCGGTGCAGCTCCTGCAGGAAGCCGAAGCCGGCCAGCTCGCGGATCCGGTGCAGCAACTCAAGACCTCGCTGATCGAGTGGGGCCGCCACCAGCTCAAGATCGCCCGCTGGGGCTACGACAAGGACGAGGAGCGCTGGCTGCCGGTCCACCGGCCCGACCTCGGGTTCATGGTCGAGTCGATCACCGGCGACGATCTGCCGGATCCCGACGAGATCGACATCGACCTCGAGGGCTTCCGGCCGCAGTCGCAGGCCGCGATGCGGGCCGACATCAAGGACTTCACTGAGAAGGGCTGGATGACGCCGCAGAAGGGCCTGCAGCTCATGGATCTCGGCCGCGGGATCGAGGGCGCCTTCGCCAGCCAGACCCGGCACTACGCCAAGGCCCGCCTCGAGAACATCAACTTCCAGAAGGGGCTGATCAAGGCGATGCCGGGCCCGCCGGACATGGATCCGCAGACCGGCGGCCCGAAGCTGGATCCGGCGACCGGCCAGCCGGCGCCCACGGTGAAGTTCGTGAACCCGGACGGGTCCGACGTCTTCCTGCCGGACGACGACGATCACCCGACCCACATCGACGTCCACCTCGAGATCATCCTCGACACCGACCAGCCGTGGAAGGTGCGCCAGATGCTGATGGAGCACGTCGAGGACCACCGGCAGGCGATGACGCCGCCGCAGCCCCTGAACGTGCCGGGCGCGCAAGCCGCGGCCGGCGCCGCGGCGCGCGATCGCTCGCTCGCCGCGCCCTCACCCACCGGACCCGGAGGCGCGTCGTGAGCCTGCCCATGCCGCCTGTGAACGTCGCCCACATCGCGGACGAGAAGGGCGAGAAGTGCGCCCGCTGCGGCGCCCTGCTCGGCAGCTACATCCACGTGATCGATGACGAGCAGTCCCCGCAGTTCGGCCAGACGATCAGCGAGCCGTGGCCGCACGGCCAGCCGGTGATCGAGTACGAGCAGACCAATGGTCGCAGCGCCTTTGCGGATTCGGTGATGCAGGGGCGCACCGTGGAGTGCCAACCCTAAGCGAGGAGCCTTCCGATGCCAACCCCAGACGTGAACAACCCACCCGACGTGGGTGGATGGGTCGCCGCCGGCAGTGCCGGCGCGGCCCTCGAGACCCCGCCGGCGCCCGCGGCCGAGCCGGCCGCGCCCCCGGCGCCGGCCGCGGAGCCGGCGGCTGAGCCGGCCGCGGAGCCCGCGGCGGAACCGGCCGGCGCGCCCGCGCCGAGCCCCAGCGACCGGCTGGTCGAGGCGCTGGTCAAGGCCGGCTGGCGCAAGGACGACGCCCAGCGGGCGGTGACCGAGGCCAGCACGCCGGCCCCGATCAAGGACGGGGTCGAGGCGCTGCTCGACGGCAAGCCCTACATCCTGCCGAAGAACCTGATGTTCAAGCTCCCGAGCGGGAAGACGTTCGTGACGACGCCGCTCACCGAGCTGCAGCGCGGCGGGATGATGCAGTCGGACTACCAGCGGAAGACCGCCGAGCTCGCCCAGCAGCGGCGCGACTTCGAGCGCCAGCAGACCGAGGCCCGCGCCCTGCAGGCGCGCGCCGAGGCGCGCGCGCAGTGGCTGCAGGAGCGCGAGCAGGAGATGATCGAGGCCCAGAAGGACCCGCAGAAGTGGGAGCAGTATCAGGAGTACATCCGGCTGATGCAGACCAACCCGCGGTTCGCCAAGCTGGCGACCGATGCGCTCGAGCGCCACGAGGCCGCGGCCGAGCTCGAGAGCTACCGCACGCAGGCGACCGAAGCCGAAGTGCGCTCGGGCACCGAGGAGGCGTATAGCTGGATCCAGCAGGCCGCCGCGGAGTTTCCCACCGTGGATCCCGATCGGGTGCGGATCCTCTACTCGATCGGCCTCCAGCAGGGCACAATGGAGCTCTCGCCGCTCGCGGTGCGGAGCCTCTTCGAGCAGGAGTCGCAGTATCTGACGCGGGCGAGCTCGCCCCTGAAGGACGAGATCGCGACCCTGCAGGCCCAGATCAACGAGCTCAAGGGCCTCAAGGCCGACGAGGATCACAACGCGCGCACGGCGCGGGTCCTCGAGCGCGGCCGCGCGCCCAACACCGCCCCGGCCGGCGGCGCCGCGCCCGGCCCGCGGAGCGTCGAGCCGCCGAAGAAGGTCGGCCCCAACGATCGCGAGGGCCGCGAGAAGCTGATCAGCGATTGGACCAAGCGGCGGGACGAGTAGGGCTCACTCTTGCGTTTTGCGGCGAGGCCTTGTACTCATAGCCTCGTCGGGAGCCTGTCAACCGGCCCGGCAAGCGCACAGCTCCCCCTGCGCGCACCGGGCCGGAACCCGCCAACTCGACGCAGCCGACCTCACGGCCAAGGCAGTCCCAGCCGCTGAGAGGCACCGTTCCCTGAGAAGTTCGGTGGCTTTCAGAGCAGCTCGCCTCACGAGCTGCGGCTCGGAGTGCAATCGTCATGGCAGCGACACCCAACACCCTCGTGGACCTGAACAACCTCGCGAAGGACTACTGGACGAGCATCTACGTCCAAGCGGCCAACCCCGAGGTCCCGCTCAAGGCCCAGTTCGGCCGGCTCGAGAACGCGCAGTTCACGGGCCGTGTCTGGATCTTCGGCGTCAAGACGATGATCGGTGGCGGCTCGGCCAACGCCGGCGCCAACCAGAACCTGCCGGCCGCCGCGGTCGGCCAGTACTCGCAGGGCCAGATCAACGTGGTCCGGACCTACACCCGGATGGCGCTCGACGGCCTCGCGATCGAAGTCACGAAGAAGCAGTCCGGCTCCTTCCGGCCGGCGCTCGCGGAAGTGATGAGCGACCGACTGCAGGCGCACGATCTCGAGGTGAACCGCCAGATGTTCTGCGGCGCGACCCTCGGCGTGGCGCAGGTGAGCTCGGGCGCCAACTCCACCACCCAGACCGTCACGAACGGCGACTACGGATTCGGCGGCCTGCTCTCCGCGCCGGCCAACGGCGGGACCGGGACGCGGCACCTCTACATCAACGACGTGGTCCAGTTCTACGCCTGCTCGGGTGGGACGGTGAGCGGGTCGGCCCGGTCGGGCGGCCCCTTCACGATCTCCGCGGTCAACCACGCCGCGCAGACCTTCACGGTCACGGGCGGCACGCCCAACACCACCACCGGCGACCTCGTCGTCCGCGCCACGGCCACGACCGACAACTCGGTCGCGGGCGAGGCCGGCGGGATGAGCGTGGCCGTCTACGACTCCGGCACCTTCGAGACCATCAACCCCTCGACGGTGGGGCAGGCGTGGAAGGCGGTGCGCCTCAACAACAGCGGCACCCTGCGCGACATCAGCGACTCGCTGGTGATGCAGACGATCGAGACCATCCGGGCGCGCTCGCGCATGACGCCGGACCTCGCCGTCTGCCGGCCGGGCATCGTGCTCAAGTACTCCGAGATCTTCCTGCCGCTCCGGCGCCTCGACGGGCAGGACGTGCAGCTCAAGGGCGGCTACAAGCCGATGGCCGCGATCATCCACGCCGGCGGGGCGATCCCGGTGATCGGGGACAACGACGCGCCCAACAGCCGGCTGTTCTTCATCAACACCACCAGCGTGAAGCTGGCCGACGTGGTCGGGACCGATTGGGCCGACATGGACGGCGCGGTCTTCGATCGGGTCGTGGACAAGGACGCCATCGAGGGCTACATCCGGAAGTACTGGAACCTCGCGTGGATCCAGCGCAACGCCAACGGTGTGATCGAGGACCTCAACGACGTCGGCTCGATCGACAAGGTCGCCTGACGTCTGACCTGATGCTGGGCCAGCTCTCCGGAGCTGGCCCAGCGCGGTAAGGGAGATCGCGGAGTATGGGAAACCTCAAGGTCGTGCTCGTCGTGCCGTTCGAGGCGCCGCTGGATTCGGGCATCTCGCCGGCCGGCGCACTGACCCCCTACCCGGTGGATGGGCAGGCGCTGAGCGGCCGGCCCGGGGCCGGCGGGGCGCTGATGCAGAGCTTCAACGCCTTCCTGATGGAGGAGAACAACGCCGCGCTGACCGCGTGCGGATCCGCGCAGGCGACGACCACCACGAAGGTGAAGACCACCAACACCCTGACTTACCTGATCGACGGGGTGTTCAAGAGCAAGACCGCGACCGACAACTTCTGGACGCTGACCGGGACCGCGGTCACGGCCGGCGGATCGGGCGCGACGATGCACTACGCTCTGTGCATCGACGGCAGCGGCGCGGCCTCGGTGATTCAGGGGCCGACCAACCAAGGCTCGACCACGGTCTGGACGCCGGCGCCGGCCAACATGATGCCCAACGACCTGTGCGTGGCCGCGGTCCTCAAGATCGCGCTCACCGCCGGGACCACGTTCACCCCGGGCACCACCAACGTCGCCACGGCTGGCGGCGTCACCGTGACCTTCGAGGACGGCTGCGATGCGACCCTCTGGGGCGCGTATCAGCTCTCCGGGTCGTTGATCTGATGGGCGGCCTCGGCGGCGTCCACACGCGGCCCGGGTGGGGCGGCGAATCGGCCGCCCCACTCGCCGGCCCGCCCGCGATCGGCGGGGTTTCGCTCTGGCTCGATGCCGACGCGATCGGCAACGGGCCCGGGGCCACGGCCAGCCCGGCCCGCGGCGGCAAGCTCGCCGTGTGGCCGGATCTCTCCGGCAACGTGTCGGCCGGGTTCGTGCAGAACACCGCGGCGAACCAGCCGACCTACACCGAGCGCGGGGCCAACCAGCACGCGAAGGTGACCTTCGACGGGGCGGCCAGCTACATGACCGCGACCGTCGCGCAGACCGCGCCGTGCTCGATCTTCCTCGTGGCCTCGCTGCCGGTCGCCCCGGCCGCGCAGTCCACGATCTTCAACTCGACCGGGGCGTCCATCATCCCGATCATCTACGTGACCAACGCCACGCCGGGCGTCGTCACGGTCGGCAACGGGGCCACGCTGGCCGCGGGGTCGATGTACACCAGGCTGATCCCCTTCGGGGAGTCAGGCGTGGCCGGCGCGCAGATGCCGTTCATCGTCGGCATGGACATCACCGGATCCGGCGGGACGGGCAACGACTACTTCAACAGCACCACGCCCACCCACCCCGGCGGGACGATCTCGGGCAACACCGGCTTCTCGGGCGTGATGACGATCGGCGCGCAGAACGCGGGCGGCTCGAACTTCTGCGCCTGCGACCTCTACGAGCTGATCATCTTCAACGCGCAGCTCACGCTGGCCCAGCGGACGCTGCTGTTCAACTACTTCACCCAGAAGTACAACCTCGGCCCCGTGGTCACGGGAGCGTTCGCATGAGCCACCTGATCAACGACGAGGACTTCGCGGTCCTCGAGGCGGTGAAGGCCGAGCTCGCAGGCCGTGGGACACCGGAGACCGAGGCGCTGCTCCGGTCGAAGATGGTGCCTCCATCGGCGCAGTCGCGCTACGACACCGAGGAGCCGGTCGAAGTGACGCCGGCCCAGACCGCGGCGCCGGTGGCCGTGGAAGAGCCGGTCACCGCGGAGCCGCAGGCGGAACAGGTCAGCACGAGCGAGCCGGCCGCCGAGCCGGCCCCCAGCGAGGAGCCCAGTGCCGGATCCCAAGCCTGAGTGGGTCGCGGCGCTCCGGGCGCTGGACGACAAGGCCGACCTCCGCTTCAACTACGAGGCCGGCCGCTGGGAGTTCCTGCTCTCGAGCGCGGACGGGGTGATCCGCAGCCAGTTCTGGTGCGACTTCAGCCAGCCGAAGGACCCGGTCACGGGCCTCGCGCCCTACCGCGAGCTGAACGACGACACCATGCGCGAGGCGCTGGCGAACCTCGAGCGGACGTTCATCGGCAACCCGTTCAACGGCGCCGGCACCACGAAGCGCGAGGTGCTGCGCCGGTATCGGTTCAACCGCGAGCTGCAGGCGCGGCGCTACCGCGAGCGGGGCGAAGCGATCGCAGACTTCGTGTGGGACCACCGGCGCCAGATTCGGGACGCCGGCGCGGGGCCGCTCATCACGGTGCCAGTGACCCTGACGCCGCGGCCGAAGGAGAAGGTCGCATGAGGCGCGAGGGCAAGAAGTGGATCAGCTCCGCGATTCAGGCCAAGGGCCACCCGGTGATCGACGCCGCGAAGCGGCACGGGATCTCGACGCACGCCGAAGCTGAGCGCGAGGCGCACAGCTCGGATCCCACCCTCCGCGGCCGCGGCAACCTCGCCCTCCGCTTCCAGAAGGGCGGCGACCTGCACAGTGGAGGCAGCTCGTGAGCACCAAGCCGGCGCAGGCCTCACAGGGCACGATCAAGATCCGCCGCTGGGATTGGGACAAGCAGAACTTCAGCGCCGAGCCCTACCCCGCGGAGATGTTCGAGGACTTCCTCGATTGGCTCTTCACCACGAAGCGCTGGATCGAGGAGCCGGAGCGGGTGCAGGCGCGGGTCCTCCAGCTCGAGCGGGACATGGCGGCGCACCGCAACCCGCCCGACACGCATCACGAGGAGAACAGCGACCCGGTCGCGATCCGGAAGGCCGAGCTCGCCCACACCCGCCGCCTGAACCTCCAGAAGGCGCGCGAGGCGAAGGCGGCGAAGGACCGGCAGCGGCAGCTCGAGAAGGAGGGGTCCCATGCGGGTTGAGGGCGGCGACGGGCCCTTCGGGGCGGATCCGCGCGTCACGGGCGGCGCCGGCGAGATGAAGATCGCGGAGCACGACGCCGCGATCGCGCGGGCGATGAAGGATCTGTACGGCGGCGAGACCGGCTCGCGCTGCGACCCGGTCGAGGAGTTCCCGGGCGACGGCGACGAGCTCTACGGGGTCCCGAAGCAGGTCCGCGAGGGGCTCCGGGCGGCCGACGTGATGCCGGCCGCGCAGCGGGACGACCACATGATCGACGTCCACGGTGAAGGCGCCGCGGCGCCGAAGCGGCATATCGCGGCCTCGGATCTCTCGGGCGACGGCAGCAACGACGACAGGTTCACCACGCACCACTAGGCGGGAGGCAGCATGGCAGGCATCGGAGGCGTGAAGCGCGGGCCCAGCTCGGCCGGCCCGTTCCAGAACGACCATCACTTCGCGAAGCTGGACGAGCCGGGCCGGCACGAGCACGACGAGCACGACGCGGCGATCGCGAAGATCATTGGCCTCGAGCAGCGCAACAAGGGCCGCACCGATGAGGCGGGCTACAGCGAGAAGCCGCCGATGACGGGCCCGGGCGCGCTCACGACCGAGCGGCCGCAGCCCACGAGCGGCGATCGCGCGGCGCAGATCAGCCGGCCGTAGTCATGCCCGGCGGCCGGCCGGTCCATCCTGTCGTCAGCCAACAGCAGCGGCGTGCGATGTACGCCGCTGCTGAAGGCCACTCGAACCTCGGGATCCCGCAGGCCGTGGGGAAGGAGAAGGTCGCGGCGAGTCACGGCATCACCGACCTGCCGCGCCGCAGTCTCGCCTCAAAGGTCGGGGAGCGCCTCGCGAAGGGAGCGTAGTCGATGGCCGGGTCACCACTGGCGCTGTTGCGGGCCCAGCTCCTCGTCTACCTCGCCACCACCAGCGACGATCCGCTCTACACGCCGGCGGTGCTGAACCAGCTCCTGCGCGACGTCCACCACGGGCTGATCGATGAGATCCACAAGACCAACCGCAGCTACCTGACCAAGGAAGTGCTGCTCACGCCCGACGCCAGCTCGCAGCCGGCGTGGGCCACGCAGCCGCTCGAGACCTACACGTTCGCCACGCAGGATCCGGCGATCACCGACTTCGCGTACTGGTCCGAGCTGCGGAAGACCAACGAGGACGGCGACCTGATGCAGGAGTGCCGGCAGGAGGAGCTGCGCGATGCCGGCAACGGGTACTTCTGCGTGCTCGGGACCGACGACGCGCCGGTGATCCGGGTCTCGAAGGACACCGAGGTCGGGCTCAATCTCTACCTGAAGTACGGCTACTGGCCGGCGGATCTGGTGCTCGACACCGACACGCCCGGCGGGATCCCGGTGCAATTTCAGGACGTGCTGCCGCTCGAGGCCTGCTTCGGCTTCGGCCTCGGGGGCGAGTCGGAGTTCCCGGCCGACCTCAAGCAGCGCTGGATCGACCGGAAGGCCGCGTTGATCGCTCACGTCAGCAAGCGCGGCGTGCAGGTCAGCCGCACGCGCGTGAACCCCTTCGACATCGAGGACTTCGCCTGATGGACGCTCTCACCGCACTTCGGTATCTCGAGGCCACCCGCGGACGGTGGGGCGCGGCCCAAGGCCAGTACTTCAAGGCCACCACGCCGACGCCGGGCACCGGGATCCTGCTCAACCCGCGCACCTCGTTCAGCGACAACGCCGCCACGCTGCTGGTGATGAACAGCGCGCCGGCCAACTCGAACGTGTACCTGATCCCCGACTACATCCGGCTGTCGGTCTCGGTGGTCGATGCGATCAGCGCGGGCTCGGAGTTCGACTTCGTGGCGACCTTGGATCCGACCCTGCGCTACAGCTCGGGCGGGACGCAGATCGTCACCCCGAAGACCTACGCCTCGAACAACGGCCCGGTGAACTCGCTCCGGGCGGGCCCGGCGCCCAACATCGGCCCCTACGGCCCGCAGGCCTCGGTCTACATGGGCTCGGTGACGCTGGCCGCGGCATCGGGCAACCTGATCCACAGCTCGCGCGGCGTGATGAAGACCGGCACCACGACGGCGATCGCGGTGGTCGGGGACGAGTACAACTTCAGCTTCAGCACCGGCGTCGATGGGGCGGGCTCCGCGAAGGCCGGCTCGGCCGCCACGGCCTACCGGCTGAACCTCGGCCCGCACGTGATCGCGCCGCAGAGCTCGCTCGCGCTGATCTTCTGGTGCGTGAACCTCACCACTGCGCCCACCTGCGAGCTCGACATGGGCTGGTGGGAAGTGCCGGCGTACCCGGCCTGAGCGGATGAAGCTCAAGGGCGATGAGACCATCGAGATCCCGAGCTGGATCGGGGGTCTCGAGAAGAACACCCCGATCGCGCTGAACGATCCGGGGACGATTGCGGACGGCCAGAATCTGGTGCCGACGCAGGCGGCCCGGCTCGTCACGCGCGGGGGCTCGCGCCTCGTCAACACCCTGCACAACGACGCCGGCTCGCCGGCGATCGTCACCGGCCTCTGCGGGATCTGGCCGTGGACGTCGATCGGCGGGCTGGTGATCGGCTACGACACCGCCCAGCACAAGTGCTACGCATGGTACATGACGCAGGACATGGGCTTTAAGGGCACCTCGGAGGCGGTGAGTCAGGTCGATCTGTCGCTGCTGCCGAGCGGCCACCAGACGTCGTTCGCATGGACCGACGCCGGCGGGCCCCCGATCCCGCAGGTGACCGAGCTCTTCGAGGGCGTGTACCTCGCGGACGCCACCACCGCGATCAACAGCCGGCGCTGGTTCATGTCCCTGAACCAGACCGTGCCGGTCGTCCAGATCGGCGGCGGCAGCCCCAACGCCAAGGTCCCGCGGTTCGCTTTCGCCGGCGGGACGGCGCGCGAGCTGCAGCCCTACTGCCTCGAGACCTACAACAACGTCCTCTTCATCGCTGGGTACGGGGACGAGACCGGCCCGGACAGCCCGGAGTACCTGCGGCACAGCTTCCTCGGCCGGGCGCCCTCGAGCTCGGTCGCACTGGGCGACGGCTTCGACGGCTTCGACAAGGACGCATGGGTCATCGTCGGCGCCAAGGGCCAGCGGATCACCGCGATGAAGCAGGGCCGCGGTTACCTGCTGGTCGCGAAGGCCAACGAGCTCTACCGGGTCTCGGGCGCCGGCCGGGCCTACCCGGGCTGGCAGTACGCGATCGAGAAGGTGGACAACACCAGCGGCATGGGCGTGGCGAATCCCGCGGCACTCTGCTACGCCGAGGGCTACTGGTACGGGATCGGCGCGGCCGGCCCGTTCCGGAGCGATGGGTTCGACGTGAAGACGATGGTCGGCCCGCGGAAGGCCGACTTCAACGCGATCGACAACCTGCTCGGGGCCTTCTGCTTCTACCACCCCGATCGGCGGCTGGTGCTCTTCGGGATGCACCCGCAGGGCACCACGCCGGAGACCTACCCGTGGATCCTCTGGGCGTGGGACACCGAGCGCGAGCGCTGGCAGCCGGATCTGGTGCCGGCCACCCCGTTCGCGATCGCGGCCGGCAGCGCGATTCCGACGACCACGGTGTCGGGCCCCTCGGCGCCGCCGAGCACGCTCTCGGTCAACACGATCGGCCCGGGATCCTTCAACGAGGTCTGGGTCAGTGGCGATCTCACGGCCTCGACCGAGGTCTGGTATCTCGATCTGACCGGCACGTGGCAGCTCTGGGCCACCGCGCCGGCCGGGATCCAGAGCGGGACGATCTCCGGCCTGACCGACCACCAGCAGTACTCGTGGCGGGTCCGGCACGTGAAGAATGGGCTCTACACCACCTTCGTGTACTGGAACCCCAGCTCGCCGGTGCAGACGATGCTGGGCGGCGTGTCGATCGGCCTCGGCAACTCGGGTGGCGGCCTGCGACAGGTCTTCATCACCGTGAACACCAACACCACGATCCGCAACGTCACGGTGATCGCGGAGACCTCGCCGGACGGGATCACGTGGAGCTCGGCCGGCAGCTTCGCCAACTGCGCGCAGGGCGCGGTGATCGAGGTCGATGTGGCCTACAACCAGTACGTGCGGGCCCGCACCGAGGACACGCTCTGGTCGATCCCTGACTCGCTGAACACCGTCCGCTTCGTGCCGCCGATCGGATGATCCCGATCTACGTGGTGACCCAGAGCGGCGGCGCCATCTACTCGATGGACGACCCGGCCACCGTCAACGACTTCGCAGCCGCGGACGGCAGCGGCGGTGTGCCCTTCGCGCCCTACGTGCTCTCGACTCTGTTCCGGCTCGACCGGACGCTGGGCTGGTACGACTTCCGGAAGTTCCGCCAGCGGGCCGACGCGCCGTCGCAGGCGATCATCGCGGTGATCCCGTGGCGCGACGGGCTGCCCACCGCACAGACGCTGGTCAAGGTCTTCCCGGTGAGCGGGACCGACATCACGAGCACCCCGTTCTTCATCAGCGGCTCGAGCTTTCAGGTGCAGGTGGTGGTCTCGGGCTACAGCCGGCCGGTCGAGCTGGGCAACGCGAGCTGCTCGTTCGTGATGCGCCGCCGGACCCGGGCCACCGGCGCGGGGGCGAACGCCGACCTCGTCTACGAGGCCTTCGGCCCCTACGACGGGCACTACACCTACAACGGGATCCTGAGATGAGCACACTCACCACGCCCCGGTACGTGCAGGCGACCGAGCTGGTGGTGGGCGCCAACCACCCCACGCTGACCGACGTCACCAACCGGCCGCTGCAGGACATGGTCAAGCAGAGCCCGTTCGGGACGACGACCTACAACGCCGGCAGCTTCATCAGCATCGCCCTGCCGGCGGGCACGCCGGCCCAGAACGCCGCGGTGGTGAACGCCGCGATCGCGGCCGCCGTCGCGGACGGCGCGACGATGGTCTTCGTGCCGCGGGTCCTGATGCCCTACACGGCATCCGCGGTGACGTTCAACACCGGCGTGCGGATGGTCTGCGAGGGCGGGGATCCGGCGGTCTTCGCCGTGCGCGCCTATGGCGCCGCGGGCGACAACGCGACCGACGACTCGGCCTGCTTCGTGGGCGCGGTGGCTGGCGCCTCGGTCACCGGCGGCGTGGTCCACACCGTGGCCGGGACCTACCTCACGAACCCGATCATCTGCACGGCCTCCTACGTCAAGTTCATCTTCGACCCGGGCGCCTTCCTGCAGGTGCAAAACCCGGTCTCGGGAACCGGCACGATCGACGTCCGCGGGTCTGAGACCGGCGTCACGACCACCACCACCGTGGATGCCCCGCTGCGGTCCACCTCGCTGACGGTGAGCAACGGTGCCGGGTTCTCGGTGGGTGACGTCATCGAGATCTACAGCGCCGCGGTCGGGACCGGCGGGTTCACCCCGTACCTGATCGAGCTCAACGTGGTCGCCAGCACCGGTCCCACCACGCTGGGCCTCAAGCGGCCGACGCGGAACGCCTACCTGCAGTCGGTCGCCACCTGCACGGTCACCAAGCTGAACCCGGTGCGCGGCCTCGAGGTCTCCGGCGCGAACCTGCTGGACTCGAACGTGCAGGGCGAGGGGATCCACGTCAGCTTCGGCATCGATCTGCACATCGAGGGGATCGACGTGCAGGGTGGGACCCAGACCGGCATCAACCTGCTCCGGTGTCAAGGTGGCCGCGTCGTCAGCTCCACGGTCCACGATCTCGCCGGCGCCGGCGACGGCTGGACGTTCGGTGCGCGGTCCTGTCAGGACATCACGTTCTTCTCGTGCATCAGCCGCGACGGGACGTGGGATGCTTTCGATGTCTCGAACGGCACGATGTACTGCACGTGGACCGACTGCAAGGCGCTGAACTTCACCGATGGCGGCTTTGTCTGCGGCCACGGCCAGTTCTGCCACCACAACATCTTCGCCTTCTGCAGCGCGATCGGGTGCGGCGCGGTCGGCTTCCAGTGGGGCGATCCCTCCTATCAGGGCGACAACGACAACCTGATGATCGGCTGTCGGGCCTTCGGCATCACCTCGGGCGACGGCTTCAAGCTGAAGAACGGCTCGACGCGCAACCGCTTCGTGGACTGCCAGAGCCACTACAACAGCGGCGCCGGCTACACGAGCGACACCCTGTCGGTGGACAACGAGTTCCTCAACTGCCACGCGGTTGGGAACGGCACGCACGGGATGAGCCTGCAGGCCCGGAGCCGGATCGTCGGCGGCCGGTTCGACGCGAACACCAGCCGCGGGATTTACATCACCACCTCGACCGCGAGCTTCACCACGATCGACGGGGTGTGGTGCAACGCGAACGGCGCGCGCGGGATCGAGCTCAACAACGTGAGCGATGTGACGATCCGCTACCCGACCTGCGACAATGCCACGGGGGCCACGCAGGACGGGATCTTCATCAGCGTCAACTGCCCGCGGTGCCGGGTCGTGGAGCCGCGGTGCAACAACAACACCCGCTGGGGCGTGGCGATCGTGGACAGCGCCGGCGACTGCGCCGGCAGCAAGGTCATCGGCGGCCAGTTTAGCGGGAACGCCTCCGGGCCGGTCTATAACAACTGCTCGCCGGCGATCGCGGAGGCCACGCTGGTGGCGGGCTTCGATCCGCGGACGCTGCAGGGCGGCCCGGAGGGAGGGATCTGCGAGGTCACGCTCACCGCGGCGCGCGTGGTCGGCGCGCCCACCACCCCGATGATCGGCCAGATCATCCGCTTCACGTTCATTCAGGGTGGCGCGGGCGGCTTCGCGATCACGTGGAACGCCATCTTCAAGGGCTACACGTGGTCCGATGCGGGCAACGCCACCGGCAAGCGCAGCTCGATCGCGTTCCTGTACGACGGCAGCAACTGGAACGCGATGAGCGCGCAGGCGGCCTACGCCTGATGGCCCGCGGGCAGATCATCCAGTTCGGGGTCTCCCCGACCGACCCGCACCTCGCCGGGCTCAAGGACGAGCTGCAGCGGGCGCTGGGCCGCGTCACGAACCACGCCACCGTGCCGCTGCACCAGAACTACGCCGGCACCACAATCGCCCTCTCGGGGGGCGCGGCCACCTGCGCGGCGATGGGCGCCGTCGTGGACCACGCGGACGCCGGCGGGAATCTCTGCCGGTGCGTGGTGTACGGCACGCCGCCCGCGGCGCACGATGCGACGGTGCAGGTCTACAACGTGACGACCGGGCAGGTGATGGCGAGCGTCACGATGCCGGCCGGCGCGCCGGCCGGATCCTTCGCCGGCTCGTGGACCGGCTTCACGCCGGCCGGTGGCGACGAGAACCTTCAGGTCCGGATCGTGGGCACCGGCAGCGACAACGTGGTCCTGAACAGCGTGCATCATCAGTTCGCCACCGCTAACCTGAAGCCGTGACCATGGGATCTCTGACCAGCTTCCAGCCGCAGCCCCAGACGCCCGCGCCCTCGGCGGCGACGGTGGGCCAGATGCTGCTCCAGCGCCGGATGGCTGAGCGGCCCGAGAACGCCGACCCCAACGCGCCGGCGCAGCTCCCGGGCAACACCATGCGGGGCGTGGTGCCCGCGGTGGGCCAGCGGCTGCTGCGGGCGGCGCCGAGCTCGATGGCGACCGCGATGCCGATGAGCGCGCAGTTCGGAGGTACGACATGAGCAACCCCTTCAGCACCGGCGGCTATGTCGATCAGGCCCAGAAGAAGGCCCAGATCGGCGCGCAGGGGCTGGCCGACACCGCCGAGCGTCCGCTCTCCCAGCAGATCGGCACCATGCTCGGCGGCCTCAACTCGACCGGCGCCCTGCGGAGCGGACAGGCGAACGTGGCGGCCGGCGACATCGCCAGCGCCTACGGCAAGGAGGTCGGCGGCTACGCGAAGCAGGCCGCCGGCGAGGCGATGGGCGCGGGCCTCGCGGCCAACGAGCAGGACACGATGCGGCAGCAGATGGCGGCCCAGCGGAAGGCCAGCTTGCTGTCGGGGATCGGGAGCGCGCTCGGGTTCGGCGCGTCGATGTTGCTCTGATGGGCGGCTCGTGGGGGATGCCATCCTCGAGCGTGTTCCGGGCGCCCTACCCGCTGATGCGGCAGGCGTACAGCCCGTACCCCTTGGGTGGCGAACAGGACCCGATCGGCGCGATGATCGGGAGCGCGCTGCAGACCTATCAGGGCGCGAAGAACACCCAGTTCGAGCACAACCTGCAGACCGAGCAGGAAGCCGATCGCGTGGCGCGGGAGAACGCGGACGAGCGCTCGCGGGACATCGCGGAGGCGGTGAGCCTGCGCGGCGCCGGCCTCACGACGCAGGCGCCGACCCCGCAGTGGGGCGCGGGGCCCACCGTGCAGATTCCGGGCGCGGGGCCGACCGGCGTGACGCTGCCCGGCGGTCTCCAGCGGCCCACGGTCACCACACCCGGGGGCACCCCGCTCTACAGCACGACGCCGACCAAGGCGGCAGTGGGCAGGGCACTCCTCGACCTGCCGGCTCCGAAGCCGGGCGGGACGACGGCGACCGGCGGGGTGGCGCCCACCCCGATGACCCTCGCGGACAAGATGGCGCTCAAGGCCGCCCCCTCCGGCGCCGGCGAGCCGCTGGTGCAGGTGATCCGCGGGGGCAAGCGGGTCTGGGTGCCGCGCGGTCAGGCGGCTGGTGGAGAGGCGCCGGCCCCCGGCAAAGGCGCGCCGCCGGCCGGCCAGCTCACACCCGCGCAGATCGCGCAGGCTCAGCGGGCGTTCCAGACAGCTCTGAACACCGAGATCGCCTCGCACCGCCTGCCGGCCGGGGCGCCGACCGAGGCGGTGCAGGCGGCCCTGCTGGGCGCCAAGCGGCGCGCCGCGGCGTCGATCGAGCGCCAGATGGGCCTGCCGGCGGGATCCCTGACCAGCACGCTGGTCGGGAGCGGCGGCGGGGCTCAGCCGGCCGGTCCCGTGAACCCGTACTAGCCGATGCCTGACGCTCCGGTGCAACCGGATCCGGGCCCGGAGCCGGTGTCGGGGCCCGTCACGCCGAATCTGAACGTGCCGCCGGAGGTGCGCGCGGCGAAGCGCGCGCGCTGGGCCCAGCTCACGCAGCAGGGCACCGCCCCAGACGACGCGACCGCGCAGGTCGAGCGCGAGTTCACGCCGATGCCGGCGCCGGCCGGCGTGGCGCCCGACGAGCTGCAGCAGCCTTCCCCGACCCAGTACCTCGCCGCGCAGCAGCGCCGCGCCGCGGTCACGGCCACCGAGAACGCACCCGAGAGCCCGGCCGAGCGCAGCTTCCGCGAGCGAGTCGAGGCGAGCCCCGCCGGCAGCGCGGCCGCGCAGGCGGTCAGCACCGTCGCCGGCGCGCCGCTCCAATACCTGACCGAGCTCGGGGCCACCGCAGCCGGCACCCTCAAGCTGCCGGGTGTACAGGAGAAGCTCGAGGAGGCTGCGGGCGCGCAGCGGCGGGAGCGGCGCTGGCTCGAGTCGTTCGGATCCCAGAACCCGCCGGTCGTGCAGATCGGGCAGGGCCTGATGCGGATGGGCACCGAGATGGCGATGCTGCCCGGTGCGTCGAAGCTCTTCGAGGCCGGCGAGCCGCTCGCGTTGCCGCTGGCTGAGCGCGCGGCGGTGGCAAGCGCGCGCACGGGATCCCAGCTCGGGCTCTTCTCGGCGGCGCAGGAAGCCCTGAGTCCTGATCCCAGCCTCGAGCGAGTCAACGAGGCGGCGACGAGCGGCTTCCGGCAGGGCGTGGCGTTCGGTGCCGGCGGCGAGGTGGTCGGCACGGCGCTCGAGACCGGCGTCAACGCCTACCTGCGGCGGAAGGCGGCGGCGCGCGCGGCCGGGGACCCCCTCGAGGCGATCGCGCCCGAGGAGCCGCCCAGCTCGCCCGCGGAGCGCTCGCAGGATCTGCCGGCCGCGGTGCCTCCGGTGCGGCCGCCCGAGACCGGCGGCTGGCCGCGGGCCACGCCAAAGCCGTGGCGGCCGGAGAACTGGGAGCCGCGGCCGGCGTGGGCGCGCGGGACCGTGTACAAGCCCTCGAGCCAGCCGGCCACCGAGCCGCTCGCCCCGGAGGAGACTCCGACGATCGTCCAGCCGGCGGCCGCGGCGCCAGCAGAAACCGCGCCGGCGGCGCCGGCCGAGATGTCCGACGAGCTCTGGCGGCGGGCGCCGGTCGCTGGATCCGAGCGCCCGCAGATCGTGGATCCGCTCGCGCGGCTGATGCGATCGACGTGGGCCTCGGTGAAGACCGATACGCCGATCGGCCGCGCCATGCAGACCGACGTCGAGGGGATGTGGAGCAACACCGTGCCCTCGGTCGATCGCGTGGCGCTGCACGACCCGAGCTCGCTGCGCGAGTTCTACGATGCGTGGCAGCCGGTGCGTGAGGCGATCCGGCAGCGGTACGGCGACACCGTGAAGCTCTGGCGGGTGGCGGCTCCGGGTGAGGGCAACCGGCTCTTCTCGCGGTGGACCGACCACGACTTCGCCGGCGAGTTCCAGAAGATGTACGGCGCCGGCAGTCGCCGGCAGCTCGTGAGCCGCGACGTGCCGGTCGATGACATCGTGGGCGGGGTCTTCTCGGGCAAGGGCTACCGCGAGTTCTACGTGGCTGAGCCCGCGGGCCGGCAGCTCCTCGCGCCGGCCGGCGCCGAAGCCGGCGCGATCCACCCGCAGGTGCTGACCACGCTCGGCAGCGCCAGTGCCGGCGCGGCCGTGGGTGCCGCGCAGACTCCGGACAACCGGGCGCTGGGCGCCGTCGAGGGCGCGGCCGCCGGCGCGCTCCTGCCGACCATCTTCGGCGCCGAGGGCGAGTCGGGGAAGCTGGGCGTGCAGGCTGAGCGGCAGCAACTCGGTCTGCCGGCCGACTTCACCACGCCGGCGCCGGAGCGGCTGGGCCTCGAGAGCCGCGGCGCGCCGCTCGCCGGCGAGGGCTACACCGAGGCGAAGATCCCGGTCGTGAGCGCCGAGCTCGACCGACTCCAGCAGGTCGCGCCGCAGCCGCTGGCCGACGACGCGACGTGGGGCCGGACCATGCAGCAGGTCTTCCGCTCGGACGTCGTGCCCAAGGCCCCGGAGCACGCGATCGCGATGGCCCGCACCGATGGCAGCGGCGTCGAGCGGATCCTCTCGGATCTCCGCGCAATGCACGGGCAGGACGCCACCCCGCAGGGGCTCGAGCAGCGGATGGCCTCCGAGAAGGCGATGGCCCTGACGGGCGAGATCCGCCAGATCCTCGAGGGCACCCATCCCACCGTGAAGGCCGACGTGCCGACACAGCAGCGCGCGGTGACGGCGCTGCTGCTGCAGGTCGCGATGTCGCCGCAGGCGCCGGCCTACCTGTCGGACTCCGCGATGCTCGAGATCCTCGAGCACCGGGTGAACGGCCGCGGCTTCTGGGATATGCTGGACGACGTGGCCGCGGGGAAGTTCAACCGCGGCGAGTACAACGCCTTCGTGGACGACCTCTATCCCAAGGGCGGCCAGACCGGCCGGCTGGGTGGGCAGATCGCGCACAACGCCCGGCGCTTCGGCAACGTGCTCGAGAAGATGAACGCGAACGGCACGCTCGAGAAGATCCGGCAGGCCTTCTCGGATCCCAACCTGAGCGGCGCCGAGGCGCGCCGGCTGCTGGTGGGCTACCTCGGCCGCGGCACCGGGCTCGATACGAAGACGCTGAGCTTCTCGCTGCTGCTCTCGGGCAAGCCGGACGTGATGGTGCTCGACCGGATCAAGGTGCGGGACCTGTGGGACGGCACGCCGGGTCTCGAGGGCAAGGAAGTGTACGGCCCGCTCTCGACGGTCCTGAACGGGCCGAAGGGGCTCGCGATCTACGAGGCGATCGAGCGCGGGATCCGCGAGAATGTGCGGTCGGCGTACCGTGCGTTAGGCATCGACGACGGCGACCTCAGTCGGTATCATTATGAGTCGTGGGTGCTGAAGGGCTCGCAGATCGTGGAGCACGAGCCGGTGGTCGGCACCGCGCGCCTGCTGCGGGGTGAGCCCGAGCCCTACAAGGGGCTGCAGATTCTGAACGGGGATCTCCAGAGCTGGCAGAGCGGCGTGCGCTACGAGCCCAACAGCGGCCTCCCCACGTTCGTGGTGCAGACGGCCGATGGGCAGGGGCTGAAGTTCAACCGGCCGCAGTTCGAGCTGCTCAACAAGGGCTGGGCCGAGCTCGGCCGCAAGGCCGGGATCCAGCGATTGGAGGACGCCGATGTTGCGTGGTTCGACCGATACCCCGGACTCCGCGCCGCCCGCGACGACCTCGCCCGACGCTACGCCACCGAGCTCGCTGGACGCGACCTTGGGCCTGTTACACCGGCTGAACGGGCTGCCGCGGCCCTTCGTAGGCGACCCTTCTTCGGCGCCCAATCCCCCCAGCGAGCCGTCGCGGCCCGCCAAGTCGTCGGAGCACTCGCTGGCGCCGGGGCTGGGGCTGCCGGGGGCTACGCCACCGGCGACACGCCCGGCGAGCGGGTCCGCAACGCACTCCTCGGCGGGGCGGCCGGCGTCCTCGCGGGGGGCCTCGCCCTCCGCGGTGGGGAAGAGCCTGCTGCAGCCCCGGCCCCCGAGGCCGTAGCGCCCGAAGCCGAAGGCCTGCCGGAGTCCGGCCGGCCGATGGCCGCGCCGCACCTGCCCGAGCTCAGCGCCGAGCAGGCGCACCTCGGTGGGATGGTGGATCCCACCGACTTCCTCAACATCGATCGGATGGATCCGCGGACGCCGGAGGAGCGTGCCTCGCTCGAGGCCGCGATCCAGCGCACCGTCGCGCGGATCTATCCCGAGGGCCGCGGGGTGCGCGGCTTCGACGTCGCGCTCGCCAACGCGCAGAAGATCGCCGCGGATCCTGCGGCGCTCGACCGGATCCCGCTCAACCGGCTGACCGGCGACGAGCGACTCGCGCACCGGATCCTCCTGAACGTGCAGAACGAGCGGCTGGTGGCGCTCGGAAAGCAGGCCGAGCTGGATCCCGACAACGTCGCGCTCGACGCCCAGCTCCGGCGGCTGCAGGATCAGGTGGACGACCGGACCCGGAAGGCGATGCTCTCAGGCACCGCGCAGGGCCGCGATCTCGCGTACAACCGGATCCTCGCGAGCCAGACGCTGGATCCCACCGCGTGGCACATCCGCGCGCTCCGGCTGCTGGGCGACGACTACGACAAGCTGCCCGACACCGTGCGGACCCGGATCAATGCGCTGCTCGAGGCGAAGGACGTCGAGGGCCTGTCGCGCTATGTGGCGAGCCTCAAGCAGGCCACGGCCGCCCAGAAGCTGGCCCGGTTCTTCAAGACCAACCTGATCAGCTCGCTCACCACCGCGGGTCGGATCCTCACCGGCTCGCAGGCCGACCTGTGGATGTTCCACGCCGGCCCGACGCGCGCGCTCGAGGTGCTGGCCGATCGGATGCTGCAGACCTACACCGGCGTGCGGAGCCGGGCGCTGCTCGGGGAGTTCCGCGGCGAGGCGGCGAAGGCCGCGATCCGCGGTATCGGCACCGAGGGCGAGCGGATCCTGCACGGCGAGCCGGTGCCGGGCGGCGGCCGCGGGACGGGCATCTTGGAGCGGGGCGAGGTCACCAACGTGCCGGTCGAAGAGCCGGACGGCACGCTGGGGAAGGCCTACTACCACGGGATGCAGGCGCTCGACGTCTACGAGAACGCGGTGGGCCGGACCCACGGGCTCCTGCACCGGCTCGGCTGGCAGCCGGCCTACCAGCAGAGCCTCTGGGAGCGGGCGATCCTGCAGGCCAATGAGGAAGCGCGCGCCGCCGCGGCGCCGGTGACCGGCGGGAAGCCGCTGGTGGGGGACGCCTACCGCGCCCGGGTCCGCGAGCTCGCGGCGAACCCGACCGACGAGATGCAGGCCGGCGCGATGAGCGATGCCGACCACGCCACGTTCCTCGCGAAGAATGCGCTGGCGACCGGCATGAACCGGCTGAAGCAGTTCCTCGCCAACGCGCAGCAGGAGGGCGCGCTCAAGGGCCACGCCAACCTCGCGGCCCGCGGGGCGTACCTCGCGAGCGAGGCGCTGGCGCCGTTCGTGAAGATCTCGACCAACATCATCGGCCGCGGTCTCGAGACCACCCCGCTCGGGATCGGCCCGACGAGCGCGAGCCTGATCCGGCTGATGCGCGCCGTGCAGGATGCCGCGCCGGCGGCCGAGCGGCAGGCGCTGCAGGCGCAGTTCCTGACCCGGGCGAGCCGGCTCGGCGTGGGCTCGGCGCTCTACTACCTCGGCCTCAAGGCGGCCCAGCACGGGATCCTGACCGGCGGCCCGACGACCGATCCACGGGAGCGGCAGGCGCGGGACGCGCAGAACGCGGCCAGCTTCCAGATCAAGCTCTTCGGCCGCTGGCACAGCCTGCTGGCGCTGGGCCCGCTGGGCTTCCCGATCGCGGCCGGCGCGGTGACCGCGCAGGCCTTCCGGAAGCCGGAGCTCACGACCGGCCAGCAGGCGCTCGCGGCCTTGACCTCGATGCCGGCCGTGGCGGCGCAGGAAAGCTTCATGCGCGGGACGCAGTCGGCCACCGAAGCTGTGGCGGATCCGCTCGGCGCCGGCGCGCGCTGGGGCCAGCAGCTCGGCTCGGCGCTGATCCCGGGGGCGAACCTCGTCACGCACATCGCAGAGGCCGCCGACACCCTGCAGCGCCGGCCGCACGGGCTCGGGCAGGACGTCCGCGGCAACCTGCCGGTGACACGCGCGGGCACGATGCCCCGGCTCAACATCTGGGGCGACCCGGTGCCCGAGCAGCGGAGCCCGGTCAACACCCTCGTCAATCCCTTCGGCTCGCGGCCGGATCCGACCGACGAGGATCCCCAGCTCCGCGAGGTGGTGCGCGTCGGTGCGCTGATGCCGACCACCAAGCGGCTGCCGGACGAGAGCGACGAGACCTACCAGCAGCGGGCCCAGATCCGCGGCCACGCGGCCCGGCAGGCGGTGCAGTTCGAGATGGCAGATCCGCGGTATCAGGCGGCCGAGACCCTCGCGCAGACCGCGATGGCGCAGGACCCGGAGCTGGCGAAGATGGACCCCGCGGAGGTCACGCGGCTCGTCCAGCAGCAGCTCCTCGAGAACGCCGCCCGCGCCGCCGTCGAGGCGCCCGATGTGAAGTTGCAGGAGCAGATGTTGTCGCAGGGCGAAACCCAGCGCCAGACATGGCGCGCGCAGCTCAAGCGAGCGGCGTCAGGTCACTAGGAGGATCTCCATGAGCATCCCCGTTCCCGGTCCCAACACCGACGCGGGCAAGCTGATCACCTACTTCCGGCGTCACCAGTTCGCGCTCGGCCTCGTGGTCGGGCTCATCGTCGGCCTGCTCGTCCGGGTCAAACTCGGCTTCTGAGGCGCCCATGGCCCTGCCGGACATCCCCCGCGGCGGCATCAAGATCGGCCGCCAAGAGATCCTCGGCGTCACGCTGGCCGCGGTCCTGATCGCGGGTGGGATCCGGCTGGGCTTCGCCCTGCGCGATCACGAGGAAGCCACGGCCCGGCTGCAGAGCGAGGTCACTGAGCTGCTGCAGATGATCTGCCAAGTGCCGGACGTCCGGAGCCGGAACCAGACCCGCTGCCAGCAGGCCGATCGCGGGATGGCGGTCGAGCAGATCTTGCGTCCGGGCACGTTAGACCCCAGCTTTGGGCCATTGGCACCGGATCCGGTCGATGCCGAAACGGTCCCCAAGGAGGCACGTCGATGAGCGCACCGTCCGCGCCACCCGCGGTCCCGCGGCCTTCGGCCAGCCAGACTATGATCGGGCTCAAGGCCTTCGCCGCCGCGCCGACGATCTCCGATCGCACCGGGCCCGGCGGCTACATCGTCGGCACCGTGCTGATCGCCGGCGGCTTCGCGCTCGTCGGGCTCGTGGCCTACGGCATCGTCCTCAAGGGTGTGCAGCTCGCCACCGCGGTCGCGGCGCTCTTCGTGGTGCTCGGGGCCTGTCTGGTGCTCGGCGGCTGCTTCGCCCTGTTCCCTGACAAGACCAAAGCCTTCATGGGCGTGCTCGAGGGGGCCGCGCAGGATCTCCACCTGCCCTTCTTCGGCCGGCGCGACTCGTGATCCCGCAGGACGGGAAGGATTGGGCCGTCGCGGTGGTGATCGCGACCGAGGTCCCGCCGCCGGGCAGCTCGGCCCTCACGCCGGACGAGATCCAGCTCGCGATCGGCGCGGTCTGCAACGTGATCCGCGCGCGGGCGCAGGACCCGCGGTTCCCCAACGACCCGGTGCTGGTGGTGCTCGAGCCGAAGCAGTTCAGCGGCGTCGGGCAGGACTACTGGCAGCGGGCGATGGCCGGCCACTGGTTCCCCGACCACGTCTGGGCCTGCCTCACGCAGTGGCGTGGCGCGCCGGCGCCGGCCGCCGAGGGTGCGCTCTGGTACTACAGCCCCATCTCGATGAACCCCCCGTACAGCGCCCCGGGCTGGGTCGCTGGCAAGACCGAAGTCGTCGTGGAGGGACTGCCGCAGGGCTTCTTCCGCTTCTACCGCTGAGCTGGAGGGCACGTGAGCGGCACACCGCCAGATCCACACCCGATCGTCACCATCCTGACCCGGCCGATCTCGAACTGGTTCCGCTGGCCGGTCTACCTCGTGCTGCTGGCCGCCGCCGGCGCGCTGGGCTACCTGTACCTGACCGACCACTACGCCGCCGAGCTCCAGAGCGTGGCGACCTCCAAGATGATCGAAACGCTCCGGATTCTGCGGAAGCAGGACACCACCGTACTGGCCCTCCAGAAGGCGGCCCAGCTCCACCTCGAGCAGGGGGCCCAGCACGAGCAGGCCGCCAAGGCTGGGGTGATCTCAGCCGACTCCGCTCAGAAGCTGGCGCAGGCCGCCGCGCTGGCGGTCCAGCAGGCGAAGACGGCCTCCGACAGCATAGGAGGGCTGCTCCGGCAGGTCGGGGCTCTGACGGGCGTCGTGGGCTCGCTCCGGGGATCCCTGACCGAGCAGCAGGCGGCCACCAGCTCGGCGCTCGCGGCCTACCGGGACGCCCGGCTCGAGGCCGACACCACCGAGCGGGCGCTGCTGACCCTCCGGCGGGCCGGGCAGGCCGTGGTCAAGGCCGATGAGTGCAAGCTGGTCTCGTGGCACCCCTGCCTGCCGCACGTCCATGTCGGGGCCTACCTCGGGGAGCAGCTCCTGCCCAAGCCGCAGAACTCGATCGGGCTGGCGATCGTCTGGTCACCGTAGGCTTGCACTGTCACACCCCGCCCGTAGATTGCGCGGTGCCGGGATCGAGTCGTGGAGAAGATACCGCTCGCTGGAGTCAGGCGATGGCGCGGCCACCGGATCCCGGCTGGTAGCGGGGGCGAGAAGACGACGCAGGCGGGAGGGACGGCGACCTCGGCTGGCCCATAACCAGCTCCATCCGGGTTCAATCCCCGGGCCTGCAACCACCGCACTGGGAGATCACCACAACGCGCGAGCGGGACGGGATCACGGACCCCCAGTGCGAACGGCCCGTTCGGAGCACCTAGCGGACTCCGGGCGGGCCGCAGTATTTTCCGGCTTGACCTTGCCTAACGCGATGCCTAACTTCGGGACTAACATGACGACACGCACCTGCAGGTTCGGGCACCCGATCAGCGGCAAGAATGCGCTGGCGCGGGGCAAGGGCAAAAAGAGGCGGGTCCGCTGCCGGATCTGCTTCAACGCCTACATGAAGGTTTACATGAAGCGCCGCCGGCGCGAGGAGGAGTGATGTCGGCACCAGAGGGAGAGGCTGTGCAGCAGCCCGGGAAAGCTGTGAGTCGTCGCAGGCCGGCAGCGCCGGCCCCGACCGGCGAGGCCGCGGTGATGACGATGGAGCCCGGCTCGATCGTCGCGCTGCTCTCGAAGGCGCTCGATGACGGGGTGAGCCTCGAGAAGCTCGAGAAGATGACCCAGCTCTACGAGCGGCTGGGCGATCGCGCGGCCGCGATGGAGTTCAACGGCGCCCTGTCGCGGTTCCAGACCACCTGCCCGCCGATCCCGAAGACGAGCACCGCGAAGATCGCCACCCGCAGTGGCAGCAACTTCGAGTACGCCTACGCCGAGATCGACCAGATCGCCCGCGTCATCAACCCCCTGCTCGGCAAGGAGGGGCTGGCCTACTCGTGGGACTCGGTCATCGAGGGCCAGACGTTGAAGTGCGTCTGCACGCTGCGCCACGCGAACGGGTACAGTACCACCGCGACGTTCGTGTGCCCACTCGACGCCGCCGATCGCATGAGCGGCCCGCAGCGGCACGCCGCGGCGCTCACCTACGCGCGCCGGCAGTCGCTGATTCAGGTGCTGGGCCTCTCGACCACCGACTCGGACGACGACGCGGTGAAGCAGGCCGAGACCATCAGCGAGGACCAGCAGGTCACGCTCAAGGCGCTGGCCGAAGAGGTGAAGGTCCCGATGGAGAAGGTGCTGCGGACGGCGAAGGTGCAGTCGGTGGGCGAGATTCTCGCGCAGCACTACCCGCGCCTGATCAAGGCGCTCGAGGCCCGGCGCGGCGCGCCGGCGGGAGGCGCCCAATGAGCCCGCGTCAGCCGATCACCGAAGAGCAGGGCGTCCACAAGGAGTGGTACGCCGAGGCCCGGGAGATGACCCTCGAGAAGCTGCCGGAGTTCCTCCGCAAACTCACCGAGGACTACGGTCACGACTACGGCACGATCTGCCATGCCTGCGCGGCTGCGGCAGTCGGTGCGGCGTGGGCAGTCGAGCGGAGCCCCGAGGGTGGCATCACCGGCTTTCAGGCCGGCGCGATCTTCTGGGAGTTCTGGAAGCACTGGCTGCACGAGGACGGCCCGGCGCGGATCCTGAAGTACAGCGAGGCGCTCTACCCGCAGTACGAGAGCCTGTTCACGACCATCTCGCCAGACTCCCTCGCGTGGCTGAAGGAGCAGGCCACGAAGAAGCTCGCGGACGGTGAGAAGGCCGCCGATGCCGTGCTCGAGCACTGGCGGTTCCTCGCCAACGGTGGCGTGCCGTTCGGCCTCCGGGTGGAAGACCGATGAAGATCCTCGAGGTCGTGCAGGGCACGCCGGAGTGGAAGATGGCCCAGGCCGGGATGCCGACCGCGAGCTGCTTCCACCGCATCATCTCGGCCAAGACCCTGAAGCCCAGCACCACCGGCGCCGAGACCTACCTCAACGAGCTGCTCGCGGAGTGGAGCCTCGGGATCTTCGAGGGCGAGGACGGCTCGGACTTCATGGACCGCGGCCGCGAGATGGAGCAGGACGCGATCGAGTGGTTCGAGCTCCAGACCGGCCTCGAGGTCGAGCGGGTGGGGTTCATCACCGACGACGCCGGCACCGTGGGCTGCTCGCCGGACGGGCTGATGGGCGAGGATCGCGGCCTCGAGGTGAAGTGCCTGAAGGCCGCCAAGCACATCGGGTTCCTGCGGGCGCTCGGGAGCGGCGACCTGAGCCCCTACATGGCGCAGATGCAGGGGGCGCTCTGGATCAGCGGCCGGAAGACGTGGACGTGGCTCGGCTTCCACCCAACGCTGCCGCCGGAGGTGGTGACGGTGGCCCGGGACGAGAAGTTCATCGCCGCACTGGCCGCCGCGATCGGCGCGTTCAACGCCGAGCTCGCCGCGGCCAAGGCGGATCTGCTGAAGCGCGGCGTCGTGCCGGCGATCGAGGCCGCGGCACCGGGCGGCACGAAGCTGTCGTCAGCCGTGATGACCGGCAACCTGAACACATGAGCGACCTGAGCGATCGCCGCGAGCGAATCCTCGAGCTCGTGCGCCGGGCCACGCACGGCGAGCGCGACCTTGACGGCGCGCCGCTCGCCGGCCCCTACCTCGAGGAAGCGCTGCTTGCGGCCCAGACCACGCTCGAGTCGGTCGCGGCCCGCTGCTGCAGCGAGTGTGGGAACCTGAAGAAGATCGTCCACACCTCGGTCGCCGGCACGCGGCTGTGCGCCGGGTGTGCGGCGCGGATCCAAGGGGGAGCTGGTGTTCTGGGACAAGCTGAGTAAGCCGGACC
>Ga0335085_10001773_pt1 | contig 43374 bp, 35 predicted proteins | sample Lox_Sample_45_FD_206712 | JGI IMG/M metagenome (GOLD analysis project Ga0335085, IMG submission 206712) | Soil microbial communities from Loxahatchee National Wildlife Refuge, Florida, United States - Lox_Sample_4.5 | ecosystem: Environmental > Terrestrial > Soil > Wetlands | place: USA... | reverse complement strand
TTGACCATGCAGGGCATCGGTTCCCTCGCTCCCTCGTTTTCTCCAAAAAAGCTCCCGTTTCGGGCTTGCATCAGGCTGCCGTGACGCGGAACAGGACAGCGGACTCCTTCATCGTCGCTGCGCGACTGGTCGGAATGACAATAGTCGAGTCAGCCTGTCAACAATCACAGTCTTCAGCCGTGATCGGCTTCATTACTCTCCTCCTCAGGCCGAATCAACGCTGTCTTCTTCTGAGGCTGCATATGCGCAAGCTCCATTTCAGTCAGCTTGTCTCCTGTACAGTCGTCTTTACTGTGATGTGCGCTGCACAGGAGCATCAGCCTGGCCACACATGGGATTACGGCGACGCGCTCGGCCCGAGTCATTGGGGCGATCTGAAACCAGAGTTTGCAACGTGCAAAGACGGGCACCATCAGTCGCCTATTGACATCCGCAACCCGAAAAAAGCGGCGCTGCCTCCCATCCAGTTCGACTACAAGCCTTCGCCGCTTCACATCATCGATAACGGCCACACGGTGATGATCAACTACAGCCCCGGAAGTTCGATCACGGTCGGCGACAAGAAATACATGCTGAAACAATTTCATTTCCACCGGCCCAGCGAGGAGAAGATCAACGGCAAGGCTTTCGACATGACAGTGCATCTCGTCCATGCGGATGAGGCAGGCAAACTCGCCGTTGTTGCCGTGCTATTGCAGAAAGGCCCAGACAATCCTCTCGTGCATGAATTGTGGAACGATCTGCCAAAAGAAAAGGATAAGGAAGAGTTCTTTGACAATGCCCAGATCAATCTGACGCAGATTCTTCCGGCGGATCGTGGCTATTACACGTTTTCCGGATCCTTGACCACGCCGCCTTGTAGTGAAGACGTGACATGGTTTGTGATGAAGCATCCCACAACCATTTCAGCGGACGAAATCCAACGGTTCTCGCAACTGTATCGCGACGACGCGCGTCCGACGCAGTCTTTGTATGACCGGGTTGTGCTTGAAAGTCAGTGACCGAGCAGAGGAGAAGCACGGCTCCTCGATCTTTCGTTCGTTCTCTTAGTCCTCACGCTCCACGGTGAGTTGCGGCGTGTTATTGCAGGCTTTGACCGATGGATTGGAAAAACAAACCGGCTGTTATGCTGACTCGATTGCCGCAAACCCGAAGACTGACCTCGTTCTGAAGTCGGAGTGGACTCCGGGCGCACCGCGAGGTCATGCGTTCGGAGGCCTTATGTACTCGATCGCAAATTCATGTCCGGGCTCGCGACGAAGGCCGGGAAAAATCTTTGAACATCGCTCCGCCCCCGATATTCCTCAATTCTTGGAGATCATGAAATTGGTCAGCTCCCAGGGATTCTGAAACGTCTCGATCTCCACCTGCTGCTTCTTCTTGTTGACGGTCAGCCTGCAGGCCGGCAGCACTGTGCCGGAGCCTTTGCCGTCGGGCGTGAGATTTAATTCGATTGCGCCAACGTTGTAGTCTGTCGAGCGTGTATTGTTGTACAGTCCTGCGAAAGACAGCCAGCGATCGGTAATGAGGCGCAGTTTCCGCCCGTTGTCGGATGGCAATTCCATGATGTACTTGATATCGTTCCCGACACCTCCGTTGGCGAAGCGGATCCGTCCCTTCGGTTTCATGTCCTGAAGGACGTCCACCAGCCCGTCTTGTCGACGCTGCTTGAAGGCGTTGATCAGCGTCTGCCGATCATCCTCCGTGGAATACGCCTCAATGTAGATGTTGACGTCAACCATCTTGCCGAGTTGTGTGCTCGTCCCCCGGGCCGTGGCTTGGATTGTCATTCGTCCCTGAGTCTGGGCCAGTGCAAGTCCCACCAACGCCAACAAGCCCACAAGAGCCGTCTGAAGGAGCGCCTTTGTTTGTCGCATAGATATCCTTTGGGCAAGCTTACGTGCCACCTCTTCGGGCGAGCAACTCGCAATTTAGACAGTACCGGGTAGCACCGCTATCGAACCTAATTCGGCCAGAAAGCAAAGGTGCGAGATGTAGTCGCGGCTATTCGGCTTCCTTTCCTCAGCGCACTCGAATGCAACAAATATATCGATCAACATCGATCCTCACTGAGCTAAGAAAGGCCGCATCAACACAGGCTAGAAACGGCACCGGTGTTATTCGCTTGAAAGTGTTGGGAAGCGATGCCCGCAAAAACAAATTGTTTGCGTGACATAGATTTTGCATTTCCTTTTTTCGCCTCGCGCGTCTACCAGCCAACGTTGTCGTCTCACCGATCGAATTGGGCCAACGAAACGCAAGCGGGAGGATGTTATGGCTGGCCGCCCTTTGTTATTCCTCGTTCTATTTGTTACTTCTGCCGCAGCACAATTCGATACAGGAACACCAGCGAACAATCCTGTGCGTATTCACGTCGCATATTCGAGCGGCCTCTGCGATAGTTCAACGCGCGTGGAATTGATGCAAGGTTCGAACTCAATCGCCCGCGGAGCTGCTGACAAAAACTGTATGGTGGAAATGTCCGGCGTGCCAATGGGAAGGTATCGCATGATTGTATCCGGGCGCGGCTTCGCCGGCATTGAATCGAACGAGATTGAGATCACGTCGTTCGATTCGCAGCCAATTGAAATCAACATTCCTCAAGCGAAGGCAAAAAGTGAATCAGTAGTGCAATCGTCCGCGACATCCCTCAGCGATTTACGAGTTCCCAAGCGCGCGGCGAAGGAATTCGATAAAGCGAGTCATGAGATGGACGCGCAGCAATGGGGCGCCGCAGCGGCATCGCTTGAGCGCGCGATTGCCATCTATCCGCAATATGCTGCGGCCTACAACAATCTCGGAGTGGTGTATGCGCGCGGCGGGGATCGTGGCAGGGAAGCGGAAGCGCTCCAACATGCGATCGCTGCCGACAGTCATTATGTGCCCGCTTACGTCAATCTTGGCCGCATGGAAATCGCGGAACGTAATTTTGGGACGGCCGAATCAGAGCTTAAAGCGGCGTCGGCACTTGATCCCGAGAATGGCATCGTGCTGGTGCTGCTCATTTACGCCGAGTACATGAATCAAAATTTCGACGACGTGATCAGCGATTGCAGCAGAGTACACGCCTTGAACAACGTTCCGCACGCATTTGCCCATTGGAGCGCAGCATTCGCGCGGGAGCAGAAGCATCAGATCGCGGAAGCTGGCGCGGAGTTCAGCACATTTGTACAAGAGCAATCTACAGGGCAGCGCGCCGACGACGCGCGAAAAGAACTGGCGAACATCGCCAACTATCTTTCGGGGAGGAAATAGTAGCAAAAGCGAGAGCCGCGGAATTTCCGCGGCTCTGGGGGGCGCCTATACGTATGCGCGCAACGGGCCAAAACTCTGCCCTACTTTACGTCAAGTACTGCGTCACTATGCAGCGTGCTTTGCCAGCTCCGCTAGCCGCTCGCGGTGACGCCCGGGGGAAGTGATCACTTGCATTTCTTGCCAATCGTATGCGAATTCTTTTCCGCAATCGAGGCAGACGACATAGGTTCCGGTCAGAGCAGCGGCCTGGGGGCGGCGCGTTGCGCGACGAACGGTTACAGGGAAGCTATAACGAGCGTGCCTGCAGCCGAAGACTGCATTAATCAATTTTGTGATCATAGACCCACCTTCCATACCTGAGCGTGTATGCCAGTTCCTGGGTTTACCTGATAGAAAGTGACTCCCCCTGCCACATCGTTACAACGCCTTAGTCACTTGCATACTTAGATTCACCTAAGGGGAAAAGAGTTTCGGTTTTCATGGGTTTTAAGCCAAACTGACTAATGCCTGCAATCACCTGAATACGTGGGAGTTACAGCGATAAGGACAAAGATTTACACAGTTCGTGGAGCTGTGCGTTGTACTCTTGATTCTCATCAGGTCGCAGAAACCCTCAGTCGAGGGAATTTCCTGCCCTGTTTCTCAATCTTTCACCAGAAGTGCGGCATGGCTTCGCGGAATCTGGGGACGTCCTAGCAAGGAAAAACCAGCCGCGCCCGCCGCGTTCAATTCCATCTGGAAATCCCGATCGTTCACATGGCCGCTTGGTTCGGCAAGCAGCACCTGTGAGCCAAGTCTTGACGCGCGTGCAACTTCGGAGAAGAAGTTTGCTGTGTCCGAGAATTCATGCACCACGGCGAATGCCAGTGTGAAATCAATTTTGACGATGAGATCGGTAATCCCCATGGTTTCGGCCGGGCTGACACGTGCGTCGATCCGATCCAATAAATTCTTCTTTGCGGCACGCCGCTTCAGACTTGCAATCATCTTTGGCTGCAGATCGACCGCGATCACGCGTCCTGCTGGTCCCACGAGCAAGGCCATGGGAATCGTAAAAAATCCCATCCCGGGCCCGGGCTCAAGCACGGTCATGCCCTGGCGAATGTAGGGACTGAGAATCGCGATGGGATCCTGCCCGAGCCAACGCCGAACAGGGCTTGCCAGGAAATAACCAAGCCACCAAGGACAAACACGGTGTTCCATGCCGCAAATAGTATCGTCGCGAAGGCGCCAAGCTGTGAGCGGGCGCACTTGGATGTCGGATTCAGATCTGAGATCGCAGAAGACAGATTGCGGTCTACGGCGACACCACGCCAAGCAGAACCTGCAATCTCGAATCTCTGAAATGAGCTAGACGCTCTGCGGGCCGCGGCGCTTCTGCTGCATGCACTTCGTCATGATGGCCGATCGCAGCCGGCTGCGGAGGTCTTCGGGCAATTCGTAGAGTTGTGAATCGCGGTAAATTTCGATGGTCTTCTTGGTGGTATCGCAAACAACATAGCAGTTGTGGCACCAGGAGAGATGATTTTCCAGTTCGACCTTTGTCTTTTCGTCGAGGACGCCGTCCAGATAGCTCGTCAGCTCGCTAAGGAATTCAGAACATTTCACAGGTTGCCATCTCCACTCGCCACATCATTTTTAACTTCTCCACCTTTCGAATCTTTATCTTTGTCGTTCCCGGAATCGCGCCGCTGGAAGTAACGCGTTAACCGCTCGCGTAATTGCAGGCGTGCCCGCAACAGGCGAGATTTTACCGCAGGAACGCTCAATTCAAGCGCCGCTGCTGTTTCTTCCGTCGAGAGACCTTCAACGTCTCTCAGCACGAAGACTGTCCGGAAACCCGGCGGGAGGCCCTGGATCGTCTTGCTCAGGATCTCCCTAAGTTCCGCTTGTGTGTACTGCTGTTCTGGATTCGGACTCCAGTCCGCGATCTCGCGGGGAAGGGAGTCGTCTTCCGTCTTGATGTCTTCGTCGAGCGATACCGTGCGCTCGGGCTTGCGCCGGCGCAACTTCATCAACGCTTCGTTGACGGCGATCCGGACCAGCCAGGTATAAAACTTCGACTGCTCCTGGAACTGCGCCAGGTTGCCGTAGGCTTTCAGGAAGGCTTCCTGCACCACATCTTCCGCGTCCTCGCGGTTCTGCGTGATGTGTTGCGCGATCCGGAAAACATTGCGGTCGTAGCGCCGAACCAGCTCTTCAAAGGCTGAGTCGTCGCCCTTTTTGGCCGCCTGAACGAGTGCCAGCTCGTCGCTAACAGGCCCGACTACTTTGTTTTGGATGGCTCCCATGATTCAGGCGATTCAGTATTTTGCGGATAAATTCCCCACGCGGAGGTGACTCTTATTCTATCTGGTGAAGGGGAATCTGGCGAATCCGGGGGGGCGGCATGTGTCTAGCCTGGGCGGATCGACGCTCAACCCGTGGCGGTCAAGGACGTACGTGCTGCCGTTGAACTCACGATCACGAATGAAGGTGAGGCATTTGCGAAAATCGACAATTCTCAGATCGGTTTCGTACTTTTGTCGGAGAAGATTCCTGGAGTCCGGACGCCATCAGATGGGCCGTCGATGGCTGTCATCACGCGTAACAATGTTTTCCTCGGAAAAGGCACGCGGGGGTTGGGAAATGGTGATACGGTATATTTCTATTCTTACGTCATCCCGGATAGTTTAAGACTGCCTGAATTCAAGCTCGCACCCTCACACGTCACGTTCCTTGCAAATCCATTTTGACCTTCCGGCTGGGCACTATCAGTTTTTCGCGGGATATGGTGGGGATGTTCACGAATCCAAACTGAGCGTCAGCGATCCTGTTTCAATCGAGATTTGGTGAGTATTCCGCACCGGGTGTCAAGATGAACAATCCTGCCCGCCATATCGCTCGAATCATCCTCAACCGCTTGCTATAGAATCGGAACTTTAACGCTGGTACCCCGGCGGAACAGGGTACTTCGGTACCCTGCTGCGGGCGTGAAAGTACCCCTATAATCGGAAGTTAGGGCAGTGTCCTTTGGATCGTTGTTTTTTGGTCTACGGGGCTCTCGGCGAGCGAATGAGAATGGTCTTCTAAGAAATGGCCAAGGAACTCCAGCAAATCGTTGAGCGCGCGGTCGCGCAGGTCCTCGATCGCCAATTACCAAAATTGCAAGCGGAGTTAGTGGAGCGCGTCCTGGCTGAGTTGCCCGCAGGCTCAGGAGCGGTTTCGGGGGGAGCGACTGCTTCGTCCGATGGACTGGTACAGGCGATTTCAACGGTCCACGCTGGCACGACGCAGAAGGAAATCCTGAGAGCATTACTGGATGCAGGTACCGCATATGCCTCGCGTGTCGCGCTTTTCGTGGTAAAGGCCGGATCGGCCAGCGGATGGCAAGCTCGCGGTTTCAGTGAAGACGAGGCCATTAAAGATTTCCCGCTCGACATGAATTCAGGGCCGGCGGCCCACGCGTATCAGAATCGCGCAGTCGCTCCGGCGAACATCGCCGAGATGGATCGCCGCTTCGTGAAACAGTTTGGTCCACCAGAGAACGAACAGATCCTGATCTTGCCTTTAGTTCTGAAAGATAAAGTTGCTGCATTGCTCTACGCAGATGGTGGGTCCGAGAACCGGCTGGATCCGGCTGCTCTGGAAGTTGTGGTGATGTCGACCAGCGCGTGGCTCGAAGTCACCTCGCTGCGCAAGCAGGCAGCGCAGAAAGAAATGGACACCGCACCGGCCATGGAGCGGACCGCGCCTCCTCCGCCCGCAGCTCCTGTACAGACGGTAAGCGCGTTCAACGATCCATTTGCCTCCCATTCTCCGAAGCACACTGCAAAGCCTGCCCCGGAACCGGAGCCTGAACCGGAGCCGGCGGCAGAAGTGGTGGAAGTGGCCTCGAGTGCATCGGCGGCAAGCGCGGCGGCGGCTCCTGCAGCCGATCCCTTTGCCGGATTGTCTCCGGAAGACGCAGACACGCACCGCAAAGCGCAGCGTTTCGCACGCCTGCTGGTAGATGAAATCAAGCTTTACAACCAGGCAAAGGTCAATGACGGACGGCGCCACAAAGACCTTTATGATCGGCTGAAGGAAGATATCGAGAAGAGCCGCGCGACCTATCAGAAACGCTACGGAAGCACCGCAGCGGCAAGCGGCGATTATTTCCAGAAGGAAGTGGTGCGCAGCCTGGCCGAAGACGATATGTCGGTCATGGGCGCGAGTTTTAAGAAGTAAATTGCTTTAGGCCCTTGGCTCTTCGCTAAAAGCCAAAAGCTAACAGCCTAAAGCTGAAACAGGTTCTGGCGCTTCTCCGCGCATCAAAGTAAAAGTGTTTCAAATGGGTCTCAAGTTGTGGTGGACGCTTGCTCTGGCTGGCGCATGCGCGTTCGCGAGCAATACGCACGTCCCGGTTCACCCCCAACAATCAACCAATCCCGCAGCAGCTGACTCTCCCGATAGGGAATCTCCAAAGGCATCGAAGACGTCTTCGCCGAAAACTGAACCTGACCAGTCTGGTGCCAAGAAGCCGCTGAAGAAATCAACGACGGCAGGGAAGAAGCCGACTTCATCCAAGACGGCCGCTGCGCGAAGGCGCAAGCGCCCCATTTCTCCCCGGGTACGCCGAATCCGTCAGGCTTTTGTGGCTTCGGCGACACTACGTCCGATGGCGCAGCAGTTGATCTCCGACCGCACTCCCGCCGCTTATGCTGGCGTGGAGGCTTATGCGCGCGCCCATCCGAAAGAAGACGCAGGCGCGCTCGCGTGGCTGGTTGTCGGCTACGCCCATTTTATCGATCACGACTACGCCAAAGCGATTGAGCCTTTGAATCGCGCCAAGCCGATGGCTGGCGATCTTGGCGACTACATCTCGTACTACCTCGGAACCTGCTATCTGCAGACTGGCCGTCAGGCAGAGGGTTTGGCCGCGCTCGCAAATTTCGAGACGAGCTATCCGGACTCGCTGCTGATTCGCGATGCACATTTGAGCTATGCCAATGCGCTCCTAACTGAGGGGCGCGCACAGGAAGCGGCCAGCATCCTGGAAAACGATCGTCTCCCGGCGCGGTCGGATATTGAACTCGCCCTCGGAAGAGCCTACGCCGCGCTTAAGGATCAAGCGAAAGCGTCGGAAGCGCTCAACAACGTCTACTACAAAATGCCGACGTCGCCGGAAGCCGATGGCGCATACGCCGAGTTAAAGAAGCTCTCAATTGCGGCGCAGCCGAATGCGGGACTGCTGAAGGTTCGCGCCGAGTTGCTCATGAAGGCACGACGCTATGCCGATGCTGCCGACTCGTATCGCGAATATTCAACGCATTGCTCTGCGGCGGAACGCCCTTCGGCTGAGCTGAATCTTGCCGACGCGTTACACCACAGCAGCCGCAACCGCGAAGCGAAGACGGAATTGGCGGCGCTTTCCGGATTGAATGCGGATCAGAGCGCGCAGCGCCTTTACATTCTGGGCGAAGTCGCGTGGGCGATGGACGACAATGACGAGTTCTATCGCACGGTTGATCAGTTGCGCAGCACGGCTCCGACGAGTTCCTGGCTCGAGTCGGCTTTACTTTCGGTGGGCAATCTGCACCTTGTCCATCACGAATACGACCAGGCGCTTGATGCGTACCGTGAGTTGCAGGAGCGTTTCCCGAAAGGCAGCAAGGCGTCGTATGCGCATTGGAAGGCTGCCTGGCTCACGTTGCGTCAAGGGCGTAACGACGATGCCAAAAAGCTCTTCGACGAGCAGATCGCCGCGTATCCCAATGGCAACGAAACTTCCGCTGCCCTGTACTGGCGCGCCCGTTTAGCGGAAGAAGACAACCAACCCGCGATGGCAAGAGCTTTCTATCAGAAGCTCTCGGACCGCTATCGCAACTATTACTACGCTGAATTAGGCCGGCAGCGCATGAAGAAACTTGCACCCGTCGCCGATCCGCCAGGGCAGTTCCCGCTTCTCGATCACATTCCGCCGTTGGAGCATGGGGACAAGATTACTCTGGCAGAAGCTCCACCTGACGATCTGCACTATCAGAAGGCAAAACTGCTGGGCAATGGAGGCTTGGTTGATCTGGCGGTCCGCGAGATTGATAAGGCCGTAAGCGACGACGAAGACAAGAGCTGGGCGCCCGCCGAAACCGCGCAGCTGTATATCGATACCGGACATTACGACCGCGCCATCGAGGTAATGAAGCGTTCGGTCCCGAGCTACTTTGCGGTCGATATCCCAACTCTGCCGCGCGAGTATTGGGAAGCGTTATTTCCGCGTCCGTACTGGTCAGACTTGAAGAAGTTCTCGATTGCAAACGGGCTCGATCCCTATCTGGTTGCCTCTCTGATACGGCAGGAATCGGAATTCAATCCGATTGCAGTCTCTCGTGCCAATGCCGTGGGGCTGATGCAGTTGCTTCCGAAAACTGGCAAGTCTGTCGCTCGTCAAGTGGCGATGAAACGCTACAACCCCAGCCAACTCTATACTCCTACCGTGAATCTCGAGTTGGGCACGCATTACTTCCGCGGCATGGTCGACCAGTTCGGCGGATCGTTCGAGCAGGCGCTCGCCGCCTACAACGCTGGTTCAGACCGTGTGGTCGATTGGATGGGGCAGGGAAAGTATCGCGATTCAGCAGAGTTCGTTGAATCAATTCCGTTCACCGAAACCCGCGAATACGTGCAGGCCATCATGCGGAACGCCAGTGTGTACCGGCAACTGTACGGGACGCCGTAGCTTCTTGCTGACTTCCTCTCCGTGGATGTCGCGAATTTAGTGTGACAAGGGCGACCATTCGCGGGTCTCTTCTCATGTCCCGCTATTCCATCCGCAAGGCCTGGGTCGGGTTGATGGATGCGGCGCGATGCGCGGGGATCCAGGCTGCGACTAACGCAACCACGACCAGGACTACCGGAACCATCGTGAACGTCACGGCGTCGTGCGGTTGAATTCCGTAGAGAAAACTGGACGATAACTTTGCCAGCATCCACGCGGCGGGCCAGCCTAGTGCTATGGCGGTGAGCGTCAAGGACAGGCCACGGCGGAGAACAAGATTCAGAACTGCGGAGGGGCGCGCGCCCATTGCCATACGGATGCCGATCTCGCGAGTGCGGCGTGCCACTGCGAAACTCATGACGCCGTAGAGACCTATTGTTGCGAGCACGAGTCCGATTGCACCGAAAATTCCGAAGAGCAGCGCCGCTACGCGCGGAAGGATGTAGGCTGCGCGGACGTGCTCGTCCATGGTTTCGAGATTGTAGACGGCCATGTCCGGATCGAGGTTGTAGACCTCGCGCCTGAGAGCCGCAGCGATGCCAGCAGGATTTCCGGGAGTGTGGACGATGAGGGTGTATCCCATGCCGGAGGGATCATTGGCGACGCTTTGATCGAGCGAGCGATAGAGGATGGCGCGCGTATCTTCGCCGAGAGTGCGCGACTTGGCATTTCCGACGACGCCGATGATTTGGTATGTCGAGCCTCCGCCGTCGACGCGCTGGCCGATTGGATCTGCTCCGGCAAACAGCCTCTCGGCGAAAGCCTTGTTGATGACGGCGACGCGAGGTCCGTTGGCGGTTTCATGGCTGAAGTCGCGCCCTGCCAGGGCTGGTATTCCAAGCGCATTGAAGAAACCGGGCGTCACCATGTAGAGGTCTGCGGTGGGGACAGATGGGGCGTCCTTCTGAGTGCGCCCGACGACTGTGAAACCGTCGCTACGATTGCCGCCGGAAAGCAAGGGCACATCGGAGCAAACTGCGGCGTCTACGCCGGGGAGCGCCGCGGCGCGTTCGCGCAATTGCTCGAGAAAAGCGCTGGTCTTCGAAGGCGAGTAGCCGTTCAGACGCGGATCCACGTGAAGCAGGAGCAAGCCGCGCGTCCTGAAGCCGATGTTGATTTCGGAGGCGCTCTCGAGACTGCGCAGAAACAGGCCCGTCAGCGCAAGCAGGACGACAGCCATGGCTACCTGCGCTACAACCAAGACACTGCGTGCGCGGAAACGACCTCCTGCCGCTGCGAATCCGGAGTCTGCCTTCAGCGCGTGCGCGACTCTCGGTCGCGATGCCGCCCACGCGGGCGCCATGCCAAGAAGAAGCCCGCAAAGCACGCTAATGAGGAAGGTGTAGGCCAGTGTGCGTCCATCGATACTCACCTGCGTATCAAGCGGAATGGGAGCGGGCAACTTCAGCGACGACAACGCGCCGGTCGACCAAAGCGAAAGCATCACACCGAGTGTTCCGCCCGCCAGACCTAGAAAAAGGCTTTCCAGCAGAACGAGACGAAGCAAGCGTCCGCGACTGGCGCCCAGGGCGAGGCGTACGGCCATCTCGCGCTGGCGATTGATGGATTGCGCGAACAGCAGGTTGGCCACGTTGAATCCCGCGATCGCGAGTAATAGAAGAACGACGATCGACAGTGCCGTGAGAAACATCAGTGCCATGCTGCGGTAAAAAGGCGGCAGGGATCCCGCTTGCTCGAATACAAAGTGATTGCCTTTGTCGGTAGCTGGATAACTGACGGCGAGGCGATCGGCAATGGTGTTGAGTTGAGCAGTTACCTGGTCACGGGTGACTCCGGACCGGACGCGGCTGATGAGCGACAGCCAGTGATATTCGCGCGAATCATGCGGAGGCAGGCTGGCCGCAAGTTCGGGAGTCATGTCGAGTGGAATCCAGAACTCCGCATTGATGATTTGATCGATGCTGTGAAAAGCGGCTGGGACGATGCCCGCTACTGTGAAAATGTGTCCGGAGAGGGTGACTGTCTTGCCGACGATCTCTTTATCGCTGTTGAAGCGGCGCTTCCAAAGTCGTTCGCTGAGAACGACGACTGGGGCTTTCTCGTCGGCATCGTGAAAACCTGCGCCCATCACCATTGGCAATTGAGCCACGCGGAAGAAGTTGGGAGTCACGCCCTGGCCCCAGACGCGCTCGGGTTCGGAGCCTCCACTGATCGACGCAGGGACGAGATCGTCATACGCGGCAATGTCAGAAAGGTATGTGGCTTGTTCGCGAAGGTCGTTGAAGACGGGCCACGGGAATTGATTACAGCAGCGATCGCCGTCGTGGTTGATGTGCAGCGACAACAACGTGCTGGGATCGCCCACGGGCGCTGGACGCAACACGAAACGGCTAACGATGGAGAAGATAGTGGTGTTGGATCCGATGCCCAGACCGATCGAGAGGATCGCCACGGCGGTTACGAGACGGTTCCGCGTGAGAGAGCGCAAGCTGTAGTTAATATCGCGGAGCAGGGAGTCGAGCCTGGGAAGGCCCTGACGTTCGGCGTAAGCATCATGCGCTTGCGCTATGCCGCCGGAACGAATCAGCGCCTGCCGGCGTGCTTCTTCGGGACTTAGTCCATTTTGGACGCCGCGCTCGGTATCCATGGCGACATGGGTCTCAAGTTCGTCGGCGAAGTCTTTGCTGTACGATGCTCCGCGCAGAGTGTTGATCAGCCGGGTCCAAAATGCTCGCAGCTTGTTCATGGGAAACTCCGTCAGGCTTTGCCTGGCTCGTCCAGGAATCGGGCAAGGATTTCAGTGGTCTGATTCCATTCCTGTGCAGCTTTGCGCAGCCGCTTTTGCCCTGCTTTGGTCAGCTCGTAGAACTTTGCGCGGCGGTTGTTCTCAGAATTTCCCCATTGCGAGCGGATGTAACCCTCTTGTTCGAGTTTGAGGAGAGCGGGATAGAGCGTGCCGTAGTTGAGGTCCAGAAGGTCTCCGCTAATTTGCTCGATGCGGCGAGCAAGACCGTATCCGTGCTGTGGGCCCATGGTCTCGAGGGTGCGTAAGACCATGAGAGCCAACGTACCCTGCCAAACGTCTGGTTTCTCTGCCATCGAAGCTCCTATTGTTAACCAATAAGTGTCAGCTTACATCCGATACCTATAGGAAAACAATAGGAAGCTTCTAGAAGTAAGCCGGATAGAAATGCGAGCGTTTACCTCATTCGCTAAAATCACTGAATGACGGGACGGTCCGTAGTGGTGTTCGATCTTGGGGGCGTATTAATCGACTGGAACCCACGCTATCTCTATCGCAAATTGTTCCAGGAACGAATCGAAGATGGAAGACTTCCTGGCGAACATCTGCACGGCGCAATGGAACCTGCAGCAAGACGCTGGGCGCAGTTTTGCAGAAGCGTGCGGGGCGTTGAAACTGGAGCATCCCGATAGAGCCGACATGATCGATGCGTGGTTCGAGCGTTTCGATGAAATGATGGCGGGACCGATCTCAGGTACCGTCGATATTCTGGCCGAGCTCCGGGAGCGAGACGTTCCGATTTACGCCCTAAGCAACTGGTCAGCGGAAACATTTCCTTTTGCGCAGAGGAGATTCGAGTTCCTGCAGTGGTTTCGTGCGATCTTTCTCTCTGCCGAAGTACAGCTGGTGAAACCTGATCCGCGAATCTTCAAGTGCTTTTGTGAAAAGTTTGCTTTGAGCCCAGAGCAAATCATCTTCATTGACGACCTGCAGCATAACGTCGAAGCTGCCCACATGGTCGGCATGCATGCGATTCAATTTACTGATCCAGCTTTACTGCGTCAGGAACTGGTGCGGCTTGGCGTATTTGGATCAAGGGCGCGCATCGAACAGCCAGCACGGGGTCTGAGCCCCGGAAAGGCTGCGGGCGTTGGCCGGCAAACGTAAGGGTCCTCGTGAAACTATTCGCCGATCAGGACATCTCATCAATTGGGATGGGGTGAATCTTTATGTTCATGCGTATGCTATTGGGTGTTGCAATCCTTGGATGTGCGATTTTTGGAGTTCTGTTTATGAGCCGTGGAGCAAACGCCGCAGCAAAGATGCCGATTCCGGTGGCGAATGTGGACCAACCAGTGGCTTCCACATCAACCAAAGAGACAGCGGTGTTTGCCGGCGGTTGTTTTTGGGGGACGCAGGCAGTCTTTGAACGCGTGAAGGGGGTCATCCATACGACGGCCGGATACGCCGGCGGATCCGCAGCAACCGCAACCTATGACCAGGTTACGACGGAAACGACCGGGCATGCCGAATCGGTTGAAGTGATTTACGATCCATCGAAAATTACCTACGGACAGTTGTTGCGCATCTTCTTTTCGGTGGCCCACGATCCAACGCAACTCAACCGGCAGGGGAATGACGTAGGCACTTCCTATCGGTCGGCGATCTTCTACTCCAACGACGACCAGAAGCGGGTTGCGAATGCTTATATCTCGCAACTTGACGACGCGAAAGTGTTCTCAGGAAAGATCGTGACTGAGGTTACGCCCTTGAAGGGTTTCTACCGCGCCGAAGACTATCACCAGGATTACGCGCTGCACAACCCGGGAAATCCGTACATTCAGGTGTGTGATCGTCCAAAGATCGAAGCGTTGAAACAGCAGTTTCCTGATCTGTTTGTGGATTATCAGGGACAACGCTAGGGGAACAATGGGCCAACGGAGACCTTTGCCTCTACCTCAGATTTTCTCCATTGCGAACTGAGGACAGTCGGAAGCATCACTCACACCGTCTTGATCTCACAATAGTCGTGTCAAACGTTATCTTTCAAGGGTTTCGCGCTGAGCTCGCGGAAGGAGGATTCCGAGCCCGAAAAGATCAAGACCTCGATCCGCTACCAGGTGCACTGTTCTTGGTGCATCATCCGGAACAGCCTGACTGCATTGGCATTAGTGGCACAAGGCCTGTGCAAAACAAAGAAAATAAGTATATTGTAATCAGGTACATAGAAACAGAAGTTAAACCGATTTAACTCGCCGCTAGGCAGCCTTCAAAGGTCGACTCACCTGACCTTCGGAGAGGACCGGATCGTGTGAGCGCCGCGTCCGGTAGCGAAACCAAGTCTATTTCTCAGAGCGACCAGATTGTCACGAGACGATCGCGATTTCAAAGGGAACGAATTGCCTCGAATCGGCGTACTTCCATTCGAGAGAGGTGCGCGCATGAGGCGTTTTCTACTTTTGCTGATTCTCGTTGTTGCAGTATCTCTTCAGGCGCAGGATGTCAGGGTTGAAGAAGTCGGAAGGAGTCCGGTCGAGGCGAACTTTCCTGCGGGCGGCCAAATTCGTATGGGGCTTTGCCCGGGCGGAATCGAGGTCGTGGGCACGGACGATCACGTTGTGCGCGTCTCCTATCATCCTGAGCGCGATGACGTGAGGGTACGCATCAATGCGTCGGGCGATCGCGCCGACCTCAAGATGACTGGCTGTCCGCATAACAATTTCACCGTAAGGATTGAGGTTCCCAAATCGACTGGGCTTTATGTGCGGATGATGGCAGGGCAACTCGATGTCCGCGACGTCACTGGCGACAAGGATGTGGAACTCAGTTTCGGACAGCTCAATGTCGATCTTGGCAAACCGGAGCAGTACGGCCATGTCGATGCTTCGGTGAATACCGGCCAGGTGGAAGCCTCCGCTTTCAATATTTCCAAGGGCGGCCTGTTCCGATCGTTCGATCAGAGCGGCCCTGGGAAGTATCGGCTGCATGCGCATGTGGGAGCGGGGCAAGTCGAGTTGCGGTGATGTAGGGTTCTGTGCCCAAGAACCTGGAAGGCGCATGAGTTTCTTCGCGCCCCTTCGCGGCCTTTCCTCGCGATCTTAGCGGTTCAATGCTCATGATTTTGCGCGGGAAAATCCTGGAACGCGAAGGTTTCGCGAAGTACACTAAGAAGCTCCACCGGACAAAGGCGTCCCACTAAGAATTCGCTGCGTGTTTCTGCTGCCCGAAGACAATTTCCAGCACCAGCAGGCTGGCTCCTACGACGATTGCACTATCTGCCAGATTGAATACCGGCCACTGATATTGGTGCACGTAGAAAAGCAGGAAGTCGACGACGCGGCCAGTGGCTACGCGATCCCAGAGATTTCCCACGGCGCCGCCCAGGATCAGAGATAGCGCAATTCCCGTAAGGGTGATCGTTCGCGCCTGCCGCCACAGAAGAATCGAGACCACAACCATTGCAATTACCGAAAAACTGATCAGCGCGCCCGTTTTCCAGTGAGAGGGCGAGTCGGCGAAGAGGCTAAAGGCCGCGCCAGTGTTCTCGGTGTGGGTGATGCGAAAAAATCCGGGGATGATCTGAATCTGCGCATACATTGCAATGCGATCCGCGACCAGGCGCTTGGACCAACGGTCGAGGAGCACAATGATCAGGGCAAGCAGAAAATGAATTGCCCGAATGGAGTTCTTAGTCATTCTGTAACTTTGCCTGACAGCATAGTAACCGCAACGGGACACCGATGAAGTTAATCGGGCCTTTAGGAGCCGGGTTCATGCGGAGAATCGCCGCACCAGCAGAGCAATCGGGAGACCAACGCAGCAGATGTGGATCGCAACTCCGATCAACATCATTTCCCATGAGAAAGATGATCTTCGCGCGGCGGAGAGGGGCACCACGACACAGTTCATGAAAAAGTAAACGGCCACGCCATAAAGAATCCCACCAACCACGGCGTGCTCAACCAACTGAGGAAGCCAGCGGCTTGCGATGTAGTACACAGCTGCTGCCGAGAAAGCGATGAAGTAGTGGCAGGCGAGTCCCAGCGCGGCCGTCGCCATTCCGCCCTGATGAGCACGTGGGCCTAGGAGTCCGGCCGCGATTCCATGCAAGATCGGAATCGGCCGCGCACCGAAGAAACCGTAGACAACGAATGCGGCGGTGATATCCAGTGTGCCGCAAACGAATCCGGCCCAGCCGATTGCCGCACCCGGCCTTGCAACGTGGCGGGGAAGCGCCATCGAGGAGTTCAATGCGCGTTCTCCGACTCCAGTTCCTTCAGCACGGCACTGCAGCGTTCGCACACCGTCGGATAGTTCTTGTTCTCGCCCACACGCGTCGAGTAATTCCAGCAGCGATCGCATTTCGCGCCGTCGGCTTTCTTGACTTCGACCTTCACTCCGCTTGTGCCGTTGCCTGAGCCTTGCGTCAGGGTGACGTGCGAGACGATGAACAGATAGCGCAGCTGCGCTTCATAACGTTTCAGCAGTGCATATGCCGGATCGGACGCAGTGAGCGAGACCTGTGCCTCGAGTCCGGTGCCGATCAGCTTGTTGTTGCGGGCTTCTTCGAGCGCCTTGAGAACTTCGTCGCGCACCGCGCGCAGAGTTTTCCAGTCTTCGTCGGATTTCTCGTCAGTCGCCGCGGCGCCGCCGAGAATCTCAACTGCTGCGGGGAACTGGGCAAGGTGCACGCTTTCGACGCGGCCTTCGATCTTCGGCAGATATTGCCAAACTTCTTCGCAGGTGAAGGTCATGATCGGCGCGAGCAAACGGATGAGCGCTTCGCCGATTCTCCAGATCGCAGTCTGCGCGCTGCGCCGAGCCTGCGACTTCGGCGCGAAGATGTAAAGACGATCTTTCAATACATCGAAGTAAAAAGCGCTCAGATCGACGATGCAGAAATGATTCAGCCGGTGATAGATCCGGTGGAAGGCGAAATCGTCATAGGCCTTGCGGACTTCTTCGGCGAACGCCGCGGTCTGGCGCAGCATGTACTGATCCAGCGCTTCCATTTGATCAAACGGAACCGCATCTTTTGACGGGTCGAAGTCGCCGAGATTGCCGAGAACATAGCGGAATGTGTTGCGGATCTTCTTATAGTTCTCGCCGACGCGCTGCATGAGCGCTTCTGAACCGACAACGTCCTCGCGGAAATCGACCGAAGCCACCCACATGCGAACGACTTCGCCACCGAGACGGCTTGAGATGTCGACCGGGTCGACGTCGTTGCCGCGCGACTTCGACATCGCCTGGCCTTTTTCGTCGAGCGTCCATCCGGGCGTGACCACGCCTTTGTACGGAGGCGTCTGGTGAGTGCCCATCGCGCAGAGCAGGGAAGACTGAAACCATCCGCGATACTGGTCGCCGCCCTCGAGATAAAGATCGGAAGGCCACGGATAGCTGGGCTCATCATCGACAAGCGCGAGATAGCTTGCGCCCGATTCGAGCCACACATCAAAAATGTCGGTTTCTTTTTCGAACTTCGTTCCGCCGCAGTGTGGACACTGTGTTCCGGCGGGAACGATCGCGTTCGGAGCATCGGTGAACCAGGCGTCCGCCCCGGATGTGCGGAAAAGTTTGACAACTTTCTTGTTGATTGCTTTGTCGTTGAGCGGCTTACCGCAGCCCTCGCATAGGAAGACGGCGATCGGCACTCCCCACACGCGCTGGCGCGAGATGCACCAGTCGGGGCGGGTCTCGATCATGTTCGAGAGACGCTCTTCGCCCCAGGAGGGATCCCACTTCACTTTCTTGATTTCCTCCAGGGTACTCGAGCGCAACGTGTTGTTTGACGCTCGCTGCGCTCGCGGGGCGGACGAGGCGTCCGCCCCTACACTCGGCATTGGAGTTTCCATCGAGATGAACCATTGCTCGGTGGCTCGGAAGATGACCGGATTGTGGCAGCGCCAGCAGTGCGGATAGGAATGTTCCGTCTTTTCAGTGAGCAGCAGCGCGCCGCGGCTGCGCACCAGATCGATAATGGGCTGGTTCGCATCCCACACGCGCTTGCCGGTGTACTCAGGCAGTCCGTTGCGGAGAATTCCTTTTTCGTCGACGTTGCTGGTGGCGTCGAGGCCATACTTCATGCCGGTGATGAAGTCTTCGGCGCCGTGCGACGGAGCCGTATGGACTACGCCGGTCCCGGTGTCCATGGTGACATAGTCCGCGAGCACGCCCAGAACTTTGCGGTCGAGGAATGGATGCTGGAAGTTCAGGCGCTCGAGCTTTCGTCCGGGGAAGTGCGCGAGAGGCTTGGGATCGGCAAGATTGCACTTCGCAGCGACTTCATTCGCCAGCTTCGACGCGACGATGTAAACCTCGCCTCCAGATTCGAGTCCGACGTACTCTTCATCCGGATGGAATGCGACCGCCATGGAAGCAGGAAGCGTCCAGGGAGTTGTGGTCCAGATGATGGTTGAGACTTTCTTTCCGGCCAGAGCAGCATCGATCTGCGATGGATCATCGAGTAAACGATACTTCACGTATACCGTGTGGCTGGTGTGGTTCTCGTACTCAACTTCGGCCTCGGCCAGCGCGGTCTCGTCGTGCATGCACCAGTAGACAGCGCGCAGGCCTTTGTAGACGAATCCATTCTGGTAGAAGGAAAAGAATGTCGAGAGCACGACCGACTCGTACTGCGGAGTCATGGTCGCGTAGGGACGGTCGAATCGTCCGAAGACGCCAATGCGCTTGAACTGGGTTCGCTGAAGGTCGAGATATTTCTCCGCGTATTTGCGGCAGGCGGCGCGCACGGACGAGGGCGCCATCTGCAGTTTCTTGCCGCCTAATTCCTTGTCGACTTTGATTTCGATCGGCAGGCCGTGACAATCCCATCCGGGGACGTAGGGCGCGTCGAAACCCGCCATGGTCTTCGACTTCACGATGAAATCCTTCAGGCACTTATTCATCGCCGTGCCCATGTGGATCGGCCCACTGGTATAGGGAGGGCCGTCGTGCAGGATGTAGCGTGGCGCGCCTTTTCGCGCCTGGCGGATGCGCTCGTAGAGGCCGCTTTGCTCCCAGCGTTCGAGCATTTTTGGTTCGTTCTGAGGCAGATTGGCCTTCATGGGGAAGGCGGTTTGAGGCAGATTGATCGTCTTCTTGAGTTCGAACGGCACCTGGTGGTGTCTCCCAAATGTATGAATCTTTTCATTATAGGGCGAAGGAGCTTCTAGCTACTAGCCGCTGGCGCCAGCTGTCTCAATCGTTATGAGCCTTTGCCCTCATCTCCTCTCCGCTATAGTGAACGCAGTTGCAAAGGTGAAGGAGTTCACCGCTGATCCCACCTTTTAGCCAGGACAGATGATGACTCCTGACAGGGCTCCTGTCGGAGTCAGAACCGGGACGATCGGCACAATACGAGGTCTGAAAGAACCTGTGGCTATAGAAGGCTCTCCATAGCTGTGAAATTCAATTGTAGGCTGGTGGCGAGGGAAGCTCACGCGGCTTAAACTGCCAAGTCAATCAGGAGACCTCTTGAAGAGATCCTCCCGCGAGTTTCGTGCTTCTTCGACTTGAGCAGCGCGTTATTCCGCACCATATGGGAAGCCAGCGACTTTCAGCACGGCCAGCATGCTCCGGACGTTTACCTTACTGATATGTACCCTTTTTTTGCAGAATACGCGGTTAACGAAGCGCTCCACCACCGCGGAGCGTGAGGCAGAAGGATGAAAACGGGTTACCATCAAGGAACGATCATCACCACTGGGAGGTCCCCGAACGAAGCTTCAGTCGGCGCTACGGGCATGTGTTTCGGAGGGTTACCTTAGCAGGGAAATGCACTAACGAAATTTGCCGGATCGGGGTACAATTTAAGGGAGAAAGCATGCCGAACCAATCCGCGAAGAAGCTATGGGGTAGCTCTCGGTGCGGAAATTGGTTGAAACGGAAGCAACTTGTCGCTGGTGGCGCTCATCTGTCTAAGGAGCGGGTTCCAGAGTATTTAAGTCATCATTCACACCGAGCAGCAAGGAAGTCGTAGCGGTAATATGGGATCCCAGACAATCAATACGAACCTCCCAGGCCAAGAGCCGGAGCTGAACCTGCTAATTGCAGATAATCAGTACACCGAGCCTCTGTACAAGCACCTTTTCCGCGAGATCGACGAATTTTTCTTTCCTAAGAAGCTTCCACCGCTGGTGCTGCAGTCGAAGCCCGAGCCGGTCAAGCCGTTGTGGGGCTTCTACGACAACAGCCGGAATGGGGTATTGGGATCGACGACTTTTCACGTCGTCATCATAGGGTTGATCGCGCTGAGTTATGTGGCCTTCAAGAAGGCTGTGACGGTAGCTCCGCAACAGAAAGTGACGGTTGCGCTAGTGGATCCGAGCGATCTGCCGCCTTTGAAGCCATCGAAGACGCAAGCAGGCGGAGGTGGTGGCGGTGGTGACAGAGACGTGCTGCAGGCGAGCAAGGGCAAGCTGCCGAAGTTTTCGATGGAACAGATTACTCCGCCAGTGGTGGTCGTTCGCAACGAGCATCCGAAATTGACGGCCGAACCGACCCTGCTCATTCCTCCGCAGGTGCATTTGGCCCTGGCTAACAACATGCCGAACTTTGGCGATCCCATGTCGCATGCAGTACTGCCATCGAATGGCACCGGTTCCGGCAGCGGTATCGGCAGTGGTTCTGGTGGTGGCGTAGGTTCGGGCAAGGGCGGCGGGTTTGGTCCTGGCGAAGGTGGAGGCACTGGTGGCGGGGTTTTCCGCATGGGCAGTGGCGCGACTCCTCCGCGGGCAATTTACTCACCTGAGCCTGAATTCTCTGAGGAAGCACGCAAGGCAAAGTACCAGGGCGTATGCACGCTGGGCGTGATCGTGGATGCGCAAGGTCATCCGACGAACATTCGCGTGCTAAGCAGCCTCGGCATGGGTCTGGATGAAAAGGCGATTCAGGCGGTGAAGACCTGGCGCTTCGAACCAGCCATGAAAGATGGGCATCCGGTGCCGTTTGAGATTGCTGTGGAAGTGGATTTCCACTTGTACTGAGATGTTAGTAGTGACTTACTTGGGACGCCTCGGCGTCCCTATTTCTTTTACGCAGAACCGCGAAGTGGCCTCGCCAGGAGATGCGGAAACCTAATCGCTCGTAGAGAGCGATAGCACGCGGGTTGTCGCCGCGAACGTGCAAGAAGGCTGTCTCGCCCCGTCCACGAATCGCGCTCATGACTTCGTTCATCAAGGTCGCCGCATATCCCTTTCCGAGGTGGTCAGGGTGCGTGCAGACAGCGCTGACCTCGGTGTGTCCCGGAACCTTGAGGCGCTCACCAGCCATCGCTACCAGCTTTCCAGCGTCGCGAATGCCGACGTAATATCCAAGTTCGTGGGTGCGCGTGCTGAATGGGCCAGGTTTGGTTAGTGCCGTGAGTTCGAGCATCTCGGGCGAATCCTTGTCACCGAGCACTTCGATCTTTGGGTGGCCGTTTGAAGGCCGAGCGCTGGCGGCGCCGTTTTCACAAATCATCTGCAGCAGGGGAGCGCCGACAACGAATTCCCATCCCGGGCGCGGAGCGTAAGGCTCCTCTAGGAAAACACCAACAGTGCCGCCGTCGACTAAACCGGCAAGCGAAACATAGCCCTCATCGCCATGCTGCTCGAAGGCAGCGAGTGGTCCGACCTCAGGCACGAAGCGGCGCGCTGTGCCGAAGCTTTGCGCAAAGCGCGTGTGGCGGGTCGTTAAAGCTTGCCAGATAACGTTTTCGAGCGGACGCATGGATTCCGAGTTTGCCGGGACTGACTCATTGGATTGAAAGGCTCATCCGAAGGACACAGTAAATGTCAGAGGGCGACCCGCGCTATCCGAATCTTGCGGTCAATCCATGTGACGCAGAGCAGCGAACAAGACTGTACGGTAGTGTTATCCGGAGCGGTCTTTCGGCTCGAGGCCAACGAGTAAGACGAGTTATTCTTTCAGTTCGACGTGCTCGACACTCTCGATGGGATGGCCGAGAAATCGTTGGCCAAGGCGCTGAAATTTCTCCGTTGAATCGGTAGCAAAGAACTTCAGACGCGGTGCGGAACGTCTCTCTTCAATTCCTGATGCAGGCACGAGCTGTTTGAATTGCGTAGCTACTTCACAGGCAGTGGATTCGGCTGAGTCCACGATGTTTATGTGAGCCGGCGTGACGCGTTGGAGCAAAGGCTTCAGCAGAGGATAGTGCGTGCAGCCGAGCACGATTGTGTCCGCGTCGCGAAATTCGTCAGCGAAGGCCTCGCCGAGATAGATGTGGGCGACCTGTTCTGTGACCGGATGTTCCACCCATCCCTCTTCGACGAGAGGCACCAGCAGAGGGCACGCTTTCTCTCTTGCGTGAAGGCCGCGCGCTTCCAGCGCTTTGCGGTAAGCATGGCTGCTCACCGTGGCTTCCGTACCGACGACAATCACTTTGCGATTGCGTGTCGCGGCACTGGCAGCCTGCGCTCCGGGTTCGACCACGCCGATGACTGGGAGGAGCGATGCCGAGGTGATTCGATCCAGGGCAAGAGCCGTCGCCGTGTTGCAGGCAATTACCAACATTTGCGCGCCGTGAGATTCCAGATAGTGCGCAGCCTCGACGGCATACTTCGCAACGGTTTCTACTGATTTCGAGCCGTACGGGAGGCGGGCGGTGTCGCCGAAGTACAGATAATCGGCTGCCGGGACGATCTCAAGTAACGCTTTAAGGACGGTTAGTCCGCCAAAGCCGGAGTCGAAGACGCCGATGGTGGGACGACGAGTGGGCATTCATTCCCATCATACGGCATTGATTTGCTGCTTCGCTCAGCGTCCTGCCGCGCTGAAGGTGATTAAACCAACGGGCTCGAGCTATTTGGAGCGAACTGTCTCACGGCTCGGGGCAGCCACCAATCCGGCAGTCCGGCAGCAGGGACCCATCGGAATCGGGGCACCGTGAGGGCAGGTTCTTGGATGACCCAGGAACGCGCAGATCTTGTCGGTGGCTTCGGGCGAGAGGATGTGCTCGAACTTGCAGGCCTGCTCCTCGATCTCGGTCTCGCTGTCCATGGCAAGGCTGTCAGTGAATAAGCGCTCGGCAAGGCGATGACGGCGGATGATGTTACCAGCCTTCTCGCGTCCGCGCGGAGTGAGCTGGACTACCAAGGTTCCATCGCCGATCGAAGCTGAGACTGGCTTCAGCGCATCGTGGCAGGGATTCACAAAGGGCTTATGATCGTGCGTTTCCGGCGGATGCGGCGCTGAAACAACCAGTCCCAGGCCGATCATTTTCTCGATCGCCATGCTGACCGGGAGCGCACCGTGGACTTCCATGCGCTCGACTTCCGCGATCTCCCCGTGTTCTTCGAGCACCCAAAGCTCTTCGAGGACTTCGTCGAGTTGCTCCTCGTCGGCCATGGAGAAAGTTTCCATCGAGGCAATCTTGCCGTGATGCAGTTCAATACGGCGGTCCGCGAGACGCGCTACGACCGGATCGTGCGTGACCATGACAATCGTGCGTCCTTGCTGATGGAACTCGCGCAGGAGGCGCAGGACAATCTCTTCATTCTGTGCGTCGAGGTTGCCAGTGGGTTCGTCGGCCAGGATGATGCGCGGATCGTTGATCAGAGCGCGAGCGATGCAAACACGCTGCTGCTCTCCACCGGAGAGTTGCGAGGGGAGGTGATGCGCGCGATCGCCGAGGCCTACGCGGGCCAAAGCGTCCACAGCTTCTTTTTCGTCGGTCATGCTGTGGAAGTACTGCGCCAGCATGATGTTCTCGACCGCAGTGAGGAATGGGATCAGGTGGAACTGCTGGAAGATGAATCCAATTTTTTCGGCGCGGACGCGGTTCAGTTCACTTGCGGAAATGCCCGCAACATTTTCTCCGTCTAGCCAGATTTCGCCGGAAGTGGGCTGATCAAGGCAACCGATGAGATTGACGAGCGTCGATTTGCCGGAGCCGGAGGGGCCCATGATCGATAGCCATTCGCCCGGTGTGACGTGCAGGCTGATGTGGTCGAGGGCATGAATCGCGCCGTTCCCGTTTTCTTTGGCCGATCCGTTGCCCGCTTCCTTTGCGGGATAGAGCTTGGTGACGTGCTTGATCTGAATCATTTCACTCTCCCCTCAGGATGACCGCAGGCTGCACGCGGCGCAAGAGCGAGATTGGAAGAATCGATGATAAAACGGTTACGATCATGCTGCCCAACAGCACGACGGGCAATACGCTGAAGCGCGGTACAACGGGCGCATGAAAGTTGGCTCGGCCGATCCATGCGGCGATGCCGATGCCCACTAAGAATCCGACGACGGCACCGGTTGCGCCCAGAGCCGCAGCTTCGGCGGCGAAGAATCCGTTCAGCAGTTTTTCCGATGCTCCGAGCGCCTTCATGATGGCAAAGTCGCGGCGCCGATCAAAGACCCAGCCCATCAGTGTGGAGAGCACGCAGAGTGCTGCGGTCAGGATAATTAGGGCAGCGGCGGCTAGCAGTGTTGCGCGAGTTTTGCCCAGGACTCTTGCTTCCCCTTCCATGATCTGGCGCACCGGGCGGACGTCGGCAGCGGGAATCGATTGCGCGAGCTGATTCATCATCTTCGACACATCGTCCGGTGAGCCACTAGCGGCTACTTCGATGGTAGAGGGTTGCACGCCCGTCCAGGAAACGAAATCAGTGAGCGAGACGTAGATACGGCTATCTTCGGCGGCACCGGTTTGAACGGTTCCGGTCGGAGATACGTGAATTGTCTTGCCCTGGAAAGTGAGATCGAACGGCTGGCCCTTGGGAGAAACGATTGGAAGCGCTCGGACCCCGACGAGGGCTTGCTGCGAAACGGACGGCCAGTTATTTACGGACCACCACCGGTTCAACTGCTTCACGCGGTTGAAGTCTGTTCCCGCGACGACGATCGGTTGTCCGTCAGTAGTGCGCGCGACGATCAAACCGAATGGCGCACCGATGCCGCGACCAGCGAGCACAGAATCCACTTGCGAGAGCGAGTCCACCGGAAGGGAAGCGCCGTTCTTGCCTACCAGAATTATGTTCGCTCCGTAGTTGCGGAACTCGCGCTGCAGTTTGGCCTGCACATCGACGTATAGATTCAGCATTGCGGTTGCAACCGCAGCGGCAACAACCATCGCAAAAAGCGCTGATGCTGCGCGGCCGCGACGCAAGACTGCGGCGCGCAGCAGCATGCGAACGAACATGGAGGTGTGCGGGACGTTAGCGCGGCTGGCCGTGAGATCGCGTGTCTGGTGCGACATTGGCGCGATCATAGCTCACCTCGCAGGGCGAAAACAGGATCGAGTGTCACAGCGCGGCGAATCGCTAGTGCACTGCCGGCAAAGGTCACGATTACGGCAATTGCAAGGATCACCGGAAAAAGCACAGGTGAGATCGAAATCTGCGAGTTGAAGATCGAATGGCCAATCTGATGGGCGAGTAAGCTGCCAACGCCAAACCCAATCACGCCTCCAAACAGCGCCAGGAGAGCCGCTTCGGCGAAGAACACGGCAGCTACTGCGAACTTGCCGGCACCGAGGGCTTTCATGAGTCCGACCTCGGCGCGGCGTTCGAAGATGGCTGTCGCCATTGCCGCCGAAACTGCCAAAGCTGAAGCGAACAACGCTGCCAGCGTGATCAGGAAGATCAGTCCTTCAATCCGCGTCAGCACTGCGCCTTCGTTTTGCGACACCTGGCGGATCTGCTCAGCATGCGAATGCGACATGGCTTCGGTCAGTTGCAGTGCAATCGCTTGGGGATAGGGCGTGCAGTACCAGCGATCGTAGACTGCGCCCGACATGCTTTTCGGATCGCGGCGGCCGAAGGCATCTTCCGGCTTTGTCAGAGCGCTGACATATACGCGGCGGACGGCTCCGGGCTTCCCGATGATTTCCTGTGCGAGGCTCAGAGGGGCGACAATCTCGTTGTCTTCCGCGCCCCCAGTTGAGAGAATTCCGACCACATGGAGGGGACGTCCTGATACGTTCAGGGTAGCGCTAGTCTTTGTGCCAGCGCGGGCTGCGAGAGTTTCTCCGACGAGCACGTCCTGCGAGCTATCTTCCGGCCATGAGCCGGCAACTTTCCACCACGGATGAGTGCTGCGCACTCCTGTAACGAAATCTTCGTTTCCATAAGCGATGTGCTTCGCGAAATAGGTTCCTAACAGGGTGACATCCTGCTTCGTTCCGCCATTCTCGAGTGAAACACTGACTGGCAGCATCGGTGCGAATCCGGTGATGTTGTTGTGCCAGAAGATCCCTTTGATTTTCGGAAGATCGGCCTCACTGAGGAAGGCTCCGTCAGTGGGAGGCTTCAGGTTGATGCCGCCGATTTCGACGTCGAGCGTGTCTTCCTGCGGAGTGACAACCAGGTTGGCGCCGATAGTGCGAAGTTCGCGGTTGATCTTGTCGCCGATGTCGGTGGCGACCGCAATCATAGCTGTGGCGACCGTTACACCTAAGGTGATCGCTGCGCCAGCCAGAACCTTACGCCGTTTCTGCCGCCGGAAAGATTCGTAGACGAGCCGAATGAACATCGGCTACTGTCCTCCGAACGCTTTGCTGCCGGCCGCGACGTCGGCCTCCTCGATGATGATAGCGTCGGCGGTTCGAGTGGCTTTTAGCGGAATCGGGTTGCAGCCGCCTTCGGTGCCAATCGATTGTGGATTGATCGGAGCAGCGCAGTTCTTGCAGATCACCCCGTTACCGCTCTTATAAAAGCCGACAGCTCCGCAAATCTGGCAAGCGTCGAAGACTGTGGCGATTTTGCCGTCAGGCTTTTTGTAAAGCCAGAAACGGATTTCAGTGCCGCCCTCTTTTGACTGGAAGCGGTGCAGGTCGCCATCGGAGACCTGGGCCAAAGGAATGCTGATTTTGCCGTTAGTGAACGTGACTTCGGTTGCGGCAGAAATGCCACTCGTGCTCTTTGCATAGACGAACTCAGCCGTGACCATGGCGATGAATAGGAACGAGAAGGTGTAGACGGATCCCATCCAGAGCCGCTCGCGGCGGGCAGTCCACACGGCCTTGCGGCGCTGAGCCGGCGAGGCATCGGGGGCGATTTGCGGCGCGCGGCGCTTGGCTTCGAAGAGCACCATCAGTGCGGCCAGTGCAAAGATTGTCACGAAGAAGAACCAGTCATTGCTTACGATTGGGCCAATGATGGCCATCTCGCGCTTGGAAGAGGGAAGGAATCCGCTTTCGGAAAGCTCGTGCAGGCCTGAGACAACTAACTGGGCGGCGACCAGAAACATAATAGCCGTGGTGACCTTGAAGAACTTCTGCAGGTTGATGCGGACACTGCCTTTCACGAACATCACACCGAATGCGATGGCGGAAATCAGGCCGAGAAGCGTCCCCAGAAAACTCATCAGCTCGGTCGAATTGAGCGACACGCCCGCGAGAATCAGGACGGTTTCTGCGCCCTCGCGTAAGACCATCAGGAAGATGAAAACGAACAGGCCGAACCAGGCATCGTTGCCGGCGAGCAAGCCAACTTTACCCTCGATTTCTCCCTTCAACTTGCGGCCGGTTTTCATCATGAAGATGACCATCGTGACGACAAAGAATGCGGCCACCAGCATGACCCAGCCTTCGAATACGTCTTCGTTGAGGTGGGTGCGGGAGATGACGATCGCAACGCCAATGCTGCCCAGAAAAGCGGATATAAGGGCGGAATAGACGGTCTTGCGAAGCTCGGGTCGCCCAATTTTGGTCAGGTAAGCCAGGGTAATGCCGACGATGAGGGCGGCCTCAACGCCTTCGCGCAGGGTGATGATGAAAGCCTGAAGCATCGAGCAAAACCTCTATGAATTGTGGGAGCTAAAAACGATTTTGAAAATGAATTTCAATTTCAACTTCAAGGATATTCTCCCCGCGCCAAAGGCGTCAATCCGCGTCCTCACAAGCGAGTGTGATCAGGATCACACGGTGGAAAACGGGGTCTGAAATGTATTGGGCTGCAGCAAGGCAGGTCTTAGCGGCTCGGCCCCTCCCGGCCAGTCATTTTTCAGCGTCACGGATCAGCACCACGTCCGCTTCCCGGTGGCCACGGATGATGGCGAGCTGTTTTCCGTCGAAGGAGTAGTCGAAATCGCGAATGAATTCCGACTTGAAGTCCGTGAGCAGCTTTCCAGCAGAACCATCCAGATGCTGCAACCAGAGGTTATCGGTATCGCCGTTTCGAACTTGATAAACGATCCCTTTGCCATCTGCGCCGAAGAGGATCGTGCCGATGGAGTAGCTGAAAGCAAACTCCACGCGAGGCCGCTCGAATTCCAGGAAACGGGCAGGCTGCGTGGAATCGAGGGAAAGAAGCGCTATTTTCTCTTTCGGTTCATTGATCAGTGAGGTTACAAAGGCAGCCAGCTTTCCATCGGGGGAGATGGTGACATGGCTGAACACGGGAAGCTCTGAGACCTGCTGAGAGCCCCCGCCTTCGGTCGAGGTTTTCTGCAAAATGTTGTTGGCATCACTGTAAAGCACGGTCTTGCCGTCGGGAGTGCAGGTCGGGAACGAATCGAGTTTGCCGGCAGTGAGCTCCTTGGGATTGGTTCCGTCGGCATTCGCAATGAAGATTCCCAGGCCGGTGTGTTTCGAGTTGAGAGCGGTGAAGACCACACGCCCGTCCGCGCAGGCCCGGGCAAAATTCGGGCCGGAGGTCTGGGCGGCAAAAGGAGTTTCAGAACCTGATTCCGGGTTTACCAACATCAAGCCACCGGCCGCGGCGGATACCACAAGCTTGCCGTCGCGCGTCCAGGTCACCATATCGTTGAGCGAACCTGTGTTGAACGGGTGCGTATCGGAGCTTCCGAGACCCGCCTTGAGTACGGACTGGTTCAGGTGCACTTGCCGCAACACGGTCGCCGCGCTTCTGCCGTCGGCGGAAAGGCTAAGATCGACGTAGGAGTTTGTATCGCGCGTAACCGGTGTGAGTTTTCCATCCGGGTAGGAGACGAAGAATATCTGCCACTGCGCACCGTAAGGCAGTTGTCCCAAGACCAGCAGTCCTTTGCCATCGGGAAGCCATATGGGGCGCACAAAGTAGAGCAGGTTCGACGTGATGAACAGATTCCGCTTGCCGCTTTCTATGTCGATGGCAGCCAGACCGGAGAGCGCGTCTCCGGGCTGGGAGATCGCGCAGACGATGGTCTTGCCGTCGGGTGACCAGGCAGGGTCGTTGGCTTGCTCGCTCATTAGGCCATCGGTCAACTTCTTTTCTTCTCCCGAATCCAATGAGCGGATCGTGATCACGTACTGGCCGGTCTTTGGGAAGTTCGCGGTTCCATAGACGATCTTCTTGCCGTCCGGAGAAAAGGACACGTTGCTGTCGATATTGGTAACAAGCTTTTCGGGAGTTCCACCCAGCACCGGAGCGCGGTAAAGGGCGCTCAGGGAGTTGCTGCCCACTTCATTGCGGACGAAATAGAGATAGTTGCCGTCAGGAGAAAAGCGGAGACCGAGATAGTTGACCGGGACGGGCGCTACAACCTGGGTGTTGCTGTTTGTGGGAACGTTGCGCAGCCACAAGCTCTGCTGGGCGCCATCCGCCACAACACTCAAAACATATTTGCCATCGGGGGAGATGGCCACGCGCAAAGCTTTGCCAGTTTCGGTGACCTTGCTGACGGAAAAATTCTGGAACGGTGCTGGGCGTGTACGGGAAAGCAGAGCATAGATTCCGTAGCCGGCGGCGGCGACAAGCAGAATCGCGACCAGACTGATGACCCCGAGCGAGAGCTTATGCTGTTTAGCGACGGCGACGACCGCCGAGCTGCTGGAGGTGTGAGCCGCGGTTGGGATCGCAGCATCTGGGCTGACCACGGGCATCTGGCGGCCGGAATCGGTGTCGCGCTTGAGACGCATCAACTCTGAGCGCATTTCTTTGGCGCTCTGATAGCGCAGTTCACGGTCTTTTTCGAGCGCGCGGTTGATGATGTCTTCGAACTTCGGAGGCAGATCCGGATTGAGACGAGCTACCGGAACAGGTGCTTTCTCAAGAATCGCATTGAAGATGAGAGCCGAGGTATCGCCGCGGAAGGGCAGCGTGCCAGTTGCCATCTCATAGAGCACGGCCCCGAACGAGAACAAGTCGCTGCGGCCGTCAAGTTCCTTGCCCTTGCTTTGTTCGGGCGACATGTAAGCGACTGTACCCAGCGTGGAACCGGGGCTGGTGAGATGAGGATCGTCCAGCGTGCCGGTCATCGTATTGGCCGATGCAATCTGGCTGGAAGAGGAGTCGGACGACGATACCTTGGCCAAACCGAAGTCGAGAACTTTAGCGTGACCCCGCTCAGTGACAAAGATGTTTGCCGGTTTGATGTCGCGATGAATGATTCCCTTGGCGTGAGCTGCATCAAGCGCGTCTGCGATTTCGATCGCCAGCGATAAGATTTCTGACGTTTCCATCGGACGACCCGCAATCTTGTGCTTGAGGGTTATTCCCTCAAGGAACTCCATGGCGATGAAGGCTTGGCCGTCTTGCTCACCAATGTCGTGAACCGTACAGATATTGGGATGGTTCAGGGCCGAAGCCGCCTGGGCTTCACGCTGAAAGCGAGCCATGGCCTGTGGGTCGCGGGCAACTTCGTCGGGCAGAAACTTTAGGGCGACGAAACGGTGCAGGCGCGTGTCCTGCGCTTTGTAGACGACGCCCATACCACCGCCGCCCAGTTTTTCAACGATCTGGTAGTGAGAAATGGTCCGGCCGATCATGAGTGATGGCAGTTTTTCAGTCGCATCATCTTATGGACCAGAGAGTCCCGAGTCAATTAAGGGCTGGATGCCGCGTCCGGCCCCGATTACGTAACCCAGTGAAGAGATCGAACAACGCGGAAGATTTTTCGAATCGACGCAATCCTTCATCTGTCGGTTGAAGGTTTGTTGCAAACTCTACAGAGTCCATGCCGCATCCAATGCCCGCCAGCGTTAGTGACCAGTGAGGGAGGCATGAGGATGGGATGCTCGGGAAATTACTTTGCCTTGACGGTGGGAAATGCGGCAAAACTGCTGAAATTGGTATGTGCAACGACTAACATCCGCTCGATTTTGCTGTTGTTGGCGGTTCCCGCCGCGTGCTGGGCACAGAACCGCTGCCCACGACATCCGCTGGAAAGCGCGGTAGCTGATCCGCCGGCGGTTTTCAGCAATGCTGGCAAGCTGAACGTGCATCTAGTCTATGTAACCGGCACTGATGATTCCGGAAATACGACCTTCTGCTTCAAGACGTTGGACGGGCGAGAATCGCCAACGCTTTATCTGTACCCGGGGACGAAGTCACCTTGCGTGTGACGAATCTGGTGCCCCCGGACGCTCCGGGATTGCCCCAAATGAAAATGGCGCCAGTCATGGACATGACTCCGGCAGACGACTCAGCGGCGAAGAAATGCGGCGCTTCCACGATGACTAACTCCTCGGTCAACGTGCACTATCACGGCACGAATGTCTCGCCAACCTGCCACTCGGATGAAGTCATTCACACCCTCGTCAATTCCGGAGAGACTTTCGAATACCGAAGCAAATTTCCTGGGGACGAACCGCCTGGCCTTTACTACTACCATCCTCATGTTCATGGACTGTCGGAGGCGGCGGTGCAGGGCGGGGCTACAGGGTTGATCGTAGTTCGTGGAATTGAAAACCTCCAGCCTGCGGTGGCGGGCCTGCCACAGCGATTGCTGATTGTGCGAGACTATCCGATGCCGAAGGAGCTGCAGCCTCCAGCGCCCGAAAACAATGTATCGTTGAACTACATTCCGGTGCCGTATCCCGCGTACCCTCCGGCGGTGATACATGCCAAGCCGCTGGAGCGACAATTCTGGAGAGTGGCAAACAACTCCGCCGACACCATTATCGATGTTGAACTGAATTACGACGGCACCCCACAGCCTCTAAACGTGGTTGCGCTCGATGGAGTGGCTACCGGGTCGCAGGATGGAACGCGGATGGGGAAAATTGTCCGCGTGAAACACTTGCTCATTCCGACAGCGGGACGAGCAGAGTTCATCATGACGACGCCTGGTCTTGATGTGCAAAAGGCAGTATTGCTCACACGGTACATCAACACCGGAGAGGCAGGCGATAGCGATCCGACGCGTCCGCTGGCGGTGATCGACGTTCGCGGCAGCCAGGGCGACGAAGATCTGCAAACAATTCCAGCGTTCCAGCACGTGAGTGGCCGCCAACGATTCGAAGGACTTGCGGAAGCGCCGGTGACAGCAAAGGCGCCACCTTTACTTTTCCGAAAAGAATGAAGAGAGCCAGTTCTTCATCACTGTCGAAGGACAACAACCAAAGTTATTTAATCCCAATAATCCACCGGCGATCGTCACGCACCAGGGCGGGGTAGAAGAGTGGACGATCGAAAATCGGACAGAAGAGCGGCACGAGTTTCACATCCATCAGATTCATTTTTTGGTGATGGCAGAAAACGGATTGCCGGTCTCACCATCGCAACGGCAATTTCTCGATACGGTTGACGTGCCTGCGTGGAGCGGAACGGGTCGATACCCGAGTGTGACGGTTCGAATGGATTTCCGCGGTCCGGACATCGGCGACTTTGTCTATCACTGTCACATTCTCGAGCACGAGGATGGCGGCATGATGGCGACGATCCGGGTGTTGCCGAAAGAGAAGTAGCCAATCCTCCACAACGTTATATTCCCACTGCTCGCAAGAGTGGCGAGCGGCGGGTATGCACCTCGTGCATCGATGATATTCCAAGGCTAAAGCCTTTTCAGAAACTTGTTTGCATCATCAATCCGGGAGAAAAGCTTCTCCTCTGCCTGAAATTCTGCCGAATGGACGCAACGGCGGCTGCCTCGCAGTCTCACCGGATGTTTGAGGTGCAGCATTTCGTGGTAAACGATGTATTCCAGTACGTAGCGCGGAATCGCGGGGTGGTCGAAGATGCGGCTGATGATGATGGCATTGTGTGCCGGATCATAATGACCCAAGATGCGGCGGGTCTTCGTCTGGCTCCAACTCATGCGCGGGCGCGCCATCAGTCCGTGAAAGAAATGCGTATTCAGTTCTTCGAAGATGGCATCGAGGTCATAGTAGTGACCGCGCGGCGAGCGGAGGAGCTTGCGTCCGCGCATTTGGCGGACGATGTGCGCTTTCCGCACGATGTCGTGACTGCCGACATACTTGCGATAGCGGGCAGAACTCGATCGATCAATAGGCTTGCGGTACATCTTTGCGAGAAGAATGTGCGCAATCGCACGCAGTACGGTTTCCGGGGCGCCTTCCAAAAGATCTGAAAGCCGCACCAATAATCTCCCGTTGCGCAGCCGGATCGTGTTGTTTACATTGGCAAAAGCGTAGAAATCAATTTCCATTTCTGGCACCGGAGTTCCAGGGCGAAGCTCACGGTATGTATCGTGGAAAAGTTCGAGAAGGCCTTGACGCACAGTGAGCGCAGAATAGCAGGATCAGAGGACAGGGGCTAGGGCTGACTGGCAGCTTGTTTTTACCAGGTTTGAGAATGTTATAGCGGGGTACGCCTCTTCACCCCGCGTGCCCTTGTCCCAAGCTCTAACGCCTACTCCGGCACTCCGGTTCCCGCCGAGGGATTTTTATTCAGCTTTTTGTGCTTAGCTTGCTCTTCCTGTTCGGTGAGCAATTTGCGGTGGTCTTCGGCTGAGCCGTCCACCGTCTCGATGATGTTGTTGAGTACAAATTCGTATTGCTGAGCCTCGGCAGGTGGCACGTTTGCGGCATCCTTCAGCGCGCGTAGTCTGGCCTGAAAATCGGTGTCGGCTTCGATAATGCTTTTCAGCGGTTTTCGAATGTCGTCATGGCGGTCGACATAGGTGTCGATGTTGTCGTTCAATTCATCGTAAAGAAGCTGAAAGTCATCGAGCAGATCGTGCGTCTGTTTGGCGCGGTCTTTGACTTTGGGATCGCTGCGGACCTGGTCGAGTTTGTCGAGCCGCGTTCGGGCAAACTGTACGTACAGAGGCAGGCGCATCTTTGGTTCCCAACTGGTGTCGCGCACCTGGTCGATCTCAGCCTGGGAGAGCGGATCGCGATGACGTTGAGCCAATAGAACTGGCGCCAGCAATAGAACGATTGCGACGAAGCGTAGAAGTTTCATTTCACACCTTTTGGGAACATTGAGGTGAGCAGATCGTCTCGTACCTTCTCAAGGCGGGTGATTGCGTCCCGGACTGGTGCCTGGTCTTCATGGCCGAGCAGATGAAGAATGTCGGTCAGCTTCCGCGTCATGGCCCGCACGGAAATCTCTGTTTGTTTTTGATGCTTCTTTGACTGGATGGAGTAGTCGCGGGCCAATTCGGAGAACGCGACGACATCCGTGAGTGCTGGTTGCGCCTGATCCAGATCGCCGGACGTGTAGAGCTTGTCGGCTGTGTCGAGCTGTTTTTCAGCGATCTGCACACAGAGATGAACTTTGTCAGAAACACTTGCGGAGGAAACTCGAGCCTTGAGCTGGTCAACAGTAAGATCGTCGTGCGCGTTCGCAGCGGCGGGCGCTAGCAAGAGCAAGGAAATCAGGAAGCGACTTAGCGTGCGTCGCATCATTGTGGCACCGAGGATATTGGTAAGATGCGCTGTAGGGACGCAAGGATTACTGCCAGAACTCTCCCTGCCAGTCGCCTCGACTCGCTCGAACTTCTCAACCCTCGCCCAGCAATTCATGCCTTGACCCCAAGCACCTGCCCAGTAAATTACCGCTTCGGCTCGAGTGCGATCAGCCGATGCTTTGCCTGCCACTCCTGATCAGGATACTTGCCGTTCGCTGCCTCCAAGAAAAGATGATAATTCGCCGCTGCTTTCTTGACATCTTTGAGATGGTCATAAGCGGACGCGCGTAAGAAGTAGGTTCCGGGAGTTTCTGGCAGAAACTTTAGACGGGCGTCGAGCGCCTTGAGAGTTAAGGCGTAATTTTTGTTCTCGTTAGCGGCGAAGGCCAAGTCCCCGTAAGCGGCTCCGAAGTCTGGTTTTAATTTCACCGTCGTAAGAAACTCTTCCTGGGCGTCGGCGAATTTCTTTTGACGAAGAAGGCTTTGGCCGAGGCCGCGGTGGGATTCCGCATCGTCCGGATACGCAGAAATCAGTAAGCGGTACATCTTCTCCGACTCGGAGTTTTTCCCAACGTTGGCGTACAGATCGGCAAGATCGCGCTGCACCGAGAGATCCGATGGTGCAAACTTTGCGGCTGTTTCCAGTTCGGCAATGGCTTCGTCATTTTTCTCTTCGGCAGCCAGTACGCGGCCAAGTTGCACATGCAATGCTGCTTGATCGGGGTGAGCGGCGACTATCTTGCGCAATTCAACCGCCGCGTCGGGGAATCGGCGTCCGCGCATGTAGATGTTGGCGAGGCCCGTGGCGGCGTCAACTGAAGACGGATCGAGGGACTGTGCCTGCTTGTATTCCTGCTCAGCGTCCGAGAACCTATTTTGCCTTTCGAGCAGAAGGCCCGCTGCAAGATGTGTCTCGGGATCTTTTGGCTGTAACACGGCTGCCTGACGATAAGCCGCCAGTGCTTCATCGGGCCTCGTTGCTTCGATCACATGAGCCAGTGACAGGTAAGCCCGGGCGCGTCCTTCGTCGACGTGGCTTGTGGGCTTGAGTTGAGTCGCGGCCCGCAAGAACTTTTCTGCATCCGGATGGTTGGCCTTGGCAAGTTGCAATCCAAGATTCAGGTTCGACTCGAATACATCGGGTTTTGCATCGACCGATTTGCGGTAGGCCGCGATGGATTCGTCCATCTTGCCGAGGCCGTTCTCGGCGAATCCCAAGTCAAACCATGCGACATAGTTCGTGGGATCCCGCTGGACGACTCTTTGCAGGAGCGGCTCAGCTTCAGTGAAATTCTGCTTTTGGAGCAGATCTTCGGCTTTTGTTAGATCCGGCGAGGAGGATTCTTCTTCGACAGTGGTATGTCTAGTGGCTTTGTGCCCGGTATTCCTGGAAGAAGATTCGCCCTGTTGTTGCGCTGAGCCGGATTCCTGCTGAACCCGAGGTTGAGCGGACAGTCCTGCTGTGGCAGCCAGGGCCAATGCCGCCGCCAAGAGCTTACGGGCGCCCGTTGGAACTACCTTTTTCATGGTCGTTAAGAACGTGCGACAGATATTTTCCCGTATACGAGCCCGGAAGTTTCGCAATCGCTTCTGGAGGACCGACGCCGACGATCTTCCCTCCTCGGTTTCCACCCTCCGGACCGAGATCGATGACCCAATCCGCAGTCTTGATCACCTCAAGATTGTGCTCGATGACGACAATCGATCCCCCTGCTTCTATCAGACGGCGGAAGGCCGCCAGGAGTTTGCTGACGTCGTCAAAATGCAGGCCCGTTGTGGGCTCGTCGAAGATGTAGAGAAACCGCCGGCGTTTGTCGCCGCCCGCACGAGTGCTGTCTTTGGTCGCCGGCTGCAGATGGGCCGCCAGTTTCATACGCTGTGCTTCGCCGCCGGAGAGCGTGGTTGCCGACTGGCCAAGGCGCAAGTATCCCAAGCCAACTTCTTCCAGAGCGCGCAGTTTCTCGGTAATCTTGGGAACCTCAGCGAAGAACTTCAAAGCTTCCTTCACCGTGAGATTCAGAACTTCATGAATGTTCCGGCCCTTGTAGCGCACTTCGAGCACCGTCGGCTTGTATCGGGTGCCTTTGCATTCTTCGCAGATGAGTTCGACGTCGGCGAGGAATTGCATTTCTACGGTGACGGTGCCGTCGCCCTGGCAGACTTCGCAGCGCCCACCTGGGATGTTGAAGGAGAAATGTCCCGAGCTTAAGCCGCGTTTCTTTGCCTCGGGCAGGGATGCAAAGAGTTCGCGGATGGCATCGAAGGCCTTGATATAGGTCACGGGATTCGAGCGCGGCGTGCGGCCGATCGGAGATTGATCCACAAGGACGGCTTCGTCGATATACTGATCGCCTTCCAAACTCTCCCACGTCGCTGAGGTGGTCAGCCCGGCGCCATTGCCATTGCTCGCCTGCTGCTTCGCCTGCGCCAAGGCCCTGTAGATCACCTGATGAAGCAATGTTGATTTGCCGGACCCCGAAACGCCGGTAATCGCCACCAACATTCTGAGAGGAATGCTGATATCGATGTTCTTAATGTTGTTCGCGCGGATGCCCTGTACTTTGATCTGGTGCGGGCCTGGCTTTCGGCGCAAAGGAGGAGGTTGGATACGTAGGTCTTCTGACAGGTAGCGTCCGGTCAGGGATGCGGGATTGTGCAGGATTTCGTCGTAAGTTCCGCCCGCGATGAGCTGGCCGCCATTTTCTCCGGCACCGGGGCCGAGATCGAGAATGCGGTCGGCGGCGCGCATGATGTCGGAATCGTGCTCAACGACGAGGATAGTGTTTCCCAGATTGCGCAGATCGTGAAGGATCTTCACTAACCGATGCGTGTCGCGCGCGTGAAGGCCGATCGAGGGCTCGTCGAGGACATAGAGCGTGCCGACGAGACGCGATCCCAACGACGTTGCAAGCTGAATGCGCTGCGCTTCTCCGCCTGATAGTGTCGAAGAGAGCCGGTCGAGCGTGAGATACTCCAGTCCGACCTCGACCAGGAATCGCAGGCGTTCACGGATTTCTTCGAGAACCTTGTCGGCAATTTCGGCTTCTTGTGGGCTGAGTTGCACCTGATCGAAAAACTTCTGTGCGTCTTCGACTGTCAGGGAGCAGATCTCGCAAAGATTCTTGCCTTGAATCTTCACCTGCCGAGCCTCCATTCGGAGACGGCTGCCGTTGCAGTCGGAGCAGGTTGAATATCCGCGATAGCGGCTCAGAAAGACGCGGACATGCAGCTTGTACTTCTTTCGCTCCAAATGCGCAAAAAATCCGCGCACTCCGAGGAACTTGCCTTCACCATTGAGCACCAGATTCTTGTGTTCTTCAGCAAGGTCAATCCACGCCATATCAAGGGGGATCCCGGCAGCCTTCGCGTATCGCTTTAAGTCTGTAAAGAGCGGGCGATACTTCGGCTTGGTCCAGGGCTCAATGGCGCCCTCGGCTAAAGACTTGAGCTTGTCGGGAATGACGAGATCGAGATCGAAGTCGATCGTATTGCCGAATCCCTGACACTTCGGACAGGCGCCGTAGGGATTGTTGAACGAGAAAAGGCGCGGCTCCGGCTCTTCGTAACGGATGTTGCAAGATTTGCATTCAAAGCGCTGAGCGAAGCGAAGGTTTTGCGTGGCGCGCGCGCCCCCGCGCGCGTCAGTGTCGGTCTCATCAGAGTAATGCTGTTCGAAAATAACCTCGCCTGATTCGCGATAAGCGGTCTCAATCGCATCGACGATGCGCGAGCGAGCGTCATGTGAAATGGTCAAGCGGTCGACCAAAACGAAAACTGGTTCAGCAAAATTGATATCAAGCAGCGATTCAGGCGTCGAGAACTCAAAAATCTGTCCGTTTTGATAGAGCCGGTTGAATCCCGCTTTGCGAAGATCAAAGAGCCTCGTCTTTAGCGCATCCGTCAGAGTGGATACGCCACGCTGGCCTTCTCTTGGCGAGGCTTTCTTTGTTTTGGAGCGCGCCGGCTTTTCGGGTTCCTGCACAGATGCCATCCCCGGCCGCTGCAGTGGGAAAAGCACCTGCAGCCGGGTGCCCGGATCTAGCTTCAGAATCGCCTCGCCGACTTCATCGACTGTGTCTTTCTGCACCTCGCGGCTGCAGTTCACACAGTAGGTACGACCAACGCGTGCAAACAACAGGCGGAGGTAATCGTAGATCTCGGTTGCGGTGGCAACTGTCGACCGCGGATTGCGCGTTGTATTTTTTTGTTTGATGGCAACCGCGGGAGCGATCCCATCAATCGTGTCCGCGTCAGGCTTCTCGATTCGCTCCAGAAACTGCCGGGCATACGCCGAGAGCGACTCCACATAGCGGCGTTGGCCTTCGGCATAGATCGTGTCGAACGCGAGCGAAGACTTGCCCGAGCCCGACACCCCCGTGACCACGGTCAGGGTGTTGTGCGGAACCTCAAAATCAATGTTCTTGAGGTTATGGACGCGGGCACCGCGTACGATAATGCTATCTGTCTGGGACGGAGTAGAAGACATCGAATCAGGGCCGACCGCTATACCTGACCCCGAGCGCAAGCGCTCAGACGGTTCCGGATAGCAGTATGAATCTTTCTATTATAAGGGATTTTGGAAGCCTGATCGCTGGGGGCCCGAAGATCAAAAGCTCATACCACTACGAGGCGAAAAAGATCCGGGAAGGACGCTAACAAAACAATTAATGTTGGTAGTCCGACTAGTCTTTTTCTATTTCCTTGTCGTGGTCGCGGCGGCGCGCGTAACGGACGACAAGAGTCGTACCCAGAGTGACAGCCCCCAACGGGGGCATCACCATGACGAGGATCGCGCGGTTTATCGCCTGCTGGCCCTCTTTCGGCGTGGCTTTGGCATTGGCGCGGCACATGGCGCAGCCCTGGGCGAGAGCCGGAACCGTCCAAATCGTTACGAAGAAGAAGGCAATCGCCGAGGCTTTGCGAGTAAGAAACATGTTACCGCACCCCAAGGTGAATAATCCGGTCCGCATCCGGGAAGAAGAAGAAATACATAATGATGAAGCAGGCTACAACTGAGAGGACCAGCACCCACCGCATCAGGGCGATCTCGAACTTGAGGTGCATGAAGTAGCCGATGATCAGCGCCGACTTGATAATAGACAAGAGCAGCAGAACTTCAAGCATGCGCACCGGCGTGAACACCTGCTTGTAGCCGAGGACGACTTCAATTGCTGTCAGGATCAGGAGCGCTCCCCATACCCAGAAATACTGCCCCTTGCTGTCATCGTGCTTCGCGATATCGTGCATATCGGTTTTTCCTCTGTGGAACCCTGTGATCTCTGTGGTAAGAGCTTTTAGGTCACTTTCGTCGACATCAAATAGACGAGCGGGAAGATGAACATCCACACCAGATCGACGAAGTGCCAGTACAGTCCGCAAACTTCGACGTCGTGAGCATCGTAATCCTTCGGTTTCAGGAACAGAATTACTGCGGCCAATAGCAATCCTAAGCCAAGAACATGAACCGGGTAGTGGAACACATTGCCCGACGGAATCATGAAAGCTGCGGCAATCCAGATCACTGCCAGAACTGGGAGAAACCACTTCCGGAACGCGACGACCCCGAGGTAGATCACCCCGATCGTGACGTGCAACATGTGCATCGCGGTCAGACCAAAGAAGGCCTGCGGAAATTGAGGAACATTCTTCGAAACGTCCGCCAGTTCACCGGTTCCAGAAGATGAGGCGACACCGAGCAGTGACGCGAAACCCGGCAGCGTGAGCCCTTCGTCAATCAGCTTGCTCCATTCCATGCCGTGCAGCACTATGAAAGCCGTGCCGAAGATCATCGTGGCCAGCAGCCAATTCTTGGTCCAGGCGCGATCATGCCGTTGAGCCGCGAAGACGGCAAGCACCATCGTCAGAGAACTAGAGAGTAGGCACGCGGTCATGATCGTGGCATTGGCGATGCTCTGAGCATGAAACGGCGTCGGCCACGGGTTGGTGTAAATCCGGTTGTAGCTGAAGGCGAACAGCAGTGCGCCGAAGGTCAGCGAGTCTGAGGCGAGGAACAGCCACATGCCCACTTTCTTCGAGTAAGCCCCGAACAGTGGCGCTTCGTATGCTCCGGGTGCTCCGTGTCCAACGGCGGGCATTCCTTGAACAGCGTCGTGCTCTAGCGTAGCGTCTGCCATTCCCCAGCTCCCCTTTGGAAGTTTCGTTACCTTGCGAATCCTAACAGCGCGAACACGTAAATCCACAGAACCAGCATGAAGTGCCAATACCAAGCCGTGATGTCGACTGCTATGCGACGCGCCTCTGGCGGTTTGTGGAGCAGGGAAGAACTCGCCGCCCAAATCAGCGCGATCATTCCTCCCGCGAGGTGCACCGCATGGGCAATCGTCAGCAAAAATGCAAACGAACTGCTTGGATTCGTGTCGACGTAGAATCCGCGATTGTGTAGCTCTCCCCAGGCCATCCACTGTCCGACGAGAAATGCAAATCCGAGCAGTACGGTCGCGCCCAGCCACGGGAAATTGTTTTCGTCGCCGAGCGAGATGCCCGGAATCGCGCTCACCGGAGCGAGTGCTGCCTGCCGGGCCGCCTTACGCCGCGCGAATTCGATTGTGACGCTGCTGGCGGCGAGCAAAGCAGTGTTGATAGCGAGCAGCGCCCACGGTAACTCAACAGCACCCCAATCGCGGACATAACTATTGGACTGTCCATCGAAAGTCGGCAGACCACGGCGAAAAATGTATGCGCTGGTCAGCGAGATGAAAACCATGCCTACAGTAGCGATGCCGCAGATCAGGCCCAGCCGTGCTCTGCGAAGGCGCGCTCCATAATCGGAAACGTCGCCGCCACGTCCATCGTCTCCTCCACCGCGCGCGGGAGGCGCAGGAGGTTTGTGCCCAATATCATCAACCAGAGTGCTAGGGATATACGTCGCCATAACTACTTAGTGCGCCCGTGCTGAAACCGGGTTGCCGAACCTCAGGGCTAAAGCCCCTCTTGTTTTGCCCCTTACGGCACGGCTGAAGCCGTGCCCTTCCACAAACCCTTCGCCTGCTTACGGACCGTGATCAGAGTCGTTCCAGCTCAATGCTCAATGTGCAGCTATGGTTGCTGGATCCGTTTGCATCACGTAATCCTTCGGCGCGCCAGGCACTCCATATTCGTAAGGCCCGTGATGCACAACGGGAGTCTTGCCACCGAAGTTGTCGTGCGGCGGCGGAGTCGTTGTCGTCCACTCTAGCGTAGTTGCTTCCCACGGATTGTCGCTGGCCTTCGGACCTTTGAACATGCTCCAGAACAGGTTGATCACGAAAATGAACTGCGCCGCGATCGTGATGAACGCCGCATAGGTCATGAACGTTTGTAGCGGAATGAGCTTCGTCTGATACGCAACTTCGGTGAACTGCGAATAACGCCGAGTCTGGCCAGCCATGCCGAGGTAATGCATGGGCATGAAGATTGCGTAGGTTCCGGCGAGAGTGATGAAGAAGTGAATTCTTCCCCAAGTTTCATTCATCATGCGGCCGAACATCTTTGGGAACCAGTAGTACGTCGCTGCGAAGATGCCGAATATCGCTGCCACTCCCATGATGAGGTGGAAGTGACCGACCACGAAATAGGTATCGTGCAGTTGAATATCCAGGACTGGCTGCGCAAGGAACGGCCCGCTTAGTCCGCCAGATACGAATAGCGAGACGAAGCCGATGGCATAGAGCATCGGCGTGTCGAATCGTATGTGGCCCTTCCACATCGTGCCGAGCCAGTTGAATGTCTTGATGGCTGACGGTACGCCAATGCACATGGTCAAAATCGAGAACGCGAAAGCGGAGTAGGGGCTCATCCCGCTCATGAACATATGGTGGCCCCAGACCATGAAGCCGAAGAATCCGATGGCCAGCATGGCGTAGACCATCGCGCGATAACCGAAGATCGGCTTGCGCGAGAACGTAGAGAGAATCTGCGACGCAACTCCCATGCCCGGCAGAATCGCGATGTAGACCTCAGGATGTCCGAAGAACCAGAACAGATGTTGCCAGAGCAGGGGTGAGCCGCCCTTGTGCCCCAAGACCTGTCCGTTCACGACGACTAATGGTACGTAAAAACTGGTGCCAAGATTGCGATCGAGTAACAGCAGAATTCCGGCGGAGAGCAGTACGCCGAACGCGAGCAATCCGAGGATCGCGGTGATGAACCACGACCAGACGGTAAGCGGCATGCGCATCAATGTCATGCCTTTTGCGCGCAGGTCGAG
>Ga0335085_10001772_pt1 | contig 43381 bp, 32 predicted proteins | sample Lox_Sample_45_FD_206712 | JGI IMG/M metagenome (GOLD analysis project Ga0335085, IMG submission 206712) | Soil microbial communities from Loxahatchee National Wildlife Refuge, Florida, United States - Lox_Sample_4.5 | ecosystem: Environmental > Terrestrial > Soil > Wetlands | place: USA... | reverse complement strand
GGAATGTTTGCGAAGCGAGGTGTGACGGTCACGGCTGTGGCGCTGGGCGGAATGATAAGCGCCTGCGGAACACAGGCTGCGCCGCTCGGCATGGCAGCCAAGGTAGCAGCCGCGGCGGCGCAGAGTGCGTCGCTGACGGCATCCACTTTATCCCTGGTGAAAGGAACTATGAACGTAATGGCATGGACCAAGGCGAGGTTGGCAGTAGGCGCAGGCGTGGTTGCATTGATCGCGGCGCAATATCATGCGAATTCGGTTCAGGCGCGGAACCTTGCCACGGCTCAAGAGAGTTTGAGTACGGCGAAGAGCGAATTCGCGGCACAGGAAGCCAAAATTGCCGACCTGGACCAGGACACCGCATCGATTCTCCAGACCCGTATCAGCCAGCAGGAGGAGTTGAAAAAGCTGCGGGCGAGGCGGATGGCGGAGCGCTCAACCCCGAACAGCAGCTCCGCCGTCACGTTGCTTTCCGCGAAGTTGCAGGACCCCGCTTCCAAGGAGGCGCTCCGCCAGGGTTTGGCGGACGCGGCTCGCTTTCGCCTGGCCCCGCTGCTTGAGGCGTTAAAGCTCGAGCCACCGGAGAGTGATAAGTTAATACAGATCAACACTGATTGGGGCCTAAGGAATCTTGAAACGGTGGCTGCGGTGGCCGAGGGCAGGATGACGGCTAACGCCGCGGTGCAGGCTGAGGCCGAGGCCGGACGAGATGGGACGAACCAGATCCAGTTGCTGCTGGGGGAAACGGGACTTGCGAAATTCGTGGAGTGCGAGCAAACGTTTCCCGCCCGGGCGCTCGTTCAGCAATTCGACAAACAGCTGGGCGTCTTCCCGCTCAATGCCTTTCAGCAAAGCGCACTGTCTCAACTAATCCTGGCGGAACCGCTCGATGTCACCTCGGGCCTGGCCGGGGATCTCACTGTCCGGTCGTTGGTTTTCCCCGAAGAGCTAAGCCAGCAGTTTAACCAGGAGGCCGACCTGAACGCCAGGCTCCTTCAAGAGGCGGGCGCATTTCTCACACCCGAACAGGTGGATTCGTTGAAGCTGATGCAGACCGCCAATCTCAGCGCCCAAAAACGCAACGCTTTACGGATGCTTCGCAAACTATAAACCACCGGCCGAGTCGCAGGCCGAAAGCAAAATGAGACGCTCTATTCAAATCGTCCCGCTGGCCGTGAGCGGATTGCTCATCGCCTGGCAGTTTCACCAGCATCTCTCCCAGGGCAAAGAGTTGGCCTCCGTCGAAGCACAGGTGGCCGCTCAGAGAAACGAGCTGGAATCCCGGCGTGCGGCGCTCGCGGCGGCGCAAGAAACGAACGCCGAGACGCTTGAAGCCGAGCGTCAGGCGGGAAATGAAACGCTCCTGCCATTGTTGCGGGAGCGGGCCGCGGCGACGCAAGCCGCCTTGGACGCGGCGGCCAAATCGCAGGGCATGGGGAACGCTGTGGCGAAAGCTCTCGACTCCGACCCATCGCAGGTGGAGCGGGATTATCAACGCGACCAGACGCGAGCCAATCTCGACCTATTTTTTAAGCTGACAAAGCTGTCACCCGAAAAGGTCAGTCAATATGTCGATCTGGAGGTCGAAATGAAGCGGCGCCAGGACGCGCGCATGGCAGGGCTATTAAACGGCACCTTGTCCGTGGCCGATGCCGTGAGCCAACGTGACCAGGCCTACCAAGAGCAGCAAGACCAGCGGCGCGAAATCCTCGGACCTGATGGCTGGGCCACTTTGCAGGGTATCGCAGATGGCATGCGCAACGACGCAGCGAAGAGTTTGACGAGCGCCATCCAGGCCAACATGGGAAACAACCCTTTGACCCAGGAACAAAGCGACCAGTTACAGAGCGCCATAAAAGCCGAAGTCGCCGCCACCACGATGGATGATACCGACCTGTTCCGGCCGGTGGACGAATGGACGCAGATGGTGACTGACCATGAGCAGCACGTTCTGCAGATCGCCGCCGGGTTCCTCACGCCGGCACAACAGGAGACGCTTCAATTTCTTGAGGGAGAAAACCTCAAACAGCTGCTTCAGCAGCGTGAGCAGAGAATCAAGGCGCTGGGGATAAAACAATAGGAAATTCCAGGAATCAGGCAGTGGACAGGAGCGCCACAATGTTTCTCGCTCATAAACACTGGCTACGCGGGCCGGATCATTTCGAAGCGGTCATGCGTGCGGCAATACCAGTGCGGCGATGCCATGCGGCCGATGACGGAGAATTTTTCACTGTCCACGCGTTTCTTTTCGGCGTCGAAAAGGTCCTCGCGCAAGTGCAGCCGCTTGATCAATCCAATCACCATGCGGTTGTCGCCGATTTGCAACGTGCCCCATTCGGTGCATTCCAGGCTCGCCGGGGCTTCGGCGATTCGCGGTGGTTTGACGACGGACGATTTCAAGGCGGTCAGGCCGGCGTGTTCGAGTTCGTTTGCTCCGTAAGGCAGCGAGGCCGCGGCTTTGTTCATGGCTTCGGCGATGGATTCGTCCACGAGGTTGACGACGAATTCGTGGGTCAATCGGATATTGCGGGCGGTATCTTTCGGCGTGCCGTCGTCGCGGTCGCCGGGCGCGAAGGCAAGGATCGGCGGACGCGCGCCCATCAGGTTGAAGAAGCTGAATGGCGCGGCGTTGACTTTGCCGTCGGGGCTCAGGGTGGTGACGAAAGCGATGGGCCTGGGCGTGACGAGGCTGGCCAGAATCGTATAGGCGCGGTCGGCAAATTTATTTTCGAGGTCGAGTTCCATGGGCAATGAAGATGCCCGAGGTTTGTACGGAGTCAACGCGTCCTAATTTAGCTCAATAAAAGGAGCGCAGGCTTCAGCCGGCTTCAGCGGAGATCGCAGCCGACGCAAAAGGATATTTTTAGCGCTGTTTCACTAGTGCGGTGAAGCGGCATGAATGCCGCGCTCCTCAGCATTGGCCTGCGGAACGACTCTTCCGCATCAACACTGCTCTTGCGAAAGCTTTGACACGCGGCATCTTGAGTGCGTCCATGAAACGACTTTCTTCATTCCTGACCGGAGCCGCGGACAACCCTTCATCACCGCGCTCACAACTTGTTCGAGAGCTTTTTCGCATGACCGTGATGTTGTGCGGCGGCATCGCCATCGGCTGGACGTGCGCCTTCGGTTGCGCGTCCAAAACCGGCCTGGACATGCCGTTGATGGAAGACGCGGCCGCGACCATTCAGCATAATTATGTGGATCGGCCGGCTGTTTCAGAGACGAACCTGACTTACGGGGCCATTGAGGGAATGGTGAATTCGCTCGGCGATTACGGCCACAGCACGTTTCTCTCGCCGGAGATGCTGAAGGAACTCAAGGACCAGGAGCGCGGGGAGTTCAAAGGCATCGGCATCGAGATCCGGATGAAGGACAATCAAGTGGTGGTGGTTTCGCCGCTCGATGGTTCCCCGGCGCAACGGGCGGGATTCAAGGCCGGGGATGTGATCCTTAAAGTGGATGGCGCGGATATTGGCGGCTGGCCTTTGAGCCGGGTGGTGGGGGACATCACGGGTCCCGCAGGCTCGAAGGTCCGCATCACGCTTCTCGAAGCAAAGACCGGCAAGACGCGCGACGTGACCGTTACTCGCGCTTCCATCAAGATTAATAACGTGACCTGGGTCGAGTTGCCGGGGACAAAGATCGTTCACTTGCGCATCGCGAGTTTTAACCGAAGCTCGGCGCGGGATTTGCGGGCCGCGTTAAAGGAAATCAAAGCGACTGATTGCGAAGGGATCGTGCTGGACCTGCGCAATAACCCGGGCGGTTTGCTGGATCAGGCGGTGGACGGTGCGAGCGAATTTTTGAAGGGCGGAAATGTGTTGCTGGTGAAGGATGCGAACGGGAAGGTGAGTCCCACACCCGCAAAACATGGCGGCCTGGCGACAAATATTCCCCTGGTGGTGCTGGTCAACCAGGGCTCGGCGAGCGGAGCGGAAATTGTGGCCGGCGCGTTGCGCGATACGCGCGGCGCGACACTCGTCGGCGAGACGACTTTTGGCACGGGCACAGTACTCGGAGAATTCCACCTGGGCGATGGCTCGGCGATGCTGCTCGCGATTCAGGAATGGTTGACGCCGAAAGGGCAGTCGTTCTGGCACAAAGGCATCACACCCCAAGTGCAGGTTGCGCTTCCGGAAAATGCCTCGCCGGAGTTTCCCGAGACTGAGCGGACCATGACGGCTGAGGAGCTTCAATCGAGCCCCGACCGGCAACTCTTGCGGGCTCTTGAAATATTAAAGTCGGAGGTAACTTCGCCGTCGGAAAGAGCGACGGCGGGGCAACTTTAGACGGCAATTGCATCTAGATTTTCCCGGGCCCCTCCGGACTGGCTTCAATCGGGACTTTCAATTCGCCCTGGTTCTTGCCTTTCCGACCGATCAAACGGTTGAATGCGCGTGCGTCTATGGTTTCGCATTTGAGCAGTTCGTGTGCGACCAGATCCAGTTGGTCGTGATGTTCTTCCAGGATGTTTTTGGCGGCTTGATAGGCGCCGTCGAGGATTCTTTTGACTTCGTAGTCCACTTGCTCGGCGGTGTGTTCGCTGCAGTCGCGTTGAAATAATCCGTCGGCCTGGACCGTGAATGGACCATTCTGGCGGTGGACACAATGGAGCAATCCGATTTCCTCGCTCATTCCAAAGAGGCAGACCATTTGCCGGGCGAGCGAGGTTGCGTGTTCGAGGTCGTTTTCCGCGCCGGTCGTTATTTCGTGCAGGGCGACTTCCTCCGCGGCACGGCCGCCGAGCAATCCGCGAATGCGATCGAACAGTTCAGAACGCGTCATCAGAAACTGGTCGCCGGCGGGCAGTTGCAAGGTATAGCCCAATGCGGCGCGACCGCGCGGGATGATGCTGATTTTGTGCACGGGATCGGCATGTTCGCTGTAGGCGGCCACCAGGGCATGGCCCACTTCGTGATACGCCACGCGGCGCTTTTCCTCTTCCCGGAGCCGGCGGCTTTTTCGTTCCGGGCCGGCCACGACTTTTTCCACCGCTTCTTCGAGGTCGGCTTGCGAGATTTTTTCCTGGTGATGCCGTGCGGCGAGGAGCGCTGCTTCATTGACGGCGTTGGCGAGGTCCGCGCCCGAGAAGCCAGGAGTGGTTTGCGCGATTTTGCGAAGATCAACCCCCGCATCGAGCGGTTTGCCGCGGACGTGAACGCGGAGGATGGCCTCGCGACCATCAATGTCCGGGGCGTCCACGACCACCTGCCGGTCGAACCTGCCCGGCCGCAGGAGCGCCTTGTCCAGCACGTCGGGCCGGTTGGTGGCGGCGAGCACGATCACGCCCGCGTTCGGCGCGAATCCGTCCATCTCCACCAGCAATTGGTTGAGGGTCTGCTCTCGTTCGTCATTCACGGCGCCGATATGAACGCCGCGCTGGCGGCCCATGGCGTCGAGTTCGTCAATGAAAACAATGCACGGCGCCTTGGCCTTGGCCTGTTGGAACAAATCCCGGACCCGGGCGGCGCCCACGCCGACGAACATTTCGACAAAATCGCTTCCGCTGATGGAATAAAATGGCACGCCCGCTTCACCGGCGACTGCGCGCGCCAGCAGGGTTTTGCCGGTTCCCGGCGGGCCGATCAGCAAGACGCCTTTGGGAATCGTTGCCCCGATGGATTTGTAACGCTGGGGATGCTTCAGGAAATCGACCACTTCCTCCAATTCGTATTTGGCTTCCTCGCATCCCGCCACGTCGCGAAAGCTGACTCCCGTTTCCTTCTCAGCCACGAGGCGCGCACGACTCTTGCCGAAGGTCAGAAGAGATTCGCCCGCTCCACGGGTCCGGCGGCTGATGAAAAACCAGATCACTACCAGCAACCCGACAAGCACAATCCAGCCTAAAAGGAACGCGGAGATTCCGCTCGGGCGCACGCCGCTGAAATTAACATGGGCTGCTTCCAGTTGTTTGACCAGGTCCGGGTCTTCGACGCGCACGGTGCGGAAAGCAAATTCCCGGGGGCTGGCGGCTGCGGATGGGTTGTTCGTCTCGCCGTGTTTGTTGGACGCGGTTGCGTTGTTGGTCGAGGCGGCTTTATTGGTCGCGGTTGAGTTATTGGTGGCGGTTCCCTGGGCGGCGGGAAGCTGGATTTGCCCTTCTATCACGTCCGGGTGGAGCACCGCATTGGTGACCACGCCTTGCTGCAGGTAATCCTTGAATTTGGCGTATGGAATTTCCCGGTAGATGCTCCGGGAAATCGCGCTTTGCCATATCCAGAGCAGGGTGAACAGCGCCGCGAAATAAAAGAAGAGCGGCGACCATTTGGGCGGGCGCCCGGAAGGATCGCCTCCGCGGTTCTGTTGTTCCGATGGCGGGCCATTGGTATTTCCGGGCCGAAACAATTCACGGACTGCCTTCATTGCGGCGGCGGACCCTGCGATACTTGCACGAAGTCCTCCGGGCGAATCCACTTGTGGAAAGCCTCGCGGATGTCCGAGGGCTTCATTTGCAGGTACAATTTCCCGGCGCGGACGGGTTCATCCAATGGCAGGTCCAGTTCCGAACGCGACAGCCAGCCGCCGGCAATCTGATCGAAGCTCGCTTCGGAGAGCGGAATTTTGCGGAGCACAAGGACCTTGGCCTGATGCAGTTCCTCGTCGCTGATGTTATTGGTCCGCATTTCCTGAAGGTCGCGCACGACGATGCCGCGCGCTTTGAAAACATTCGGTGGGTCGCAGGCGTAATCGACTTCATAGACACCGCGTGTCAAGCCGACCTGGAATTGGGAGGACACAAAATAAACGAGCCCGGCGTTTTTGCGGAGGTCGCGATAAAAACGCGTGGCGTAAAACGCGCCGCCGAGGACGTTGTTGCCGAGTTGCAACGCGTAATAATCCGCGTTCGTGCGCGTCAACTCGAGCGTATGGGCGAGCATGACCTTGTCCTGCACTCGGCTGGCGTCGGGCACGTTCAGGATGCTGGGAGAATTCGTGGGCGCGGGGGGGTAGAGTGTGTTTGGTTTCGGGCCAGTAGCGTTCCAGCCGCCAAAATATTTCGCGACAACCGATGCGGCGTGCTCCGGCGTGACTTTGCCGATGACGACAATGGTCGTCAGGTCCGGGCGAAAGGCGGACGAATAGTAAGTCGTGATATCGTGGTAACCGAGTGCGTCGACGCTCTCGGGCGTCGTTTCGCGGTGAGTGGGGTCATTGGTGGGGAACAGGGCTGTTACGAGCGCGCGCTCGGCACGGTATCCGGGGCTTTCCAATTCACCGGCGACTCCGGCGGCAATTTCCGGCTGGAGAACTTTGAAAGCTCTCTCGGGCAGGGCCGGGGAAAGCTGGTTTTCCGCGAGCAATTCCACGCCGCGATCGAAATCGCTGGTCAACACCTGCAACGAGAAATCCGTGCCGGCCGATTCGTTGGCCGCAATTTTGTCCAGAGCTTTTTCAAACTCCAGGCGATTGAGGGATTTTGTGCCGAAGGAAAACAGCTGGTCCAGCACCTGGTTGACGCCATCTTTTCCTTTTTGCTCCTGGACCTTGGGCTTGTTTTTTACCCGTCCGTAGACGCAAACGGTGTCGCTCACGGTTTCCGGCTGGATGATCAACTTGAGGCCGTTGGGAAAATTCGTGACGACCGGCGAGGTGGTGAGATTCGGAACTTCCAGGCGGTTCACGGCGCTTTGCGCCCAATCGGGAAGTTTGACGCCCTTGTTCTCGCTCGAGGCAAATGATTCGGCGCCGCCAAAGCTTTTCGTCGAGACGGGTTTGCCGGACGGTTGCGGGGTGAGAATCGCGGTCACGGCATGGTCAATATCGAGCAACTGCTTCGCCACGCGGTTCACGTCCGCGACGGTCACTTTGCGGATGGCATCGACATCATCTTGGGGAGAATTGCGGCCTTCAATGGCGACGGCGGTCGACCAGGCCATTGCGAGGCCCGAGACGGAGTTTTTTTGAAATTCCGCGCTGGCGATTTCGCGACGTTTGGCGGCATCCACCAGGTCGGCCGGAAGTCCGTTGGTGATCGCGGCGGACAGAATGCTGCGCACCTGGCTTAAAAGGTCCTGGCTCTTGCCGCCCGCCGGAAAACCGGCGATGGCATAGCCGATCCCCGATCTCGGCAGCGTGTCATAGGAAAATGATGAGAACAGCGCCTTGCCCTCCGGCACGAGCCCGTAGAGATCTCCGCGGCGGCTGCTCAAAACATCCGCCAGCACCTGCGCCGCTGCGTAATCCGCGCTGTCAAAACCGGGAAACCGAAACGTGATCGCAATCATGCCATAGGGCAAATCCGTTTCGAGATCCAGTTTTTCCGGTTTGACGGGTTGGAAAGAGTATTCCGGACGGGCGGGGAGCTTTCCGGACGGGATTTTTTCGAGAATATCGCGGACCTGTTGCAACGTTGGCTCCAGCGGCACATCACCCGCGATGACCAGGATGGCGTTGTTCGGGCGATACCAGCTCGTGTGAAACTGGCGGAGATCCGCGTCGGTGGTTTTGTCGAACGACGGGCGGGTGCCCAAGGCGTCGTGCTCATAGGGCGTGCCTTTGAACATGACCGTGAGCAGTTTCATGTAAAACACGTATTCGGGATTGGACAGGTCCTGTGCGACTTCCTGTTCGATGGCGCCGCGCTCCTTGTCCCAGAGCTTCTCGTCATTGGTGACGTCCTGCATCCGCTCGGCCTCGATGTGCAACGCGAGGTCCACGTCCTGGGCGGCGGTGGTAAAAAAATATTGCGTGACGGCCTGTTGTGTGTCGGCGTCGAAATCGCCGCCGAGCGCCGAGGCGACGTCGGCGAGTTGATCGCCCGAGAGGCCGGGGCTGCCGCGGAACATCATGTGCTCGAGCGCGTGCGCCGTGCCGGGAAAACCGGCGGGCGTTTCGTCGGAGCCGACGCGGTAATTGATCACCGTCGCGGCCACCGGCGCCAGCGGGTTATGGACGATGATCACCTGCAGGCCGTTGGTCAGCGTTGCGCGGAGAACGTCCGGCGGATTCGGCAGGCTGTTGGGCGCCGCCAGAGCGCGAACGCTGAAGGTTATGATTGCGAAAAGCGGCACAATGCGCATCAAAGCCGCCGCACCGCATCGCGATGCAAAAGCACAGACTGGTAGGATCGATTTCATGAAAGCCTGTTATCTACCCGAAATGTTTTAATTCCGAAAGTCTACAATCGAAAAAGCTTTTCGCTTAATCAGGTCTTCACCCAACCCGCAGGCTGCGGCTTGGAAAGGGCGGCGAAGGCTCCATCTCGACTTTGCGTGGCGTTTTGCTAGGTTGGGACCGTGAGTTTTGTTTCAGAATTTAATTCCCTGCCGCTGGCGGCGCTGTTTAAACGCGCGCAAACGAGCGGCACTGCAGTGGTTCGCGAGGCCGTTGGCAAAAGCAAATTGTCGCTCGCGGATTTCGCCGTGCTCATTTCGCCGGCTGCGTCGGAAATGCTGGAGAGGATGGGTCGACGCGCACACACGATGACGCAACAACGCTTTGGCAAAGTCATCCGGCTCTTCGCGCCGTTGTATCTTTCCAACGAGTGCATCAACAATTGCAAATACTGCGGATTCTCGCGCGACAATCCCATCATGCGCGTGACTCTTTCGTTGGACGAAGTCCGGCGGGAGGCGCGCGCGCTCCATGAGCAGGGGTTCCGGAATATTCTTTTGGTGGCGGGCGAGCATCCGAAGTTTGTCTCGGGAAATTATCTCCGGGATAGTGTCGCCGCGCTCCATTCCGAATGGCCCGGCATTTCGCTCGAAGTCGGCCCGATGGAAACCGAGGAATATCGTCCCATCGTGCAGGCCGGGGCCGATGGCCTAGTCGTCTACCAGGAAACGTACGACCGCGGCCTTTACGACGACATGCACACGGCGGGCCCGAAGAAGAATTTTGACTGGCGACTGGAAACCGCCGAGCGCGGTTACACGGCCGGGTTCCGCCGGCTCGGCATCGGCGCGCTCTATGGCCTGGCGGATTGGCGTTATGAAGCGATCTGCGTGGCCGCGCATGCGGACTATCTTCTGCGCAATTGCTGGAAGGCTTCCGTGACGATTTCCCTGCCGCGCCTGCGTCCCTGCGCGGGAGAATTTCAACCGCTCACGCACATGACCGATCGCGATTTGGCGCAGGTCGTCTGCGCGTTTCGTTTGATGTTCCCCGACGTCGGCCTGGTGCTCTCAACGCGCGAGCAGGCAAAGCTGCGCGATGGTTTGATTCCGCTGGGCATTACCTTGATGAGCGCCGGCAGCCACACCGAGCCGGGCGGTTATACGGGCGCGGGAAAGGAACATATTCACCACACCGAACGTGGGCGCATTGTCGAAGTGGGATCCAGCGAATGGGCGCCGACGAACGGTCGCGCCACCAATGCGACCGGACAATTTGACATTGCCGACGAACGCTCGCCGCAGGAAGTGGCGGAGTTGATTCGCAAGCTTGGTTATGAGCCGGTTTGGAAAGACTGGGATGCCGCGTTGACGGCTTAATTTAAGAGCCCTTGAATCTTTTCGAATGAACATCACCGCCAACGGCAAATCCATCGAGGCCGCCCTGCCTTGCTCTATTGAACAGTTTCTAATCGCGCAACATCTCCTGCCGCGCAGTGTGGTGGTAGAGCATAATGGAGAAGCGGTGGCGCCTTCGGAATTCTCCCGGAGACACCTTCAGAATGGAGACCGCCTGGAGATTGTAAAGATCGTCGCCGGCGGCTGATTGGGTTGCGCTGGTTGGGGTTATGCGCGCCGCAAAGTATCTCTGGAAGGTTCTAGCCCGGATATTTCATAGGTCCCCGAAAACTCGCGGACAACCAATGTTTATTGGCTTTTTCTATCCAAGCACCAAAACGGCTTTCGACAGTGTGTTAAAAACAATGAGATCGCAAAAAGCAGAGCAATGGCCAATAAACATTGGTGTTTTCTCATATTGGCAGTCAATCACTATGAAATATCCGGGCTAGAACGTTTGTTAGATGCACATTCTACCTGCAATTTTAAGAGAGTAATTACAAGGTACACTTGACTTAAAGTCGGAGGAGCAATCTAATTCCCCGCGTATGAATTCCATTACCAGTCTATCGGCACAACAACTGAGACGGGCAGCAACTATCACGGAGCAGATAGAGAACTTAAAGAATGAGTTGGAGAGGATTTTAGGTGGGCGCGGGTCGGGCGGGAATGCGGGAGGAAGAACCATGAGCGCGAGTGCGCGCGCCAGAATCGCCGCCGCGCAAAGAGCGCGTTGGGCCAGGGTGCGGGGAGTCAAGCCGGCAGGAAGCAGCAGACCTCGCAAGATGAGCGCCGCCGCGCGGGCAAAGATCGCAGCCGCAGCGAAAGCGCGGTGGGCGAAGGCGAAAGCCGCCGGCAGAAAATCGCTCTAACATTTCCACAATGCCGCCGCTGAGTCATTGCGGCGGCGGCATATATCCGGAGCTGCTGAAAGACAGCGCTCCATCTTGTGGATAGCGCCATGGCACCCAGCCATAGGGCAGCCCGGCATCCACGGCCAACTGTTTTGCCTGGATGAACGCCGGGAACGAGTCTGGCATCGTGATGAAGACCACGTAGCTCGAGTTGGTTGCCCTGGCGGTGAAATAAGCGCTGAGTTGCGAAGCGTTGGCGACGGCGTCCAATCCCCTGTTCTTTCTCGGGTCGGCGTATTCAACTCCATCTTTGTCCGTCCATTTGATGTCCGTTTCGTTTCGCGTCATGTCGGCATTGCGACACAGGTAAATGCGGTTATAGAGCAGAATGATGTAGGCAACCTGGCGCTCCGTACTGTGTTCCCTGGGCAATCGCAGGTCACGTTCGGAAAGTTTCGCAACCTGAGCCATTTGTTTTTCCGCGGCCGCGAGCCGGGCGGCAACGCGTTTTTTCTCCTCCTCCGACACCGCGATTTTATTTTGAGCCGCAAGTTTTTTCAACCGGTCCCCGGCAATCTCCGCGTCCAGTTTCTTCATGCGCTCAGCCGGATCGGAGCCCGCGTTCGCGTCGATTTGCTGCGAGTTTTGCGCCGCGAGCTCGCGGAGTTGCTGGAGTTCGGTCTCGAGTTGCCGACGGGTGGCGAGCAGGGATACCTGGTTTTTCCAGCGGTCATCATTGGCCTGCGCCTGGAGCGAGGCGGAAAGTCGGAGGGACTGTTGAAGATTGGTTTCCGCCAGGGCAACGCGGCGCTGCAATTCTGTTGAATCGGCCGCAGCTGCCTTCTGAGTCTTTTCCTTGCTCGTGAGCAGCACGACCAGAACCGCCAGCAGGATGATGCCTCCGAACGCGTTGCACATCGTATCGAGCAACATGTAGAGGCTGTCGTGCGGTTTTCGGCGGCGCAGGTTCATATCAGCCGAGTCCAATCCATTCCAGCAGGCGCTCCCACCAGCTCTTTGGTTTGGGCGGCGGCGGAGTGGCGGGAGGAGGCGGTGGCGCAGCGGTGTTGGTGGACGAGCTGGCTTCCGGAGCGGCAGCTGTTGGCGCTGGAATATTTGTCCCCGCGGAATTCGCCGACCGGGCTTCAGCCGGTTGCGCTCCGGCGCCGCCGGTATCGGGCCTTTTTCCAGGAACAGCTTCGTCGTCCAGGGGCGGCGGAGCGGTGAAATGAATTTCGCGATTTTCCTCCAGGGCATCGAAGCCGACTTCGAAACCTTTTTTCCGAGCCACTTCCACGAGGTCCTTGAACATGCCAATGCCGGAAGGCCGAATCAGGAAAACGATATATTGGCTTCCCGGTTTTAGATGATCAAGGCAGTCCTCGAATTCGGCATGCGCTTTCGACTTTTCAAACTGCTCCGCCTGTTCGGGGTGATTGAAGCGCTCTATGCGCACGTTGCTGCCGCTGGTGATGGCGAGGATGGGCTCTTTCGTTGTCGTGCTCTTGTCCGGGATGAGCCAGAGCTGGCCTTCGCGGTTGTGCAGTTTCACGATCTTCGACTGGACACTGGTAATGTGTTGTTCGAGAGCGGCGATGTCCTGGTGGATTTTATCGTCCTGGCGCGCGAGGTTTTCCAATTCCTTTGCGTCCTGTTGGATTTGATCGCGAACCGCCGCAATGCCCAGCAATTTGTCCTGCTGCTCCAGCGCGGATTTGCTCGCCGTCAATTGCTCGACGAGCCCGGCGTGTTTGCTTTGCTCATCGGTGAGTTCCACGCGCAAGCGGGCGATATCCGCCTCCAATTTATCCGCGTCGGGCGCGGTATTGGCCGTGGCGAGCAACTGTTGCAGATTTTGGTTTTCCGCGTCGGCCGCGGCTTCGCGCGTGAGCGTTTCATTAAGTTGCTGTTCGAGAGCGGCGGAAGCTTCCGAGCGGCTTTCCGTCGGTTTGCCCAGGTCGGTGGCGAGCAGCAACGTGATGAAAATGAGCATGCCGCTGACCGCGGTGATGATGTCCGCGAAAGCGAAGAAGGTGATTTTGGAATCAAAACTTCGGAAATGCTCTCTCATGCTTTTGCTTCGACCGGCATCGCCGGCTCAGAAGGCTGCGATGACGGCTTCCGATCCGTGAGCCGCAATTTGGAAACGATGTGCGAATGGCAATAGTCGTTGCACTCGTCCAGAAACGCCATTTCGCGCTTTTGCTGAAACGTGATCACCAATTGAAGAATCAATGTGAACGTCAGCGCGACCAGCGTGGATTCGAACGCGGTGGCCAGTCCACCCGTCACGCCCTGGAGCGATGCGCGGATGGCGGCGAGGTCGCTGCCGGCCTGCAGCGTCTGTGTGAATCGGCCGATGGCGAGGCTCAGTCCCAAAACGGTGCCGATAAATCCGAGCACCGGAATCGCCCAGACAAGCCCGTTCACGACCGTGTAGCTGGATGCCACGAGGTCCTCGTCGTTTTCGGCCTGCGCGCGGAGGATGGCGGAGACGTCGTTCACCTGGCCGATGTTTTTGAAATTGGACAGCGCGCGATCAATGCGGTTGAGCAGCACGAAGTGGCGCGGATGATCCACCAGCGAATGAATGCGGTTCAAGACGATCGGGGCGGTCGTTTCGTTCAGCACGAATTCCGGCTCCGCGGGAACCGCGGACAATTTCAGCGCGCGCTCCTGGAACTTCAGTTTCTTTCCCTTCAAAAGCAGGATCGAAATGCCGCCAAAAAAGAAAATCGTGGCCGGGATCACTGCGAACTGGTTGCTTGGCCGCATGTAGATGGTCGCGATTCTTGAGAGGCCGGGCACATGGATAAACACGAAAATCATCAGCGCGTATAAAATTCCCGCCAGCACGAGGCTCATGAGAAAGGCGAGCGCGTGATTGGCGCTGGTGTAGCGGCCGCCCTTGAAGCCGAGCCGGTTTTCAAAGTCCTCCTGCGACCACGCCAGCAGTTCCGTGTTGCCGGCCTTCGCCGCTTTGATTTTTGGATCGATGGGAAATTGGGCCATAGATTGATTTTAATTTTTTGCGCGGAACAACGGCAATAATCCGCCGGCAAACGATGGCGCTTTGGGATCAATGCCGGCATTGGCAAGATAGTCCGCGCGCGGAACCGTCAGTGCAAACAGCGGGGACAACGGCATAACCGCGCCCGACATCGGCACCGGCCGTTTGCTCTCGGCGTCATAGCCCCAGAGCTCTCCGTGGGTTTGGGAATCGGCCAGAACCGGCTTTCCGTCGAGGCCAACAAATCCCGCGTAGCGCAGCCCGCTTTTCGCCACGGCTTGCGCGAGCGCCAGGTTGCCGGCGGCTTGCTTCATGTAGGAAACAGATTTCGCGTTGTTGAAAAATTGTTCCAGCTTCGGACTCCAGGCGCTTATTTTTGTGGGCACAAACCAATCGCCGCTCGCGATTTTGCCGGCGACCAACCTGTGGATCTCCGCGACATCCGCGCGCGCGGAGGGGCAAAAGGACAAGCCCCATTCGTCCGGTTGAAATTCCATCAATTCCACCAACTGACACAAAAGATAGGCCCGGAAAATCGGCGAACCCTGGCCCGAATCCTTGAGGGCATCCAATGACGCGAGCAGCGGCTGCGCGTAAGTGTCACCACCCGGCCAGACTTTTCCGATTCCGGCGGCGTCAAAGGCGGCTGTTGCATCCGGATCAGACGGTTGGTCCAAATGATAAATCGGCTGGGTCGCGGACAATTTCCATGCGCCATTGAAGGAGCCGTAGTCGTGATCCTCGAACGTCGCGGTCGTGGCGTCCGGCGTGACTGTCCAGGCCTCGATTTGTTTCCATCCCAGCGAGGCGTCTAGCGCGCCAGACGTGATCCATTCCACGCGCTTCGTTCCATTGCGGTCCAGCCAGAAAATATAATGCTGATGCTCGCCCACCACGGCGGGGTTGGTTTTGAGTTCCTCAAACGCGCTGCGCTCAGCGGGCATGACAACTTGCGGAATGAGCTCGGGCGATTTCGCTCTCTTAATGAATGCCCACGTCGCTGCGTTGGTGGCATTCAACAGCGAGCGGAGTGCCGTTTCTTCGCTCGCGTCGAGCGATTGAACGGACCTTGCGGCGACTGCGGCAGGGGCGGTGGAAAATTCCGACGACGCTATCGTGCTGATGGCGGATAAAAAATTGGTGAAGGCGTGGGCTTGCTTTAAAGAGGCCAGGCTGTCGTCGAGTTTTTTCAGCTCGCGTTCATACGCACCGGCTTTCGCTTCCACGATCGCGGCGCGCTGGATCAAATCACTGCGCAACGCGACGTAGTTCGTGAAGTCGGCCTCGCAGTCGTTGATTTTTTGCAAAATGCCGGAAAGGGAGGCAAGCCGCGTCGTGGCATCAGCGGCGGAACGATAATCGAGTTCCGCGCACTGCTTCTCCGCGTCGGCGACCCATTTTTCAAGGCGGCCGTTTGCGGCCACGGCGGCTTCGGAGAGAAACGGCTGCCATTGTCTTTCGAACGCGCTCACGCGCGGCTCGTTTTCCGTTTTCAAGTCCGGCGAAAGCGCATCCAGCGCGGCGCGTGTTTGAGTGAGTTGATTTCCGATCGCGCTTACGCGCGCCGCGTCCGGCTCGCCGCCCAATTGCGCGGGGAGTTTTGCCAGGGCGGCATTGAAATTATCGAGCAGCGCGTGCTCTTTGGCCACGAACGATTCGGCATCGGCAACGGCGGCGTTCACTTTTCCGACGCTCAACATTCGCTTGCCTGTGGTTCGCGCGGTTTCGAGCAGATGTTCGGCCACGCGCGTTTGCCGGTTGGAAACGGAGTTCTCCAGATCGCGCGCGAACTGACGGGCTTTCATTTGCCCCAACACGAGCCATATAATAGAAACGCCGACGAGCAGCACCGCCGTGGCACTTGCGAGAAGGATACGCCGCTTCAGCGCCATGCGCCTGGCAATTTCCGCTTCGAGCAATCCCGAGCGCTTCCGGAACGCGGCGGTGGCGTCCTCGGGAATCGGCCGTGTGAAATCCGCCAGCGCGCGCCAGGTTTTATGCAAAGCCTCGAAGTCCGCACGCATCTCCGGCAATTCCACGTAGCGCGCCGAGGTATCCTTTTCCTCGCTCTCATGAATGCGGCGATGCAATTCGGAGAGCAGCGCGTTGAACTCGCGATTCTTGCGGTCCTTTTCCTGTTCCGTCTGCACCCATTTTTCGAGCGATTCGAGTTCCTGCAATTCCGTCGCCGGCAGTTCGAGGCCCGGATCCTTTTGCAATCGGCGAACGGTTTTTAATTTTTCCGCTGCGGTCGCCCACTGTGATGCGGCCCTGGCTTTGCCGGATTCTTCCAGGAGCACGCTGCAACGAATGGCCGATGCTTTGCTCCAAACATCACCGCTCGGCCGCGTTTTGAAACCGGTGGATTCGATGTCCTCCGCTTCCGCCGCGACGCGCGCGGCATCGCCCGCCGCAAGCGTCTGGCCGAGATGTTCCAATCGCGCCGCGAGCACTTTTGCGTCCACGCGCGCGAGCTCGGCAGCCGCGTTTGTGTCCGAAGGGTTGAGACGCGTGATGCTCCGCAAGGTGGTCAGCGCCGCTTCGTCGTCGCGGTTCAAAACGGCTTTGCGATAAGCCGCATAAAGCGGATGGTCCGTGCTGATGCCCTGCGCGTAACATTGATTGAGGGCCTGAATCGCGCGGGAGTCGATGCGCTCCGGCGCAGCCAGCGCGTTTTGCTGGCAATACGCGCGCCAGTCGTTGGCGAGCCGGAAATCAAGAATGGCAATGAGCGCAAGAAGATTGGGCGCGGTCTCGGCGAGCTGGATGGCCTGGTGCCGATCGTTCGCGCGGATCATCGCTTCGCATTGCTGCAATCGCAGGTTCACCGCATGACACGCGGCGGCGTAATCCTCCGCCAGCCGTGGCGCGACATCCGGATTGCCGCCCTGTTGCAGGAAGTCGGAAATCTTGCGAATCAGCCGTTCGGTTTCGAGAAGAGTCATGCGTGTTCAATTCCTGTTCGCCGAACTTTCCAGGGACGATAACAATACAAACCGCGAGGTGATGCGGTTCGAAGCATTTCCAGACCACGCAGCAAAACCAACCAACGAACTTTTCTGTGCCGGAAGCTCGTATCCCTCAAAGGAAATCCACGTTTGATGATCGAAGGAATAAGCCGCTACAATTCGGTCATCCTGTTTTTTAAATTTCACAATCACCGGCCATTGCTTCAGTACGGCGTTAGTGTGGAAAAACGCGTTTTTGGCTTCGCGGCGGAATGCCAGGATGCCCGAATCCCATCCTGCGCCGATGAATAAAAACGCCGACGTGGGCGATTCCGATTCGCGAACCATGATTCCGATTCCACTCCGCCACGGTTGTGCCGAATCACTTCGGTAGGTCGGGAGGGATGCTTGAAATTCTCCTCCAGAATTCGTTCGGTAAACAAAGAAAAAACTGTCGCCATCAACGCGAATGCCTTCGCATGCCGTCGACAAATTAAACACAGGAGGATTATTCATGGTGCAGTCCGCATGCTCATAAGTCACGCTGCCAATTGGTTTTTGAATCCATCCCGCCGGCCACGCGGGATTTGCGGATGCCGGAAAAGCGAATGGCTTTTCATTTGTCACCGGCGCCTCCTTGATCTCCGTCTGCACGGGCGCGGGCGCTTTTCTCAAATCCTTGAGCGTGATATTGGATGTCCCTGTCACATTGGACATTTCAATATTTGTACCGTGTCGCTGAACGGTTTTTTCGGTCGGTTTTTGCGGATTGCGGCCGTGAAGCGCAAACAGGCCGGCGAGGCCAATCAAAATCAGGACGCCGAAAATCATGTAAGGCCATTTTCCAGGCGGTTTCTCCTGCGCCTTTTCCGCTTCAAGCCGCTGCCGTTGCCGTTCGATGTCATCGGCTGATTTAACCGGCGGCGTTGTTGGAGGCGCGGGCGCAATCGGTTTTTGATTGGTCTGATGAATCGTCGGGGCGACGCCTTTTTGCTCGACGGATAACGCGATGACATCACTCATCGTCTCGCCTTCGGAATTGCTCGCGCGCACCGCGTAACGGGAAACTCCAAATGGCGGGTTTTGAACCACCAATTCGTCAGAGGTGGCGTTGGGAATCGGCTGGGGCCTGCCCGTGCGGTCCACCGTGAACCATTGGTAAGCCGGCGCGGGAACGCCTTCCGCTTTCACGCGAAAACGCACCGTATCGCCGGGCGCACTGCTGACATTTTGCAGCGGCTGCACAAACTGCGGCGGCTGGCGGCCTGAGCGGGCGAAAATTGCCTCCTCATTGCTCACGCGCGCGATGCGGACTTCGGAGAGCGCGCGGCAATCGGGGCCGGCGAAGCGATTCGCCGCTGGATTGTCCGAATGCAGGCAGCGCCAGCGAAAATCCGCCGGGTTGTCCTGCTCCTGCATCGAAGTGGTGAACGTGTATTGCCAGGCGCTCACGCGAAAATCGCGGCGCGGGTCGCGCATTTCCAGCAATTCCAGGCTCTCGGCGAACAACGCGAGAAGCTGCTCGTCGGACACATCGTCCGCGCGAAATGCTGCGCCGGCGCGTGTTTCGAGCAGTCCGTAACCGTTGACGGCGTCGCCGGTCAGTTGTTGCCATTGAACCGCCGGGATGGACGCGCGCCGAATGCTCGCGAGCGACGACCAGTCTTCACTGCCAAACAGCTCCGGCTCTTTGTTCCAGGCGTTCACCCATCCGCTCCAGTTGAGCAAAATGGCGGGTGGCGAGGCGAATTGCCGCACTTCCTCCGGCGCGAAGACCAGATGATGCGCGAGAAAATTCGTGCGGCCTGTAAAATCGAGCCCGGCGTCCCGGATGCGCGAGACAACGTGATAGCGCGAGCCGCGAATATCGAGCAATCGGCAGCAATAAATCGGACGCTCCTGCCCGCCGCTCAGGGAGAGATGCTGATAATAGCTGAGCTTTTCCAGTTGGAGCATCAGCGCCTCGCGCATGGCGGCGCTGCGCGCCACCGTGCAGTGTCCCGATCGTCCCGCAATCACGCCGCGCGGCGCGCTCGTGTAGATGAGTTGCTGTGGCATACGCTCCCCGGATTCAGGTGGACGCCTGCGGCACGGCCACATCGCCGCTCGCGATGAGCGCCGGGCTGATTTGCGAAAGGATCCAAAGCAACGGCACCTCGACCTGCACCGGATGCAATTTGGCCGGGTCGGGAACGTATTCGTTCGGGCCAATCTTCAGCGGCGTGTGGCCGAACGAACTGGCGTGGAAAAACATCACGTTCGTGCTCAACGCCTCGGCATTTGCCACCACGGCGGGGCATAGGCTGTGCAATAAATCCCGGATGACGCGCGAATTTTCTTCCACCGCGGTGAGGTCGAGTTTGCCATTGTGCAACGGCTCGCGGAGCGGCTTTCCGTTGAGCAATTGCAACCAAACATCGCTCTTGCCCAGGATGAACGCGACGGGTGTGTTGATGGGCTCGCCGGGGCGCAGGTTGCGAATCACCTGAATGCGCGCGCGCATCTCGGCGAGGATGATGTCCTGCTGGTCGACGATGGGTTTTTCCATTTGTGGATCTTTCGTCTCGCGAATCGCGCGGCGAAATTCCGGGCTGTTGAACGGATCGAACAAATAAAGGATGCCCGCCGCGCTCGCCACGTGCTGCGCGCCGGGTTGTTCGACGATATTCACGCCGGGCTGAAAATGTTCGCCCGCGTTGTCGTAAAAAATCAGGGCGCACTGCTCGCGCGTCTTGTCCTCGGGCGTGAGGGTGTAGACGAATGGATGCGGCAGCGCCACCATGCGGCCCTGGCGCGGGAGGCGTTCATACATCGCGCCTTCGAAAACGGTTTTCGCGAGCTTGGCCTGGGCGGGTGTTTGCGCGCCGAAAAGCGCCTTGCGCATGTCGTTCACGGGAGCGTTGCCGGTGGGATCGCTGTCCTGAAAAACAATGCCGAAATCCTTGTAGAGCGTGGCTGGAAAAACCTTTGTCAGCACGCTCAGGAAATAGGATTTTCCCGCGCTCTGGTCGCCCACCAGCGAAATGATGTGATGCGGCATGGCGAGAAAACCGGGCGGCAGTTTCCGGCGGCAATGCGGGCAGGCGATTTCCGAGGACGGAATTCCCATGGCATCCAGTGCCTGGCCGGCGTTGTTGAAACGCGTGGCCAGAAAACGTTGTTGCGCGTCCTCGCCGAGAATCGGATCGCCGCGCAGCGAATCGTGCACGGCGATGTGCATGACATCGCCGGTGTCAAAACGCAGCCAGCAGACCGGGCAGGTAAATTCGCCTTCGAGATTGGGCGGCGCGGCAGCGGCTCTGCCGGGTTGAGTGCCGCCGGGGCGCGGCACAGTGAATCTCCCTCCGCAGTGAGGGCATTCACCGCCCCTGCCAGCGTCCTCCTCCTCCGCTTTCAACTTCTGACCGCATGATGGACAGAAAAATCTAAATTCCATAACTGCGCGAACGGACTTTCTACTGGTTAATGATGCGTCAAACATGTCCAGTTGGCAAAGGCATTTGACACGGTTGCGACAACATCGTCACGCGGAAGGGAGGAACTGGATTGGCGGGCCGTGTGTTAATTTCGCGAAGGAGCGCGGGCTTTATCCCGCTTCGACGTGCGCAGTGCAGAGATGAAAAATCTTCATCGATTTTGCATATCCAGGTGAAGCGGCCTAAAGGCAGCCTAAAGGCCGCGCTCCTTGCTTTCAGGCAGTTTAAGACCTGCTGATTGCCTGCCCGATTGACATTGCCACGCCAGCATCGAATGTGGTGTTTATGATTTGGGTCGGGACATCAGGATTTCAGTATCCGGAATGGAAAGGCACGTTTTATCCGGAGAAATTGTCGACGGCGAAAATGCTGCCGTATTATTCGGGGCGTTTTTCGACGACCGAAATCAATTACAGTTTTTATCGCATCCCAAGCGAAAAGACGCTGACGAAATGGTTCACGGACACGCCTGCGGAATTCCGCTTTGCGATGAAAGCGCCGCAGGAAATCACGCATGCGCGCCGGCTGCGGGACTGCGCGGGGGTGCTGGAACGATTTTGCGCCGTGTTGAAAGCCCTGGGCGGAAAATTGGGGCCGGTGCTGTTTCAATTGCCGCCGTTCCAAAGAGGTGATGTAGCGCTGCTCCGGGATTTTCTAGCCACGCTGCCGGCGGAGCTTCACAGCGCGTTTGAATTTCGTCACGCCTCGTGGTTCAACGACGAGGTTTACGACGTGCTCCGATCCAAAAACGCGGCGCTTTGCGTCGCCGATACGGAGAAGCTCACCACGCCCATTGTTGCGACAGCCGGCTTTGGCTATTTCCGCTTGCGCAATCCGGCATACACGAAGGCCGATATCGCGCGCTGGGCCAAAGTCGTTCGCGATACCTCCGAACGCACCGGTCACGCGTGCGTTTACTTCAAGCACGAGGAAAGCGGCGTCGGACCGAAATTCGCGCGGCAACTGCTGGATGCATTAGGCATCGCGCCGCCGCGCACGGATGAATTGATTCCGGTGGAATGAACTTGTGAAGGCAGGGCGGCGCTGATGCATCAGATGACTAATTATTTTGGGAATATCTCATTAGCGGTAGTTACCAGCTCGGAATCACTCTACTTGGGAACCGAAACGACCGAAGACTGAGCACTTGGCTGCAGGACCTTTTTCGCCGCCGGTTTCGCGCCGCCGCGCACAATCAGGATCACCGCGCAAATAATCAACGCACCGGCGACGAGCAATTCGTGCGAAAACGTCTCGCGCCCCAGGGTGCAGCCGAGCAGCACGGCGATGAGCGGGTTCACATAAGCGTAGGTCGCCACGCGCGCGGGGGTGCTCACGTGCAATAGCCAGATATAGGCGGTATAGCCGATGAGTGAACCGGCAATGGTCAGATACAACCACGAGCCGAACGAAACCGCGGCGACTTGCGCGAAACTAAATTGCCTGAATTCCCCCTGGCACGTGCCCAGGGCGAGCAAGATGGCGCCGCCGGCGATCATCTGCATGGCGACGCCGAGAAATGGCGATGCAGGTTTGCGCGCCGAGCGGTTGAACAGCGAACCGCAGGCCCAGCCGATGGACGCTGCCATCAGGATGACGATGCTCCAGCCATAAGCAGCTCCGTGATGTTCTCCATGACCGCGCGCGAGCAAGGCAACGCCCGAGAAGCCAACGGCGAGTCCAGTACCCACCAAAGCCCGGGGCCGTTTGCCACCGGGCCGCAGCCAATCCAAAACAACCATCCATAGCGGCACAAGCGCGACGAGCAACGCCGTCGTGGCCGAAGGAATGCGTTGCTCCGCCCAACTAACGCCGCCGTTGCCGATGACCAGCATGAGCGTCCCGGCTACGGCCGCATCGCGCCACTGTATCCGTGAAGGCGCGGCCGCGCGCGCGCGGGCGAAGGCGTACAGGAACAGCCCCGCCGTCAAATGCCGCGCGCCGGCCATCAGGAGCGGCGGGATGGTTTGGACCGCGTAGCGGATTCCGAGATACGTCGAGCCCCAGATGAGGTACACCGCCGCGAACGCCGCGATCACGAGCCAAAGCGGCGCATGCCGGTGCGCGGATGAATCTGAACCTGTCGTTTCCGTTTTCATAATGTCGCCCGTTGCCGGACGGCGCGCGGGAAAACAAAAAACCCACCGCCGTGTTCGGCGATGGGTTGTAAATCTTCGTTAATTAAAATCTTCAACCTCCCATCGCCAAAGAGCGAACCTTGCGCGGCCACGCGGCGTGCATCGGCTTCAAATTCAGTTTGGCTGCGACGGGAGTCATTGAATACGCCGCACTCTACTTCACCAATCGCGGCGGTCAACGAATTATTTTGCGCGGGCCATGGGACGAAAGTGGGATTACTTTCGCCGGGCATGAATCCGCCAGTTTTGCGATGCGCGACAATTGCAAGAGGTTCCCGTCCTTTTTCACCAGAATTTTTCCAACCGCATGCAGTTTCCGGACACGTCACGCGCGCGTTTCTCAATTCTAACAATCGTCACGTTTACTTTAACCCGCGATGCGTGATTGAGTGCATGTGAACCACCGGGAACTACAAAATAAAAAACGATTATGAAAAAAATGCATATCGATTGGACAAACGGAACAAAGGAAATGGTTGGATTCACTTCCTCGCTGCGGGGAAATTTCCAGCGGCACACTGCGCTCCTAGGCGCCGCTGTCACGGGCCTCTTGCTCGTGACGCAACCGGCGCAGGCAGGCGGCGTTTTTGTGATCGCCATGGAAAACCACAATCTTACACAGCCGAACCCGGCTTCGAACCCGCAGCAAATCCTCGGCAATCCGGCTGCGCCGTACCTCAACAGCCTCATGACGCCGGGCAATCCGAACGCCGCCCAGTCTTCCTACGCAATCCGTTACTTCAACGGAGGCGTTGGTGGCCATCCTTCCGAGCCCAATTACGTTTGGGCGGAAGCCGGGACGGATTTTGGCGTCCACACGGACGCGGATCCTCGCGATGCGAACGGCAATACTTCCTACGACCGCTCGAATCACCTCACAGCTCAATTCACGGCCGCCGGCATCTCGTGGAAGAATTACCAGGAAGACGTTCAGTTGAGTTTGAGCGCGACCAACAGTGCGTCCGGAACGAACGGGCCGGTGAACCCATACTACGGCACCACGCAATTCAATTACGCCGTGAAGCACAATCCGATGGCATTCTTTGCCGATACCGCAGTGGAAAATGTTTTCCCGCTGTCGCAACTGTTCCTGGATCTCAGCGCCAATACCGTTGGGAAATATAACTGGATCACGCCGAATCAATTCGACGATGCCCACAGCGCGCTGAACGGTGGCTTCACTTATTTGGGCACCCACTACACAGGCGATCAGGCGTCCATTGCGCAGGGTGACAATTTCCTTTCACAAGTCATCCCACAAATCATGGCTTCGCCCGCCTACAAGGACAACGGCGCCATTATTATCTGGTGGGACGAAACCGAGGGCGGTGACGACACCAATCACACGATTCCGGAAATCGTCATTTCGCCGCTCGCCAAAGGCAATGCCTACGCCAGCAGCGTGGTCATGAGCCATTCTTCCGATGTGAAAACGATGGAGGAAATTTTCGGCCTGTCCTTCCTGAATAATCCGATTCCGACAAATGAAATCAGCCCGACCGGTGTGGGCTTCAACAACGTCGCCACGGTCAATGACCTCAGCGACTTGTTCATTCACAACGTTGTACCGCAAGTGCCGAGCGTGAGCGTCACTCCGGGCGTTCAAGTGCACATTCCGTTCTCGCACGACGTGTTTCAAATCGTGCTGATCAAGAATAACGGGAACACAACGATTCCGAGTCCGATTTTCCTCGCGCTGGATAATCTGAGCTCAAACGGCAGCCTGGCGAATGCGGACGGAGTGACGTCCGTGCTCGCGCCGCTCGGGAGCCCATACATTGAAGTCGGCGATGACGACAACGATCGGGATGACGTGCTGCGTCCGCATCAAACGAAGGTTGTGATTCTGAAGTTTGAAGACTCGACTCACGCGCCGATTACTTACGACACGCGCGTGCTGCCGGTTGTTCCGGCTCCGTAATGCAAGGAAGGTCACCTGCACACCGGCGCGCCCGTGAGGGCGCGCCTTTTGTTTTCAAGGGGGGCCGGATTATCACACTTGCGTTGGTGGAGCCGCTCAATCACATTGAGACAAGTTGGCGCTAGTAAGTCGGGCGCAAATAGCGCAGAAAAGGCACAGGAAGTTTGACGTCTTAACACTGTTTATTGGCCGGAAATGATTCGTTCGCTTGTCTTTACAACCCAGGGGAAGTTGCACAGCAGGGACATTGATATGTTCCTGATGCCGGACCTTTTGACCGATACGAATCTGTTCCTCTGGGTGGATTTGGAACATGCCACGGCCGAGGAATCCAAATATGTGCTGGAAGACGTTTTTCACTTTCATCCGCTCTCGATTGAAGATTGCATCAACGTGAGTCCGTTTCCCAAGGTGGATGAATACGAACCAAAGGAGGAGGACAAGTTCACGCCATATCTTTTCATGGTGATTCACGCGGTGGATTACAGCCGGAAGGAATGCGTGTTCGCGACGCGGGAGCTGGATTTTTTTCTCGGGAGAAATTATTTGGTGACCTACCACGATGTGCCGATCAAATGCGTCGTATCGACCGCGGAACAGGCAATTCGCGGCACGATGCACATCGCGCGCGCCCCGGATCGGGTGGCGTACACGCTGCTCGATTCCATCGTGGATAGTTACACGCCGGCGCTCGATGAGTTTGCGCTGGAGATTGGCGAGCTGGAAGAGTGGGCCTTGCAGCGACCGACCAAGGAGACGCTCAACAAGATTTTGCAGGTAAAAAAGGAGGTGATGCATTTGCGGCAAATCATCGGCCCCCAGCGCGAAGTGCTGGCGCGATTTGCGCGCGGTGAATTCAAGCTGATTCGCCCTCACCTGGTGCCATACTACAAGGACGTTTACGATTCGCTCTTCCAGATCTTCGAACTTGCTCAGACTTACACCGATTCGCTGACGGGCATTCTGCAGGTGTATTTGAACATGTCGTCCAACCAAACCGGCGAAGTGGTGAAACTGCTCACACTGATCACGCTCATCGCGACTCCGATGACGCTGGTGGGCACGTGGTATGGAATGAATTTCACCGACACGATGCCGGAATACAAATGGCGCTACGGCTACCCCTTTGCGATTGTGCTGACAATTCTCTCAACCGCCGCGACGTATTTATGGTTCAGAAAGAAAAAATGGTTCTAATCAAGGTGTCAGGTGCGAAGTGTCAGGTGGAAGTGCGAAAACAAATTAACCAAAACAAATTATGGCAATGATTGAAAAATTTGAAGATATCATCGCGTGGCAGGAGGCTCGAATTTTGACGCGAAATATTTGCGCGGCTACCAGGCGAGCGCCGTTTGCCAGGGATTTTGGATTGCGCGACCAAATCCAACGTGCGTCAGTATCCTCAATGTCAAATATAGCCGAGGGCTTCGATTGCGATTCAAAGGTGGAATTTGGGCGCTTCCTGGGCATTGCGCGCCGCTCGGCAGTCGAAGTTCAGTCCCTTCTCTATGTCGCGTTGGACGTCGACCATATGACATCGAAAGAATTTACGGACCTGTATGAGCAGGCCAGAAAAGCAAAAGCATTAATCGGCGGTTTCAAAAAAAGCCTGACGCCCCGCACCTGAAAACCTGATACCTGATACTCCGTACCTGACATCCTTTCATGGCTTCTAAATCCAGTTTTCTCGACAAAGTCCTCGGCCGCATCGGGCGGTTGGATACTGAAGGTCTGCAAACCGTGGTTCAGCGGCTGGCGCGGGAGCGGAGTTTTCTCGAGACGCTCTTCAATACAATTGAAGACGGAGTGCTCGTCGTGGATGAGCATGGGGAGATCATTTATTTCAACCAGGCCGTGACGCAATTGATCGGATTGCAGCCCAGCGTGGAAGGGCATTTGATCACGGATATTCTGCCAGGGCTGGACTGGAAAAACATTTCGCAACTCGACAATGCCGGCGGCCAGCACGTGGTGCGGCATGAATTTGAAGTGCATTATCCGCGCGCGCGATTTTTGCGGATGTACACGGCGCCGCTGGACGGCAAAGCCACGGGGAGTTCGGGGGTGGCGTTGATTTTGCACGACGCAACCGAGGCGCGGCAAAAAACGTACGAGGCCATCGAGAGCGAACGCGTCCAGGCTTTGACGCTGCTGGCCGCGAGCGTGGCGCATGAAATTGGCAATCCGCTCAACGCGCTGCACATCCATTTGCAACTGATGGAACGCGAGTTGAAAAAATTAAAGAGCGATCCGTGGCGGCCGGCTGCCGGCGAGAAAAAAGGGCTGCGGGGAAAGATTCGCTCCCAGGAAGCTTTTACGGACGCGCGTTGTGAGGAAACGGCGCAAAAACTGGAGCAATATTTGGGTGTAGCCAAGGGAGAAATTAATCGTCTGGACTATATCGTGACGCAGTTTCTCCACGCCCTGCGGCCCACGCCGCCGCAATTGAAGCCGGCTTCGCTCAATGAAGTCGTGGAAAAAACACTGGACCTGCTGCGGCCGGAACTGGAGAACCGCAGCCTGAACGTGAAGGTAAAACTGGAGCATCGCCTGCCGCTTGCGCCGCTGGATTTGACGCAGATGCAGCAGGTGCTGGTGAACCTGATCAAGAACGCCATGCAGGCGATGACCAAAGGCGGCACGCTGACATTGCGAACAGGCGAAGGCGCCGACGGCGTGTGGTTAAGTGTGGCCGACACGGGCGGCGGGATTCCGCAGGAGCAAATCAACCGCATTTTTGAACCGTTTTTTACGACAAAGAAAAAAGGCAGCGGCCTCGGGCTGATGATTGTGCAGCGCATTATTCGCGCGCACGGCGGACGGATTGAACTCGAGAGCGATGTGGGACGCGGCACGACATTTCGCATCTGGCTCCCGCTGCACGAGCGCAAGACGCGGCTCCTGGAGGCCGGCACAAATTGAAACGAATTGAAATGAAGGCGCAAAAGCGCGGAAGAGGGCTGCTTTCAAGTTGCCAGGGATGGGGCGGGTGTAATTGCGAGCGGGCGGAACTCGGTACATGCACTGGAACGCGGGCTTCAGCCCGCTTCCGTGTGATGGGCGAGGGAAAGTTTAAGGTTCTTTCGGGCCTCGATTCCATTCGAGCGTTGAAGCGGCATAAATGCCGCGCTCCTCGCGAGCCGCTGCTGTGTGAAAGCATTGACACTTCGTTCCGGACGCACTTCACTTTGCGGCTTCGTGCTCAGTTGAAAATTTAATTGTGGCTGAACAACCGACATTATTGATCGTCGACGACGAGAAAACGACCCGCGAAGGACTGCGCGCGGCGTTGGAGGATCGTTACGACGTCTATTTGGCGGAAGATGCCAAATCCGCGTTGAATCTGCTCGAGCGGGAGCATTTCGACGTGCTGCTCACGGATTTTCGATTGCCGAATGAGGACGGAATGAAATTGATCGCGCGCGCAAAATCGCTGCCCAGGCCGCCCATCTGCATTTTGATGACCGCTTATGGCTCGGAGGAAGTGGCGGTGGACGCGATGAAACGCGGCGCGGATGATTACATCGCGAAAGGCCGGCTGCAGATCGACGAATTGGAAATGCGCATCGCGCGGGCGTTGCGGCAGCAGAAACTCGAAGTTGAAAATGTCTCGCTCCGGCAACAGCTCGATTCGAAATTCGGGATCGAGAACATCATCGGCGAATCACCCCCCATGCAGGAGGTCATCGATGTCGTCAGACAGGTCGCGCCCACGCGGGCGACGGTTTTGTTGCTGGGCGAAAGCGGGACCGGGAAGGAATTGATTGCCAAGGCAATTCACCAGCTCAGCCCGCGCGCGAAGCAGTCGATGGTCACCGTGCATTGCGCGGCGCTCTCGCCCACGCTTTTGGAAAGCGAACTTTTTGGCCACGAAAAAGGCGCGTTCACCGGCGCGCATGAGCGGCGCCTGGGCAGGATTGAGCAGGCGCAGGGCGGGACACTGTTCCTGGACGAAATAGGCGAGATCGACGCCACCATCCAGATAAAGCTGCTGCGATTTCTCGGCGAGCGCACCTTCGAGCGCGTGGGTTCGAACAAAACGCTCCTTGCCGACGTGCGATTGGTGGCGGCCACGAACAAAAACCTGGAAGAGCTTGTAAAAACCGGGGCCTTTCGCGAAGACTTGTACTTTCGGCTCAAGGTGGTCGAAATCACCCTGCCGCCGCTGCGCGCGCGCATGGGCGATGTGCCGTTGCTGGCGCAAAATTTCCTGCGGGAATTCGCCCGGGAAAACAATAAATCCGTGAACGAATTCACCGCGGACGCGCTCGAAGCCCTGATGAGCTACAACTGGCCCGGCAACGTGCGCGAACTCCGCACGGCGGTGGAGCACGCGGTGGTGCTGTGCCGCGGCGAGAAAATTTCGTCCCGCGATCTGCCGGCCTCGGTGCGCGGCGGCGCGGCGGCGGCCGACCCCCAGCGCGCACTCGGGCGAAACGATTTAACCGTGACGGAAGCCGAAAAACAGTTAATCATTCGCGCCTTGAAAGAAACACGGGGCAACCGGACGCTGGCGGCGAAAAAAATCGGCATGAGCCGGCGCACGCTTCATCGCAAGTTACACACCTACGGTCTGGGGGAGTATTGATTTGATATGCAGAGTCTCAACCTGTTGCAGGATATTATTCACAAGCTGGAGACGTCGTCCGTGCTTCGTTACGTCCGGTTGCTCGTATTGATTTTGGTCACGGCGGTGATTGGGATCCGCTATGACGTGCATTGCTTCCAGAACATGTCCTCGCCGGCGGCGATGGATGCCGCGCAATTGGCGCGCAACATCTCCGAGGGAAAGGGCTACACGACCCAATTTATCCGGCCCTTGAGCGTTTACCTGGTGAAGAAGGTGAATGGCGCCACTGGCGCCAACGACCCCGCGCGGCTCAAGAGCGGCCATCCCGATATTTCCAATGCGCCGGTTTATCCGGTCGTCCTTGCCGGATTCATGCACGTAATGACGTTTCACTTCGATGCCGGGTTGAAGGGCGATTTTTGGAGCATCGCCGATTCCAAAATTCCCGGGGGCCGCAGAGGTTCCCATTACCAGCCGGATTTCCTCATCGCCATTTTCAATCAGATCCTGTTCGTAATCGTGGTCGTGCTGGCCTTTTTTTGGGCGCGGCGGTTGTTTGATGCCGCGGTGGCCTGGCTTTCCGTCGTGCTTTTGTTTGGCACCGTCGTGCTCTGGCGATTCAGTGTATCCGGACTTTCGACAATGCTCTTGCTGCTGATTTTCATGGGGCTGCTCTGGTGCCTGACCCTGTGGGAAAGCGAGGTGCGTGAACCGAAACGCGGGCTGGCGGTTTTGATTCTGTTGAGCACGGCGGCGGGCGTGCTGACCGGGATCGGCGGCCTGACGCGTTATGCCTTTATCCCCATGATTATACCGGTCGCGGCATTTCTGGCTGTGTTTGGCGGGCAACGACGCCTCCTGTGTTGCGCCTCGGCGCTCGTGGCATTTGCGGTGGTGCTTGCCCCGTGGGTTGCGCGGAATTACACCGTCAGCGGCACAGCCCTGGGAACGGCCGGCTATAGCGTGATGGAATCGTTCCAGCCAGGTTTTCACCTTGAGCGCTCCCTGCAACCTGATTTGCCCCATTACCGATTGATGGCCTACCTCGGAAAGATGACGTCCAACCTCATCACCGTGCTTCAGCAGGACCTTTTCAAAATGGCCGGAGGCTGGATCAGCGGCTTTTTCCTGGTCGGCCTGATGGTGGGATTTCGCAACGAAGGCTTGCGCCGATTGCGGTATTTTGTCGTGGGATGCATCGTGACGCTGGCCATCACCGAGGCGCTCACACGGACCCAAGCAACCACTGAAACGCCCGAAGTGAACTCCGAAAACCTCCTCGTGCTGCTCGCGCCCGCGGTCGTGATTTATGGAGTGGGGCTTTTCTACGTGTTGCTGGATGGCATGAAACTTCCATTTTATCATTTGCGTTACGTGGCGATCACCGTGTTCAGCCTCATATTGTTGTTGCCGATGTTGTCCGTGTTGGTTTCAGAAAAATCGAATCCGGTCGCATATCCGCCCTACCGGCCTGACATCATCCAATACAGCGCCCACTTGATGGCGCCCGATGAACTGATGATGAGCGACGTCCCGTGGGCCGTGGCCTGGTACGGAGACCGCCAGTGCGTCTGGCTGACTCTGAATTCCAACGCCAAACCGGATGATCCCCTCCAATGGCAGGAGAGCTTCTTCGCCATCAATGACACGCTGAAACCCATCCACGCGCTCTATCTCACGCCGCGGACGCTCGATGCCCATTTCCAATCGGAATGGCTGCACGGAGGCCAATTGGGCTGGGGCCGTTTCGTCCTCGATCTCATCACCAACAAAGGACGGCTTCCGGAAGGATTCCCGCTGACAAAACCCTATCCCAATCTTTTTCCGGAGCAATTATTGTTATGCGATTGGGTGCGGTGGTAGCAGAGCGGACAGCTATTTGGTCGTGGGTTGCGCGACGATGGCTTCCGTCGTTCCTTTGGAAGTCACTTTTCCAAGAATGCTCAGCATCAGGAGGCCGCCTATAAAGCCGAACGGGGCCATGAAGTAAAAGTAGTAGCCCCAGCTTCGATCTAAAAGGCGGCCGAGAAAATATCCGGCGAGGCTTCCGCCGAAATATTGGAAAGAATCAATGATGCCGGAGGCGAACCCGACCATTTTGCGTCCTCCAATGTCCATCGCCGAAGCTGTGCCCAGCAGCGAGTGCGTGGAATTGGCGGTGAACGAAATGAGGATGAAAAAGCAAACAGCAGCCGAGGGCGAATGAAATTGCGCCGCCGCAAGGATGACGGCTGTTTCCAGAAAATAGATTCCCGCCGCCACGGGCGCGCGCCTGCCCTTGAAGGCGGTGTCCGATAAATATCCGGAAATGAGCGAACCGGCGGAGGCGACAAACGGAATCATGAAGCCAAGGAATTGAAATTGCGCCGATTCCAGGTTCAGGTGGTGAACTTCCTGCATGTAACGGGGAAACCATTGATCGACGCTTTGCCGCACTGCTCCTGTGCAGGAATAGGCTAGGGCCGTGATCCAAACCACCGGATTGGTAATGATGGCCAAGAGCACTTTGAGCAGGCTGACAGTTTCGCCGTCAACCTCCGGTTCGCCAACAAAGGGGAACCCGAGTTCCTCCGGGGTTTGTTTTACCACCAGCGCCATGCAAAGGGCTACCACACCGCACACGAAGGCAGGCACCCAGAAAAGCCAACGCCAGTGCAATGGCGGTATTTGCCATAGACCGAGAAAAACAAAACCCGCGAGCAATGCCGGACCCAGTTTAAAAATACCGAAACGCCCGAGGTTGATCATAAACCCAAAAATGCCCGCAAAACGTCCGCGTTCGCGATGCGCAAACCAGGCCGTATTGATCTTGATCATTCCCGGCGCGCCAAATGCCTGCAAATAGCCGTCCACGCCGCGCACCACCACAAAAAAGCTCAGGAGACTGAGAAATATTTCCGTATGAATGAAATGGAAGTGAACAAGCGCGTTTTTTGCCGGGCCGGCCGCAGTGCTGATTTCGTTGATTTGAACCGGCAGGAGCGAGATGGCGCCGAAAAGCAGATTCATGATCACGGTGCCGGTTGCGCCAATCAGCATTGCGCGTTTTCCGCCCAATTTGTCGGTTAACAGGCCATTGAGGATTTGTCCAAAAGCGTACGTGAGCAGCGCGGTGGTGATGATGAGGCCCATGTCCGCGCGGGAAAAACCATAGGTCTCGCTGATGGATTTGTTGGCGATGGAGAGGTTATATCTGCAAAGGTAGAATGAGGTATACAGCAGGCCGAGGAACCCCCAATTCAATCCGCGCCGCGCGCGAAAGCCGGCAGGATATTTCCTTCGCCTGGCAGTCGCCGAACTGTCGTGTATCATCCGGCCGATTATACACGAACATTGGCGGCGTGTAGGGGAAGTTATTAACAGCCGCGCGCGATTTTGGTAATAAATCGTCGCAGGGGCGTGCTCACCATTCCGCAAATTCCGTCGCCGGCAGGCGCTCGACATCCTTGATGTAGCGCCGCGTGGCGCTGGGAAGCGCCTTCCAGATTTTGATGGAGAGAAGAACACCGGCAATGGCGAAGGGCACCAGGAAAATCGGCCACCAATGCCAGTGGTTGTGCCTGGTGATGTAGCCGAGGCAGAAGGATTGCAGGCCGCTGCCGAGATACGCGAACCCATCCACGATGCCCGAGCAGGTGGCCGTGGCTTTGCGCCCGCCAAAATCCGTGGCCGCCGTCCCCGACATCAGCGAGGTGATCCCGATCGATGCCATCACAATCATCACCGCGCACCAGCCCGTGGCGATTGGATTTGAAAACAAAACGGAAGCCATCACGAGGGCCAGCGCCAAAACAAAACCGCAAAGAAGCCCGGCCGGAGGACCGCGGCGCGACTGGAACATCTTGTCGGAAATAATTCCGCCCGCAAAACCGCCGACAATCCCGAACAGGCACAGCAACAGGCCCCAATGGTTGATGAAAAACGCCGCCGCGTCCGGGCTTTGCTCGCGCGCGAACGTCTGGTACCACTCCGTCATGCTGTAGCGAAACACGCCCGAGGTCATCTCGATGGCCGCTATCAGGAGCATCAACGGGCTCGTAAAAATTTTCCTCAGCAGATCGAGCACGGAAAATTCCACCTGCATCTCGCCGGAGGAAGCATCGCACGTGTCCAGGTGCGGAAAACCCGCATCCTCCGGCGTGTCCCTGATCAGCCACGCATCCAGCGCCACCCAGACGAGCAAAATCGCCGCCGGGATGAAAAACACAGCCCAGGTGGCATCGACGCCCGCGCCCGCCGGAACAAAAAAATTTTGCAGCCTGTCCTGCAACCAGCCGGGCGCGCCGGGCGGATGCGCTTTGGTCATATTGATGATGCTGTTGCCCCAATCGAACGCGAAATAAACGCCAAAGGAAATGAGCGTTCCAAAAATGGCCCCGAATACGCCGCGTTCACGCACATGAAACCAGTAAGCCTTGACCTTGATGATGGACATCGCGCCGTAGCTTTGGAAATACATGTTGATCGCGTAAAGCAGCGAGAAAGCCACGGCGACATTGATCTTCGCGTGTTTGACCACGATCAAATAGGTCAGCACGCCCAGCGCGATGTTTGCCAGCGAGGCTCCGAGCGCGGAGATGATCATGCCCCTCTTGCCGCCGAGCTTTTTATCGATGAGCGGCCCGTTGATGAAAAAGGAAAGGAAGTAAGTCCAGGTGCCAACGCCGAAAATGATTCCGAGATCGGATGTGGACATCATTGTGCCGAGCGCGCCCTTCGCCACGATGATGTTATAGCGGCCCATGCACAAAAACGCGTACGTCATGCCCAGCGGAAGCCAGTTGATGAACCGCCGCATCATGAACCGTTGGCCGTGCTTGAGGGGATTGTTGCAGAAGTAAAGCGCGATGACGACGACGAGGCAGAGTCCGACAAGAATCAGCGGACCTTGCGGCGAGTCAATAAACGTCAAAATGGGCATACTTCGGTGTTATACGGAAAGAATTTTCAGTCTCGCCGGCTGTGCGCGAGTTGAGGCTATCGGTCGAAAGCCGGAGGTCAAGCTTTCAGCGGGCCGCCCTCACGGCTCACGCACTTAAAGATGGGGCTGAATTTGAGGAACGCGATCCGGTTTGCAACACAGGCATTCTGCGAATTCCGGTGCCAGGAACAATCGTCGTTCAATTGTGCTTGAGTGTCTGGCGGCCAGAACGCCGACGGCGCGGCGGCAGCGCGGCATCTCTACCTCGGGTGGCAAGTTTCGGCGGATTTTAAAAGATTCAAAAGACGTTCTTCAATTTCGCGGCGCTTGAGATAGCCTTTTCTTTGGTTTGCGCGCGGTTCCCAAACTTTTCCCACGGCATTGAATTTGGGCGCGAGGACGCAGATCAAAAGTTCCTCGCGTTCGCAGGCGGCGTGTTCGCTCGGGCATTCGTCCCATTCGATGCGGCGCACCTGGTGGAGGAGCCGCACGATTCGCCGGGGCATCCGTTCAGGATTGGCGACGCGATAACTGCCGAGGCGTTTGCGGAGATTGCGCGCTTTGCCGACGTAGAGGACGCCTTCCGATTGTCCGCACATCAGGTAAACGCCGGGGCCGGTGGGAAGCTGCCGGAAGAATTCCTCGCCGAACCGCTCGACCAGCGGCTTCGGGGGATCAAAAAGCCAAAGTTGCCCGGCGCCCATGAGGCGATTTCAGCACAGCCTCGCGCGCGCGAAAAGAATTTATTAATTCCCCTCAGTAGCCAGGCCGACTTTGGTGATGTCAGCCTGTTGCAGGAGGTCGAGTACGCTGATCACATGCTGGTAGTCGACATCGCTGGAACCTTTCACGACGACCGTGGCATTGGTGTCGCTGGCTTTCAGCGCGAAGAGCGTTTGCTTCAACTCCGCCAGCTCCATGGCCTGGTCGTTGAACGTGATCTTGCCCTGCGGGTCCACGACGATGCGATTGATTTTCGGCGGCGGCCCGGGCGGTTTCTCGGTTTTCGGCGAGGGCAGGTTCATTTCGAGGTCGTTCGAGAGCTGTGGTGTGGTGATGATGAAAATCACCAGCAACACGAACGCGAGGTCGAGCAGCGGCGTGATGTTCAGCTCGTTGAGCGAACTATGGGAGCTTTTGGAGGTCTTTTTCACCGGGCGCCAAAATCAATTGCTTCGGTTTTCGTGCTCTCGACATCGAAGCGCACGGTGAATTTTTTGGGGAAGCCAGTCGGCGGCCCCTTTCTGATGGATTTTACCTGGGAGACGGCGTCTTTGACTGAGTTGTCCCAGCGCGTGTTGCCGGAGCCGCTGACCCAGCGCGTGTCCTCCACGTAACCGCTTTTATCAATCGTTAATTCGACCAACGCTACGAAGTTGCCGTCCGCAATGTCCTCCGGGCGGTTCCAATATCCGCGCAGCGTGTGCTCGACGAGGGCCTTATATTGCTCGTTTGGATCGGAGGAAACGCTTTGCACCTCGCGTGCGCCTTCATCAAAGGCAAAGGAGGGCAACACGGCCGGCGCAGGAGCGGCCGCGGCCTCGCCACTGCTCGCCGCGGGAGGCGGAGCGGTGACCGGCAAAGCTTTTGGTTGAGGCACGGAGGCTTTGGCTTCCTGTCTGGGTGGTTCGAGTTTCGGCTGCTCCGGTTTTTCCTTCGGCGGCTCGGGTTTCTTGACTTTTTCCATCGTCACCGTGAGCTGTTTCAATTTTTTTCCAAGCAAGCCTTCCTTGGCCGCAAAATAAAAGATGCAGGCGATGAGGATGGAATGGAAAACCGCCGAGATGATCAGGTTGACCTTCGAGGAGTTCGTTTTCTTGCGTTGTTGAATCATAAGCGCCTCCTACTTGGCTGCCGGTGGTCCATCGGGGGCAGGATCAGTGGCCAGATTCACTTTAAGAATGAGAGAATCCTGCAAGGCATTCATGACCGCCACGACATTGCCGTATTTGGTCTTGGCCGAACCGCGGATGACGATGTTCAAATCCGGGTCCACGAAACGCAGGTCAGTCAGTTTCCCCTGCAATTGATCCATGGTGACTTCCGCCTGGTTCAAATAAATCTTCCCCGAATCCTCCACGGTTACGTAATTGATCTTGGGCTTGGGATCCTTGGGGCGGCGGGCGGCGGTGGGCAGCTTTACCTGCAAATCGTTCACGACCGGTGTCGTTGTAATGATGAAAATCACGAGCAACACGAAGGCGAGGTCGAGCAGCGGCGTGATGTTCAGTTCCGCCAACGCGTGGTGGTGGCTATGCGAACACTTTTTCATGCCCGGGCTACTTCAGACACCAACGGCGGAATGCTCGGAGTGGTTTCGGCCATGGCTACGGCGTATTGGCCGTCGGCGACCGGTGCGCCACGATAGATGCCCTGAAGGGCCTCGCGGATTTCTTCGGCGAGCGGGCGGTTATCGACGTATTTGTGTTCCAGCGCCGTGGAATATTCGCTGGCGAATGCGTCCAACTCCTGCGTGATGGCGCGGATGGTGGTGACCATGTAGTTGTAGGCGAACATGGCCGGGATGGCGACGAACAAGCCGGTGACGGTAGCGATGAGCGCGCCGGCGACGCCGGGGGCCATGGCGGTGAGGCTCGCCGAAGCGGCCTTGGCAATGCCCGAGAACGTTTCCATAACGCCCCAGACCGTTCCCAGCAATCCGATGAACGGACCGCCGGCCACCGCGGTGGAGAGAACGATCATGCCTTTTTCCAGGGACAACGCCTGCGTGCTGGCAGCGCGTTCCAAGGCCACGCGCACGGAATCAAAGGAGGAGGGAGTTATTTTGGTAGTGATCTGCCGCGCGATGACGTCCGTCTCTGCGCCCGTGGCGGTGCTGCCGCCGCGCGCCGCGCTTTTGATGGTCGCGACCTGCACCGGGTTGTTCTTCAACTGATATTCCAGTTCTTCGGCGCCGGAATAATAGAGTTCATAAGCCGGAGCGCCGTCGAATTCCAAACCTTTCCGCGCCAAATCCATGGGATCGCGGGTTTCACGGTAGGCGGCGAAAAATTTCTTGCCTGCTTTACGCGCGCGGAGCAACTGACGCGATTTGGTGATGATGACGGTCCAACTGAAAATCGAAAGGATGAGCAGGGCGCAGATCGTGGTTTTGCCTTCGGGTGTGGCTTGTTTGAAGGCGAAATCGAGCGCGTTTGCAAAAACCGGCGTAATGACTGGGTGCATAGTTGTTTTTATCCGGGCTCTACGAGCTAAATTAATGGGGCTGCCAGCCGGCAACCGAGCAACAAGGCGTTCTGCCAAAAGAACCCGTCTGTTCATCTTAGGGCAGCGGGGGACGTTGCAGTGTTACAACTCTGTGAACTGTTGCCAGCAGGGCGGCAGGCCGTTGAAGGGCAAAGTGTTGTGGCGGTCCCCCATCATCCCAGGGAGAAAGAGAAACCGCGCCCGCGCTCAGTGAAATTTGAGGCTTGCCGCCACGAAGCCAACCGGAAAACCGTTCAGATCTTCGATCGGGCTGCGAGGACCGCGGCCAATTCTTCGAGGAAGGCGACCTGCGCCTGATTGATCTTCTCCCTGGCCTCCGTCATTCCGAAAAAGCGGGCACAGTCCACCTCCGGGCAGGTCTGGAATTTTCCTGAGTGCGGAGGCCATTCCATTTGGAAGGTATTGCTGCGAACGGATGCGGTATCGAACTCGCCCTCGAACGCCCAGGCGTGAACGCGTTTCCCGCCTTTTTGAGTGACGGGTTTTAATTGGATGAATTTCCCATCCGGTTTCGCGCCCATCTCCTCTTCGAATTCGCGGCGCGCCGCCGCGAGCGGTTCTTCGCCGGGGTGAATTTCTCCCTTCGGGATGGTCCACGCGCCCGCGTCGCGATTTTTCCAAAACGGACCGCCCGGGTGTGCCAGGAGAAATTCCAGTTCCCCCGCCCGCACGCGATACATCAGCAACCCGGCGCTGACCTTTTGCATGGGCGGATTCTAGTACACGGCTGGCGGCGATGGGCAACAGAATTTTTACAACGCAACGAGGAAGAGGATTCAGTTCCGGTGTTTGTTCCCGCCTGTTCCACCTTTATCCGTAACCTTCCCCTTTGCATTTGCATGGGTGCTGGTTAACTTGTCGTTGTGACCACAAAGTTTTCCATTGCCGCCCATTGGCCGGACAATTTTGATGAAGCCGGCCTGCAAAAATGGGCTGCGGATCTGCGGGCGCAACTTCCCGCGCCGCAAGTGAGCCTGGGGCTTGTGTTCATGTCGCCGAAATTTTTCCCGCACGCCAAACAGGCGCTCGAAATTCTGCGGGTTCACGCGCAAATCCCGTTGCTCGCCGGCTGCTCCAGCCAGAGCCTCATCGCCGGCGGGGAGGAACTGGAGGAAAATCCCGGCGTCGCGCTCGGGCTCTATTCTCTTCCCGGCGCGGATTTGAAGGCATTTCATTTCACGCAGGAACAGGTCGAGGAGGCCAACGGCCCGGGGTATTGGCGGCTCGAAACCGGCATCGAACCGGAGCAGACCAACGGCTGGCTGGCGTTCGTCGACCCGTTTCACATCGACAGCGAAGCGTGGCTGCACACGTGGAACGAGGCTTACGCGCCGTTGCCCGTGACGGGCGGGCTCGCGAGCGGCGATTTTGCCGAACAGCGCACGCAGGTTTATTTGAACGGCGATGTCTTTGAGGAGGGCGGCGTGGCCATTTCCGTCGGCGGCGATGTCCGATTGGCGAGTGTTATTTCGCAAGGTTGCACGCCCATTGGCGACACGTGGACGCTCACGCGCGTCGAGGACAATATCATTCATGAAATCGGGAATCGGCCCGCGTACAAGGTCCTGGAAGAAACGTTCAACAACCTGACGCCTCAGGAACAAAAAATTGCGCGCAACAATCTTTTCGTCGGCCTCGTGGTGAACGAATATCTTGAGGATTTTCATCGCGGGGATTTTCTTATCCGCAACCTGCTGGTCGTCGACCCCCGTTCGGGGAGCATCGCGGTGGGCGCGTTTCCGCGCGCCGGACAGACGATGCAATTTCAGCGCCGCTCCGCCGCGGCAGCGATGGAAGACATGGACGAACTGCTCGGCCGCGCGAAGAGGGAATTGCACGATTCACCCGTCTACGGCGGCTGCTTGTGCAGTTGCAATGGGCGCGGGCAGGGGCTCTTTGGCCGTCCGAATCACGACGCCGAGTGTGTGCAGGATCGTTTTGGGCCGATGGGGTTAACGGGTTTTTTCTGCAACGGCGAGATCGGACCCATTGGAGAGAAAAATTTTCTGCACGGATTTACGGCTTCATTGGCGTTGTTTGTGAAGAAGTAGAGTCAGGAATGAGGGCTTTGTGGAAAATCGTTTTACCCACTTAAACGGCGGATGAGAAGCCCGAATGGCCGAAATCCGAATGCCGAAAGAAATCCGAAATCCGAGGCCCGAATGAGTTCGCCGGTTGCATCCTGAAATCATCGATTTTGCGCGGTTTCAAAAGCGGACCACCCCATACCGCCCCAGATGTGGCACTTCGGATTTCGGATTCATCCCCCGACTTCCACGGTTAAGTTCTCCTTCCAAACTCCGCATCCAACGGAATCAACGCCGTTACGATAAATCCCGGAATCGTTGCCAGCATGACCCAGATGAAGAAGTGACGGTAGCCGAGGAGTTCCTGCAGTTCTCCGCTCCAGAGTCCGGGAAGCATCAGGCCGAGCGCCATGAAGCCGGTGCAGATCGCGTAATGCGCCGTGGAATGCAGGCCGCGCGCGATGTAAATAATATAGAGCATGTAGGCCGTGAATCCGAAGCCATAGCCGAACTGTTCCAGGGCAACGCAGATGCCGATGAGAGATAAATTTTCCGGAAGCGCGTGAGAGAGGTAAATGAAAACCGCGTCCGGCAAATGCATGATGAGCACCATCGGCCAAATCCATGCCCGCAGGCCGCGGCGTGAAACCAAAATTCCTCCGATAATTCCTCCGACCATCAACGCGACCACGCCTACCGTGCCGTAAACGAGACTGAGCTCCTTCTCCGTCAACCCAAGGCCGCCCTTCTCGTGCGGGTCGAGCAGGAACGGTTGAACCATCGGCAGCAATTGCGCCTCGCCGAAACGATAAAATAGAAGAAACAAGAGCAGCGCCCAGATTTTTGGCTTTTCGAAAAAGGCCGCGAACGTTTTTAGGAATTCGGCGAAGAAACGCTCCAGCGAGCCGGCTTCACCGGGCTTGTCGTTTGCGGGCCGGGGCAAAATGAATCCGTGATAGGCGCCGACAACGCCAAACAACACCGCCATTCCCGCGAAGGCAATTGTCCATGCATGCCGTTCGTTGCCGATGTGTTCGGTGATTTCCGCCGCAATAAAAATGAACGGGCCTTTTACAAATAACGTCGCCACGCGATACAGCGTATTGCGCACGCCCACAAAAAAGGATTGGTTCCCTTCAGAAAGCGCCAGGATGTAGAAACCATCCGCCGCGATGTCGTGCGTGGCCGAGGTGAACGCGACGAGCCAGAAGAGAACAATCGAGAGTCCGATAAAATGCGCGCCCGGCAGCGCAACCGCAACGCCGGCGAACAGCAGGCCGAGGACACATTGCATCCGCCAGATCCACACACGCCGTGTCTTCAGAAGATCCACCGCCGGGCTCCAGAGCGGCTTGATGACCCACGGCAAATAAAAAAAACCTGTGTAAACGCCAATGCGCGTGTTCGAGACGCCGAGGGCTTTGTAAAGGACGATGGAAATGGTGGTGACGATCGCGTTCGGCAGGCCTTCCGCGAAATAGAGCGAGGGCACCCATAGCCACGGATTTCGCGTGGCAGACGGTGAAGCATTGTCTTCGGGCACGAGTTCGTTTAGCAGCAAAGTTTCGCCGGGGGCAAGCTTAACTGAATGGCGGCAGGCGTTCCGATAAATCCGGGCATCGGCTCTCAGACCTGCCGCCGCTGGGTCTTTGGAACCATTTGCAGCCCACGGCCTCCATGCCAGAGTGCGAACGCGATTTGGGAAAGACAAAACCGAATCGCACTAACATCAATGCGAGGCCACTCCTCGCAAAATTTGAAACTTAAACATGAACACTATGATAGAGATTGAAAAACAAAAGGTGCAAATCAACGAAACCGCATTGCAGAATCTGGTTGGCAAAATGGTCGGTGATCTGGGTGCAGTTGTCAGCGGCGCACTGGTTGTCCTCGGAGATCGCCTGGGACTTTACCGGGCTTTGGCTGAAACAGGACCGGCGGATTCCGCGAAACTGGCCGCGCGCACGAGGCTTGACGAACGATACGTGCGTGAATGGCTGGCCAACCAGGCCGCCTCGGGCTATGTCAACTACGAGCCGAAGAGCGGCTGCTTTTCGATGAGCGCGGAGCAGAAGGCGGTTTTCGCGGATCCGGAAAGTCCCGTAGCCATGACCGGAGGTTTTTACGCCGCCTCGTCGGTCTATCACGACGAACCGAAAGTGGCGGAGGCCTTTCGCACGGGCGCCGGGATCGCCTGGCAGGATCATCACAACTGTCTGTTTTGCGGGGTGGAAAAGTTCTTCCGCCCCGGCTACGCGGCCAACCTGGTCCAGAACTGGATCCCGGCGCTGGGCGGCGTCCAGGCAAAACTGGAAGCGGGAGCGCGCGTCGCGGATATCGGCTGCGGGCACGGGGCATCGACCATTATCATGGCCAAAGCCTTCCCGAAATCGAAGTTCACCGGCTTCGATCTCCATCCCGGTTCGATCGAACGGGCGCGCCAGTGCGCACGCGAGGCCGGGATCACGAATGTCACGTTCGCGACCGCCTCGGCCAAGGAGTTTCCGGGACGCTATGACCTCATTACGACCTTTGACGCGTTGCATGACATGGGCGATCCAGTGGGAGCGGCCGCGCACACGCGCCAAAGCCTGGAGGCGGACGGCACCTGGATGATCGTCGAACCGATGGCGGGAAACTCCCTGGAAGAAAACCTGAATCCAGTAGGGCGAGTCTTCTATGGATTTTCGACAATGATCTGCACGCCTAATTCCCGCAGCCAGGAGATCGGCCTGGCACTCGGAGCGCAGGCTGGGGAGCGTCGATTGCGCGAGGTGACGGAGAAGGCCGGATTCCGCCAGTTCCGGCGGGCCACCCAGACCCCGTTTAACCTCATCCTGGAAGCGAAACCTTAGCTCTCCTCTGGAACCGGAGCGGTTGCCGGTTGTTGACCGCGTCAACAACCGGACATGGGGGCGGCGCGGCAGCGCCGCCCCGCCATCATAAGGTGGGGCCAAGTTGCCGCTCGGCCCACAATTCTTAACGATTCGACAAGGCCGGGCGCCTCGCGCATGATAGGCGGACGAACTTAGCCGCGAATGCCTGTCAAATCTGCCAAATCGACGCCGTCGAACCGGCTGGATCTCTGGCCGGTTCTTTGGCCGGCGCTCGCGCTCGTGTTGGTTGTGTTCGTCGCTTACATCCCGGCGTTGCGCGGTCAATTCATCTGGGACGATGACGCGCACGTCACCAGAAACGCAACGCTTCATTCACTCGCCGGGCTGGGCCGCATCTGGTTTCAACCGGGCGCCACGCAACAGTATTATCCGCTGATGTATTCCACCTTCTGGATGGATTACCATCTTTGGGGGCTGAATCCGGCGCCGTATCACCTGGAAAACATTTTCCTCCATGTGCTGAATGCGATTCTCGTGTGGCGGATTTTGCGGAGGCTGGAAGTGCCCGGCGCATGGCTGGGCGCCGCACTTTTTGCGCTGCACCCGGTTTGCGTTGAATCCGTGGCGTGGATCAGTGAACGCAAGAATACCCTGTCCGGATTCTTTTTCCTGCTGTCACTGTTCGCAACGATTGAATTCTGGCTCCCTCGCCCCGCGGTTCGCGCGAGAACCGATGAAAAGACCGAATGCACGATTTTCGGGCCGTGGAAATTTTACGCGCTCGCGCTGTGCCTCTACCTGTGCGCGCTTTGGAGCAAGACCGCAATCGCCGGCCTGCCTGGCGTGATCCTGATCCTGGTTTGGTGGAAGCGCGGTCGCATCCATTTCAAAGATGTTCTATTGATCGTGCCCTTTCTTGCGCTGGGCCTCGCGATCGGCTTGCTCACGGTTTCCCTTGAGCACAAATTCGTTCTCGATGCCGCGAACCTGGACGAATGGA
>Ga0335085_10001771_pt1 | contig 43395 bp, 41 predicted proteins | sample Lox_Sample_45_FD_206712 | JGI IMG/M metagenome (GOLD analysis project Ga0335085, IMG submission 206712) | Soil microbial communities from Loxahatchee National Wildlife Refuge, Florida, United States - Lox_Sample_4.5 | ecosystem: Environmental > Terrestrial > Soil > Wetlands | place: USA... | reverse complement strand
CGTCGCTGCTCGTCTTCGCGTCGCTCATCGGGCTCTCTCTTTCCGTGCGCTCTCCCGCGGCCGCGTCCCCGCAGCGGCCTTCGCCATGCCGAAGCGGACGGTCAGCTTTCCGTCCTCCACCCGCGCCGCCGAGGGCGAGGCGCCGGAAAGCGTCCGCGGGATCGGGATGTGATGGCGGACGTTTCCGATCCGGACGATCAGGTCGCCCGACGCGACCGCGAGGTCCACCTCGTCCTTTTCGACGAAGGGCAGCTCCAGCGTCAGGATGTAGACGCCGCCGCTCTTCGCGTAGTGGTACGGCGGCTTGACGCGATACGAGGCGGCGGGGTCGCGGTCGCCGTAGAGGTCCCGCCCGAGGCGCCGAAGCGCCTCCGGCCCCACGACCTGGTCGTCGCGGAGCGGGAGCGTCCAGATGGGAACCGGGTCGAAGTAGCGCCGGGCCTCGTCGAGGAACTGCTCCTGCGTCCGCCGCCACTTCGCGAAGAACGGGTCGGCGACGTCGTCGGGCAGAAGCCGGTTGACGAGGACGGCGTCGACCGTGAAGCCGTAGAGGCCGAAGTACATGAAGGCGCGCTGCGTCTCCCGCATGACGATCTTCTCGGCGTTCGTGACGAGCCGGACCGTCGTCGTCTTCGGATCCTTGAGGAGCGCGTCTACGCCGTCCAGCTTCTCGGCCAGCGTCTGGACGTTGTCGAAGTACCGCTCGGGCGGGAGCGGCAGCTCCATCACGCCCTGGGCGACGGGGCGCGCCACCTTCAGGAGCGTCCGCTGGATCCGGAAGAGCTTCTTCATGTACCAGTCGAGCGTCGGGGGGAGGGAGACGAACCGGAGCGACTCGCCGGTGGGCGCGCAGTCGAGGATCAGGACGTCGTACGCCTTCTCGCGCGCGTAGCGGTTGACGTAGAGAAGCGCCGAGACCTCCTCCATCCCCGGGAAGATCGCGAGCTCCTCGGCGAGGACCTCCTCCACGCCCGTCACGGCGAGCAGCGTCGTGATGTAGCCCGCGATGTCCTTCCAGTGGCGCCCGATCTCCTCGGTGACGTCCACCTCCTGGATCCAGAGGTTCTCGGCCACCGGGACCGGCTCGCCGCGATGGTGGTCCGAGAGGCCGACGGGAAGGTCGAAGGCGTCCGCCAGGGAGTGGGCCGCGTCGACCGACATGACGAGCGTCCGCCGGCCTCGCGCGGCGAGGGCCAGGCCCGTCGCCGCGGCCACCGTCGTCTTCCCGACGCCTCCCTTGCCGGTGTAGAGGAGAACGCGCATCGGCTCGGCCGCATGTTACGACCGAAGACGGTCCTCCCGGCCGTCACATCCGCTCGCCGAGGCGCCAGCAGACGAAGGCGAGGAGGAGCCCGGCGTACCCGTCCACGGCGTAGTGCCACCCGGTGATCAGCGAGCCGTAGAACGTCAGGACGGTGGCCGCGGCGAAGAAGAGACCGAGGGGGCGGCAGCGCTTCCAGGCGAAGAGCGCGAGGAAGGCATGGGCCGCCACGTGGAGGCTCGGCATCGCGCCGATGCCGAGGAGGGGGATGATCCGCATCGTCTCGTGCCGCGCGGCGGCCGAGAGGAGCGCCCGGTAGTGCCCCATCAGGAGCCTCTGCGTCGCCCCCTGAAGCGGGAAGCTCCGGCCCGCCTCCGCCCACTCCGCCGGAAAGACGTAGCAGGGGCCGAGCGACGGACAGGCGACGTAGAGCCAGGCGCCGCCGATCCAGAGGAGGGCGAAGCCGGCCGCGAACCGCGCGCGGTCGGGGCGCGAGGGCGTCGAGAGGAACCAGGCGAGGCCGGCCATCGTGAGCGGAACGAATGCGGCGTAGTAGACGTCCAGGACCCGCCAGACGGGGGGCCACGGAAAGAGGCCCAGAGCCAGCGGGCCCGGATTCAGCCCGAAGTGCAGCAGGGCGTCGAGGCGGGCGAGGGCCGGGTCGAGGAGCCGGGGGTTCAGGAACGGCACCAGGATCTTCAGCCAGACGTGGCCGAAGTAGACGAGAGAGGCGAAGACAAAGAGCCGGGCAAGGTCGAAGGACGAGGCGGGCCTGAGCGTGGCCGAGAGAAATCGCCGGCTTCGGCGGCTCCCGTCGCGGACCGCGACGGCGAGGGCGCGCCACGCGATCGCCGCGCCGACGGAAAGAGCGAGCGGGAAGAGGAAGACGCGGATTCCCCCGAGGAGGTCCCATGGGATTCCGGGAAGGCCGCCGACCGTCCGGAGGATCCCGAGGACGGCCAGGACGTTGAGAAGGATGAGGACCTCGTAGAGCCGCGGGCGCAGCCGGCGACGTCGCATCCCGGCTTCTCTACCGCGGTCCCGGCGCGCCCCGGTCGGCGACCCGGACGCAGAGCCATCCCAGGAGCAGGCCGGCATAGCCGTCCACGGCGTAGTGCCACCCCGTGACGAGCGAGCCGTAGAACGTGAGAGCGGTGGCCGCGGTGAAGAAGACGAAGAGCGGCCGGCTCCGCCGCCGGGCGAAGAGGGCGAAGAACGCCTGCCCGGCCACGTGGAGGCTCGGCATGGCGGCCACGCCGAGCACGGGGCTGACGACCATCCCCTCCTCGCCCCGCTCGCGCAGGTTCCGGATGCTCCGGTAGTGGCGGAGCAGCGTTTCCTGCGTGGCCGTCTGGATCGGAAGGGACGTCCGGACGGTCTCGTAGTCCGCCGGAAAGGCGTAACAGGGCCCGAGGCTCGGAACCGCGAGGTAGAGCCACGAGCCCGTGATCCAGAGGAGGGCGAAGCCGGCGGCGAAGCGCGCCCGCTCCTTCAGCGAGAGGGCGGAGGCGAACCAGCCGAGGCCCAGAAGGACCGTCGCGAGGAAGAGCATGTAGTAGCCGTCGATCAGCCGCCAGAGGCCCGGAAACGGAAGGAGCTCGATGACGAAACGGTTCACGTCCAGGCCGAAGTGGAGGCCGGCGTCCATCCGCGCGAGGGCCGCGTCGTGGAGGGCCGGATTAATCAGCGGGAGGAAGATCTTCAGCCACGTGTAGCCGTGCGCCGCCAGCACCGTGAAGAGAACGAACCGTGCCACGTCGAGGAGGGCCGTCGGCCGGGTCCCGGCGCCCAGGAGATGGCCTGCCCGCGTCCGCCCGTCGCGGCAGAGCACGAGGAGCGTCCGGAGGAGGAAGCCGGCCGCAGTGAGGCCGGCGATCGAGAGGGCGAACGGGAGCTGGTCCCGGAGCGTCCCGCCGACGGAGACGTCGAAGAACGCCACCCAGCGGATCAGCAGGAAGACCGCGATGACGTGGAGCGCCGCGAGGATCTCGTACGCGCGGAGCCGGGGGATGAAGATCGGGCCCGCCCGGCGGCGCGTCACCGCCCCCGAAACCTCTCCCGCTCCCGGCGCTCGCGCTTCGAGGGACGCCCCGTTCCTTCCTCGCGACGCGGAGCGAGGAGCCGCTCGAGGCGCTGCGCTTCGAGGACCTCGGGCGACGGCGGCGGGGTGGTCTCCTCCCGGAGCGTCCGGGCCACCGCCTTGGGCACATGATGTTCGGCCAGCGCGCGGATCACGAACGTCCGCCGGCCCGAAGGCATCGTGAGGGCGAGGGAGTCGCCCGCCTTGACGAGCTTGTGCGGCGGGGCGGCGTGGCCGTTCACGTCCACCTTCCCTCCCTTGCACGCGGCCGCCGCCTGGGAGCGCGTGGGAAAGAGACACGCCACGTCGAGGTAGACGTCCAGCCGGACTCCCCCCGGTCCGGTGGCACCCTCGTCCTGCTGATCGCGCTTCATCCGTGCTGTGTCCCTGGCGCGGAGGGGGTCCGGGGGAACCCGGCCCCCGGGTTCCGCCCGGCTCATTCTCAGAAGACCAGCTTCTCGACCTTCTTGTCGAAGTTGTAGACGTACCGGTAGCCGAAGATGTCGGTCGTCTCCTGATACTTCACCTGGATCACGATGTAGGGCCCGTTCCGCACGACGGTGATGTTCTGGAGCTTCATCGGGACCCGGGTGTCCTCCGCGCGGGACAGGATGTCCTGCTGGAGCTTCTCCGGAGGCTTCAGACCCCCGAAATTGGCCGCTTCGTTCATCGCGTCCAGAATCTCGGCGCCGTGGATGTGCAGGGGGATGATCTTGAAGCCGGCCGTCACCGCGACAAAGAGGATGGCGAGACCGATGAGAAGCCCGAACATCCCCTCGCCCCGCTGTCGCCGTCGCGTCTGCTCGCGCATGGCATCCCCTCCGCGGACCCCTACCGGACGGCCCGACCCGTCCGCGTCCAGCGGGTCCGCTCGAAAAAGTGTAGCGCGTTGTCGAGGAACCGGCGCAGTCCGGCTCCCCGGCCCCGGAACTCCCCGGCGGCGCCGGCATCGAAGGACCAGTAGACGAGCACCGCGCGCCCCTTCAGGTGGCTTCGCGGAACCGGCCCGAAGACGCGCGAATCCTGCGAGTCGTCGCGGTTGTCGCCGAGCGCGAGGTACTCGCCCCCCCCCAGACGGACCGGCCCGAAGTGGTCCCGCGTGGCGAGCGCCTTCGGAACGTCGGGGCTCCGGGGAAGGACGTCCGGGTCGCGGTGGACGACGTACGCCTCCTCATGCGGCGCTCCGTCAACGAAAAGGCGCTTGGCCGAGATTTCGACCGTCTCCCCCGGCAGACCGACGAACCGCTTCACGAGGTCGCGCGCCGGTTCGGCCGGCGACCGGAAGACGACCACGTCCCGGCGGGAGGGTTCCCGCTGCGGAAGGAGCCGCCCCCAAGGGCCCGCGGAGCCGCCGTAGAGGAACTTGTCCACGACGATGTGGTCGCCCGGGAGAAGGCCCGGCTCCATCGAGCCGGTCGGTATGTGGAACGCCTCGACGACCCAGGTCCGGAAAAAGAGGGCCACGAGGACCGCGGCGAGGATCGCCTCGGCGTAAGCCCCCGCCTCCGCCGCGAGCGACGGGCGCCGAGCGCCTCTCCCGGCCATCAGTCCACCTTGAGGACGGCGAGGAAAGCCTCCTGCGGCAGGTCGACGCGGCCGACCCGCTTCATCCGCTTCTTGCCTTCCTTCTGCTTCTCGAGGAGCTTCCGCTTCCGGGTGATGTCGCCGCCGTAGCACTTCGCGAGGACGTTCTTCCGGAGCGCCCTGACGGTCTGGCGGGCGATGATCTTCGAGCCGATGGCCGCCTGGATCACGACCTCGAACATCTGCTGCGGGATCATCTCCTTCATCTTCCCGCAGAGCGCCCGCCCCTTCGCCGCGGCCTTGTCGCGGTGAACGATGACGGCGAGGGCGTCGACGGCCTCGCCGTTCAGGAGGATGTCGAGCTTGACGAGGTCCCCCGGCCGGTAGTCGATGAGCTGGTAGTCGAAGGAGGCGTACCCCCGGGAGATCGACTTCAGCTTGTCGTAGAAGTCGAGGACGACCTCGTTCAGCGGGAACTCGTACTTCAGGACCGCGCGGTCCGTCCCGGCGTACTCCAGCGAGACCTGCTTTCCGCGCCGCTCCTCGGCGAGCGCGAGGAGGCCGCCCAGGAACTCGTCCTTCGTGATGATCGTCGCGAGGATGTAGGGCTCTCGGATCTCGTCGACGAACTGCGGCTCCGGGAGCTTGACGGGGTTCGACACCTCCACCGTCTCGCCGCGCGTCGTCAGCACGCGGTAGGGGACCGACGGGGCCGTCGTCACGAGCGACAGATTGAACTCGCGCTCCAGCCGCTCCTGGACGATCTCCATGTGCAGGAGCCCGAGGTAGCCGCAGCGGAAACCGAAGCCGAGCGCCGTGGACGACTCGGGCTCGAAGGTGAACGAGGCGTCGTTCAGCCGGAACTTCTCCATGGCGTCGCGCAGGCTCTCGTAGTCGTCCGACTCGATCGGGAAGAGCGACGCGAAGACCATCGGCTTGACGTCCAGGAAGCCCGGAAGGGCCCGGGCCGCGGGGCGCTCCGCCTCCGTCATCGTGTCGCCGATCTTCGTCGCGTGGAGGTCCTTGATGCCGGCGATGACGTATCCGACCTCGCCGGCCGCGAGCTCGGGGACGACCAGGGCCTTCGGCGTGAAGATCCCGACCTCCTGCACCTCGAAGGCGAGACCCGTTCCCATCATCCGGATCTTCGTCCCCGCTTTCACGCGCCCTTCGCGGACCCGGACGAGGCACGTCACGCCGCGGTAGAGGTCGAACCAGGAGTCGAAGAGGAGCGCCGAGAGCGGCGCCTCCGGGTCCCCCGTCGGCGGTGGGACGAGATGCACGATCTCCTCGAGGAGGTCCCTCACCCCCGTCCCCACCTTCCCCGAGGTCAGGACGGCGTGCCGCGCGGGAATCCCGAGGACCGTCTCGATCTGCTCGCGGGCCATCTCGGGGACGGCGGACGGAAGGTCGACCTTGTTGATGCACGGAACGATCGTCAGGTCGTTGTGGATGGCGAGGTAGGCGTTGGCGAGCGTTTGCGCCTCGACGCCCTGCGTCGCGTCGACGACGAGGACGGCCCCCTCGCAGGCGGCGAGCGAGCGCGAGACCTCGTACGTGAAGTCGACGTGCCCCGGCGTGTCGATGAGGTTCAGGACGTAATCGTCCCCGTCCTCCGAGCGGTACGTCAGGCGGACCGATCGGGCCTTGATCGTGATCCCCCGCTCCTTCTCGATCGGGTTGTCGTCGAGCACCTGATCGTGCATCTCCCGCGCCGAGAGCGCGCCGGTGATCTCGAGGATCCGGTCGGAGAGCGTCGTCTTCCCGTGGTCGATGTGGGCGACGATCGAGAAGTTGCGGATGTGCGCGGGGTCGGTCATGACGTGCCGCGCGCGGCCCGAAGACGGGGGCCGCGCGGGGGCGTCATTCTAGCGACTCCAGCGGCCAGCGCGAGCGGGCGACGGCCGAGAACCCCTCGCCGGCTCGTCCCGCCCGGAACCGGACGAGGCCGGCGAAGGCGATCATGGCCGCGTTGTCGCCCGTCAGGACGAGGTGCGGGAGGAGGACCTCGACGCCCCGGCGGCGCCCCCACGCCGCGAGCCGATCGCGAAGAAGGGAGTTGGCGGCCACGCCCCCCGAGACCGTGAGAAGGGCGAACGGATCGTCGAGAAGGACGCGAGAGAGCCGGTCCTCGATCTGGGAAACGACCGCCTCCTGGAAGTTCGCGAGGAGGTCCCGGAGCACCGGGGACGCGGCCCCCTCTTCGAGCGTCCGGATCGCGTCGGGAAGACCCGTCTGGGGCCGGAGCCCGAGCGCGCGGAGCCGGTCCCGGACGGCCGTCTTCAGCCCCGAGAAGCTGAAGTCGAACGACCCGTCGGAAAACCGTGGAATCGCGAAGGCCTCGCCCGGTCGGCCGCTCCGGGCGAGGCGGTCCACGACCGGGCCGCCGGGGTAACCGAGCCCCGCCATCTTTGCCACCTTGTCGTAGGCCTCCCCCGCCGCGTCGTCGCGCGTGCGGGAGAGGAGGAGGATCCGTCCGCCGCGAAAGCGGTAGAGGTGCGTGTGACCTCCCGACACGACGAGGGCCGCGAAGTCTTCCGGCACGTCACGCGCCTCTCCGCCTTCGGACTCGAGAAACGGCGAGAGACAGTGCGCCTCGATGTGGTGCACCGGGACGAACGGGACGCCGAGCCCGAACGCGATCCCCTTGGCCTCCGAGAGGCCGACGAGAAGCGCCCCGACGAGTCCGGGCCCGGCCGTCGCCGCCACGAGCGTCACGTCGCGGAGGGACGCACCTCCCGCCTCGAGCGCCCGGTCGAGGAGCGGCGGGAGGTTCGTCAGATGGGCCCGCGCGGCGATCTCCGGAACGACGCCGCCGAACCGGCGGTGCGCCTCCACCTGCGAGGCGACCACGGAGGAGAGCACGCGTCCGTCGCCCGCGACGAGGGCCAGCGACGTCTCGTCGCACGAGGTCTCGACGCCGAGGACGAGGGTCACGTCGCGAAGGCTTTCAGCCCCGCCGCGTGCGGCGGCTCGCTCACCCCGCGCTCCGTGACGATCGCGTCCACGAGCGCAGCCGGGGTGACGTCGAAGGCCGGATAGAGCGCCGGGACCCCTTCGGGCGCGAGCCGGACCGCCTCGCCCGCTCCCGTCGGGAGAAGGAGGACCTCCTCGCCGTCCCTCATCTCGATCGGGATCGACTTTCCGTCCGGACAGGCCAGGTCGAGAGTCGTCGTCGGCGCGGCGACGACGAACGGGACGCCGTGCGCACGGCAGGCGAGGGCGAGGCCGTAGGTCCCGACCTTGTTGGCCACGTCTCCGTTCGCGGCGATCCGGTCGGCACCGACGACGACCGCCGCCGCCCTTGCCGAGGCGATCGCCGCCGCGGCCGCGGCGTCGGGCAGGAGCGTCACGGAAATCCCGTCCCGCTTCAGCTCCCAGGCCGTCAGGCGCGCCCCCTGGAGGAAGGGCCGCGTCTCGTCGGCGAGGACGGCCACGGGCCCTTCGGCGGCGAGCGTCCGGACGATGCCGAGCGCCGTCCCGATGCCGGCGGTCGCGAGAGCCCCGGCGTTGCAGTGGGTCAGGATCGTCGCCGGGCCGGCGGACCGCGCCCCCCATCGCCGCCGGAGCCAGTCGGCCCCGAGGCGCCCGATCCGCCGGCAGGCGTCGACGTCCTCGGCGGCGATCGCTCCGGCCTCGCGCTCGAGCGCCGTCACGCGGGCTGCGGCGGAAAGGCCCGCGGTCGCGGCAACGATCCGGCCCATCCGCCCGACGGCGGCAGAGAGGTTCACCGCCGTCGGGCGGACCGCGACGAGACGCTCCGCCGCGAGGGCGAGGGCCGCGTCGAGGTCTCCCGGGACCCGGTCCGCCACCCGGCGGGCCTCGGCGGCGAGGCCGTACGCCGCGGCGACGCCGATCAGCGGGGCGCCCCGGACGGCCAGTGACCGGATCGCCTCGGCCGTCTGCGCGGCGCTCTCGCACTCGAGAAGGACCTCTTCGTGCGGCAGACGCCGCTGGTCGAGAAGGAGGAGACGTCCTCCGGCGTACGACCACGGCACGACGCCCGTCGAGACAGGGCTCTCCGGCACAGCCGGACTATAGAATCCTTTCCGGGGCCACCGGCCCCGCCCGCCGCCGCGGGACCTCTCCTCTCCAGAAGGAGCGTTCATGCCCGCCCTCCCCGCCTCGATCCGCGACCTCTCCCTTTCGGGGAAAACCCTCTTCCTCCGCGTCGACTTCAACGTCCCGATCCAGGACGGCGTCGTCAAGGACGACACGCGCGTCGTGGAGGCGCTCCCGACGATCCGCCTCGCCCGCGAGAAGGGGGCGAAGGTCCTCCTCGCGTCCCACCTCGGCAAGGCGAAGGGAGCCCCCGACCCGAAGTACTCGCTCGGCCCGGTCGCCCGGATTCTCGAGAAGCATCTCGGCGCCCCGGTCGGCTTCGCGGCCGATTGCGTCGGCCCTGTGGCCGAGTCGGCCGCCCGGGCGCTCGCGCCGGGCGGGGTGCTCCTCCTCGAGAACACCCGCTTCCACGCCGGCGAGGAGAAGAACGACCCGGAGTTCGCCAGGCAGCTCGCGTCGCTCGCCGGGGCCTACGTGAACGACGCCTTCGGAACCGCGCACCGCGCGCACGCCTCCACGGCCGGAATGGCCTCTCACTTCCCGAAGGGCGCCCGCGGCGTCGGCCTCCTCATGGAGAAGGAGCTGACGGCGCTCTCCCGCGTCGTCGACTCCATCGACCGTCCCTTCGCCGCGATCCTCGGCGGAGCCAAGATCCTCGGGAAGATCGCCGCGCTCGAGGCGCTCGTCGAGAGGGCCGACGTCATCCTGGTCGGCGGCGGGATGGCGAACCACTTCGTGAAGGCGCTCGGCCTCGAGACGGGCACCTCGCTCCTCGAACCCGACGGCGTCCCGATCGCCCGGAAGGTGATCGACCGCTGCCGGGAGCGCGGCGTGTCGCTCGTCCTTCCCTCCGACTTCGCCGTCGCCCCGTCGCTCGAGAAGGCCGGCGAGGCCCGGACCGTCCCGATGAACGCCATACCGGCCGGCTTTGCGGCGCTCGACATCGGCCCGAAGACGCTCGAGATGTTCCGGCGGATGACGAAGGAGGCGAGGACCATCTTCTGGAACGGTCCGATGGGTGTCTTCGAGACGAAGCCGTTCGACGCCGGCACCCTGGGCGTGGCGAAGCTGCTCGCGGAGTCGGCCGGCTTCACCGTCGTCGGCGGGGGCGAGAGCGTGGAGGCCGTCCACGCGGCCGGCGTCGCTGAGAAGATCTCGCACGTGTCGACGGGGGGCGGCGCTTCGCTCGACCTCGTCAGCGGCGCGAAGCTCCCCGGAATCGAGGCCTTGCGATGAAGCGCGCCCGGCTGGTCATCGGCAACTGGAAGATGAACCTCGCGCCCTCGGCGACGGATCGTTTCCTCGCGGGGTTCCGCGGAGAGCTCGCCTCGCTTCCGGCCGGGGTCGGCGTCGGCCTCGCCCCGGCGTTCCCCGCCCTCGAGCGCGTAGCGCGGGACCTCTCCGGATCGCCCGTCCTCCTCGGCGCGCAGGACGTCCACGGCGAGAAGGACGGCGCCTACACCGGAGAGGTCTCGGCGTCGATGCTCCAAGACCTCGGCGTCGTGTTCTGTCTCGTCGGCCACAGCGAGCGGCGCCGGTACCGGCGCGAGACGGAGAAGGATTTTTCGAAGAAGATGGAGCGGCTCGTCGAGGCCGGGATCTCGCCCGTCTACTGCGTCGGCGAGACGCTGGAGGAGCGGGAGGCCGGACAGACCGGGGAGGTCCTCGCCCGCCAGCTGACCGCCTTCGACGGCGCCCTCGCCCCCCCTCCGGGGCTCGTCCTCGCCTACGAGCCGGTCTGGGCGATCGGGACCGGCCGCGCCGCGACGCCGCAGATGGCCGCCGACGCCCACCGGGCCCTCCGCTCGGGCCTCGCCTCCCGCTGGGGAGACGTGACGGCCCGGGGTCTCCGGATCCTCTACGGCGGGTCGGTGACCGCCGTGAACTCCTCGTCCCTCTTCGCCGAAGAGGAAATCGACGGGGGTCTCGTCGGGGGAGCCTCCCTCGACCCGAAGGGGCTGGCGGCGATCGTCCGGGCCGCCGGCTGAGGCCGTCACTCGCCAAGAAGGGCCATTTCGTCTATTCTCCGCGATCCCGCCGGGCCGGCTTCTTCAGGCGGGACCGACCGGAGGACCCGAACCGATGCTTTACGTTCTGATTCCGATCTACGTCCTGGTCTGCATCTTCCTGATCCTCGTCGTCCTCCTTCAGCAGGGCAAGGGGGCCGACGTGGCGAGCGCCTTCGGCGCCTCTTCGTCGCAGACGACGTTCGGCGCGCGCGGTGCCACGACGCTTCTCGAGAAGGTCACGACCTGGTCCTTCGTCGCCTTCTCTGTCCTCGCCGTGACCATCTCGCTCATGCAGGCCCGGCCGAAGTCCGCGGTCATCCAGTCGCAGAAGGGGGCCAAGGCGGCTCCCGCCGCCCCGCTCCCGGGCCTCCCCGCGACGGCCCCGGCGCCGCCCGCCGCGCCTCTCCCCACGACGAAGTAGCGTCTCTTGATTCCGGGTGGGGGAGAGTTATCATCCCCCTCCCTCGCGCTTGCCCTGGTGGCGGAATTGGTAGACGCGCACGTTTGAGGGGCGTGTGGAGCAATCCGTGCCAGTTCGAGTCTGGCCCAGGGCACCAAACTCATTCTGCAAAAGGGGGGGCGTTAGCCCCCCCTTTTAGATTTCCCCCCGGGGAGAAGAGACCCTCAGAACTTGTCGGCGTACTCCGAGATTCCCGGGATGAGGAATCTCTGCCCGTTCACGGCCTTCACGATGCAGAGAATCGTCACGATGACCCACGCGCCCCAGGCGACCGGAAAGAGGAGCGCGAAGAAGCCCATGATCGCCGACATGACGCTGAGGGCCACCCAGAGGATCACCCACGCCCCGAACAGCACGAGCCCGTGCTTGGCGTGCCACTGGACCTCCCGGTCGTTCTTCTCGACGAGGAGCGGGATGAGGGCGAGGAGCCCGAGATAGGCGAGAACGAGCATCCCGGTGTTCCGCTGCCCCGAGGGGGGCAGGGGCGGGGGGGGCACGGGGGGTGCGGGTGGAGCCGGGGGCGGAGGAACGCCGTCGTTCGACATCGCAGACTCCTTTCGCTCGCAGGAGTCTACGACGCCGTCCGCGGCCCCTGCGGCGACGTCAGCGGCGCGCCGCCGCCTCCGCCACCTGGAGGCGGACTTCCCCGTTGACCGTCTCGATGGAGAGCGCCTCGCGGCCTCCGTTCACCTCGCCGCGGGCCTCCTTCGGCCCCCATTTCCCCTCGACGTTCAGCTCCGCGAATTCCGAACGGATGCGGCCGTTGACCGTCTGGAGGTTGTAACGGATGGAGGAATCGCGCGCCGCCGTCACGGTGACCGATCCGTTCACCGTCTCGAGGTCGGATTTCCGTGCCACCCCGGTGAAGGAGATCTCCACCGACCCGTTCACCGTGTTCGCCCGGACCGGACCCTCCTGGCCCGAAACGCGGATCGAACCATTGACCGTGTTCAGGACGAGCGGACCGGCGTGGCGTTCCACCTGGATCCGTCCGTTCACCGTTTCGACATGGACCGTCATGGCGGCCGGGAGCTTCAGCTCGTAACTGACCTCGGCCGCGCTCCGGCCCCACCACGAGAAGAAGTTCCAGCCCGAGCTCTTCGGCAGGATCGTCTCGATCTCCAGCGTGGTGGCGGTCTGGCGAATCCGGATCTCCGTCTCCTTGAGCGCCTCGGCCGCGCCCGCCCCCTTGGCCTTCTTGAGGGCCACGACCGAGAGCGTCGGGTTCTCCCACGTCTCGACGTGGATCGCGCCGTTGACGTTCTGCAGCCGGACCTTCTGGACACCGCCGAGCTCCAGGGTCTTCTCGAACCGCTCCTCCAGGTCGTCGGCGGCCCTCGCCGCCGGAGCGGCCGACACGAGGAGGGCGGCGAGGACGGCGGCGACGGAAAGACGGCGTCGTTTTGCAAGCCGATCGGCTTTCATGGCTCTGACTCCCGCTCTCCAGAACGAGAATCTCCCCGGAAAAGTTTCGGCCTCACGATTCCACGAGGGTCGTACCGGCCAGCCGGTCACCTCCCCTCCGGCCATCGTCTCGACGGATAACCGAAAGCAGCTCAATGAGATTCCAGCCAGGTACCAGCATCGGGACGTTTCGGACGATGGAGGCCAGGACCCCGACCGGCCGCCCTCCTTCCCGGACGAGCCGAAGGCCGAACAGGCGCTTTCCGGGGCTGGCGCCTCCCGTGTCCCGGAGAAGGAACAGGAGCGCGAAGAGCCCCTGCGCCGCAAAGAACCCCAGCCCCACCGACGCGGGCGGGTCGGCTGAGTAGAGGAGGATGGCCACGATGACGAGCGTCGAAAGCAGAAGGGGCCCTCCCGCGAGGAGGAGAAGGTCCACCCCGTAGGCGGCGGCCCGGATCCAGATCCGGTCGCGCGGCAGGACGCCCGGGGGGAGTCCGCCGTACGATGGCGCGCCGTGCCGCCCTCGAGCGCTCCCCGGCGCTTTCTCTCCCGCTTCCGGACCGCTCCGAAGGTCGAGCTCCACCTTCACCTCGAGGGCTGCGTCGCGCCGGCCACGCTCGTCCGGCTCTCCACGCGCTGGCCCCGCCCCATTTTCCCCGACATGGCCGCCGTTCGCGCGCGCCGCCTCCTCCGCGGTGACTTCCGCGCTTTCCTCGCCTTCTATCGCGACGTCTGCCGCTGCCTCGCCGGTCCCGCCGACTACGCCGCGGTCGCCCGGGATCTCGTCCGCCGCCTCCGCCGGGAGCGGATCCGCCATGTCGAGGTCTATCTGTCGCCGGCGATCGTCGAACGGATCGGCCTTCCGTGGAATCCCGTCCGGGACGCCCTCGAAGAGGTTTTCGCGGCCCACGAGCGCCGCGGCGGCGGTCGGATCGCCGTCCTCTACGACGCCGTCCGACAATGGGGACCCGACGCCGCGCACCGGGTCCTCGACCACCACGAGCGGCGTCCCTGGCCCCGCGCCCGCGGCTTCGGACTCGGCGGCGACGAGACCGCGCTTTCGGCCCGCGACTTCGCACGTGTTTACGCGCGCCTGCGCGCCCTCGGCCTTACGCCGCTCGTCCATGCCGGCGAGTGGAGCGGCCCCGAATCGGTGGCGTCCGCACTCCGCTGGCTCACGCCCGTCCGGATCGCCCACGGGATCCGCGCCGCGGAGGATCCCGCGCTCATGAGAGCTCTGGCCCGCCGGGGCGTCGTTCTCGACGTCTGCCCCTCCTCCAACGTCGCCACGGGCGCGCTCTCTTCGATCGGAGACGTGGCCCGGAGCGTCCGTCTCCTCCTCGGCGCCGGCGTGCCGGTGACGATTTCCACCGACGACCCGGGCCTCTTCGGCGCCACGCTGCACGGCGAGTACCGGAGGCTGGCGGCGGCGGGTCTCGCGGAAGGGGAGCTGGCGCGCCTCGCGGACTTCTCGCGCGCCGCCGCGCTCAGCGGGCCAGGACGCGCTCGTAGAGGGTGAGGTAGGTCCGGACGATGGACTCCGCGTTGAAGAGGCCGACGGCGCGCGCCCGCGACGCCCGGGCCATCTCCGCGTAGCGGGAAGGGTCCGCGAGGAGGGCGATGGCCTCGCCCGCGAGGCCCTCCACGTCGCCCACCGGGCGGAGAAAGCCCGTGACGCCGCTCTCCACCACCTCCGGCAATCCGCCGGCGGCGTATCCGAGGACCGGCACGCCGCAGGCCTGCGCCTCGAGAGCCGAGAGGCCGAACGACTCCGAGTTCGACGGCAGCAGGTAGAGGTCCGCCGCCGGCACGACCGCCTCGAGGAAGGGCATGTTGCCGAGGAACGCGACGGAGGAAGCCAGGCCCTTCTCGCGGCAGAGCTCCTCCGCCGCCCGCCGGTCCGGGCCGTCGCCCACCATCACGAGCCATGACGGCGTCCGGCGGTTCACGCGGTCGAACACCTCGACGACGTCGAGCACGCGCTTGACGGGCCGGAAATTCGAGACGTGGAGCAGCACCTTCCGCCCCTCCGGCGCCACACGGCAGACGGAGCCGTCGGCGGACGGCTTCCAGCGCTCGGGGTCGATGAAGTTGGGAATGACGTCGATCTCCTTCGCCGGCGCGAAGACGTCGCGGGTCACGTTCCGCAGGTGGACGGAGACGGCCGTCACGGCGTCGGAGCGTTCGATGCCGAAGCGCGTGATCGGCAGGTACGAGCGGTCCTGGCCCACGATCGTGATGTCGGTGCCGTGGAGCGTCGTGACGACGGCGAGCCGCCGCGGCGCCAGCATCTCGCGCGCGAGGTGCGCCGAGATGGCGTGTGGAAGAGCGTAGTGCGCGTGGATGAGGTCGAGCCCCTCGTGCTCGGCCACGTCGACGATCCGGGTCGCGAGGGCGAGGTCGTACGGGGCGTACTGGAAGAGGGGATAGGAGGGGACGGTCACCTCGTGGTAGCTCATCCGGTCCGTGAAGGCCGTCAGACGCGAGGGGGGCGCGTAGGTGATGAAGTGGATGTAGTGCCCGCGCCGCGCCAGCTCGCGCCCGAGCTCCGTCGCGACGACCCCCGATCCTCCAAACGTCGGATAACAGGCGATGCCGATCTTCACTTCGGAAACCCCGGCTCGTATCCCTCGAACGCCGTGACCGGATCGTCGACCCGGGGCGGGACGTGGGCGAGGAAGGCCTCGGCGTACGCGACGCTCGCGATCTGCCCCAGCGCCTGCGCGCGAGCCCGGATCCCGTCCCGGAATCCTTTCGTCGAGATGTAGGTCTCGGGTCCGGTGGCGGCGGGGTCGTGGAACTGGCTCTGGTAGGCGCCGATGGCCCGGATCTTCGTCTCGAAGACGGCCGTCACGTCGACGAGGAAGGAGGCGCCGGCGACCGGGGAGGAGGCGTAGAAGAGAACCTGCTGCGGCCGCCAGGCGGCGACGCCCGTGTCGAGGCTTCGGAGGCCCGAGTACCACACCGCCTCCGCCACGAGCCTCGAGGCGCGGGCGTGGTCCGGATGCCGGGCGGTGACCCAGGGCGCCAGGGCGATCCGCGGGCGCGCGGCCCGGACGACCGAGATCACCTCGAGCTCGGCCGCGCGGTCCGTCCGGAGGTTTCCGTCGCCGAGGTCGAGCGTCGCCCGGAACGAGGCGCCGAGAATCTCCGCGGCACGTCGCGCTTCGGCGGCCCGTGTCTCGGGAGTACCGCGCGTCCCGGCCTCTCCTCGCGTCAGGTCGCAAATCCCGACCCGGTAGCCGCGCGCTACGAGCGCCGCCAGCGTCCCCCCGCACCCGAGCTCCACGTCGTCGGGGTGGGCCCCGAAGGCGAGGACGTCGACCGGCACGACCGCCATCACAGCTCGATCACCTGCAGTCCCGGTACGTTCCAGCGGAGACCTTGTTTCAGCGGCCCGACGAGACCGTCCCGCCCGTACCGGAGGAGCCAGGGAACCGCCGTGTAAACGCGCTCGGCCAGCTCCCCGCCCGGGGTGATCTCCTCCGAGAGGCGCCGGATCTGCGCGGCCACGGCCTCGTCGGCACGGCCCGCGGCCTGTGCGGCTTTTTCTTCCAGCTTCTGGAGCGCGAACGCTACGTTCTTCCGCGTCGCCTCGAGGGCCCTCGCGAGGGCGGCGTCGATGGCGAACAGCTCGGGGCCGAGCCGGTCGAGGGAGGCGAGGGCGACCCGCCGGGTCTCGCGCACGCCGTCGAGCGCCGCACCGGCCCGCCGCGCGCCGGCCCGCGACAGGAGCGCGGCCGGACCCTCGAGAGCGTCGGCCACGCCGAAGCCGAAGCGGGCGAGCGCCCGGCGTCCCGAGGACGAGAGGGGTGCGACCATCGGGCGCGGGACGAGAACCGGCGGGACGATTCCGGCCCACTCGAAGAGGGGGTAGCTCTGCGCCCAGTAGCCGATCTCGGCCGGCCCGAGAATCGTGGCCGCCACGGGGTAGAGGACCGAGGCGGCGAGGGGCCGCGTCAGCGCCGAGAACGACGGGAGGAACGTTCCGCTCTCGAGGCGGGCCACGACCTCCTCCGGCGTCAGCCCGCGCTCGTCCGTCGCCCCCTTCAGATGGAGCCTTCCGCGCTCCTCCCGGAGGACGAAGCGCTCGCCTCCGGTGATCACGAAGAGCGGCAGGACGTCCGGATCGTTCTTCACCTGGAGCGGGTGGCCCGCCGCCTCGAGCGCCGCGTTCCGCCCGGCCAGGAGCCGGCGGACCGTATCGCGCTCCCGGATGATCCGCGTGGCGAGCGGTACGAGGTCGGGCTTGTCGGCGACCCGCGCCCCGTCGGCGAAGCGGAGGGACGGCTCCCCCGCCAGCCAGCCGAGCGTGGCGACGAAGGCCTCCCGGTAGGTCTGTCCGGCGTGGAACGCGAGGAGCCGTTCGCGCGCCTCGCCGTCGGCGGCGGGCAGACCGGCGGCCGCGCGGTCGAGGAGTGCGGCGAGGTCGATCTCGATCCGGAGGTCGCCGACCGGCCGCCGGTTCTGCTGGAGCGGGGCCGCGTCGGGCCCGGCGTCGACCGGTCCCTCCTCGCCGGGAAGGACGAAGCGCGTCACCTCGACGAGATCATGGTCCTCGGAAGCGCACCAGAAGACGGGAGCCAGGGGAGGACCGGCGACGACTTCTGCGGCGAGCTTCACCGCCGCCAGAGCCTTCACGAGCGTCAGGAGGGGCCCGCCGAAGAGACCGACCTGCTGGCCCGTGAAGATCCCGGCCATCCCTCCCCGGGCCAGGTCCGCGAGGGCCGGATCGACCCGCCGGGCATCCCGCGGGTGGAAGCGTGCGAGCACGTCGCGCGCCCGTGACGTGATGGCGTCCGCATTCCAGCTGTCGGGGAGGAACGCCGAGACCTCTTCCGACCCCGAGGCCAGACCCCTCGCGAGCGCCGGGATCCCGGAGAGCGTCCGGAACGGAACGGCGGCCTCGTGCTTCACGCCCGGGGATCATAGGAGGAAAACCGGGCTTTAGAATGGCTGACCGTGCTGCGCCGCATGCGCCCTGTGTCGGCCCGGGGTGCTGTCTCCGTCGGCGTGGTTCTCGCAGCCTGGTTCTTTCTGTTCGCGGAGGTCTTCACCCGCGGCCGCGTCGTGTTGCGGGGAGACCTCGGAAGCGACATGTGGCCCTCGCGGCGCCTCTTCGTCTTCCTGGCCGCCGAGTCGGTTTCTCTCCCGTCGTGGAACCCGTTCTTCAGCGCCGGACAGCCTTTCGCGGCCAACCCGCAGCATGCCGTCTTTCACCCGCTGACGAGCCTCTTCCTCGTCCTCCCGTTCGCCTGGGCCTTCCGCCTGCAGGTGCTGCTTCCCCCGCTCGTCGCGGCGGCGACGATGTGGTTCCTTCTCCGCGAGCTGGGGCGTTCCCCGACGGCCCGGTTGTTCGGCGCTCTCGCTTGGGCTTTCGGCGGATATCTTCTCTCGTCGGCCGTCTACCTCCCGGTTCTCTTTCCGGTTTCCGTCCTGCCGGCCGTTCTGGCTTACGCCGTTCGCCTCGGCCGGCGCGCCCGGGCCGCCGACGTGGCGGGTCTCGCCGTCTTCTTCGGCGTCGAAGCGCTCTCCGGCGAGCCGACGGGCCTCTTCATCACCGTTCTTCTCGCCGTGACCGCCTTCGCGGCCGGATCGTCCCGGGCGGCGACGGAAGCGCCCCCCTCGGATTCCATCCTCCGGCGGGCGTCGTTCCTCCTCGGCGCCTTCGGGCTGGGTGCCGTCGTCGGGGCGGCGGCCCTTCTCCCCGCCGCCCGGCTCTTCGCGAACACGTCACGCGCCGGGGGCCTCCCGTCGGAGGAGGTCGGGGACTACTCGCTTCCCCCCCTCCGCTTCGCCGAGCTCGTCGTCCCGGATCTGACCGGCGCCGGGCGGGCCGATCCCGGGACGGCGCCGTTTCGCGCGCGTCTCTACCCGTTTCGCAAGCAGCCGTTCTTCGCTTCCCTCTATCCCGGTCTTCTCGTCACGGCGCTGGCTCTGTTCGCGTTCGCGGACGGTGCGGGGAGGGTCCGGATCTTCCTCCCGGCTCTCGTGGCCGGGGCGCTTCTCGCTCCGGGCGTCCACGCACCGTTCTTCGGGTTCACGCGCGCGATCCTCCCCGCGCTGTCGCAGACGCGCTTCCCCGAGAAGTTCGTCCTCCTCCTCGTGGCTCCCGTGACGATCGCGGCCGCCTTCGGCCTCGACGCGCTTCTCGCCGCGCGGCGGCCCCGGCGACGGATTCTCGTCGTCGCCCTACTGCTCTTCGGGGCCGGAGGCGCCGCGCTCCTTTCCGGTGGCGGCGGGACGGGAGAGACGTCGGCGTGGATCGCCGGCCAGCTCGTCCGCTCCGCCGTCGTGGCCGCGCTCGGTGCCGGGCTCGTCCTCCTCGTCGGGCACGCTCCCCGGACGGCCGGCGCGGGCATTCTCCTGCTCACCGCCGGCGAGCTCGTCGTGGAGGGGCGCCGCCTTCTCCCGAGCTCGCCGGTCGCCGAAGCGGCGGCCCCCCCCGTGGTCATCAGCCGACTCCTGGCGGCTCCTCCCCGTGGTTACCTCTTCCACCTCGCCTCGTTCCACCCCGAGCTCCGCCAGCTCGCCGGGCTGGGGGTTCCGCCAAAGCCCAACCAGTTCGGCATCGCCACCGCGCTCGACCGCGACTGGGGGGCCACTCAGCTCGCCTGGAGCGCGCGTGCCGTCCACGCCGTGTCACGCGCGCTCGAGATCGACGGGGCGCTGGCCGGCCCGATCTTCGCCCGCCGCGGGATCTCCACCGTGGTCCGCTTTCGCCCCGGCGCCCCGCCGCCCGCGGCGGCCCGAGACGAGCCGCTCCTGAGCCTCGTCGAGATCCGTTCCGTGCCGGATCCGCAGCCGTTCGTCTTTTCGGCCCGACACGTTCGACTCATCCGCTCGGAGGACGACTGGCTCGAGGCCGTCCGCCATGCCGACACCGACGTGCGGTCCACCGTCTTCGTCGAGCGCGAATCCTGGGGTGAGCGGCCCGTCGAGACGTCACCGGCCCAGATCGCGCTCCTCCACCGCGGACCGGACCACCTCGAGATTCTCGTCGACGTGGCCGGCCCCGCTCCCGCCGTCGTGGCCATCAACGGGACATGGGACCCCTTCTGGCGAGCGCACCTCGACGGCATCGAAACGCCTCTGCTGCGCGCCGACTTCGACCTCGAAGCCCTGCGCGTCCCACGGGGCCGTCACCGCGTGGAGCTGCGTTACGAAGACGGGCTTCTGACCTGGGGAGCCGCCCTCACCCTCCTCGCGCTCGGCTTCTGCATCGCTCTCGCCCGAAGGTCCTGACGCCGGAGCGGCGCCGGGCCGGGATCCCCGGAAGCCTCCCGAGCGGGACGACGACGGCGGCGTCAGGCGGCACGCGTCTCCCGGGACGCCCGGCCCTCCTTCACGGCGAGAAGAAGGAGGCGCGGCGAGCGCCGCCGGTCGAAGGGGCTCCCGTCGAAGTCGCCGAATGCGGAGGCCACGCGCAACCCCGCCTGCGCGTGAAGGGCCCGCAGCTCCTCTTCCGTGAAGAGCCGAACGCATTCGCGGAAGACGCGCCATTCCGCTCCGTCCTCGATCGCGATCTCCTTCTCGACGCGTCGCGCGGCCGGGTCGTACCGCCGCCGGATCCGGACCCGCCGGCCGGAGACCGTCTTCTCCTCGCGCGCGGCGAGAGACGTCACGACACGCTCGGCGTTGAGGACGTCGGAGAGGAACGCGCCGCCGGGCCCCAGCACCCGGGCCACCTCCGCGACGACGCGCGCGTCGTCGGACTCGTCGTCGAAGGCGCCGAACGACGTGAAGAAGTTCACGACGGCTCCGAAGATTCCGTTCCGGAACGGGAGGCGTCGCATGTCGCCGTGGACGTAGCCCGGCGCCGGGAGCGACCCGCGGCGCCGGGCCGCGAGGAGAAACGGAAACGACGGGTCCAGCCCCACGACGCCCCCGGTGTCGCGATCCAAAGCGACGGCGTGGCGACCGGTGCCGCAGGCCAGGTCGAGGAATCGCACGGTCCCGCCCAGCGCATGCGGGACGAGCAGGTCGTAGGCGAATGCGGCCTGACGCGCCGCTTCCCGGTCGTCCCGCTCCGGGTAGAGGGCCAGGTACTCCTCGCCGAACCAGCTGGTGAACCAGGGGTCGCGCACGGCCGCGTCGCTCACCCCGGGGATGATAGGGGGAAAAGGAAGCGGGCCCCGCACGCGCGGGGCCCTTTCCCGGTAGGAGGAGAGGAGGGGGTCCTGGGGAGCGTCCGGCCTGCGTGTCACCGGGGCGCGCCCCATCGGGGAGAGAGCAAGCGGCGTGCCGCGCCGCGTCAGTTTCCCGTGGCGACCCGGAGCCGGGCCTCGGCGAAGGCGGCGTCGGCGTTCGCCTCGTCCAGCTCCGCCTCGCCGGTGACGGTCGCCCGCCGGGCCTCCGCCGCCTCCTTCTCGCGAGCCGCCGCCACCGTGTCGACGGACTCCTTCGTCGCGGCCGCGTCGGCCAGGATCCGGATCACGTCGCCGGCGATCTCCGCGAAGCCCCCGCGGACGGCGACCGTTCCCCGGGACGCGCTCCCCTTCCAGATCACCGTGCCGATGCCGAGGAGGGTGATGAGCGGCGTGTGCCCCGGAAGGATGCCGAGCTCGCCCCGGTCACCCGGCAGCGTCACCTCGTCGCACGACACCTTCTCGAGCACGGCGCGCTCGGGGGTGACGAGCGTGAGCGTCAGCCGGTCTTCGGCCACCTCAGACCTCGCCCGCCTTCTTCATCGCCTCGAACTTCGCGAGGACCTCCTCGATCGGCCCGACGAGATAGAACGCCTGCTCCGGGATTTCGTCGTACTTGCCCGCGACGATCTCCTTGAAGGAACGGATCGTGTCGGCGATCTTGACGTACTTCCCGGGGATCCCGGTGAACTGCTCGGCGACGTGGAAGGGCTGCGAGAGGAAGCGCTGGATCTTCCGGGCCCTCGCGACGATCAGCTTGTCGTCCTCGGAGAGCTCGTCGATGCCGAGAATCGCGATGATGTCCTGGAGGTCCTTGTACTTCTGGAGGACCTGCTGGACGGAGCGGGCCACGGCGTAGTGCTCGGCCCCGACGATCATCGGCGAGAGGATCTTGGACGTGGAGGCGAGGGGGTCGACGGCCGGGTAGATCCCGAGCTCGGCGATCTGCCGGGAGAGGACGGTCGTCGCGTCGAGGTGGGCGAAGGCCGTGGCCGGGGCCGGGTCCGTCAGGTCGTCGGCCGGGACGTAGATCGCCTGCACCGACGTGATGGAGCCCTTCTTCGTCGACGTGATCCGCTCCTGAAGCTCCCCCATCTCGGTCGCGAGGTTCGGCTGGTACCCGACGGCCGACGGCATCCGGCCGAGGAGCGCGGAGACCTCGGAGCCGGCCTGGGTGAAGCGGAAGATGTTGTCGATGAAGAGAAGGACGTCCTTCCCCTCCTGGTCGCGGAAGTACTCGGCCACGGTCAGGCCCGTGAGGCCGACGCGGAGGCGGGCCCCCGGCGGTTCGGTCATCTGACCGTAGATGAGCGAGCACTTCGACTTCTTCCAGTCCTTCGGGTCGATGACGCCCGACTCGGTCATCTCGAGCCAGAGATCGTTTCCCTCGCGGGTCCGCTCGCCGACCCCGGCAAAGACCGAGTAGCCGCCGGCCGCCTTCGCGACGTTGTTGATCAGCTCCATGATGAGGACGGTCTTCCCGACGCCCGCGCCGCCGAAGAGGCCGGTCTTGCCGCCGCGGGTGTACGGCTCGAGCAGGTCGACGACCTTGATCCCCGTCTCGAACATCTCGACGGAAGTCGACTGGTCCTCGTACGGCGGCGCCTCGCGGTGGATCGGCCACCGTTCCTTCGTCTCGACGGGGCCGAGGTTGTCGACGGGCTCGCCGATGACGTTCAGGATCCGTCCGAGGGTCTCGGAGCCGACCGGCACGGAGATCGCTTCTCCGAGGTCGACGGCTTTCATCCCGCGGACGAGACCGTCGGCGGGTTTCATCGAGATGCACCGGACCCGGTTCTCGCCGAGGTGCTGGGCGACCTCGGTGATGATGTCGATCTTCTCGGTCGAGAGCCCTTCCGTGTCGACGACGCGGACCGCGTTCAGGATCGTCGGGAGGTGCCCCGCGGGGAACTCGACGTCCACCACGGGACCGATGACCTGGACCACCCTGCCTTCAACTGCCATGGAATACCCCTATTTCGCCGCCGCGGCGCCCGAGACGACTTCGATCAGTTCCTTGGTGATCCGCGCCTGTCGGGCGCGGTTGTACGTCAGCGTGAGGGAGTCGATGATCTCGCCGGCGTTCTTGGATGCCGCGTCCATCGCCGTCATCCGCGCGGCGTTCTCCGCGGCGTTCGATTCGAGGAGGACCTGGTAGGCCTGGAACTCCAGGTGCCTCGGCACGAGCCGCGCGAGGATCGTCTCCGGGGACGGCTCGTAGAGGTAGTCCGTCTCGGGCGCGGCGGTTCCCTCCGGGAGGGCGACCGGGAGGAGCCGCCTCGTCCGGACGACCTGCGAGATGACGCTCCGGAACTCGTTGTAGATCACGTGGACGGCGTCCGTCTCGCCGGAGACGAAGAGGCCGGCCGTTTTGTGGGCGATCTGCGCCGCCGTGTCGTAGCCGAACTTCGCGAAGAGGCCGGGCCGCGCTTCGAGGATCGGCAGGCTTCGCCGTTTCCAGAAATCGACGGCCTTCCGTCCGAGAGTGACGAGCTTCACCTCGGTGACGCCCCGTTCCTTCGCCTCGCGGAGGAACTGGCCCACGGCCCGGTTCACGTTCGCGTTGAAGCCGCCGCAAAGCCCCTTGTCGCCGGAGACGACGACGAGGACGATCCGCTTCTCCTCGCGCTGCGAAAGGAGCGGGTGGAGCGGCGAGCCGTCCTCCTTCGGGGGGACGCGGAGGGCCACCGACGCGAGCGTCGCCCCGAGAGCCTTCGCGTAGGGACGGGCCGCGAGGACGCGCTCCTGCGCCCGGCGGAGGCGCGAGGCCGCCACCATCTTCATCGCCTTGGTGATCTGCTGCGTGTTCTTGACGCTGCGGATCCGGCGGCGGAGGTCGATCAGGCTCGCCACGTTACGAGAGCTTCGCCTCCGGCTTCTCGGCGAGGAAGAGGCTCTTGGCCTCGCCGATGGCCGCCTGGAGCGACTTGTCGATCTCGTCGGTCATCTTCCCGGCCTTCCGCACCTCGTCGAGGAGCGCCGCCTTCTGGGAGAGAAGGTACTTGTGAAGCGTCGCCTCGAAGGGGAGAACCCCCTCCACCCGCAGGTCGTCGAGGAAGCCCTTCACCCCCGCGAATACCGACGCGATCTGAAGGGCAACGTCCATCGGGACGTATTGGCCCTGCTTGAGGATCTCGACGAGGCGCTGCCCGCGGGCCAGCTGTGCCTGCGTGGCCTTGTCGAGGTCGGAGCCGAACTGGGAGAAGGCCGCCAGCTCGCGGTACTGCGCGAGGTCGAGGCGGAGCGTCCCGGCGATCGACCGCATGACGCGGATCTGCGCCGAGCCGCCGACGCGCGAGACGGAGATCCCGACGTTGATCGCCGGGCGGACGCCGGAGTAGAAGAGGTCCGACTCGAGGAAGATCTGGCCGTCCGTGATCGAGATGACGTTCGTCGGGATGTAGGCCGAGACGTCGCCCGCCTGGGTCTCGATGATCGGGAGCGCCGTGAGTGACCCGCCCCCCTTCTCGTCGTTCATCTTGGAGGCGCGCTCGAGGAGGCGGCTGTGGAGGTAGAAGACGTCGCCGGGGTACGCCTCGCGGCCGGGAGGCCGCCGAAGAAGGAGTGAGATCTCGCGGTAGGCGGCGGCCTGCTTCGAGAGGTCGTCGTAGATGCAGAGGGCGTGGCCGCCGTTGTACATGAAGTACTCGCCCATCGCGCACCCCGCATACGGGGCGATGTACTGGAGGGGCGCCGGGTCGGAGGCGGAGGCGACGACGACGATCGTGTGCTCCATCGCGCCGTTCTGCTCGAGCGTCTGGACGACCTGCGCGACCGTCGAGTTCTTCTGCCCGATGGCGACGTAAACGCAGATGACGCCCTTCCCCTTCTGGTTGATGATGGCGTCGAGGGCGATCGCGGTCTTCCCGGTCTGGCGGTCCCCGATGATCAGCTCGCGCTGCCCGCGGCCGATCGGGATCATCGCGTCGATCGGCTTGATCCCCGTCTGCATCGGCTCCTTCACGGGGCGGCGGTCGACGACGCCCGGTGCGGTCCGCTCCATCGGGTAGAACGTCTTCGAATCGACCGGCCCCTTGCCGTCGATCGGCAGGCCGAGCGGGTTCACGACGCGGCCGACGAGCGCCTCGCCGACCGGGACGGAGATGACCCGCTTCGTCCGGCGGACGGTGTCCCCCTCGCGGACTTTCGACGTCTCGCCCATGAGGACGCAGCCGACGTCGTCCTCCTCGAGATTCAGGGCGAGGCCGTAGACCCCGTTCGGGAACTCGAGCAGCTCGCCCGACATGGCCTTCTCGAGGCCGTAGACGCGGGCGATGCCGTCGCCCACCGAGACGACGGTTCCGACCTCGGCCACCTCGAGGCCCTGGGTGAGGCCCGAAAGCTGGGCCTTGATGATCGCGGTGATTTCGTGGGCGGTGATGTCGGCCATGGCTCGTTTCTCACGCGCGCGCCGGCGAAGCCGGCCGCGTCCTATGCATGCATACCTTCGTGGAGGGCCGCCCGCACGCGCCGGAGGCGTGTGGCGAGCGATGCGTCGTAGACCTCGCTGCCGATCCGGACGACGAAGCCGCCGAGGAGGGACGGCTCGGCCTCGGCGACGAGCCGGACCGTCCGGCGCGTCCGGCCCTCGAGCGCCTCGCGGAGCGCTCCGGCCTCCGCCGCCTCGAGCGGCCGGGCCGACCGGACCTTCGCCTCGACCACGTGCTGGTCGTAATCCAGCCGCTCCCGGACCGCCGCGACGACCTCGCCCAGGTGCGTCAGCCGCCGGTTCAGGAGCAGGACCGAAAGGAGTCGCGCCGCGAGGGGGCCGGTCCCGAGCTTCTCCGTCACCGCGCCGAGGAGCTCGCTCTTCGCGGAGCGGTCCAGCGCGGGGTTCCGAAAGACCTCCCGGAGGTCCGCGGAGGCGGACAGGACATGCGCGAAGCCGTCGAGATCCGGCAGGAGCGCCTCGACCGCCGGGATCGTGCCCGCGACGGCGAAGAGCGCGTCGACGTACGGTTTCGTGAAGCCGGCCGCCATCTCCCGGCCCCCTTATGCCTTGGCCTTCGACAGCGCGGAGACGCCGTCGGCGACGAGGCGTTTCTGGTCTTCGGGCGTCATCCGGCTGGCGAGGAGGTCCCGGGCCAGCTCGAGCGCCAGGTCCCCGGCGTAGCCCGTCAGCTCGGCGCGGGCGTACCGGACGCGGCTCTCGATCTCCCCCTTCGTGCGGGAGACGATCCGCGCGGACTCCTCTTCGGCCTGCGTCAGGAGCGCCGCGTGCTCGGCCTCGGCGTCGCGCCGCGCCGCCGCCTTGAGGTTCGCCAGCTCCGTCTCGATCTGCGCGAGGCGCGCGTTCAACTCGGCGGCCATCGTCTCGGCGCGCCGGCGGTCCTCCTCGGCTTTCGACAGCGCCTTGGCCACTTCCGCCCGGCGCTCGCCGAAGAAACTCGCCAGCGGCTTCTTCAGAAGCCACCACATCAGGCCGAAGAAGAGGAGGAGGTTCGCCGTCTTCCAGACCACGGTCGGCAGACCGAGGAACGTCTCGGCGCCTTCAGCCGAGAGAAGAAAGGCGACCGGGACCGGGAGCGGGCTCATGCGACATGTCGTCCGAGGGTCATGGACGCGATCTCGGCGGCCATGGCATGGGCTTCCGTCCGCAGCTGCGCACGCGCCGCGGCGACCTCGGCGTCGAGGGCCCGCTGCGCGTCGGCGGCCGACGCCCGCGCCCTCTCCCGCGCCGCGTCCAGAATTTCCTGCCGGCGCCTGCCCGCCGCCGTCCGCACGGCGTCCTTCTCGGCCATCGCCTCGCGGCGCGCGCCGGTCAGCCGGCGGTCGATCTCCGCGAGCGTTTCCTTCTCGTGCCCGAGCGCCCGGGCAAGCGCCTCGGTGGCCGACGCGGCCTTCTGCTCGCGCTCCAGAAGGATTCCCCCGATCGGCCGGAAAACCGTCTGCCGAAGGACCCAGTAGGTCGCCCAGAAAAGCGCGGCGACCGCGAGAAGCGAGAGGTCCGGCAGCTGAATCATTCTGGGGCCCGACGCGCCCGGTCGGTTCCGAAAGGACCCCGTTTCGAGAAGGGAGAGACGGGCTCTTCTGGACCCGGACGAGCCGCCGGTTTATGCCACAGTACCCCCGCCCGGTCAATCGTTTCGCTTCGTGCGGCGGGGCGCCGGGAGGATCCGCCGTCAGGAGGCGGGCTCTCCCGTCACGGCGGCGGCCGCGGGAGTCTTCGATCCCGCCTCCACCGGCCCCTGGAGGACCGCGCCTTCCTCGACGACGAGGGCCGGCGTGTGAATCTCGGCGTAGATCCGCGCACCGGCATGCACCTCCACCCGCTCGCGGGCGTGGATCACGCCGCGGATTGTCCCCGAGACCGCGAGCCGGCCGACTCGGATCTCCCCTTCGATGACCGCCCGGTCTCCCACGACGAGCTCGTTCTCGGAGATCACCACGCCCCGGAAGTGGCCGTCGATCCGGAAGACGTCGTCGAAGGTGAGGGTTCCTTCGAAGCGCGCGCCGCTGTCGAGAAAACCGTTCAGGGCTCCCGCTTTCGCCTTGCCGCTCACGCGCCGTCCTCCATGAGCCGCTTGAAGAGGCCGATCAGCTCCTCTTCGGAATAGAAGAAGAGGCGAAGGTCGCCGCCGCGCCGCCGCCGGTGGATCTCCACTTTCGTCCCGAGCGCGCGGGAGAGGCGGCGCTCGGCGTCGTGCGTGTCGGCGTCCACGCGCCGGTCCCTCCGCCGCTTTCTCGATTCCCCTTTGACGAGCGACGCGATTCGCGCTTCGGCGCCCCGGACGGAGAGGCCGCGCCGCACAAACTCGCGCGCCAGCTTCTCCTGGTCGGCCGCCGACGGGAGGGCGAGGAGCGCGCGGGCGTGCCCGCCCGAGAGCGTCCCGTCCTCGAGCGCCTTCCGCACTTCGCCGGGGAGCTTCAGCAGGCGAAGGGCGTTGGCCACCGTCGTGCGATCCTTGCCGACGCGCTCCGCGATCTCCTCCTGCGTCAGCCCGAACTCCTCGCGGAGGTGCTTGTAGGCTTCGGCTTCCTCGAGCGTCGTCAGGTCGCGCCGCTGCACGTTCTCCACGAGCGCGAGGAGGAGATGGTCGCGTTCCGCGATCCCTTCGCGGACGATGACGGGGATCTCCCGGAGCCCGGCGGCGCGGGCCGCCCGTGCGCGGCGCTCGCCCGCGAGGATCCGGTAGCGGTCGCCGCTCCGCGTCACGAGGACCGGCTGGAGGATCCCCGTCTTCCGGATCGACTGAGAGAGCTCCTCGAGCCCCTCCTCGTCGAAGAGCCGGCGCGGCTGCCGCGGGTTTGCGTCCAGGCGGTCGAGCGGCACGGTGAGGAGGCCGGCCCGCGGCTCTCCCTCGCGCGCCGTCGGAATCAGGGCCGAGAGCCCTCGGCCCAGGGCTGGCTTCCTGGTCATGCTGCTATCTTACGTCTTTTCAATTGTTTGCGTGTGTTCTGTCCGTTCGAGGAGCTCCCGGGCGATCCCCAGGTAGGCCTCCGCTCCCTTGGAGCGGACATCGTAGAGCATGATCGGCTTTCCGAACGAAGGAGCTTCGGCGAGGCGGACGTTCCGCGGGATGACGGACCGAAAGACCTTCTCGCCGAAATAGCGGCGGATCTCCTCCAGTACCTGCCGGGATAGGTTCGTCCGGTCGTCCCACATCGTCGGGAGGATTCCCGCGATCCGAAGTCGCGGGTTCAAGCTCTCGCGGACCCGCTCGACCGTGGAGAGAAGTTCGCTGACCCCTTCCAGCGCGAGGTACTCGCACTGGACCGGCACGACGACGCCGTCGGCGGCCACCAGCGCGTTGACGGTCAGGAGGCCGAGGGAGGGGGGGCAATCGACGAAAATGTAATCGAACTCGGTGCGGAGGGGCTCCAATCTTTCGGCGAGCCGGTACTCCCGGCGGTCGGCCGAGACGAGCTCCACCTCGGCGCCGACGAGCTCCCGGTTCGACGGGAGGAGGGAGAGAAAGGCGAGGTCGGTGGTCCGGACGGTCTCGCCGAATCCGGCGCTCCCGAGAAGCCACCCGTAGACCGTCGCGGCGAGGGCGCGCTTGTCCACGCCCAGGCCTCCCGTGGTATTCCCCTGGGGATCGAAATCGACCAGAAGGACCCGCCGCTCCAGCGCGGCGAGGGCTGCGGCGACGCTGATGGCCGTGGTCGTCTTCCCGACGCCCCCCTTCTGGTTGGCGATCGCGAGGACGACCGCCGACGCCGGCCCCGCCCCCCCCGTCGAGCCCTGTTTCACGTGAAACGCTCGAGAAGGGCGATCCCGCGGCTCTGCGCACCCGGGACCCTGCTGAAGGAGCTGGAGCCGCAGCGGCTCTCCCGGGCCAGGGCCGGGTAGAGCGCCTCCGTCGTCCAGAGGAGGGCCCTCGCCCCCGGACGGAGGAGCGGCCTCGCGGCCCGGACGAGCCGCCCCGCCTCCGCCACGGCGCGGCTCGTCAGCAGGTCGAAGCGGGCAGGGGGCTTCATCGGGAAGGAATCCGGGAATCTAGCGTTCGCCACCTCGGCGGTCAACGAGAGCTCCCCCAGGGCCTCCGACAGGAACCGGCACTTCTTCCCCGTCGACTCGACGAGCGTCCCGTCGAGGTCTCCCCGCACGATCAGGAGGGGAACGGCCGGAAATCCTCCCCCCGAGCCGATGTCCAGCAGGGAGAGGCCTCCGGGGCGGGGTCCGGGGAGGAGCGGGAGCCCCTGGAACGCATCGAAAAGGTGCCGGCCGACGAGCTCCGCAGGTTGCGCCGCCGCGGCAGAAACGAGGTTCATCCGCTGGTTGGCCGAAAGCAGAAGCAGACAAAACCGCGCGAGGCGGGCCGCTTCCCGTTTCACCCCGGCCGCGGTCCCGGGCGGCAGCTCCGCGGCCAGCTCGCGGATCCGCCGTTCGAACTCCCCTGCCGTCACGCCGCGGTCCGTTTCCGGTCCGCCGTGAGCCGCGCCAGGATCAGGGTCGCGGCGGCGGGGGTGACGCCCGGAATCCGGCTCGCCTGCCCGACGGTTCGCGGGCGGTGCCTTTCGAGCTTCTCGGCCGCCTCGAGGGAGAGGCCCGGGAGCCCCCGGTAGGCGAACTCCCGCGGGATGGCGATCTCGGAGGATTTCCTGAGTCGGCGCACGGTCTCTTCCTCGCGGACGAGGAATCCGGCGTATCGAATCTCCGTCGACACGCGGTCGAACGACTCCTCGTCGAGGGCCTCCGACTCCCCCGTTCCCCCCGCCTCGCCGAGCCGGGCCGCTGCAAAGCGTCGAACCTGCTCCGGCGCCACCTCGGGACGCCGGAGAAGCCCCGCCAGGGTCGTCTCCTCGACGAGGGGAATCTCCAGCTCGGCCAGGGCGGCGACCGTCTCCCTGTCCGGCCTCAAAGGCGCTTCCTCGAGGGCGCCTCGAAGCCTCCGGATCTTCTCCTCGCGTTCCAGGATTCTCTCCGCGGACTCGCGGTCGACGAGGCCGAGCTCGACCGCTTTCGGGGTCAGGCGGGCATAGGCCGTGTCGGCGCCCAGCAGAAGACGGTGTTCGGCACGCGACGTCAGGAGGCGATACGGCTCGTCCGTTCCGAGGGTGACGAGGTCGTCGATCATGACCCCGATGTACGCCTCCTGCCGTCCCAGGACGAGCGGCCCCCGCTCTCCCCGGCGCGCCGCGAGCGCCGCGTTCGCGCCGGCGACGAGCCCCTGGCCGGCGGCCTCCTCGTAGCCCGACGTCCCGTTGATCTGCCCCGCCAGGAAAAGCCCCGGCAGGGCCCGGAGCTCGAGCGTGTCGTCGAGCTGCTCCGGGAAGACCATGTCGTATTCGACCGCATAGGCCGGACGGAGGATCTCCGCGCGCTCGAGGCCCGGGATCGCCCGGACGACCTCCTCCTGGGTTTCCGCCGGGAGCGACATCGAGAGCCCGTTCAGGTAGGTCCAGTCGGTCGAAAGCCCCTCGGGCTCCACGAAGATCTGGTGGCGCGGCCGGTCGGCGAAGCGGACGACCTTGTCCTCGATCGACGGGCAGTACCGGGGCCCCCGGCCCACGATCCGCCCGGAATAGAGCGGCGACCGGCCGAGATTCCTCCGGATCGCGTCGTGGACGCGCTCGTTCGTGTGGGTCAGCCAGCAGTCGGCCTGCGGCAGCCGCGGAAAGGTCTCCCGGCGCGAGGAGAACGAGAACGCCACCGGGCGCGCGTCGCCCCGCGAGAGAGCCATCCTCGAGATGTCGAGACTTCCGGCCGCGACCCGCGGCGGCGTCCCCGTCTTCATCCGCCCGAGGCGGAGGCCGAGCCCGCGAAGCGCCTCCGAGAGCGTGCGCGCGGGCGGCTCGCCCCAGCGCCCCTCCTCGCGGCATTCGTCGCCGACGTGGATCAGCCCGCGAAGGAAGGTCCCGGTCGTCACGACAGCCGCACGGCAGTCGATCGTGCTCCCGTCCTCGAGGCGGAGCGCCGCGAGGCGTCCGGCCGCGGCGCGAAGGCCCGCCACCCGGCCCTCGGCGAGCGTCAGATGCGGGGCGCCGCGGACCCGCCGCGTCATCTCTGTATTATAAAGTACTTTGTCAGACTGCGCCCTCGGCCCGCGGACCGCCGGGCCGCGCGAGGCGTTCAGCATCTTGAACTGGATGCCCGTCCGGTCGGCCACGAGCGCCATCGCCCCGCCCAGCGCATCGATCTCCCGGACGACCTGTCCCTTCGCGAGCCCGCCGATCGCCGGATTGCAGCTCATCCGCGCCAGCGCCGAGGCGTCGGCCGTCAGCAGCAGCGTGTCGCGTCCGAGGCGCGCCGCCGCCAGGGCGGCCTCGCACCCCGCGTGGCCTCCCCCGACGACGACGACCTCGAATCGATCCCGCATCCGCTGGCCCGGCCGGACCGGCCGGACGGTCATTTTCCGATACAGAACGCCGAGAAGATCCGGTCGAGCAGCTCCTCGCTCGCCGTCTCCCCCGTGATCTCGCCGAGGGCCGAGAGCGCCTCGCGCACGAGCGACGCCGCGAGCTCCTCTCCCGGCGCGGTTCCGGCGCTCTCGAGGAGAGCGACCGCCTGCCCGAGCGCCTCGCGGTGCCGGTCCAGAACCAGGAGGCCTCCGTCGCTCTCGGCCGCGCCGAGCCGGCCGAGAAGAAGCGTCCGGAGGGCGTCGAGCCCGGCGCCCGTCCGCGCGGAGACGACGGCGTCGGTGGCGACGTCCCAGGGCTCGAAGAGAGCGAGGTCGGCCTTCGTCCGGACGACGAGGGCGCGGTCGCCGAGTCGTCCGGCGAGCGCGCGGTCCTCCGGCGCCGGCGGCGCCGAGCCGTCCACGACGAGCACGACGACGTCCGCGAGGTCGGCCGTCCGCCGCGCCACGTCGACGCCGAGCCGTTCGACCTCGTCGCCGGTCTCCCGGAGGCCGGCGGTGTCGGCGAGCCGCACGCGCGCGCCCGCGAGGTCGATCGACTCCGTGACGGCATCCCGCGTCGTGCCGGGGTGCGGCGTGACGATGGCGCGGTCGGCGCCCAGGAGCGCGTTGAAGAGCGTCGACTTCCCCGCATTCGGACGGCCGGCGACGGCGACCGTCGGGATCCGCTCGCGCCCCGCGCTCGCGCCCGCCGCGGCAAGCAACGCGCGAAGCTCGCGCGCCGGACGCTCGAGGGTCGTGCGGAGGGCACCGGCGTCCGTCGCGCCGACGTCGTCGGGGAAGTCGAGCCCCGCCTCGAGCGCCGCGAGGAGATCGAGGATTTCCTCGCGCACGGCGCGGACGCGCCGGGAGAGGTCTCCGTCGACGAGGCCCAGGGCCCGCCGGGCCGCTCCGCGACTCTCCGCGGCCACGAGGCGCGAGATCCCTTCCGCTTCCGCGAGGTCGATCTTGCCGTGGGCCAGGGCGCGGCGCGTGAACTCTCCCGGCCGCGCCGGTCTCGCGCCCGCGGCGTGCGCGGCCTCGAGCAGAGCCGCCACGATCGCCGGCGCGCCGTGACAGAAGAGCTCGACGACCTCCTCGCCCGTGGCGGAATGCGGCGCCGCCCAGGGGAGGACGACCCCCTCGTCGAGCGGCCGGCCGGCGGCGTCGAGGAACCGGGCGACGAGCGCCCGGCGCGGTTCGGGGCGCTCCGGAAGCGACGGGATCAGCCGCCGCGCCACGGCGCACGCGGCGCCGGGGGGCCCGCTCAGCCGGACGATGGCGAGGGCCGACGCGCCCGGCGGCGTCGCCGGCGCGACGATCACGTCGGCCGTCCTCTCCGCATCGGCGACGAGCGCACCCACGGCGCCGTCAGCCCGGCTTGACGGTCCCCCTCTTCATCGAGGTGGGGCCGAGGTCCGTGTAACGGTCGAGAAGGACCTGCTGGACGATCGTCAGGACGTTCTGCATCAGCCAGTAGAGGACGAGGCCCGACGGCATGTCCTTGAAGAAGAACCCCATCGCGAACGGCATGATGTTCATGACCCGCCGCATCGCCGGGTCGCCGGTGGCGGGCGTCATCTGCTGCTGGATCCACATCGTGAGCGTCATGAGGATCGGGGTGATGTAGTAGGGATCCTTGGCCGACAGGTCGGTGATCCAGAGCATGAACGGCGCGTGCCGCAGCTCGATCGAGTGCGCGAGCAGGTTGTAGAAGGCGATCAGGATCGGCATCTGCAGGAGGAGCGGCAGGCAGCCGCCGGCGGGGTTGACCCCCTCCTGCTTGTAGAGGGCCATCGTCTCTTCGTTCATCTTCAGCCGCGCGTTCGGGTCGTTCTTGATCTTGGTGGAGTACTTCGCGCGGATCGCCTCCATCTTCGGCTGGAGGGCCCCCATCTTCTTCATCGAAACGAGCTGCTTGTGGGTGAGCGGGTAGAGGAGGAGCTTGATGAGGACCGTGATGACGAGGATCGCGACCCCCCAGTTCCTCACGACGCTCTGGATCTCCTTCAGGGTCCAGAGGAGCGGCTTGACGAGGATCGCGAACCAGCCGTAGTCGATGAGCCGGTCCATCCCGGGGCGGATCTTCTCCAGGACCCCGATGTCCTTCGGCCCGAAGTAGAGATCGGTCGAGACGGCGCCGGCGCCGGAGAGGACCACCGTGTTCTCGGAGAGGGCCGGGGGCTCCTTGCCGTCGGCCGCCGGCGCGCCGGTCACGGTCTGCGGCCGGAACGTGGCCGCGGCGGCGGGCGCGGGGAGAAACGCGGCGAGAAAATAGTTGTCCTCGAGCCCGACGGCCGTGAGGCCCGGACCGACGGGCATCGGCTCCTTCAGCTCTCCGTTCGCCTTCCGCGTGACCGAGCCGGTCGCCCCGAGCGCCACGGCCGACCCAGGGCGCGTGTACTGGCTCTTCAGCTCCTCGGCCGAGGGGTTGCCGATCCCCGGCCCGAGGACCGCTCCCGCCGGCTGCCCCGGCGCCCCCTCGCGCTCCAGCGTCGCGGAGACGACGTACCCGCTCCGGAAGACGTACGTGCGGACCAGACCGCTTCCGTCCGCCTCCCGGTAGCGGAACAGGATCGTGACGGCGCCGTCCTTCTCCGCCTTCTCGACCTTGAAGAGCGCCTGGCCGGCCCGGGCGAGGAAGGGATCCGACGGGTCGGGAGCGAGGGTGAATCCGGGGAAGCCCGCCCCGTGCCGGACGAGGTCGAGCGGCCGGCCGGCCGCATCCTGGAACCTCTTCAGCGTGAACGACCGGATCGTGCCGCCGCGGTTCGAAAGCGTCGCGTGATAGAGCCCCGCGTCCACCGCGACGGTTTCCTCCGCGGCGGCCGCCACCGGCGGGACCGAGACTGGCGGGGGAGCCGGAGCGGCCGGGGCCGTCGGGACGACTGTCGGGGCCGGCGCCTGGCTCGCGGGCGCTTTCGTCGCCGCCGGGGTTGGGCTCGGCGGGGCCGGCCTGGGGGGCGGCGGCGGAAAGAGCATCGTCCAGACGATCAGGACGGCTGCCGAGAGGGCGAGGGCGAGGATGAGACGCTTCGTATCCAAGGGTTCTCCTAGAGGAACGCGCGAGCTTAAGGCACCGGATCGAAGCCCCCCTCGTGAAAGGGGTGGCACCGCCCGAGGCGGCGGAGGGCGAGTCCCGCGCCCCGGGCGAAGCCGTGGCGAAGAATGGCCTCCCGCGCGTACTCGGAACAGGTCGGGTGAAAGCGGCAGGCCCGGGGAAGAACCGGCGACACGAACCGCTTGTAGAGCGAGAGGAGGCCCGCCGCCGCGCGCGTGCCGGCGTTCATGTTGCCGGCCCGAGCGCGAGAGCGAAGAGCCGCTCGAGCTCCTCGCGCAGTTCGACGAACGACGCCTGCGCCGCCCGGGGCGACACGTTGACGACGAGTCGCCCCGGGGGGGCGGTCCGGGTGGCCGGCGAGCGGCGGAAGATCTCGCGGACCTGCCGGCGGAGCCGGTTCCGGACGACGGCATTTCCGACTTTCTTCGTCACGGTGATGCCGAGTCGCGGACCGTCGCCCTCCCCGGGGGAGGCGAAGACCACCACCAGCCGCCCCGGGCTCCGGCGTCCCGCGTCATAGGTCTTTCGGAACTCGCCCCGGCGGCGCAGACGTCGCCCCGGCGGGAAGCCCTCGGCCCCGCGGCCCGTCGTGCTGTCGCGCTTTCCGGAGACCATCGGCGGGACGGCTGAACGCCGGCCGGCGGTCCGTCCGCCCTTCAGACGGACAGCCGCTTGCGGCCCTTGGCCCGCCGGCGCGCGAGGACAGCGCGCCCGCTCTTGGTTCTCATCCGGACGAGGAAGCCATGCGTCCTCTTCCGGTGGCGTTTGTTCGGCTGGAAGGTTCTCTTCATGATTCGGCTCCAGGGACGGGGAGCGGGGGATTCTCCGGGAGCGCCACCCTGCTGTCAACCGGCGCTCTTCCGGGAGGCCCTTTCCGCCCGCCGGCGGCGCTGATAGCATCCGCCGCCCGCTCCGCGGAACCGATTTGCACAGCGCTGAAGATCCTGTGGAAAAGATGACCGCCTGGACCAAGATCCTCGAACACCTCAAGAGCCGGGTCGACGAGCGCGACTTCGAGACCTGGTTCCGCGATTCCCGCCAGCGGTCGGAGTCGTCCGAGGCCGTCGTGGTCCACGTCCGCGCACCGCTCTACGTGAACTACATCCCGGAGGCGTTCGGCGCGCAGATCGCCGAGGCGGCGCAGCGAGCCGGATTCGGGAACCGGGAGATCCGTTTCGTGGCCGACGGCGACTACGCGTCGACGGCGGAGCCGCTCCGGGTGCCGGCCGAGCCCCGGCGCCGGACCGGCGGGCTGAATCCGGCCTACACGTTCGAGAACTTCGTGACGGGCGAGTCGAACCGGCTCGCGCACGCCGCGGCGCTCCGCGTCGCCGACCAGACGTCGCGGCAGTACAACCCGCTCTTCATCTGCGGCGGGACCGGCCTCGGAAAGACCCACCTCATGCAGGCGATCGGTCACCGCCGGGTCTCCCGGCGGCCGGGGGAGCGGATCGTCTACCTGACGTCCGAGAGCTTCGTGAACGAGGTCGTCCAGGGGGTCCGCTTCAACCGGATGGAGAGCTTGCGACAGCGCCTCCGGGCGGCCGACCTCCTGCTCCTCGACGACGTACAGTTCGTGGTCGGGAAGGAAGCGTCCGAAAACGAGCTCTTCCACACCTTCAACGCCCTCTACGACGAGGGAAACCAGATCGTCTTTTCGTCGGACGTGCCGCCGCGCGAGATTCCGGGCCTTACGGACCGGCTGAAGAGCCGGTTCGAGGGAGGCCTCATCGTGGACATTCAGGCGCCCGACTTCGAAACCAAGGTTGCCATCCTCCGCCAGAAGGCCGATGCCCACCAGATCAAGCTGGCGGACGACGTGGCCTTCTTTCTCGCCGGGAAGATCAAGTCGTCGATCCGGGAGCTCGAAGGGTATTTCAACCGGGTTGTCGCGTTCTCCTCGCTGAAGGGAGAGCCGGTGTCGCTCGAGGTGGCGCGGGAGGCTCTTCGGGACGTCTTTCGGGTCGACGAGCAGAGCGCCTCGCCGGCGGAGATCATCCGCGCCGTAGCCGCCCACTACGGCCTCAAATCGGCAGATCTCCGGGCGCGGACGAAACGCGGCCCGATCGTCTTTCCGCGGCAGGTCGCCATGCACGTCCTCAAGGAGGCGACCGACCTTTCCCTGCCGGAGATCGGCCGCCTCTTCAGTGACAAACACCACACGACGGCCCTTCACGCCATTCGGAAAATCGCCGCCCTGCGCGAGGAAGACCCCGATCTGGACCGGCTCGTCGCGGGCTTCGTGGCACAGTTTCGCTGAGATTTTCACCGCCATTTCCAGCGAAACAGGCCCCCCGCTGGACAGCCTCGGCCCGACTCGGGACACCCTCCCTTTTTTCACAGAGCACCCGACTCCCGGCCTGTCGGGTTGTGTGACAGTTAACTCGTTCTATTGCAACTGTTTGTGTCGTTTTCCGCCACCTCCACAGCCGTACTACTACTACTTCGGTTCTAAGGTACTCCAATGCTAAGATTTGAAGGGTAAAGGAGCCGCTGTGGAGCTCAATCTTCGGGCTGCCGTTTTCGCGCGTGAACTGGGACTTCTCCAGGGAGTCGTCGAGCGACGCACGACCCATCAGATACTCGGAAACGTCCTGCTCGAAGTTCGAGACTCGCGGCTGACTCTCACCGCGACGGACCTCGACACGACGTTCGTCTCGGAGATTCCGACCTCCAGTGTCAAGAGCGAGGGCGCGGTCACGGTGCCCGCCCGTCGGCTGTACGACGTCCTGCGCGATCTGCCGTCGGAGGCCGAGATCAGCCTGAAGGTTCTCGAAAACCATCACGTGGCGTTCTCCTGCAAGGAACCGAAAATCCGGATCCGGCTGAACGGCCTGCCGGCGAGCGATTACCCGACCCGTCCGGAAACCGGTCAGGGGCCGACGCTGACGCTCAGCTTCGGCGCGCTTCGCCGGATGGTGGACAAGGTCCGCTTTGCGGTCTCGACGGAGGAGATGCGCCTGCAGCTTCAGGGCGCTCTCCTGAAGACGAAAGGCGGCGGGACGGCGGAAATGGTGGCGACGGACGGACACCGGCTCGCCCTCGTGGAGATCGACGGCGTGAAAGCCGACGCTGGATTCGAGCCGGTCCTCGTCTCGAAGAAGATTCTGGACGAGCTCGGCAAGCTGGACGCCGGTGACGACACGGCGGTCTCGATCATTCGCGGGACCAACCACATCGGCTTCGCCGTCGGCTCGCGCCGGCTCTACGCCAAGCTGGACGAGCGGCGCTTCCCCGATTACGAAAAGGTGATCAGCAAGGAAAACGACAAGAGGGCCACGGTGGGGCGCGAGGACCTTCTCGGCGCCGTCCGGCGGATCGCACTCCTGTCCGGCGATCGGACGAAGGCGGTCAGCCTGGGATTCGGGCCGGGACAGCTCGTCGTCTCCTCCGAAAGCCAGGACGTCGGCGACGGCAGCCAGGAGCTCGCGGTCGCGTTCGACCAGGGGAGCCTGACGCTGCGGCTCAACGCGCGGTACCTCGAGCAGTTCCTCGAGGCGGCCGAGACGAAGGACGTCCATCTCTTCGTCAAGGACGAACAGGCTCAGTGTCAGGGGCGTCCCGGCGAGCCGCTGGCCGGCATCCGGAACTACCTGTACGTCGTGATGCCGATGAGGATGTAGCGGTCGTTCGTGGAGATCACAGCACTCACCCCCGAAGGCTTCCGGAATCTCGCCGGCGGCCGGATCGAGTTTCACTCCCGCCTCAACCTGATCGTCGGCGACAACGGGCAGGGAAAGACGAACCTGCTCGAAGCGCTGGCGGTCGCGACGGGCCGGCCCTCCTTCCGGACCTCCGACCTGTCCGAGGCGCTCCGGGCGGGCGAACCGCGGATCCTCCTGTCGGCCAGGATCCGCCGGCCGGAGGCCGCCCCGGCGGACCGGGACGGACACCTCGGCGCTCGGATCTCGGTCGGAGCCCGCGAGCAGTTCTGGAACGGGGAGCGGATCTCGCGCCTCCGGGCCAGCCGTCTGGCTCCGGTCGTTTTCCTGACCGCGCGCGACCTCACCCGCTACGGCGGGCCGCCGGCGGAGCGGCGGCGCGCCCTCTCCCGCGCCGCGCAGGCGCTCGACCCGGAGTACGGCCGGGATCACGCCGCCTATGAGAAGGCGCGCGCCTCGAAGACGCGCCTCCTCGCGGCCAAGGGCCGGTTCGACGCGGATGAGCTCGCCGTCTACGAGGAGGCCCTGGCGATCTCCGGCGGGCGCGTGGCCGCGGCGCGCCGGCGGGCCGTCCGGATCCTGGAACGACATCTTTCCGAGAGCGCGGCGCGCCTCCGGTCCCCATTTGCCGACCTCCGGCTCGAGATCGCGAGCGACCTGCCGGCCGACGGGCCCGCCGAGCTTCTGGCGGACGCCCTCCGGGCCCGGATGACGGAGCGGGCGGCCGAGGAGCGCCGGGCCGGGCGGTGCCTCGCCGGCCCCCACCGGGACGACGTGGTCCTGACGAGCGGCGGCACGGCCGTGACGTCCCGCGCCTCCTCCGGCGAGAACCGGACGCTCGTCCTCGCCTGGACCCTGGCGGAGACCGCTCTCGTCGGCGGCGCCGTCGGCACCGCGCCGGCCCTCGCGTTCGACGACTTCGACTCCGAATGGGACCCCGACGTCCTCGCGGCCTTCGCCGAGGCGCTGCCCGAGGACGCGCAGTTCTTTCTGACGTCGGCCCGGCCGGAGGCCGTGCGCGGGCTGCCGCTCCCGGCCGGCGTCCTCTTCCGGATGACGCGCGGCCGCCTCGCGCGCGAGGGGATCCTCGGCGCCGGGCGGGGCGGGGCGGACGTCCGCGCCCGGGCGGGGGAGCGATGAAGGACGTCGCGGGAGCCGGCGCCCCGCCGATCGGGGAAGGCGGCACGAACGGCCGCCCGGCGGGCGCGGACAGCTACACCACCGATTCGATCAAGCTCCTGAAGGGGCTCGAGGCCGTCCGGAAACGGCCGGGGATGTACATCGGGAACACCGACGACATCACCGGCCTGCACCACATGGTCACGGAGCTCGTCGACAACGCGATCGACGAGGCGCAGGCGGGCTACTGCGACCACGTCGGCGTGACGGTCCACGCCGACAACGCGGTCACGGTCGAGGACAACGGGCGCGGCATCCCGGTCGGCCCGCACCCCGTCCACCACCGCGAGACGCTCGAGATCATCCTGACCGACCTGCACTCGGGCGGGAAATTCGACGACAACGCCTACAAGGTGTCGGGCGGCCTCCACGGTGTCGGCCTCTCGGTGGTCAACGCGCTCGCCGAGACCCTCCTCGTGGAGGTGAAGCGCGAGGGGAAGGTCTGGCAGCAGAAGTACGTCCGCGGGGTGCCCCAGGAGTCCATCCGCGAGGTGGGGAAGACGGCGAAGACGGGGACGCGGATCACCTTCCACGCCGACCCCGAGATCTTCAGCGTCTCGGCGTTCAACTTCGACGCCCTCTCGCAGCGCCTCCGGGAGCTGGCCTTCCTGAACTCCGGCGTGACGATCGACGTCGTCGACGAGCGGGACGAGAAGGGGCCGAAACGCCACACCTTCCGGTACGACGGGGGCATCCGCTCGTTCGTGGAACACCTGAACAAGAACAAGGAGCCGCTCCACGACACGGTCATCACGTTCTCGGACGTGAGAGAAACGACCGGCGACCCCGTCGCCGACGCGAAGAACGAGCGCCTCGACGTGGCGCTCCAGTGGAACAACGGGTACCTCGAGCAGATCTTCTGTTTCACCAACACGATCTCGAACAAGGACGGCGGGACGCATCTCGAGGGGCTCAAGGCGGCGCTGACGCGGGCCATCCAGCGGTACGCGGAGGCGAACCAGCTGACGAAGAACCTGAAGGACACGGCCCTCGCGGGAGACGACTGCCGCGAGGGACTGACGGCGGTCGTCTCCCTCAAGATCCGCGACCCGAAGTTCTCCTCGCAGACGAAGGAGAAGCTCGTCTCGCAGGAGGCGAAGACCTGGGTCCAGACCGTGACGTACGAGAAGCTCTCGAGCTTCTTCGAGGAAAACCCGAAGGTCGCCCGGCGGATCATCGACAAGATCGTCGAGGCAGCGCGGGCTCGCGAAGCCGCGCGGAAGGCCCGCGAGCTGGTCCGGCGGAAGGGCGCCCTCGACGGGGCGGGGCTCCCGGGCAAGCTGGCCGACTGCCAGGAAGCGGATCCCGCGCTCTCGGAGCTCTACATCGTCGAGGGGGACTCGGCCGGCGGCTCGGCCAAGCAGGGGCGTGACCGGAGGACGCAGGCGATCCTCCCGCTCAAGGGGAAGATCCTGAACGTCGAGAAGGCGCGCTTCGACAAGATGCTCGCCTTCGCCGAGATCCGGTCGCTCATCCTCGCCCTTGGGGCCGGCATCGGCGACGAGTTCGACGCGGACAAGCTCCGCTATCACCACATCATCCTGATGACCGACGCCGACGTCGACGGCTCGCACATCCGGACCCTGCTTCTCACCTTCTTCTTCCGGCAGATGAAAGCGGCGATCGACAAGGGCTACCTCTACATCGCCCAACCCCCCCTCTACAAGGTGCTGGACGGAAAGAAGGAGACGTTCCTCAAGGACGACAAGGAGTACGCGCGATACCTTCTGGCCCGGATCGGGGATGACCGGACCCTGGTCTCCGACACGTCGGAGAAGAGCGCGCGCGGCGACCGGCTCGTCTCCCTCGTGACCGAGATGCAGGACTGGCGGCAGCTCACCGCGCGCCTTTCGGCGCGCGGCTTTCCCGAGGCGCTCGTGAGGACCCTCGTCCGCGAACGGCTGACGGAGCCGGCGGCGCTTCGAGACCGCGCCCGTCTCGAGCGAGCGGAGCAGCACCTGACGGCGGTCGTCGAGTCGTTCGCGATCCTGCCGGACGAGGAGCACGGGGGCTTCGCGCTCCACGTCTCCCAGGAGGTGAACGGCGTCGCCAAGAAGGGCGTCGTCGACGCCGCCTTTCTCGCCGGCTGGGAGATGAAGCGCGCCACGGAGCTGGCCGCCGCCCTCGAGGGATTCCTCGACGGGCCCTACCGGCTGAGGGTCAATGGCGACGAGCGGACGGCCGCCACCGTCGGAGACGCGGTGGACGCCGTCCTGGAGAGCGCCAAGAAGGGGCTGACGATCAGCCGGTACAAGGGCCTCGGAGAGATGAACCCGGAGACGCTCTGGGAAACGACGATGAACCCGGCCACCCGCCGCCTCCTGCAGGTCCGCGTGGAGGACTTTCCCCAGGCCGACGATATCTTCGCGATCCTGATGGGCGACGCCGTCGAGCCCCGGCGTCTCTTCATCGAGGCGAACGCGCTCAACGTCTCCAATCTCGATATCTGATGGATGGCGTGAAGAGATGAGCGACGACCGCAAAGAGCCGGGTGCGCCCGCCCCGCCCGGGGTGGCGGGCGGGGGGAGCGGGGCGGGCGCGGTCGACGCGGGCGAGAAGGTCCCGATCTCCATCGAGGAGGAGATCCGTCGGAGCTACCTCGACTACGCGATGTCGGTCATCGTGGGCCGGGCGCTCCCGGACGTCCGCGACGGCCTGAAACCGGTCCACCGCCGCGTCCTCTACGGAATGTGGGAGCAGGGGAACCGGGCCGGCCGTCCGTACAAGAAATCGGCCCGCCTCGTCGGCGACGTGATGGGCAAGTACCATCCGCACGGCGACGCGGCGATCTACGACACGATCGTCCGGATGGCGCAGGACTTCTCCATGCGGGAGGTCCTCGTCGACGGCCAGGGGAATTTCGGTTCCGTGGACGGCGACGCGGCCGCCGCGATGCGGTACACGGAGATCCGGCTGACGCGCCTCGCCGAGGAGATGCTCGGCGACGACATCGACAAGGAGACCGTCGACTGGACGATCAACTACGACGCGTCCCTGACCGAGCCCGTCGTCCTGCCGTCGAAGTTCCCGAACCTGCTCGTCAACGGCGCCGAAGGGATCGCGGTCGGCATGGCGACGAAGATCCCGCCGCACAACCTGGCCGAGTCGTGCGCCGCAGCGGTCCTCCTCCTCGAGAACCCGAGCACGTCGCTCGTAGAGCTGCTCGACGTGCTGCCGGGCCCCGACTTCCCGACGGGCGGCATCATCCTGGGCCGGCAGGGGATCGCCGACGCCTACCGGACGGGGCGCGGCATCCTCCAGGTGCGGGGCCGGGCCGCCATCGAGAAGGCGCGAAAGGGCGACAGGGAGTCGATCGTCGTCACGGAGATTCCCTTCCAGGTGAACAAGGCGCGCCTCATCGAGCAGATCGCCGAGCTCGTGAACGAGAAGAGGGTCGAGGGGATCTCCGCCATCCGCGACGAGTCGGACCGGGAGGGGATGCGGATCGTCGTCGACCTGAAGCGCGACGTCGTGGCGCAGGTCGTCCTGAACCAGCTCTTCGCCCTGACGCCGCTCCAGTCCTCCTTCGGCGTGATCTTCCTCGCCATCGTCGACGGGCGGCCGCGCGTCCTGCCGCTCACCGAGCTGCTGCGGCACTTCCTCGACCACCGCCGGCAGGTCGTCGTCCGGCGGACGAAATTCGACCTCAGGAAGGCGGAGGAGCGAGCCCACCTCCTTCTCGGGCTCGCCCTCGCGCTGGCCGACATCGACCGCGTCATCGCGATCATCCGCGGCTCGAAGGACCCCGCCGAGGCGAAGGAGCGG
>Ga0335085_10001769_pt1 | contig 43452 bp, 47 predicted proteins | sample Lox_Sample_45_FD_206712 | JGI IMG/M metagenome (GOLD analysis project Ga0335085, IMG submission 206712) | Soil microbial communities from Loxahatchee National Wildlife Refuge, Florida, United States - Lox_Sample_4.5 | ecosystem: Environmental > Terrestrial > Soil > Wetlands | place: USA... | reverse complement strand
GATGCTGCAAGATCGCTTGCGGACGAGGGCGTCCGCGGTCCCGGGAGCCAAAGGGCGCGTCAACTTCAGAATCGAGGACCCTCATTGGCGGGCCATCGACATGAAGATATTGCGCCGGGCGGCAAAGCTGGCGCAGGAACGGTCCGGCCGTGCCGGAGAGCTTACGGTGTTGCTTACGACCGACGAACGGCTGTGCACGCTCAATACGCGCCATCGTGGAAAGCCAGTGCCGACGAACGTGCTTGCCTTTCCTGCCGGCCGGGAGGCGGGCGGGTATCTTGGCGATATTGCGGTGGCCTACGGCGTGGCCGCGGCGGAGGCCGCCGTATCCGGGAAGCCGCTGGACGACCACGTAGCCCACCTGGTCGTGCATGGCGTACTGCATCTGATGGGGTATGATCATCAGACGACCCGTGAAGCGCGCCGGATGGAAAGCTTGGAAGTGGACATACTGCACGAGATGAGGATCGCCGATCCTTATCGCGGTGCCGCTGCAGCCGAATAACATGGCTCGACCGACACCAGAAACCCGCGCGGCGGGAATCCCCAACGGCAAGGCGCAATCCCTCCTGCAACGCCTTGCCCAAATCCTGCGCGGCGATCAGAACGCGCAATCCATCCGCGAAAGCCTCGAGGAAGTGATCGAGGAAAGCGAGCGGCAAAGCCCTGCGCTCTCGCAGCAGGAGCGGATCATGCTCGCCAATCTGTTGAAATTCGGCGAGATGAGAGTGGGCGACGTAATGGTGCCGCGCGGCGATATCGTCGGTGTGGAGGAAAAAACGCCTCTGAGCGAGTTGATTGGCCGTTTCCGCGAAGCGCAGCATTCGAGATTGCCTGTCTACCGGGAGACACTGGACGATCCGATCGGTGTCGTTCACATCAAGGACATTCTTTCCTTGTTGACGATCGGGCAGGGCGGCGCCGTCCAACTTCCCGAGACGCCGATTGCCGGCATCAAGCGCGACATCATCTTCGTTCCGCCATCGATGCCCGCCCGCGATCTGCTCCTCAAGATGCAGACCACCCATATGCATCTTGCCCTGGTGATCGATGAATACGGCGGTACAGATGGCCTGGTCTCGATCGAAGATCTCGTGGAAGAGATCGTCGGCGATATCGGCGACGAGCACGACATCGAGGAAGCGCCGCAGTTGCGCAAGCTCGACGGCGGAGCGTTCGAAGCCGATGCTCGTCTGGACCTGGAGGATTTCAAGGAGCAATCGGGAATCGATTTGATGCCGAAGAATTCCGACGAGGAGATCGATACGCTCGGCGGGCTTGTGGTTTCGCTCGTCGGCCGTGTGCCGGAACGCGGCGAAATCATTCCGCACCCATCCGGCTATGAGTTCGAGATCCTCGAAGCCGATCCGCGCCGGGTGAAATTCCTTCGCCTGCGGCCGTCGGCAGGCACGGCGCCGGCCCCGCTGCAATCCGCGGAGCCGAGCCATTAATTCATGGACGAATTCCCGACTTGGACCGCGCGCCTCCGAGCGCCCATGCGGGCTTGGAAGCCCGCGGTCCCAATGAGCCAACCGTCCCACAGATCATCGATTCCAATCTCCCTGTCGCCCATCGGCGAATTCGTCCGTAGGCTGACGGGTTGGCGCCAGGGTGTGTGCGCATTCTTTGCCGGGCTCATCTCCGCATTGGCGTTTGCGCCATTTGACGTCTTCCTCTGCGAGCTTTTTGGCCTCGCAGTCCTGGTTCTGCTGATCGATGGCTGTCATGAGCGCCGGCGTCCCATCCTGAGCGGGGCCGGGGTCGGGTGGGCGTTCGGTTTTGGACAGTTTCTGGCCGGGCTCTACTGGGTTGGATATGCCTTCACGGTCGATGCTGCAGACCATGCCTGGCAAATTCCGTTCGTGGAGACGCTGCTGCCGGGTGGGCTGGCGCTGTTTACGGCCGTGGGCTGCGGGCTCGCTGCTGCACTGTGGCGTCCAGGCATGGGCCGCATCTTCATTCTTGCGGCGACCTATGGCGGCGCGGAATGGTTGCGTGGACATGTGCTGACCGGGTTTCCATGGAATCTGGCGGCGTATTCCTGGGGAGCTGCGTTGCCGGTGCTGCAGAGCTGCGCGGTGATCGGTGCCTACGGCCTGACGTTGCTGACGATCCTCTTCGGTGCATCGCTCGCGGACGTCTTCGGTTCCGGACGGCGCATCCTGCCTGCGTTGATGGCAGGTTTGTTCGTGCTTCTTTGGATCGGCGGTGCAGTTCGCCTGGGCCAGACGCCGGAAGCGAATGTTCGCGGCGTCGTGTTGAGGCTGGTGCAGCCCAATGTGAAGCAGCAGGACAAATATCTGCCGCAAGACCGCGTCCGCAACTGGCAGGAGCTCGTCGCGCTGACAGAATCGCCTGCGCGCGCTGCGCCCACCGACATCATTTGGCCGGAAGCCGCGCCGCCCTTTCTCCTTGCCCGCGTGCCCGAGGCACTGGACGAAATCGTCCTCATGACCGGGCGGAACCGCGTGTTGATGACGGGCTCGGTGCGGGCCGAGGCTTTGCCGGACGGCGGCTTTCGCTTCTTCAACAGCCTTTACATATTCGGCCCCTCGGGAGCACTGCTCGGCGCATACGACAAATTCCACTTGGTTCCGTTCGGTGAATACCTGCCCATGCAGGAATTCCTTTCGCGTTTGGGTCTGACGAAGCTTGTCGACAGTCCCGGCAGCTTCACGCCTGGCGATGGACCGCACACCTTCGCGATTCCGAATGCCCCCGCAGTTGGTCCCCTCATTTGCTACGAGATTCTGTTTCCCGGGGCAGTAACGGCAAGTCAGCGGCCAGGTTGGTTCGTCAATGTGACGGATGATTCCTGGTTTGGCCCATCCACGGGGCCTTACCAGCATTTGCTGACGGCACGTGTGCGGGCGATCGAGGAAGGGCTCCCGGTTGCGCGCGCGGCAAATACCGGCATTTCAGCTGTCATAGATTCTCTCGGCCGCATCAGAGCCAGTCTTGCATTAGGCAAAACCGGCATCGTCGATTCACCTTTGCCGCGCGCGCTGGCGGCGACGCCTTATGTGCGTTTTGGCGATCTCGGTTTTTTTCTGATGCTTGGTCTTTGTTTGGCCTTGGGCAATTTTTGTGATTGTGGAACTGCGCGCAAGAAAGCGATAATACAACCGCAAGCATCTTTTCGGCCGCGCGAATCCGGCTAAGGTCCCCCGCGGCAAAGAGTTTTCGGCGTAGTGAAGCAGGTGCCCAAGAAGCAAGCCAACCCCATCGACGCGCAAGTAGGAAATCGCGTCCGCCTACGGCGCATGTTGATCGGAATGAGCCAGGAGAAGCTTGGCGAGCTCCTGGGTCTCACATTTCAGCAAGTTCAAAAGTACGAGAAGGGTGTCAACCGCATCGGCGCGGGGCGGCTCTACCAGGTTGCCAGCATCCTTGGCGTTCCCATCGGATATTTCTACGAAGGCGTGATCGAGCAGGGGCCGCGGCTTTCGGAGATGTCCGAAGACGCGGGCGCGCCGCCTGTCATGGAGTTCCTGGCAAGCGGAGAAGGCCTCCAGCTCAGCCTGGCGTTCATGCGGATCAAGGATCCCAAGGTGCGCAAGCGCGTGCTCGATCTGGTCAAAAGCTTGGCCGACGACGAAACAGCGATGCATCAGTAGCCGCGTCGCGGATGTGCAAGGTCTCTTGCCGCGTCTGGCCTTTCTGCGTGAATCAATTCCTGGCGCAACCGAAAGTGTGACATAAGGGGGCATGACTACAGGCTCCGCTCCCCCCGACTCGCCGATCGACGACCTCATGGCGCTGCTCGACCTAGAGCCCATAGAGGTGAATATCTTTCGCGGGTTGAGCCCCCAGCACCGGCTGCAACGTGTGTTCGGCGGCCAGGTGCTCGGTCAGGCGCTGGTGGCGGCCCAACGCACGGTCGTCGAGCGTTCATGCCATTCGCTCCATGCCTATTTTCTTCACCCGGGCGATCCCAAGGTTCCCATTCTTTACGAGGTGGACCGCAGCCGTGACGGCAAGAGCTTCAGCTCGCGCCGCGTCGTCGCCATTCAGCATGGCCGGCAAATTTTCCATATGTCGGCTTCGTTCCAGACGGCCGAAAACGGTCTCGAGCACCAGATGGAAGCCCCATCCGTCCCGCCGCCGGAAGCGCTCGGCAACGACGAGGAATTTCAGCGGCAGGCTTCCGACCGGCTTCCTCCGGAGTATCGCGACAAGCGCAAGCGGCCCTTCGAGCTGCGCTATGTCGAAGGTGCGGACATGATCCATGCGCAGAAACGTCCACCGCACCGCGCGCTATGGGTTCGTGCGACCGGCGCGCTGCCAAACGATCCGGCGCTGCATCAATGCGTGCTCGCCTACGCCTCCGACATGACGCTGCTCGACACGTCGCTCCTGCCGCACGGCATCGGCTGGTTCGACGAACGCATTCAGATGGCGAGCATCGACCATGCGATGTGGTTCCACCGGCCGTTCCGTGCCGATACGTGGCTCCTCTACACGGAAGACAGTCCCAGTGCGTCCGGCGCGCGCGGGTTCAGCCGTGGCCTCATTTATGCAAGTGACGGCGCGCTCGTAGCATCCGTGGCACAAGAAGGCTTGGTGCGGGTGAGAACCGGAAGCGCGCCTGCCCCCGGGCGTCAAGGAATGTGATGCGCAGAGATGCGCGCGCTCCTGGTGCGCGTCCCAAATCGGGACCGGATCTTTAACGCACCGCTAATTGTGCCCCGGCAACAATGCGAGCAAATGTCGGATGAGGCCCATGCTCGCCAAACTCTTTCGCCGCTATTTTCGCGATAAGCGCGCCAATGTCGCCATCACATTCGGGCTGGCGACAATTCCTTTGATCTTTCTGATCGGTATGGGCTCCGATTATACGGCGGCCACATATCGTGAAGACCAGCTCAACGCGATCGCCGACTCGGCGGCACTCGCCGCCGTGACACCGGCGATGATGGCACAGAGCGATTCCGCATCGATCACCGCTGCGACCAACACCTTCAATGCGCAGGCGGCTTCGATAGCAGGAATCCAATACAACGGCACCTCCGGCGTCACCGTGACGGTGAGCGACTCCATCACGAACCGCACTGTAACGATCGCCTACAACGCGAAATCCATCAATGCGTTTCCCAGCGTCCTGGGCAGCGGCACGATTCCGTTGGGCGGCACCACGAAAGCGGTCGGCGCCGTGGCGCCGAACATAAATTTCTATCTGCTGCTCGACGATTCGCCGTCGATGGCAATTCCCGCTACCTCCGCGGGGATCAGTACCCTGGTGTCGGATACGCAATACCAGTGCGACAGCGCGCCGAAGGGCGGCAGCACCTGCGGTTGCGCTTTCGCGTGCCACGAGCAGAAGCCGCAGAACGAAACCTATTGCAGCAGCAGCAAGTGCGGCATCGCCGGCTCGGGCAATCCCGGCGGCGAGGACAATTACACATACGCGAAAAACCTCGGTCTCACATTGCGCATCGACAATCTCAGAACCGCGGTCGAAAACCTCACCACCGTCGCCCAGACGACCGAAACGAACTACAAGACCACATACGAGATGGCCATCTATACCTTCGATACGGCCGTCACCAACCTCGCTCCGCTGACCACGAGCCTTTCCACGGTGAACACGGATGCCGCAAGCCTTCAGCTCTATGAGGTTTGCCAAAACAACTACAACTCCGCCTGCTCGAGCAACAACGACGAGGACACGAACTGGGACGGCGCGATGAACAGCATCAACACGACGATGCCAAAGCCCGGCAACGGCACGAATGCCAAGGGCGACACGCCGCAGGAAGTGCTCTTCGTCGTTACCGATGGCATGATCGACGAATCCGCCGGCAGCACGCCTGCGATCGATACCCAATATGGCGCCTACAGCGGCTCGCGTCAGCAATCGACCGTCAATCCGCTCAAGTCGGGCAAGGAAGTGGACAAGGACTGGTGCACGACGATCAAGAATCGCAATATCCGCATCGCGGTGCTCTACACGGCCTATTTGCCGCTCGCCAGCGGCAACGGCACGGGCAACGGCTGGTACAACAAGTATGTCGCGCCGCTGATTCCGCCCAGTGCAGCGCAGGACAATATCGGCGCGCAGCTCGAGTCCTGCGCCTCGCCCGGGCTCTATTATGAAGTGACGACGAACGGCGACATCTCGTCGGCGCTGGCGGCTCTGTTCCAGAAGGCGGTGCAGACCTCTTACCTGTCCCAATGAAACCTGCGGGGGCGGCCTCTGCCGCGATGTGACGGAGAATTTGAATTGACGGTTAGCGGAGTCTTAATGCGGTGTCTCGAAATTGCCGGCGGTGTTGAACGCATTCGTCATCTTCCGCGGCTATTTTTGGCGCAGACGTACGAGCCTGCGGGCCGGGTATGAGCATGTTTCGACGCAAGCTGGGGAGGCGGGCGCGCGCGCTGGTTGCGGCCGCGCAGAGCTTTCCTCGTGCCAATCACGCCGCGACGGCCGTCGAGTTCGCCATGGTGGCGGCGCCGTTCATCGCGCTTCTCGTAGCCATTCTCGAAACGGCGCTGGTCATGATGGCGCAATCGGTGCTTCAGGAGGCCACGACGCAAGCCTCGCGCTTGATCATGACCGGGCAGGCACAGACCGGCAACATGTCTGCGACGCAATTCAAGCAGACCGTCTGCAATGCCGCCGCCGCGATGTTTTCCTGCGGCGGTATCCTCGTGAACGTCCAGACTTTCAATTCGTTTTCCAACGTCGCGCTGACCAAACCCGTAACGGGAGGAAAGTTGGACTCCGCCAAGACGGGATATTCGGCCGGCGGTCCGGGAGACATCGAAGTCGTGCAGGTATTCTATGCGTGGCCGGTATTCCTGGCACCGCTCGGCTTCAACCTCGGCAACCTCAGCGGCAACAAGATGCTGCTCATCGGCACGGCGGCGTTTCGCAATGAGCCCTATTAAACGAAACCCGCTTCCGAAGTGCGGCCGGCGGTTGCTGGCGGATTTCCTGCGCGCCAGGCGAGGGCTTGCGGCCGTCGAGTTTGCCTTGATTCTGCCGTTCATGATGGTGATGTATCTCGGGACATTTGAAATCGTGCAGGCCCTGTCGGTCAAACGGCAGGTGACGCTGGCCGCCAGCACGCTGGCCAATATCATCACGCAGTACCCGAGCCTCACCCGGGCCAGCGATTGGCCAACCATTTACACGGCGGCTGGCACCGTCCTGACGCCTTATTCCACTGCCAATGCGGGCGTTACCGTCTCGGTGGTGACAATCAATTCTCCTGGCAAGGCGACCGTCACGTGGAGCCTCCCGGGGTATAACGGTACGGCGAGAGTCAAAGGCTCACCCCTCACCGTGCCAACCACGCTCGGCAGCGCGAATACCGAGCTCGTGCTCGGGGAGGTGACGTACAAATACCAGCCCATCATCGATTTCCTCCATATCGGCACGATCAACATGTATTCGTCGGTTTACATGCTGCCGCGCGGAACCACCGGCCAAATCTTGTGTCCCGACTGCTGAGGCATGAGCTCGCTCGCTCACGCAGAGACAGGTCCTGCTTGGCGTGGCGGCTTTGCGCTGTTGTGGCAGAGCCTTTCGGCGCCGCACTGCCTGTTCGTCTTGTTCGCCTGTCTCGAAGCCGCCGTTCTCATTGCATTGATCCCACCCCTCGCCGGCGGGAACGAAACCAACAATTTTCGCCGGGTTGCCGCCATTTCGGCCGGCCACGTGCTCGTCGAGCCGGCGTCCGTTCCACGTGGCGTAGCAGACCTGCTCGATCTCGCCGACGCACAGAATCCGGAGAGAACCAAGCTTCCACCGCCGTATTCGACCGCGGAATTTCGCGCGCTTGCAGCCGTTCCGCTGAGAGCTGACGTTCGCGCGACCTTGCTGCCCAATCCGATCGCAGTGCTCAATCCGGTCGCCTACGTTCCCCAGGTCCTTGCGTATTGGTTTGGAGAGGTGTTGGGATGGACGCCTCTGACATTGTTCTATTTGGGCCGCATCGCCGGCGCGGCGGCAGGCATCGCGCTGACGGCGGCGGCCATCCGGCGCATGCCATGCAGCCGCTACGGCCTCGCGGCGTTGGCGCTGTTGCCGACCATCGTGTTCTCGCGCAGCACGCTCGATGCCGATCAGGTCACAAACGGGCTTGCATTTCTTTTCGCGGCAATGTTTTTTGCGGCCATCGTTGCGCGTGAACGGATGTCTGCCGGATCACTTGCCGTGCTGGCAGGAACGGCTTTTCTGATGGCGCAATGCAAGAGCGCATATCTCGTGCTGTTGCTTCTGGCCCTTGCCATCCCCGCGGAACGCTTCGCGTCGCGCCGCGCCTGGTTCATGGCTATGGCGCTGATTATCTTGCCCGGGACACTGGCGGACGTCGCGTGGATCGCTGCCCTCAAGCATACCTACTTTGCGGGCATCCGTTACCGGACATATGCGGGGATCGTCGTTCCCGACGCGCAGATCGCACACATCCTGCGCAGCCCCCTTTCCTTCGTCCACGTGCTGTTGCGAACCCTGTTCGCGCCGAGCTTCGTTTCCGCTTCCTTGCTGGGCTTTCTCGGTGTGTTCGGGCCGCCGGTCGAGATGCCGGTCATTTGCTACATCTTGCTGCTGACGGCGCTGACCCTCGTCTTGGTGGGCGAGGGCCGTCAGGACGGCCCGAAAATGTCATCGCTGATGCGCCTGCTTGCATTGGGATCCTTTGCTGCTGGAGTCGTGCTGATTCTCACGCTGCTGTATGTCCAGTGGGACGGCGTCGGTGCGCAGGTGATCCGAGGATTCCAGGGACGGTATCTCTATCCGCTCGCAGCGCCCTTGCTCGCGCTCCTGCCGGGACGGCGGCCCGTGACGTATTTCGGTCTCGATACCGCGAGCTGGACGACGGTGCTTGCGTCGATTTCCCTGCTCGGCACGGCCCTCGTCACCTGGACGACATACTGGGGCTGAGAGGCGAGCGCAGCTGCCTGCCCGTGAGCCGGTCTGGATTGGCGCGAAACCAATCCGAAGTGATTTTCGCCGATGGTTCTGGACGGAGATCTGTCTCGCTACTCGGGCATCGCCCATGCAATCGACCGCAGTTCAGGCATCGCGAACCATCCATCCGCTGCGCAATAGCGAGAAGCGGTTGGCTGTCATCGCGATCGGCATTGCCGCGGGATATGTGGCAGCCTTGTTGCGCCTGTATCTCTCGCACCACTGGATTCTGGACGTTGAGGGCCGCCCCATCGCGACGGACTTCATCGCCATCTGGTCTGCCGGAAAACTCGTACTGGCCGGAGCCGCATCGAGCGCATACGACATCGCGCACGAGCACGCCGCAGAGGTTGCGAGTCTCGGCCACAGCTTTCATGGTGCGCTCGGCTGGCTTTATCCGCCAAGCTTCCTCTTTGTGGCCGAAGGCCTTGCTCGCCTGCCATATGGATGGAGCTTCGCTGCCTGGCTCTGCATTACCGCGGGGTTCTACGGCTTCGCGACGGCACGGGCTGCGGGGTGCTGGCTAGGCGCCGCTATCGCATTGGCTGCACCTTGGACACTCGCGTGCGCCCTCGTTGGACAGAACGGCTTTCTCACGGCCGGTCTGCTCGCGCTTGCGCTGACCATGGTTGAGGAGCGCCCCGCGCTTTGCGGAATCCTGGTGGGGCTTCTCACCTACAAGCCGCAGTTTGGCCTTTTAATTCCCATCGCGCTCGTGGCGGGCGGGCATTGGCGCGTGATCGGGTGGGCAGCGGCCACGGCGAGTTTGATCACCGTTCTCTCGATTGCGGTGTTCGGACCCCAAGCCATGAGCGGGTTCCTGAGTGCCTTGCCGCGTACCACCCAAAGTCTGATCACGAACGGAGCGGCCGGCTGGCAGAAGTTGCAGAGCGTTTATGGTCTGGTGCGCTGCCTCGGTGGCGGCAACGTCACCGGTTGGGCCTTCCAAGGCGTCGCGATCGCCGCAGCTGCACTTTGGGTGGCGGTCCTTTGGCGGAGCAAGACGCCCTTCGCACTGAAGGCCGCGGGGCTCGCCGTCTGCGCTCTCCTCTCGACCCCGTACGTGTTCGCCTATGACATGCCGATGCTGGGTGTAGCGACGGCATTCCTGTATCGCGACCAACGCTTCGATCGGTTGGAATATGCCGGTCTGGGGCTCGCAGCGCTGGCGATGATGCCGGTTCTCGTGGCTCCGCTGCCGGTCGGGTTGCCGGGAATTCTGATAACCGGAGCGATGGTGGCCCGCCGGGCCGCACTTGCGTCCGGCCGCGAGTCCCGAGCGGGCTGATCGTCAATCAGCGGCATTGAAGTTCGGCTGCACCGTGTACCACTCCGCTGTAACGCGGGACTAACCATGCCCGGACCATAATCCAACACCCAGCGAGGAATGCGGATGGTGAGTTGATCGGTCCCTCAAAACGTTGGCGCAACGGCGCCGCGCGAAGGGTGGATGAGGGTTCAACTCGCATAGAGAATTTTTCCGCCGCCCTCCCAGTCAGGAACGGGAGCCAACGCTTTGAAGAGAATTGTCGACGGCTTGCGCAGCGGGGGCTTTATCACCGAGGACCGTTTGAAGTTGTGGCCGGCGGCGTTCCTGGCGGGGTTCACTATTGCGCTGTGTTTTCTACTGGCAACATCACACGGCTTGAATGATTACAAGGGGCGGCCGCTCGGCACGGACTATTCCAACGTATATGCGGCCGGGGTTTTGGCAAACAAGGGACATGCCGCAGCTCCATTCGATCTTGTCCGGCAATATGGCCAGGAGAAGGCGATTTTCGGTTCCGCCACACCCATTTACGGATGGCACTACCCTCCGTTCTTCCTGCTGCTTGCGGCACCTCTGGCGCGGCTGCCCTACCTCGACTCACTTGTCCTCTGGCAGGTCGTTACGCTGCTTTGCTACCTGGCCGCCTTGGGCTGCCAACTGCGCAAGGAAAATCGATTTGTCTCCTCGAATCCTCTTTGGATTCTCGTCGCGCTCGCGTTTCCGGCCGTGTTCGTCAACATCATTCACGGCCATAATGGTTTTCTGACAGCGGCGCTTCTCACCGCCGGCATATCCTTCATCGACGAAAGGCCGCGGCTTTCCGGCATCGCTTTTGGACTTCTCGCCTACAAGCCGCAATTTGCTTTCATGATTCCGGTTGTCCTGATCGCTACGGGCCGTTCGAAGACACTTCTGGCAACCGTGCTTACCGTCGTCAGCCTCGGCCTTGTTGTGACCTTGTGCTTCGGCATGGCGGTGTGGCCGGCGTTTCTAGCTTCGATGCATTTCACCCGCACCGTTGTGCTCGAGCAAGGCAACACCGGATTTAACAAGATCCAGAGCATTTTCGCGTGGGTTCGGATCTGGGGCGGGTCCGTCGGCCTCGCGTACCTGGTTCAGATCGCGGTAACGATGCTGGTAGGAATACTCCTGGTGCTGATTTGGCGCCGGCCCGCGGCTCACGCCTACAGGAGCGCAGCGCTCTGTCTCGGAATCCTGCTGTCGACACCGTATTGTCTCGACTATGATCTGATGGTGCTCGCGCCGGCAATCGCGCTGATGGCCGCGCGAGGCCTTAAGCAGGGCTTTGCACCATACGAAAAGACCTTGCTTGCCGCCTTGTGGCTTGTTCCAGCCGTGACCCGCGTCGTCGCGGCCGAGACCATGATTCCGCTCGCCGTCCCGTCGATGCTCTGCACCTTCGCTATGATTGCCTATCGGGTGCTGAGAGCGCAGGCGTACCAAGGCGAGGCAACGCCTTCGAGCCAAGCGATTTCCCTTACAGGAGCGGCGGCCGGTTCCCCCTAGCCGCAGCCCTTGCGTATTGGACCTGACGTCAAACCCGCCGTGACCGGATCTAGATGAGTATCAGTCCGCTGGTGACGGGGACTGGACTCCGCTCGGGGCAACTGCGCTCTTGGCGCCGAATCCCTCGTGCTGGGTAGCCGCCTGCTCGGAATTGTCCACGTAGACCTTGGGGTCGCCTGGACGCGGCGCGGTCTCGCAGTGCGCCAACGTACATGAATAGTTGAACTGGTCCGGGCCACGATTGAGCGTTGTCGCTGCGAATGTGTTGGTGACCATGATGGGTTTGTTTTCGATCGGCGCGCCGTTCGCATCGAGCACGATAAGATTCGTAAGCCCCATGGTCTTTCCGAGAACGAACGCATGACGCGAATCGAGCATGCTCACATCGGCGATCCACGGGTTGCCGACGAAGACGGTCTTGGCAGGACGTGCAAAGCTCACCATCTTCGCTTCGTCGATCTGCACTCCGATACCGGTGGGATGCACATGCCTCCGGGCATGATGGATGGTCTTGTGCGTCGAGGCCTGTGCCGCGCAGGCAATCAGTGGCACCGCAAGAATTCCCAGAAAAACAGTACGTTTCATGTTGGACACCTTTCTTGACGATGCGCCGCCTTCGATCCTGTCGATGGCACCGGCTTGCGCGAGGTTGCAGTCCTCGCAATACGGCGCAAACATAGAGCATCGCGCGTAAAGGAAGCATAAACGCGTCTGGCGGCAGTCGGAGTCGAGCGCAAGCGATTGCAAGATGTGCCGGCGTCGAATTCACAGCGATTGGTAAAGAAAGCCGGAACGTTAACTTCGGCATTTGGCGGAATTGCCCTGTTTTGTGCCGAAACAGGGCATGTGCAGTGCCCCCCTCTGGATTGCTCTTAAGGTCGCGTTAAGCCAGGGGGGATTAGTCTTGCGCTGTCCATCCGATGGCGCCGCTTTCGAAGATCGGCACTGGCTGGACGGGTGTCAATCAACGGAGGCTATCATGAAGAATCTCTTTTCCCGTTTCCTTTCCGACAAGTCGGGTGCTACGGCCATCGAATACGGCCTGATCGCGGCCGGCATCGCCGTGGTGATCATCGCGGCCGTCAGCTCGGTCGGTTCCAACCTGACGAACGTCTTCACCTCTGTGGCCGCGTCGCTCTAATCGGTGCGGTGCCACAGGCATTGTTTTGGTTACACTGCGTGCGGTGGGGAGCGCCCGGACCAGTTGGGCAATCGTCCAACTGGTTACGTCGCTCCGGTTCACCGGCCACGGGATAGTCGAGGCGGTCACACGGGTGGCCGCCTCGGCCATTTTTAGGCTGGGAAGTTCGACATGTCGGAATTTCTGGTCGTTCTGCTCCTGCCCGCCGCGCTCTTGGCCGCCGCCGGCTGGGATCTGGCCAGCTACACAATTCCCAACTTCATACCGATCGGGCTCGTGGCAGCGTTTGTCGCATTCACGCTCGCGGCCGGACTCTCGGTCGGTGTTGTAGAAACGCACGTCCTGGCTGGGGTTTTGGCGCTGGCGCTCGGGTTTGCGCTGTTTGCGGCAGGCTTTGCAGGAGGCGGAGACGCGAAGTTCTTTGCAGCGGTGTGTCTCTGGCTCGGCGTGCCGGATCTTCTGCAATACGCGGTTGCGGCATCGCTGTTCGGCGGTGGACTGACCGTAGGGCTTTTGATGTTTCGAAGCCTCCCAATTCCGGCAGCCCTGCTGAATCACGAATGGATTTGCCGCCTGCACGACCGGAAGTCGGGCGTGCCGTATGGCGTCGCGCTCGCCGCCGGCGCGTTTGTCCTTCTTCCTTACACCGAAATATTCCACGCCAGCCTGCACGGCTGAGCCGATTCTGCGCGGCTAATGCCGCCGTGCTTCCGAACAGGACGCGTGCAGCGCGGCGCGCGATAATCACGCCGACAACTGCTGCACCGGCGAGCCCGATCGGCGTAGGCAGAAACAGAAATGCTCCCACGCAGAGGTTGGCGACGACAACAGCCGCGAGCTCGGTCCTGTCGAACGGGCGGTGCCGGTAAAGCAATGCGAGCGGTATTGAAAGCACGACGAAGTCGTAGATGTACAAGTAGGGACTTGCGAGCAGCGACGACAGCGCAAGGGCGGCCGCCTTGATCGGCGACGGAAGAGGTTGTCGCCAAAGCCAAATCACGGCGAGAACAGCCGCGGTGGCAACCCCGCCTTGCGCCAGCAATGCCGCCCGGTTGTCGACACCCAGCCAACGCGCGAGACCATAAACCGACTGAATGTTGTGCCAGCCGTTCGTCCCGTCGAGCAGCACGTATCGGGATGCGGCCGGCAAGCTCGAGACGAAGTCTTGAACTGCCCCGATGCCAAAGACAAAAGCCGACGCGATCAGGCACGCAACGGCTGTAGCGAAAGCCGAGGCCAGCGTGCGCCATCTGCCCGTCGCCGCGAGCACAATCGGAACAAGAATTCCCAAGTGCGGCTTGATCGTGAGAAGCCCGAGCGCGATGCCGCTGATGAGTGGATGTTCTTCGAGCAGCAGGAGAAATGCTGCGAGCAGCGCTGCGGTCAGACAGCCATTCTCTCCCGATATGGCGTTGATGAACACGGCGGGCGCCGCACATCCGACGAGGGCCGCGATGCGGCTGCGAGCCGCGCACGCCATTGCGGCCGCGTAGCAGGCAAGCGTAGCCGCGATCCAAGTAAGAAAAGCCGGCAGAAACGGCAGCGCCGCCAGGGCTCCGGCGAGAAAGAAAAAATGGGGCGGATAGTTCCACAGCAGGTAGTGGCTGAATTTGTAGCCGACCGCGGCCTCCTGGGCCGCGTGCAACAGGTCCGGATTGTAGGCAGCACGCGCACTTCCCTTCAGCGCGGACGCTCCGGAAAGCCAAAACATGAGAAAATTCGTGACCCGGGGCCGTCCGCTTGCGTTCAGAATCCAGGCGTGAGCGCGAAACATGAGCTCAAGATAGGAACCGTAGGCGGACGCTACGCCAATGGCCGCGAATACCGCAATTTGTCGCAATTTCTCGGTGCGGCGGTCATCCATATATGTGAAACCCTTTGCCAGTGCGACTCGCCGGCGCGGACAATGGCGGACACGTTGCCAACGATTCAGCGCGAACGCGCCGCGCAACCAGGCCGCAGATCACGGCAGCCGCGATGGGGCCCACCGGCGCCACGCAGACACCCAGCGCGTACGCCAGAATGATAAGATTTGCGGCGGCGACGCCGCCCAATTCAACGGCGTCAAGCTCTCGATGCCGGCAAAGAAACGCAATCGAAATTCCCAGAATCGGAAAATCGTACATGTAGAGGTAAGGCGTTGCCAGCAGGCATCCGACCGGGACTGCGGCTGCCTTGAGGAGATAAGCGAGGTCGCGCCGCCACAGCAACACGATCCCGAGTATGGCACAGATTGTAGCACCGGCCTGCAAAGTGCGTGCGGCCGAGTCCGTGAGGTCCGCAAAGCGCGCCAGAGCGTAGATGCTCTGCAGCTTGCTCCATCCCGCGTGGTTGTCGACCAGCATCGTTTGGCTGGCCAGCGGCAGATAGTGAATGAACGCGAGCAAAGTCGTCGTCCCGAACGCACTCACTGCAGCCGCCACGACCAATAGCGCAACCACGCCCGCGACCGCAAAGGCTCGCCAGCGCCCGGAAGCGGCTAGAAAGAAAGGAAACAGCAGACCGAGCTGCGGCTTGTAGGCAAGCAGGCCGACGCTCATGCCGGCGAGGACGGGCCTGTCCTCGAGGCAAACCAGGGCAGCGGCCATCAGCGTGGCCGTCAGACAGCCATTCTGTCCGCAAACCGCATTGAGGAACACCGCCGGCGCACCGAGCGCAACAACGGGTGCCAATCGCGACTTTGCAATCGACCAGACCGCTGCGGCGTAAGCTGCCCCGGTAGATCCGACCCAAAACAAAAATGCCGCCAAATAAGGTAGAAGCGCGAGCGCGGCCGCCAGAAACAAGGCTTGCGGCGGATAGTGCCACCAAAGGTGACCATGAAAACCATGGCCAACGGCTGCCACCTCGGCCGCGTAGTGCAGCTTCGGATCGTAGACAGCCCCTGCCTGTCCGGCGAGGGCAGTCTTGCCCGCAACCCAGACTTCGACAAAATCTGTGGCAATCGGTTTTCCGTGCGCATCGAGAATCCATGCGTGCGAACCGAGCATGAGAATCAGGACGCCCAACCATGTGATTGCGAAACCTAGCGCGCTCGCCGTCGCCAGCTTCCCGAGCTGTGCGGTTCGTTGAAGTTTCACGCCTGACGCCATTGCGCAGCAGCGCTGCTTCTATTGTCGCGGGTCAGGCAGGCAACCGAGGCAGACAGATCTATGCATGGGAACGCGGCCCGCGTGGCGTCGCGCCGTCTCGTTCCTTGCCATCCGGCTCTAACGACTATCGAATTCAAGTTCGGCACTGGGCCAGCGGTCGCCTTTCGGAAGCTAAAGCGGGTCGCTTTATTATTCCCTACCGCCTGCGATAAACGCGGCGAACCGCTCGCTCGTGCATTTCGTAGCTCCGGATTAAGTAAATTCTAAAGGGTTGTGTGGTCGTATCGGTACAAAGGAGCCGATCCGATGAACAGGCAGCGCGTATTTGTCCTGGCGGGCGCTTTCGTGGCAGCGATCGTCGTGGCCTTTCTAGTCAGTCATTTCCTCGGCGGAGGCACACAGAAGGCCGCAGCAATACCTGCGCCGCCAAAGATCGCGATGAGCGACATCCTTGTGGCCTCGGCCGACTTGTCGCCCGGCACGCAATTGACCTCGTCCGATGTCCGTTGGCAGCAATGGCCCAAGACCAGCATCGACCCGAGGTTCATCACCCGGGACGCCAATCCGGACATCGACAACGTGGTGAACGGTGCCGTCGTCCGGGCGCCGCTCGTGACCGGCGAGCCGCTCACGACGTCAAAGATCGTGGAGCACGCGCAAGGGGCGGGCCTGATGGCCGCAATCGTGAGCCCGGGAATGCGCGCCGTATCGATACCGGTTTCGACCGAAACCGATGCCGGCGGATTCATTCTTCCGAACGACAGGGTGGATGTGATCGCCTCGCAGCTCGTCTCCGACACGCCTCGCCGGTTTCGTGCCCGCTCGCTGCTCACCAATATCCGCGTGCTGGCGGTCGACCAGACCTATGAGGGTAAGGACCAGAAGACCGTACTTGCCAAGACTGCGACGCTTGAGCTGACGCCGGAGCAGACCGAGATCGTCATAGCTGCGCAAGCGTCGGGAACGCTTTCGCTGTCGCTTCGCGCTCTGGGCGAAGCCTCCGACAATTCCGCTAAAACCGCCCCAACATCCCATGAAACGCAGGCCGAAGCCGACGTCATTCGCTATGGCGTCCAAGGGCCGAGCCTCATGGGCGGCAGGAACTGACGCCATGCGCAACAGCATTCTCACAATTCTCCTGGTCTCGCTGCTCGGTTCGTCCGCGTCAGTGGCGCGTGAAACGATGCAAGGCGATGTCAGCAGCGATGGCTCGCGGCTCATCACCGTGACCCGCCATGGTGCCGGCCCGGTCGTCGAACACCTGACCCTCGGACGCCACAAGGCCGCGATCATCCAGCTGGATTCGGATGCGCGCGACGTGCTGGTGTCCGATCCGAAGGTGCTCGATGCCGTCATCAAGACTCCGCGGCGCATTTTCCTGCTGGGAACCGAGACCGGCCAGGCGAGCGCCTACTTCTTCGATGGGGCGGGAAAGCAAATCCTCACTGTCGACGTCAGTGTCGAACGTGACGTGGCCGAGCTGGCGAGAATCATTCGCGCCAATATGCCGGATTCCAACGTGAAGATCACGGCACTGAACGACGATATCGTCCTCACGGGCACGGTGAACAACACCGTCGAGGCGACTCGCGCCGCCGAGCTGGCGGCGCACTTTGCCGTCGATCCGTCCCAGCCGCCGGATCCGAGCAAGGTCGAGAATCTGCTGACCGTGAAGAGCCGCGAGCAGGTCATGCTCAAGGTGCGCGTGGCGGAAATGGCGCATAACGTGGCCAAGCAGTTCGGTATCAATGCCCAGGGCGCGTTCAATGCCGGCGGCGTACCGGTCATTTTGCAGTCCGCGAACCCCTATGGATTGGCTGGTGCGGCGCTCTCTGCGGGCTCCGGCGCCCAATTCGGGAATACCGGCCCCGATCCGCTCCATCCATCACCGAACAATGTCGAAGGTGTACTGAACGCACTCGATCAGATCGGTCTTACGCACACGCTGGCCGAACCCGATCTCATCGCCGTGTCCGGGGAGACCGCGAAATTTCTCGCGGGCGGCCAATTTCCGGTTCCCGTCTCTCGCGACCAGTACGGCAACATCACCGTCGCCTTCAAGGATTTCGGGGTGGGGTTGACGTTTACGCCGGTCGTGCAAAGCGAGAACCGCATTTCCCTGCAGCTTGCGACCGAAGTCAGCGAGTTGACCAATACCGGCGCGTTCCTGTTGAACGGCAGCGCAGGCAATCTCGGCGGTGCCTTGAACATTCCGGCGCTGGCGGTCCGGCGCGCGGAAACCACCGTCGAGCTGCCGTCCGGCGGCAGCTTCGCCATAGCCGGCCTGCTTCAGCACACCACGAAGCAGGTGATCGACGGATTTCCCGGACTGAAGGAGATGCCGGTCCTGGGTGCCTTGTTCCGCAGCCGCGACTTCCAGAACAACGAGACCGAGCTCGTGGTGATTGTCAGCGCTTACATCGTGAATCCGACGAGCGAAACCAAGCTCGCTGCACCCACCGACGGGTTTATTCCGCCGAGCGATCCTGAAACGGTGCTGCTGGGCCGTCTGAACAAGGTCTACAGCAACGACCCGCACGGGCTCAAATCCGCTGGCGATGCGAAGACCGGCTTCATCATCGAATAGAGGTCAGCTATGAGCAGGACAAATGCATTCCAGGCAGTTCTAGTCGGCGGCTTGCTGCTTGCTGTAGCCGGTTGCGCGGACCAGCCCGGAAGCGACTCGCCAGACGCCGCGGTGTTTGCCGACGGAGCCGCCAATCATCCCATCTCTGTCGAACCCAGTCCGCGATCGATCAGAATCGCCCTGGCCGAGAGAGGGATAGCTCCCGCCGACGAGCTGCCGCTTTCCAGTTTCGTTTCGGATTACCTGGAAAATGGCAATGGTTCGATCAGCATTTCCGCACCGCGCGGCGCCTATTCGCAACCCGGCGTAGAAGAGCTGACCGAGCGCCTTGTCCGCATGGGTGTTCCGCGGTCCCGCATTCTCGTGGGCACGGGTGAGTCCCCGGCGTACGACGGCCAGGTGGAGCTCAGCTATCTTTCGTATGGTGCCCATACGGATGCGTGCAGCAATTGGTCCGACGACGCAGACAAGACCGTCGACAATCTGCCCATGCCGGACTTCGGTTGTGCCACGCAGCACAACATGGCGGCTATGGTTGCCGATCCGCGCGATCTGGTGCAGGCGCGCCCAATGGGGCCCGCCGACGCTACGCGACGGCAGACCATTCTGCAGACATATGAAAAGGGCGCGGTCACCGCTGCTCAGAAGACCGAAGAGCAGAAGTCCTCTGTCTCCGACGTGGCATCGGGTCAATAGGCTTGGAGATCATCATGGCGAACTTGCCCGAAACAGCAACGGAGAAGGACGAGACGTTCGGCGCAGCGCCGCACGAGCGGCCGGTGCCGCGCATCTCCATCCACGCCTTCTGCGAATTCCCCGATACCGGAGCGGCACTGCAGCGGGCTGGCGCCGATCGCCGGCTCTCCAAGGCGCACCTCGAAGTCCAGCTGGGCGGGATTCAGGCGGCCGTGCAGCAATACACCGGCCACGTGACCCCCAACCTGCTCATCGTCGAGACGCGCCTGCAAGGAAAGCCCGCGGTCGAAGACATCGATCGTCTGGCCGAGGTTTGCGATCCGGCGACGAAAGTGGTGGTCGTCGGTCGCGTCAATGACGTTGAGCTCTATCGCGAGCTGATGCGCCGCGGCGTGAGCGAATACCTTGTGGCACCGCTCAATCCGCTGCACCTCATCGAAGCGATTTCGGGCCTCTATCTCGATCCCGATGCGGCGCCCGTCGGTCGAATCGTCGCCTTCATGCCGGCACGCGGCGGCTGCGGCTCGTCGACGCTCGCCCACAACATAGGCTGGTGCATTGCCGAAAGGTTGAAAATCAACACCACGGTGGTCGATCTCGATCTGCCGTACGGAACCGCCGGGCTCGACTTCAATGAAGAGCCGGCGCAAGGGGTTCTTGATGCACTTTCGGCGCCCGAACGGTTGGACGACGTTCTGCTCGAGCGCCTCCTGTTGAAGGCGGGCGAGCATCTGTCTCTTTTGTCGGCACCCGCGGTGCTCGAGCGCGGCTTCGACGCCGACCCGCTGGCGTATGAGTCGGTACTCGATGCCGTACGCAGAATCACGCCATGCGTGATCGTCGACCTGCCGCACGCGTGGACGCCATGGATACGCCAGACGCTTCTGTCCGCCGATGAGATCGTCGTGGTGGCCACGCCCGATCTTGCGAGCCTGCGATCGGGTCGCGCCTTTTTCGAGCTGCTGCGGCAGAACAGACCGAACGATGCGCCGCCCAAGCTCGTGCTCAACCAGGTGGGCGTTCCCAAGCGGCCCGAAATTCCCGTCAAGGACTTTGCCGAGACTTTGGGCGTGCAGCCGAGCTTCATCATGCCGTTCGAGCCCCAGCTGTTCGGCTCGGCAGCCAACAATGCGCAGATGCTGATGCAGGTGAACCCGAAATCTCCAGCATCCGACGGCGTGCGCCAACTCGCAGAGCTGCTCACGGGCCGCAGCGTGCGAACAGACACGCAGAAGTCGGCATTGCCTTTCATGTCGTTCCTGATGGCCCGCAAGCAAGCTTGAAACCATGTTCGGCAAACGCAGCGCCAGTTCTGAAGCCGTTCGACCGCAGGCCCGCAGCGAGCCGTCGCCGCTTCGCGTCAGCGCCACAGCGGCCGCATCGGTCGAGGCAAAAGACGCGCCTCCGCCGCCTCCTCCTCCGCCACCCCGATTGCAGCCGGCATCGGCGCCAAAGCCGCTGAGCGAGACGCAATCCGACGATTACTATCAGATCAAGACCACGATCTTCAGCGCATTGATCGATACGATCGATCTGGCGCAATTGGCGCAGCTCGACCCGGACTCGGCGCGGGAAGAAATCCGCGACATCGTCAACGAAATCATCTCCATCAAGGCAGTGGTGATGTCCATTGCCGAGCAGGAGCATCTGCTGCAGGACATCTGCAACGATGTCCTCGGCTATGGACCGCTGGAACCGCTGCTCGCCCGCGACGATATCGCCGACATCATGGTCAACGGCGCCAATCGCGTCTTTATCGAAGTGGGCGGCAAGGTGCAGCTCACACCGATCCGGTTCCGCGACAATGCCCAGCTGATGAACATCTGCCAGCGCATCGTGAGCCAGGTCGGCCGGCGGGTGGACGAAAGCTCGCCCATCTGCGACGCCCGTCTGCTCGACGGCAGCCGCGTCAACGTCATCGGCCCCCCGCTGTCCCTCGACGGCCCCACGCTGACCATCCGCAAATTCCGCAAGGACAAGCTCAAGCTCGACGATCTCGTGCGCTTCGGCTCGATCACCCAGCCGGGAGCACGCGTGCTGGGCGTGATCGGTCGCTCGCGCTGCAATGTGCTGATCTCCGGCGGCACCGGCTCAGGCAAGACCACGCTGCTCAATTGCATGACGGCCTATATCGACGTCGAGGAACGCATCATCACCTGCGAAGACGCGGCCGAATTGCAGCTGCAGCAGCCCCACGTCGTCCGGCTCGAGACCCGTCCTCCCAACCTGGAGGGCCAGGGTCAGATCACGATGCGCGATTTGGTCCGCAACTGTCTGCGTATGCGTCCCGAGCGCATCATCGTCGGCGAGGTCCGCGGACCCGAGGCGTTCGATCTTCTGCAGGCCATGAACACGGGTCATGACGGATCCATGGGTACGCTGCACGCCAACTCGCCGCGTGAGGCGATGTCGCGCCTGGAGTCGATGATCACGATGGGCGGATTCCAGCTGCCGCTCAAGACGATCCGCGAAATGATCGTGGGATCCATCGACGTGATCATCCAGGCCGAACGCATGCGAGACGGTTCGCGGCGCATTACCAAAGTAACCGAAGTTGTCGGCTCGGAAGGCGACGTGGTCATCACCCAGGATCTTCTGACTTATGAAATCCTGGGGGAAGACGAAACCGGACGCATCAAAGGCCGGCATGCCGGCACCGGCATCGTGCGGCCCAGCTTCTGGGAACGCGCCCGATATTTCGGGCTCGAGCGGGAGCTCGCCGAGGCGCTGGATGCGCTCCAACAGTAGGAGCGAACGATGGATATGAACTTTATCATTGCGCTCACGGCCGCTCTGGCGGTCATGGCGGCTGGCGGCGTCGCCTTTGCCTTTACCGATCCCGGTGCCACGTCGAAGAAGCGGATCGCCTCAGCTGCGCGCCAGTCGGCGGGCGGCGCAAAAGGGCGCGCTGCACAGGATACCAATCAGCAGCGGCGCAAATCGGTGCAGGTGCTGCTCAAGGATCTCGAGAAGCAGCAGGCGGACATCAAGAAAAGGCCGACCTTGCGCAAGCGCATCGAGCGAGCCGGCCTGCAGATCACGCCACGCAATTTTCTCATCGTGTCGGCGATATCGGGCCTGGTTGTGGCCGCAGTCGCGCTCATCCTGCACTTGTCGATCTTCGTGTCCGCAATGCTCGGTTTCGTCTTCGGTGCGGGCGTGCCGCTCTGGGTCCTTAACTTTCTGAAGAACCGCAGGCTGAAGAAATTCACCTTCGAGTTCGCCAACGCGCTTGACGTGATCGTGCGCAGCGTAAAATCGGGGCTTCCCACCAACGAAGCACTGAAGATTGTCGGCAGGGAAATTCCGGAACCTGTCGCCAGCGAGTTCACCAAGCTGACGGAAAGCATGAAGGTCGGCGTCACGCTCGAGCAGGGCTTGAAGCGGATGTACGACAGCATGCCGACGGCCGAAGTGAGCTTTTTCGCCATCGTAATGACAATCCAGCAAAAATCGGGTGGCAATCTTTCCGAGGCCTTGGGCAACCTGGCGGGCGTCCTGCGCGATAGGAAACGTCTGCAGGGTAAGATCAAGGCCATGTCCTCGGAAGCCAAGGCCTCCGCGATGATCATTGGTTCATTGCCGCCCTCCGTGATGGGCATGGTGTACATGACGTCTCCCAACTACATCAGCCTGCTTTTTACCGAGCGGCTGGGAAACCTCATGCTTGCGGCCTGCGTGGCATGGATGTCGGTCGGCATTTTCGTGATGAAAAAGATGATCTCGTTCAAGCATTGAGGCACCCATGGACATCGGCTGGCTTAATATCTTTTTCGATGCCAATTTCGATGCGACGCTGGTGGCGGCCATTCTTGCCTTTGCCACGATCGTAACGCTGGGATTGCCTTATCTCGAGCGCAATGCGCTCAGCACGCGCATGAAATCGGTTTCCGAGCGGCGTGAAGAGCTCCGCGCCAAGCATCACGCCCAGCTCAAGCAGCGTGGCGGTCTGCGCGGCGTCGCCCCGTCCGAGTTCATGAAGAAGACCGTCGACAATTTGAAGCTTTCCAAGATATTGGAATCGGAAGGCACACGCGACAAGCTGGTGCAGGCGGGCCACCGCGGCCAGGCCGCCTACGTAACGTTTCTCTTCTTCCGCCTCGTCATGCCGTTCATCGTATTTTTTGCCGCCCTTTTTTATCTTTTCCTAGTCCTGCATCTGAAGTGGACCGGCCTGGAGAAGTTTGGCGCAGCGCTCGGTGCCGGGCTGCTCGGCTTCTTTCTGCCCGACGTGTTCGTCAACAACCTTATCCAGAAGCGGCAAACCTCGATTATGCGCGCCTTTCCCGACGCGCTGGATCTGCTGCTGATCTGCGTCGAATCGGGCATGTCCACCGAGGCGGCCTTCACCAGAGTGGCTTCCGAGATCGGAACCCAGTCGGTGGATCTTGCCGAGGAATTGGCGCTGACGACCGCGGAGCTTTCCTACCTGCCCGAGCGTCGCATCGCATTCGACAATCTTGCCAAGCGCTGCGGCCACTCGGGCGTCAAGGCTGTCGCCGCCGCCCTGAATCAGGCCGAGAAATACGGCACGCCTCTGGGCCAGGCGCTGCGCGTCACCGCCCAGGAAAATCGCGAGATGCGCATGCAGGAAGCCGAGAAAAAGGCTGCTGCGCTACCCGCCAAACTGACCGTTCCGATGATCGTCTTCTTCCTGCCGTGCCTCTTCGTGGTGATCCTGGGGCCGGCCGTTATCCGCATCATGCATACCTTCCATCACTGAAGGCAGCAAAACGTCGGATACTTGGGCCAAGCCGGCGCAAACATGATCGCGCTTCGTTCGCCTCGGCGGTGCGAAGCGAAGCCTCGGTCCTTCTACTCGATCCCCAGCACGTCGCGCATGTTGTAGAGGCCGGGCTTCTTGTCCTGTCCCCATCGCACGGCGGCGATGGCGCCATTGGCGAAAATGGCGCGATCTTCGGCGACGTGCCCGAGCACGATGCGCTCATACGGGCCCGCAAGTATTACCTGATGCTCGCCGACCACCGTCCCGCCGCGCACGCTGGCAAATCCGATCGTGCCGGGCTGGCGCTCGCCGGTATGGCCGTCGCGCGCGCGCACCGCATTTTCCAGCAGCGGAATGCCGCGTGCCTCCGCGGCGGCCTGGCCGAGCAGAAGCGCCGTTCCGGACGGCGCGTCCACCTTCAGGCGGTGGTGCATTTCCACGATCTCGATGTCGAAATGCGGCAGGGCCCTTGCCGCACGGGCGACCAGACTCGCGAGCAGCGTAACGCCCATGCTCATATTGCCGGACTTCACGATCACGGCATGCCGGGCGGCCGCACGAATGGCGGATTCCTCGTCGGCCGAGAACCCTGTCGTACCGATCACGTGAACGATGCGCGCCTGGGCAGCCAGGCGTGGTGAAATCGACGATCGCCTGCGCCTTGGCGATGACAGGCAGGCTATCGTGCGTGAGCGCTACTCCCAGCGGCGCGAGCCCGGCCAGCGTTCCTGCGTCCTCGCCGAGATCGGGGTGTCCGGCCGTTTCGATGGACCCGCAGACTGCCATGTCGGGTGCGTCGTGAACCGCGCGAACGACGGTTCGACCCATCCGGCCGGCCGCGCCGGCAACCACCACCCCAATTTCACTCACGTGCGTTTCCCGGTTCGGACTTTGTTCAGGCCCTGGTGTCCAAGTTTTCGCCGCCTTGGCTGCCGGCCGCCGATCCACGGGCAGCAACCGTCACCATGGCCGGGCGCAGCAAGCGGTCGGCAATCACGTAGCCGGCCTGTACGACGTTGACGATGGAGCCCGGCGGTTTGCCCTCGCCCGGCACCTCGGCGATCGCCTGATGCAGATGCGGATCGAACTTGGCGTCCGTCGTGTCGATGCGCTTGACGCCGTGGCGTTCGAGCGTGGACATCAATTGACGTTCGGTTGCTTCGACGCCTTCCAAAACCGCCTTGGCCTGCGGCGGAAGATTGGCCCGCGCATCCTGCGACAGCGAGTCGAGAGCACGCTGGAAGTTGTCTGCAATCACCAGCATGTCGCGCGCAAACGACGTGACCGCATAAAGCCGCTGCTCTTCGCGCTCGCGCTCGCCGCGCTTGCGCAAATTTTCGGCATCCGCCAGCGCGCGTAGCGCCCGGTCGCGTAGTTCGGCATTCTCGGCAACGAGGCGTGCCGCTTCGTCGGCAACCTGGTCGCGGCCATTGGCGCCGTCGGCTTCCGGAATGTAATCGTCCCGATCTTCAGACATCGAATTTCCCGCTATTTCCTTAGCCCAGCAGCCTTCCGACTACCTTGGCCGTATGATCCACCATCGGAATGATACGCGCGTAGTTGAGACGCGTGGGTCCAACTACGCCGATCACGCCGATCACCTTGCCTTGGGTGTTCGCGTAAGGCGCCGCGATGATCGAGGAGCCCGACAGGCTGAACAACCTGTTCTCCGAACCGATGAATATCCGCACGCCGTGTCCCTCGCGGGCAAGCTCGAGCAGGCGGATGAGTTCGTTCTTCCGCTCGATGTCGTCGAACAGCCGGCGAACGCGCTCGATATCGTCGCGCGCCTCGACGCTGTCCAGCAAGTGCGAGGCGCCGCGCACGATGAGCACCTTCTCCTCGGCGGCCTGGGCGAAAGGCGTCGCAAGAGTTGCGAGCCCTTCCGCAACGATCTTGGCCGTCAGCTGGTCGAGCTCGACGCGCTCGCTTTCGATTTCGCTGACGATTTCCGCCCGCGCCGCATCCAGGGTGCGGCCCCTGAGCCTGGCATTGAGATAGTTCGAGGCCTCGCCCAGGGCCGAGATGGGCAGGCCGAGCGGGGTCTCGATCAACCGGTTTTCCACCTGGCCGTCCTCGCTCACGATGACCACCAGGGCCTTGTCCGGCGCCACGCTGACGAACTCCACATGCTTGAGTGTCTGGTCTGCCTTGGGTGCGACCACCAGCCCCGCGCATCGCGACAAGCCGGAAAGCATGAGCGTTGCCTGCGTCAAAACTTCCTCGAGCCCCCGGCCCTTGGACGTGACCCGCGCCTCTATGGTGCCGCGCTCCTCCGGCGAGAGTTCGCCGATTTCGAGCAGGCCGTCGACGAAAAGCCTCAAGCCCCGTTCCGTGGGCACCCGCCCGGCGCTCGTATGAGGCGCGTAGAGCAAGCCCAAGGCTTCCAGATCGGCCATCACGTTGCGGATGGAGGCCGGCGAAAGCGAGTGCGGCAGTCTCTGCGAGAGCGTGCGCGATCCGACCGGTTCTCCGGATGCCAGAAAGGCATCCACCAGATGGCGGAAAACTTCCCTGGGTCTCTCGCCCAGCTCGGCCACCACCAGCCGGGCCGGGCCGGCATCAATCGCGGGCGCGCCCACGGTCAACCTCCTGAATACTCTTTCATTTCAAACATTTCGGCAGCCGCGCGTTGCGCAAGGAAGCCCGAGAAGGCTAGGTAGCTTTGCAGACAACGAACTTCAAGAGATGCAAGATGCGCCTTTCCAAACGCGCCAATGACGAGTTGCGTAGCATAAGCCTGGAACCGGGGGTCGCAAAGCACGCTGAGGGGTCGTGTCTGGCAAAATTCGGCGATACGCATGTGTTCGTCACGGCCAGCCTGCAGGAACAGCCCCCGCCGTTCCTCAAAGGATCGGGCAAGGGGTGGGTCACCGCGGAGTACGGCATGCTGCCGCGCGCCACGGGCGAACGTACCCGGCGCGAGGCCGCGCAGGGAAAGCAGTCCGGCCGGACGCTCGAGATCCAGCGCCTGATCGGCCGCTCGCTCCGCGCCGTGGTCGACCTCGCCGCCCTGGGCGAGCGCCAGATCGTCCTGGATTGCGACGTGATCCAGGCGGACGGCGGCACCAGGACGGCGTCCATCACCGGCGGCTTCATCGCGCTGCACCAGTGCATCGGCTTCATGAAGAAGACCGGCATGGTGAGCCGGCCCGTCATCAAGGATCATGTCGCGGCCGTCTCGTGCGGCATCTGGAAGGGCACCCCCGTCCTCGACCTCGATTATGTCGAGGACTCCGGCGCGGAAACCGATGCGAACTTCGTGCTCACGGGCCAGGGCGGACTGGTTGAGATCCAGGGCACGGCGGAGGGCGCGCCGTTTTCCGATGAAGAGCTTGCCGCTCTGCTGAAACTGGCCCGCAAAGGCGTGACGGAACTGATCGCGGTGCAGAAACGGGTGTTGGGAGGTGAGGCGTGAGTGGTGAGTAGAATAGACAACCGTTGAAGGTATCCGCGACGTGATCGCTGCAAGCCACTCGCCTCTCGTTGTCGCCAGCCATAACCCCGGCAAGGTGCGGGAGATTTTCGACCTGGTCGCGCCTTTCGGATTCGATGCGAGGGGCGCCGCCGAGCTTGGTCTTGCCGAGCCGGAAGAAACCGGAGCGACATTCGCCGAGAACGCGGCAATCAAGGCAGAGGCCGCGGCGAATGCGACCGGACAGTGGGCGCTGGCCGACGATTCCGGTCTTGTCGTCGCTGCGCTCGATGGACGGCCCGGCATCTATTCGGCGCGCTGGGCTGGTCCTAAGAAGGATTTCGCGCAAGGGATGGCGCGGGTCGAGCGTGAACTGCGGGGAGCGAACGCATCGGACTTCTCGGCGAAATTCGTCTGCGCGCTGGCGTTGGCCGAACCCGGTCGCGAGACGAAGATTTTCGAAGGCGACGTGAAAGGTACGCTGGTGTTTCCGGCGCGCGGCGACAAGGGTTTCGGCTATGATCCGATCTTCGTGGCGGACGGAATGCACGAAACATTCGGCGAGATCGAACCTTCCTTGAAACATACGATCAGCCATCGCGCGCGCGCCTTCGCCAAGCTTGCGACGTATTTGTCAGAGTTGGCGGGCCGATGAAGAACGAAGTGGATATCCCTGGGAGCGCGGACGCCCTCGTCCGCCCTGAATTTGACACGACCAAGATTTTTGCAATCTGCAATGTGCGCCACCGTTAATGGCGGACGAGGGCGTCCGCGCTCCCAGCAACACAAAGGCCGCGACCACGCCGCTTGTGGCGGGACCGACTTCGGCATCTACGTTCATTGGCCGTTTTGCGCCGCCAAGTGCCCCTATTGCGATTTCAATTCGCATGTCCGCAGCGAGATCGACGAAGCGGGCTGGGCGAACGCGATCGTCCGCGAGTTGCAATGGACGGCAGGGCTGCAAGGATCGGTGCGCCCGCAAGTGGATTCGATCTTCTTCGGCGGCGGCACACCATCGCTGATGAGCGGCAACGCAGTCGCGCGCGTCATCGATGCGGTTGCAAAGCTCTGGCCGTCGTCGGGCGACGTGGAAATCACGCTCGAGTCCAATCCGGCCAGTGCCGAGGCCGGCCGCTTCCGCGATTATCGCTCTGCCGGCGTCAACCGTCTGTCGCTCGGAGTGCAGGCGCTCAACGATGCCGATCTCAAATTTCTCGGCCGCCTGCACAATGCCGACGAAGCAAGGGCCGCGCTTTCCGTCGCCTGCGCCACATTCGATCGCGTGTCGTTCGACCTGATCTACGCCCGTCCGCATCAATCTCCCGAAGAATGGCGCCAGGAACTCACGGAGGCATTGGCGTATGCACCCGGGCATCTGTCGCTCTACCAGCTGACCATCGAAGAGGGGACACCTTTCGCACAGCAGGCGCGCAGCGGCGTATTTGCGACGCCGGACGAAGATACTGCTGCCGCGCTGTTTGAGACGACGCAGGAATTGACCGGCTCAGCCGGCCTGCCGGCCTACGAGATTTCCAACCACGCGCGGCCCGGCGAGGAATGCCGTCACAACCTGATCTATTGGCGATATGCCGATTACGCCGGCGTCGGCCCGGGCGCGCACGGCCGGCTCACCCTCGACGGCAAGCGGATCGCGACGGCTTGCGAGAAATTGCCGGAGCGCTGGCAGGAAAAGGTGGCGCGTACCGGCAGCGGATTTGCCGAAACATCCGATATCGCGCCGGCCGATGCCGCGCGCGAGCACCTCTTGATGAGCCTGCGTCTGGCGGAAGGATTGAATCTCGCGGATTACCGCGCACGCTGGAACACGGACATCGATGCGGCGCGGATCGCGACGCTGTGTGCCGACGATCTGCTCACTTGCGACGGCGCGGCTTTGCGCGCCTCGCCGAAAGGCCGGCTGGTGCTCAACGCAGTGGTGGAAGCGCTGGCGCGTTGAAGGCGATTAGAGTGGAGGTTTCCCATTGCGCGTCAGCGCGATTTGTCTTCGAGCAGGGCATCGATCAGCTCGGGTCGAATATGGAAATTGGTTTTTGTCAGACGTGTCAACGCTGCGCGAAGATCAACGAAGCCGGCGCGTGACGCACGTTGCAACACGCCGAGCGTTCCGGTGACTTCGAAACCTTGCGCACGAGCGGCTTTGACACCGGCCTGGTCGTCGATGAGCAGGAGCGTCGCCTTTAACGCGATGTCCAGAGCAAGCGCGGCTTCCTCGCCGGGGTCGAGCTTGGGTGATGGTGCAGTAATTACCGGCGTCGGCTTTATGGATAGCCAGGCTGGCGGCCTCGCTACCCAATTGCGCACAAGTGACGGCGCGGCGGCCGACGCCAACTCGGCACAAATGAGCTGCGGTATATGGATCGTATGGAACAGGCGCGGTTAGACATCTACAGCGTCAATCAGCAGCAAATAGTTGATTGGCCCTGTATCGGCGACGACAATCCGCACGATACGTCAAAAGCCGAGGCGGATGAGCGTCTCGACATCGCGCTTTACGTCTTCGACCGTGCTGAACTCATAAACGTCGTGCGCCTTAAGAAAGCCATCCAGCTCGTAGCGTGACTCAATGCCGAGTAGCTGCCGCAACTCGGCCTTGCTGAGATGGCCGAGCTTATATTCTTCAAGGGCCAGCCCTTCGAGAGCGCGGCGTTCCAGTTCTTTGGCGGAGCCAAGGCGTTCAGCCAGATCATCGGGAATATGGACGGTCAGGTTCATTATCTGAACCTATCACGGATCCCGCGGCGCCAGCAACAAACAGGCACATGAGGTAGTGTCCCAATTTGACGAAGGCTCACGGAGGCGGTCCCACAAATATGTGCACGCCGCGCTCTATGCGTAATACCGGGATAGCTGCAGTCCATAATACATTTCCCGTCGTCCGGCCAAGCGAGGTAATGCAGCGCCACCGGCAGTGCTGTCATCACCTGCAACCGCGACGGGCCGCGCGCCAAGGTGACGAATACCAATGCCCCGCAGGAAACCTACAGAGACGCGGCCGCGGCAATGCGCAGCGATCGCTCCGCTTCCACCACCTCGCCGGGCGGCCCGCATGCCAATGTTTCTCGTGAAACAATCCTCTCGCATTTTGTTTTGCGGCGACGTTGGACGGATACAGAAGATTTACAGGCAAGCCCTCTGTTCCTCCCTGTTCCGGGGCGCAAAAACTCTCTGTTCCTGGACGAACAGCAATTGGCGCAAACGCCTGTAATTATTAAGAAAATTTGCAAATCGACGCGCGCGGACGGGTTCGCGGCTGAAAATCCCCTATATTTTGCCTGATAAACAGGCGTGTACTCACAGCAAACCCAGCGCCTTGAAGCTGGCAGTGCCGCCGCGGCCGATCACGATGTGGTCATGCACGGCGATGCGCAGCGACTTCGCCGCGCCGACCACTTCGCGCGTCATCTCGATATCGGCGCGGCTGGGCGTCGGATCGCCGCTCGGGTGATTGTGCACGAGAATGAGTGCCGATGCCGAGAGCTCGAGCGCCCGCTTGACGATCTCGCGCGGATAGACCGGCGCATGATCCACCGTGCCTTCCGACTGCACCTCGTCGGCAATCAGCGTGTTCTTGCGATCCAGGAACAGCACGCGGAACTCTTCCGCCACAGAGCGCGCCATGGCCGCCGAACAATAGTCGAGCAGCGCTGCCCACGAGCTCAGAGCGGGCTTTCCCAGCAGCCGATTGCGCGCCAGGCGCAAGGCTGCAGCCTGGACGATCTTGAGCTGCGTGATCACGGCATCCCTTACGCCGGCCACTTCTCTCAGGCGCGCCGGAGATGCGGCGATGACTTCGGCAAAACTGCCGAACTCGGCGATCAGCACCTTGGCGAGAGGCTTGGTATCTCGTCTGGGAATGGCCGCGAACAGCACGAGCTCGAGAAGCTCGTAGTCCGGCAAGGCGTCCGCTCCGCCGCCCAGAAAGCGTGCGCGCAGCCGGTCGCGATGGCCGATGTAATGCGGCTCGTCTTCTCCGTCGGCGACCTGTCCCGCCATCGCGCGTCGTCCTGCGATACGCGAGAATTCTGGTACCGATGCGCGACAGCCCGCAACGTTGCAAACGTCTCAATCTGTCGCCAGCATCCGCGTTCGCGCCAACTCGCGACGAAGTTCGTCAGAGATAGGGCGGCTTGTGCCAGCCTTTGGGCGAGGCCGTGAAAATCTCGACGCCGTCCGCCGTAACCCCGATGCTGTGTTCGAACTGGGCGGACAGAGAGCGGTCACGGGTCACGGCCGTCCAGCCGTCGCTTAAGACCTTCACGCCATAGGCGCCCAGATTGATCATCGGCTCGACGGTGAAGAACATGCCCGCCTTCAACCCGAGCCCATATCCCGGCCGGCCGTAATGCACGACATTGGGCAACGCGTGAAAGACTTTGCCGACACCGTGACCGCAGAAGTCGCGCACGACGGAACAACGCTCCTCGCCTTCGGCGAAGGACTGGATCGCATGGCCGATGTCACCGGTCGTGGCACCGGGCCTCACGGCAGCGATGCCCCGCATCATGGCGTCATAGGTGATGTCGACGAGGCGTAAAGCTTTGCGCTTCACCTCGCCCACGGGGTACATGCGGCTGGTATCGCCATGCCAGCCATCGACGATCACCGTCACGTCGATGTTGACGATATCTCCGTCGCGCAGCGGCTTGTCCGACGGAATTCCGTGGCAGACCACGTGATTGATCGACGTGCACAGCGTGTGGCGGTAGCCGCGATAGCCGAGGCACGCAGGAATTGCACCGTGATCGAGAACGAATTCATAGGCGAGCTTGTCCAGCGCGGCGGTCGTCACGCCCGGCCGCACCTCGGGAACGAGAAGGTCCAACGCTTCAGCTGCCAGCCGGCCGGCAACCCGCATCCCTTCGAAATCCTCAGGTGTATGGACGGCGACCGCCAGACTGCTGCGGCGCGCCAGGTCGAGGGCTTCGCGAACGGGGGCTTCGGACGTCGGCATCTCTTTCACTTAGGGTGCGCTCCGTCTTTCTGGAAGAGAGGACCGGCTTGCCATGGTCCCTCGCCAGTGTTTCTTAGCGCCAAGGACGTTGAGACCTGCTTACCTCAGCAAAACGCGTCACGCCAGACCCAGACCGCCCGATGACCCAGGAAACATCCGCTTCGCCAAGTTCCGCCGTCCTCATCATCGGCAATGAAATCCTGTCGGGGCGTACGCAGGACACCAACACCGCGACGATCGCAGAATTTCTTGGCGCACTGGGAATCGAGCTGTGCGAAGTCCGCGTCGTCCGGGACGTGGAAGCCGAGATCGTCGCGGCCGTGAATGCGCTGCGTGCAAGCTATACCTACGTGTTCACGACCGGCGGCATCGGTCCGACGCACGATGACATCACGGCCGATGCCATCGCCAAGGCGTTCGGCGTCGGCATCGACTACCATCCCGAGGCGATTGCCCTGCTCGAGCCACGCTACAAGCCGGGCGAATTCAATGTCATGCGCCGACGCATGGCGCGAATCCCCCATGGCGCCGCCCTGATCAGAAATCCCGTTTCTGCTGCTCCCGGTTTTCAGCTTGAAAACGTGTTCGTGATGGCCGGCGTGCCGATGGTCATGCGGGCGATGCTCGACGATCTCGCCCCCCGTCTCGCCAAGGGCGCCCTTGTTGTCACCAGTACGGTTAGCGCCCAGGTCGCCGAGGGGAGCATTGCCGAGCCTCTGGCGCGTATTCAGGCCGAATATGCCGGCGTGGCTATCGGCAGTTATCCGTTTTATCGGGCGGACGGCTCGGGCGTCGAGCTGGTGGTCCGGGGACGCGAACCCTCGGCGGTCGAGGCGGCGACGTGTGCCATCGAGAGAATTCTGGGGGAGCGGGGTGTCACCACCAGGCGGCCGTGAAGCAAATTGCTGCAAATGCGAGACAAATGCTAAGAGTCTGGCATCAAAAGAAAAAATGACGTGACATGAGGCGCGGCCCGGTATAGGCTGTCGGTCGCTGAAGGGTATACCGGCCAGAGGGGAGGCTATCCGGAAACCATAATGAGAGATCCAGCCAGGCGTGCCCAGCGGTAGTTCCTGGCTTTGTGTGTCGGCAGCCGGTCAGACAGGAGAACGACAATGAAGCGGCGTATTCTCGCGGCAGTGGCGGGCGGAGTCATCCTGGGGGTGGCTGGCGTATCGGCAGCAGGCAATTTCGTTTCCAGCGCGGACAGCGATTTTTTCACGAGTGGCAAGCACGAGTTTTACGTCTGGTGCGCCGGATCGGCAGATTCGTTGGCGGTATCGACTGGCTCGGACGCCGAAGCGGCACAGATGAGGCTTTATCAGAGCCTGAAGGCAGCCGGCCGTTCGACGTGCTGGCCCGTGTGGCAGGGCCGTCTGCGGGGCTAGCAAGAGGCGGGCGCCAGCGCCGATCAGTTGAGCTTCAGCGCGCGGGCTTCGTTGTCGAGAGCCGCCAGAGCCCCGGAATTTCCCTTCAAGGCAGATCGAGCGCGGCCCAGGGCTGCGCGCGCTTTATCCGTGTCGCCCAGAACCGCATAGGACCGGACCAGCCGCTGCCAGCCTTCCGGATCGTCGGGTTCGGATTCCAGGCGCTTGGCCAGGCCGGCCACCATCGCCGAGATATCCGGCATGGGAGCGCCGCTCTGGCTCGACAGAGCGGCGATATGGTCAAGCAGCTGGGCGCGCCATGGGGCAGCTGGCGGCGTGTCTGCCAGGAGCCCCCGCCAGTACGCGAGCGCCTCCGTCCGGTCGCCGCGCGCGGCGTATGCCAGCCCGAGATAATAGCGCGCCGCTGTATCGCGCGGATTGCCGTGCAGGGCCACGCGGAACGCCGCCTCCGCTTCGGGCGTCACCACCCCCGAGGCCGCCGCCGTCAGCGCTTCGCCGTAAGCGGACGCAAGCGACGCCTGGTCCTGCGGCGGTGCCGTTGAAATCGCCCGTTTGAACGCCGCTGCCGCATCGACCGGATCTCCCAAGGAGAGGTAGCCGCGTCCGAGGAGGGCCCAGCCGCCGGAATCGAAGGGCTTCTCGCGCGCCCGCCACGCCAACGCCGCGATCAGGGCCGGCACATCCCTCGGCGTGCCGAGCGCGCGTACGGCCAGCGAGGGTGTGCCCGAGGCGACGTAAAGTCCGCCACCCACGGCACCCAGCCCCACGGCGAACAGAAGCAGAAGAAGAACGCGCTGACCTTGCTTCAAAGTCTGCGCGCGCCAGATCGGCAACACGACGAAAAGGGCTGCCAAAAGGACCAGCCCCGCAAATATGCCCCCGGCAAGAAGCGCTGCGTTCATGGCGCCTCCCCTAGCACGGCGGGCTTGCCCGATGCGACCGCCCCAATGCCGGGCACCGCCGGCAAATGGGGGCGGCGCGGAATTCGTATTGCGCTGCCCGACTTCGGGGCGTCATCTGGCCTCTCGTGTTGAGGATAGTGAGATGATTCCGTTTTCGGGCAATCCGCTCGATCGCGCCAGCGAGCGGCGGACCGATTCGGCGTTCATTGCCGGAATGCGGCAGCACCCATCGTCGCTCATTCTGCCGATGTGGCGGCTGAAGCCTTTCGTGCTCGGCCCCGAACAGCAAACCGGATCGCTTGAACCGGGGTATTTTCCGCCCAGCGTCCTGGACGCTCTCGCCGCGCCGGATGCGCCTTGTGTCTTTCTGGGTCTGGACGAGGGCCGCGCGCACTTCGCTCTCGATGTTTCCGCGGCGGCCGAGCCGCCGGGACTTCTCGCCGGCCTCGGTCATTTCCGCGATCTGCGCGAAGCCGCAGCGCTCCTGCCAGCCCATCATGTGGCCATTCTCGGCCAGGCCAAAGCCCTGATCGATTGGCACCAGCGCCACGGCTTCTGCGCGAAATGCGGCGCGCCAACGACCCTTGTGGATGCGGGCTACCGCCGGGTCTGCACCGCATGCAAAGCCGACCACTTCCCGCGCACCGATCCGGTGGTGATCATGCTCGCCACGCATGGCGATGCGTGCCTGCTCGGCCGCGGCAAGCACTTCCCCGCCAAGATGTTTTCCGCGCTCGCCGGATTCATCGAGCCGGGCGAAACGATAGAGGAAGCCGTACGCCGCGAGCTTTTCGAAGAGGCTGGCGTGAAGGCCGGCGCCGTCACCTATTTCGCCACCCAGCCATGGCCGTTTCCCTCGACGCTGATGATCGGCTGCTTCGCCGAAGCGCATAATCGCGACATCAGAATCGACGACAACGAGATCGCCGAAGCGCGCTGGTTCGAACGTCCGCTGATCCGCGCGTTGCTCGCGGGCCAGGCGCGCGAGGATCTCTGGATTCCGCCGCCGATCGCGATCGCCCACCATTTGATCCGCACCTGGGCGGAGAAGAGAGCATGAGCGCGAAAGATCGCATGGAAGCGATCGAAGCCGACATTACGACGCTTGCGCTGGATGCCATCGTCAACGCCGCCAACGAAGCCTTGATACGCGGCGGCGGCGTCGACGGCGCGATCCGCCGCAAAGCTGGTCCCGACGTGGAGAAGCAACTCCGTCGCATCGGCCGTTGTCCGACCGGCGAGGCCGTCGTCACGAGGGGCGGCGCGCTGCCCGCGAAACACATCATTCACACCGTTGCACCGATTTTCGGCAACACAAGACAGGAAGAGCAGCGCGAGCTTCTCGCGGGTTGCTACACGAGCACATTGGCGAGAGCCGACGAAAACGGTATCCGCACGCTGGCGTTTCCCTGCATCGGAACCGGAATTTATGGCTGGCCGGCAGACATAGCCGCGAAAATCGCGTTCGGCGCGGTGACGGAGCACCTTGCACGCTGCGATGTTCAGCAGAAAGTGGTGTTCTGTTGCTTCAATACTGCCGATCGCGAACGATACGCGCGGCTGATCGACGCGATTTGAGCGGCGCTGCAGCAGTAAGCCCACGGTGCATAAATCAAGAATTTCGCACCAAAGCAAGGCCGCTGATCCGATTGGGCTTTTCTGGTGCACAATGCCGGTTCAGATAATTAATCAGGCGCTTGACCTCATCGGGGGTCAATTCGTCGTGAACAATCCAGCTTCGGACGCGCTCCGGCGTTCGGCGCGCTGATAGCGCGTCGCGCACTGTCTGCGGCGCAAGCACCTGGTCGAACAGTTTGGGGAGCAGGTCGATCGCGTCTATCAAAACTAAGTAGTTGTGCGGCCCGGTATCGGCCACGACCACTCGCATGATTCAGAAGCCAAGCCGTTGCAGGTCTTGTCGGTCGCGAGCGAGATCGGCCTCGGTGTAGGTGCCGAACACGCCGTGCGGGACCAGAAATACGTCAAGCTCAATCGCAGTCTCAAGTCCAAGCAAGCGGCGCAGCTCGGCCCGGGTCATGTGGCCGAGCTTGTACTCTTCCAGCGCCAGAGCTTCGACCGCCCGACGTTCCAGCTCATCCGGATTGCCGAGACGCTCGGCGAGATCGTCGGGAATGTGGACGGTCAAGTTCATGAATTCACCCTACCACAAACCGGCCTTGGCGCCAATTCCATGCGAGACAAATGACATTACCGTCGCGCGGCGCGATCGGCGCGCGGGATGTTTCCGTGTCGAAGGTTACATTTTGCCGGGGCCGGAATCGGCACGGGTGCGCGTGATGATGGCTTTGACAGCATCACGAATTTCAGGATCGTGATCGCTCCACAGATCTCGCAAGGCAGGATTGCGGCCGGCCGCGCGGACCGCTTCGATCACCGCATCCGCCGATTGAATTCGCTGCGCATCCTCGAGTTGGCGCAAATAGTCCCAGGTGGTGAGCAAAATCGCCCTCTCCGGGACGAACACCACCAGACGTTCGGCGTCGCGATCGTCGCTTAAGAGCAGCGCACGTGCGTCTTGAGCCATGGGATATTTCCGCACGACCTCTACGGCCGCGCGCTCGCCAAGATCGCGCGCCGGCTTATGGCCTGTGGCTTCCCGCAACGTGATTTCGTCCTGGAAAACTTGCGTTGGTTCGACGCGGACCTTGTCCGTGTGTGCGCGATACCAGTTCAGAATCTTTTGCGCGCCAAGCTTTCCTGCTGCCTGCGTCGCTTCATGAAATACTGCATCGGGGATGATCACGGGCAGTTCGGGATAGAGCAGATAATCAAGGCTCTGTGCGGCCGCGAGTGTGATTAAGGGCGGTGCGTCGGTGACGATGATCGCAATCTCAACCGCCATGGCGCAGCCGCGGCTGGAGGATCGCGCTGGCGCGCGCCAGGTGAGCATCATGCCGCGACGACAGCGTTGGCTTGGGAAAATCGAGATCATGTTGCGCAAGCGCGATTACGAGATCGGCATAATCATGCGCGCCCAAGCGCTCGATGGTTTGACGTGTGCCGGCGCGACCGGCGGCGTAATCGCGCAGCGCTGCAAGCTGGGCTTCGGAGAGGGGCGTGTTGCCGTCCATGTTTTGTTCTTAGCACAGGCGCCGGTGAGACGGCAATGAATACGCACAAAACACATCATCACACGTTAATGCGCGAGTGCTGGCGGTGCTGTGCGCCTCACATCGCCGGCATCGTCTGGCGGAAGGAATGTGCGGGATAGACGCCGAGAATCGTCAGCTTGCTGGTGAAGAAGCGTAGCTCCTCGAGTGCAAGGCGAACGGGGCGCGACTCGGGGTGGCCTTCGATGTCGGCATAGAATTGCGTGGCGTTGAACGAGCCGCCCAGCTGGTAGCTTTCGAGCTTCGTCATGTTGACGCCGTTGGTCGCAAAGCCGCCCATCGCCTTGTAGAGCGCGGCGGGAACGTTGCGCACGCGAAAGATGAATGTGGTGATGACGGGCCCGCTCTCGAGCGGCGCATCGTCGGGCGCGGATGCCATGATGAGAAACCGCGTCATGTTGTGCGGCTCGTCTTCCACGTCGGCCTTCAGGATCTCGAGCCCGTAGATTTCCGCCGCCAGCGCCGAGGCGATAGCCGCCGTCGAGGGATCGTTGAGCTCCGCCACATGGCGCGCCGAACCGGCGGTGTCGTGCCAGTTCTGCGCGTGCAGTTTCATGTCGCGGATGATCTTGCGGCATTGGCCGAGCGCCGGTGCCTGGCTCAGCACGGTCTTGATGCCGGCAAGCGTTGCGCCCTTCACGCCCAGCAGCTGATGACGCACGCGGTGGAAATGCTCGCCGACGATGTAGAGCCCAGCCTCGGGCAGCAGATGATGGATATCCGCGATGCGGCCGTGCAGCGAATTCTCCACCGGAATGATCGCGAGGTCGACGGTGCCGTCGCGTACGGCCTGGATGGCGTCCTCGAAGGTGGGATGCGGAATGGCCAGGACGTTCGGCAAAGCCTCGCGCGCGGCGAGATTGGCATAGGCGCCCGGCTCGCCTTGAAAGGCGACCTTTTTGGCCTTGGCGAGAAATGCCTGGGAACTCATCGGTGTTGTTGTCCTTCTGCTTCTGCGAGCGCGGCGCGCGCTCTTGCCAGATCTTCCGGCGTATCGACACTGAGGGGCACGCGCTCCACGCGCGCCACGGCGATGGTCATTCCGGCCTCGAGCGCCCGCAGCTGTTCGAGCTTCTCCCGCCGCTCCAGCGGCGAAGGCGCAAGCCCGACGAAGCGCGCCAGTGCGTCGCGCCGATAGGCATAGATGCCCACGTGGTGAAACAGCACACCTTCGCCGGCCGGCGCGCGTGCGCGGGTGAAGTAAAGCGCGCGCCCGCTCTGGCCGCCGCTGTCCCATGCCACGACCGGCTTGACGACGTTCGGGTTGTCGTAGTCCGCCGGATCGTCGATCGGCGCGGCGAGCGTTGCGATATCGGCGCCGCTGGAAACCAGCGTCTCGACGACGCGGCGGATGTCGTGCGGGTCGATGTCGGGAAGATCGCCTTGCAGATTCACCACCACATCGAATCGCCCATCGCCGTCGTAAGCCTGCAGCGCGTGGAAGATGCGGTCGGAGCCCGAAGCGAGGGCGGGGTCCGTCAAGACCGCCACGCCGCCGGCGCGTTCAATCGTCGCGGCAATCTCGCTTTCGGCGGCGGCAACCAGGACCGGTCCGACACCCGACGCCTTTGCCCGATGCCACACGCGCACGATCATCGGTACACCGGCAATGTCGGCGAGCGGCTTGTTCGGCAGGCGCGTGGAGGCCAAACGCGCCGGAATGACGATGATCGACTGCATTGAAACTCGTCTTTTCCCAGTACATTCCGCAACTTATGCGACGCTTCGCCGCAATGACGCGTAAAGATCGAACGCTAATGTCGCGCCGGTTCTCAGAGGGGCTGGCCCGCGCCGGCGGCACAGCCCTTTCTTCCCGAGCACCTTGAGGCGGCCAGCAGCAACGCGGAGCGAAACCTTATGGATTCCTTTGAGTGGAACAAGATCGCTGGCGCGGTTTTGGGAGTGCTGCTGTTCGTCGTCGCGGTCAAGATCGGCAGCGAGATGCTGTTCGAGACGCCCGAACCCGCCAAGGCCGGCTATGTCGTTCCCGGCGTCCAGGAAGCCAGCACGTCCGCTGCTGCCGCCCAGCCGCAAGCCGAGCAGGTTCCCGATTTCGGTACCGTGCTGCCGACGGCGGACGTAGCTCATGGCAAGGAGGTTTCGCAGGCCTGCCAGCAGTGCCACGACCTTTCCAAGGGCGGACCCAACAAGATCGGGCCCAATCTGTGGGGCGTCGTCGACCGTCAGCGCGCGAGCCATCCTGGCTTCGATTATTCGAGCGCCATGAGCGCGAACCACGATCCGTGGACGTATGACAAGCTGTTCGTGTACCTGAAATCGCCACAGGAAATGGTGCCGGGCACGAAGATGAGCTTCGCCGGCCTGCGCAGCGCCAAGGATCGTATCGATCTCATCGCCTATCTGCGCACGCTTGCCGATTCGCCTGCGCCAATTCCGGCGCCTGCGCCGAAAGCTGCTGCCGCTGCGCCGGCAAAGGCAGCATCGGCAGCGCCTGCAGCAGGAGCGGCACCTGCCGCGGCAACCACCGCTGCTGCTGCCGGCCCGGACTTCGCCAAGGTGCTCCCGACGGCCGATCTCGCCGCCGGCAAGGACGCTTCACAAGCCTGCCAGCAGTGCCACGATCTTTCCAAAGGTGGCCCGAACAAGATCGGACCCAATCTTTGGGGCATCGTCGACCGTGCGCGCGCTACGCATCCCGGCTACGACTATTCGAGCGCCATGAGCGCCAATCACGATCCGTGGAGCTACGACAAGCTGTTCGTGTACCTGCAGTCGCCGCAGACGATGGTCCCGGGAACGAAGATGAGCTTCGGGGGAATCAAGAGCGCGCAGCAGCGCATCAACCTGATCGCTTATCTTCGCACGCTCGCCGATACGCCGGCGCCGCTGCCCGCCGCAGGGAAATAGAGCCCGGCATTTCCTGGGACCGCGCGCCTTGAGGCGCGCATGCGGAGCTGAAGCCCCGCGGTCCCAGCGGGCGCCATCACTCCACGGTCACATCTTGTGACGCGCAGGCTTTGTGCGCCGCTTCGACGCAACGCGCGCACCGTCGCCGTATCTCGCCTTGAGAAGCGCGTAGAGCGCGCGCGCCGCGTTGGCTTCGCCGCCGCGCGGCCGTCCCGGGCGCGGCCGGTCGATCCAGGCCGGAATGTCGAAATGCACCCAGGACTTTGCACATTCGACGAAGCGATTGAGGAACAGCGCCGCCGTGACGGCGCCGGCCAGATTGTAGTCCGGATTGTTGTTGAGATCGGCGATCGGGCTCGAAATGGTCGCTTCGTAACCACGCCAAAGCGGCAGGCGCCACAGCGGATCGTGCACCTGCGCGCCCAGGCGCATGAGATCGCGTGCAAGGTCCTCGTCGTCGGTGAAGAAGGGCGGCACTTCCATGCCGGTGGCGGCCCGTGCGGCGCCCGTCAGCGTCGCCACGTCGATGAGGAGATCGGGCGCTTCGCCGTCGGCTTCCGCCAGCGCGTCCGCGAGAACGAGGCGGCCTTCCGCATCGGTATTGCCGACTTCGATCGACAGCCCCTTGCGGCTGGCGAGAACGTCGCCGGGACGATAAGCGCGGCCCGATACGGCATTCTCGACCGCGGGGATGAGCACGCGCAGCTGCAGATCGAGCCCTGCTCCCATCACCATCCGGGCGGCCGCCAGGACCACGGCGGCGCCGCCCATGTCTTTCTTCATCGTCAGCATTCCCGACGACGGCTTGAGATCGAGCCCGCCGGAATCGAAGCAGACGCCTTTGCCGACCAGCGTGACTTTGGGCCCTCTGCGATCGCCCCAGCGCATGTCGATCAGGCGCGGTGCGCGGTCTGCGCCGCGGCCCACCGCGTGAACCAGTGGATAGTTCTGCGCCAGCAGATCGTCTCCTGTCAGAACCGAGATGTCTGCTCCATGCCTTTGCGCAATCGCTGCCGCAGCCTCTGCGAGTTCCTCCGGCCCCATGTCGTTGGCCGGCGTGTTGATCAGGTCGCGCGCATGGAACACCGCTTCGGCGATGCGCGTCAGCTCGTCGCCATCGGTATGTCGCGGCAGGACAAGTCTGGGATGTGCGCGCTCCTGCTCGCGATAGCGCGAGAAGACGTAGGTGCCGAGCAGCCAGCCCAGCACGGCGCGATCGCTGTCGATCTGCGGCGGCAGTTCCGCCAGCGCGTAGGTGCCCTCCGGCAGGGATTCGGAGAACGCCGCCAGTGCCAGAGGATCGCGCGCCTTGCCAAGGCCCAGGATGGCGCCCGCAAGTGCGCCCGCTGCGGTCGGAAGCCGCGCGAGCTGGCCCTCCTTGCCGGAGAATCCTACGCTGTTGAGCCAAGCCTGGTCGCGCTTCGGGCGCGCCTGCGCCCAAGCCTCCCACGACTGCGATGTTACGGCGAAAAGCGGAACGGCGTCGCCTGCGCTTTTCACAAGGCTCGCATGCACGAGAGCCCCTTTGACGATGATGCGGGGTCAAATCTAGAAACCATCGCGGACCGCTGCAATGGAGGTGCACATGGCGCAATACCGGCTGATCATCGGCACGAAGGACTGGTCGAGCTGGAGCTTGCGGCCCTGGCTTGCAATGAAGGCATCCGGCATTCCATTCGAGGAAATCGTAATTCGACTGCGCCAGTCCGGCGATCAAGGCACGCGCGCGCAAATCCTGAGATATTCGCCGTCGGGCAAAGTGCCGGCCCTGCAGATCGAGGACGAGGGGCGCCAGTACACCGTGTTCGACAGCCTTGCCATTTGCGAGACGTTGGCCGAGCGCCATCCCGACGCGGGACTGTGGCCGGACGATCCCGCAGCGCGCGGTTTCGCACGTTCGATCAGCTCGGCCATGCATTCGGGATTCTCCGAGCTGCGCGCGCTGCTGCCAATGGATTTCGCACGCCGGCTGCCGACGCCGGAACTGAGTGACACGGTCAAGGACCAGATCGCGGACATTGCGAAATATTGGCAGACGGCACTCGAGGGCACCAAAGGCGACGGGTTTCTGTTCGGCCGTTTCTCGATCGCCGACTGCATGTATGCGCCGGTGGTGTCGCGGTTCCGCACGTATGGCATTGCGCTTGCGCCGGCACTGTCGGCCTATTCGGACCGCGTGCTTGCGCTTCCTGCGATGCGGGAATGGGAAGCCGCCGCCGAAGCGGAAGTGGCCGCCGGGGAGGCGTAGGGCGCCGTCCAGGGGGCCGGTCGGATTTTGCCGGCGTGCTTAAGCCTTTGTTGAGTCCCATGGCGGCATGCTGAGGCGCAAACCTCGGAGCCCGGGCCGGCCATGAACCGTGTCGCAGCCTTGTCTGTGCCAAGCGCAGTGTGCGCGCTGTGGCTGAGCGCATGTGCCAGCTCGCCGCCGGAGGCGGCCAAGAGCACTCCCCCGGCGGCAGAGAAGAACCAGGAGGCGCAAGCCGCGGCGGATCCCTCGAAGGATCTTCCGACAACGCTCGACGGGGAAATCGCGCGCGCACAGGGGCTCAGGGTCAAAGGCGACCTAAGCGGCGCCCAGAGCGCGTTTGCGCAGCTGATGCTGTTCGCGCCGGACGATCCGCGAGTCGTGGGCGAGTATGGCAAGGTCCTGGTCCAGGAAGGCCATGCAAAGGATGCACGCGTGTTCCTGTCGCGCGCCGTTCAGATGCAGCCGAAGGATTGGACGCTCTATTCGGCGCTCGGCGTCGCCGACGATCAGCTCGACAATCATGCCGATGCGCGCCTCGCCTACGAGCACGCGCTTTCGCTGGCACCGCAAAA
>Ga0335085_10001768_pt1 | contig 43452 bp, 35 predicted proteins | sample Lox_Sample_45_FD_206712 | JGI IMG/M metagenome (GOLD analysis project Ga0335085, IMG submission 206712) | Soil microbial communities from Loxahatchee National Wildlife Refuge, Florida, United States - Lox_Sample_4.5 | ecosystem: Environmental > Terrestrial > Soil > Wetlands | place: USA... | reverse complement strand
TATCTTGGCAACGATGCGAACAGCATCTATCACGCGTTGCAGGTGAAAGTGGACCATCGCTTCTCGCATGGTCTGCAATTCCTCACGCACTACACACTGGCTCACGCGGACGCGTACGATTCCAACTACTTCGCGATCAGCCATCCGATTGCGTACGGGCCTGACAGCCAGGTTCGAACTCACGTTTGGGTGGCCAATCTGTCGTATGCCCTACCCTTCGGCAAGGGGAAGACCTTCGCCGGAAATGCAGGCCGTGCGGAAGACCTGATTATCGGCGGTTGGCAGATCTCGGGTACGACGAACTGGAGCGGCGGTCTTCCGTGGACTCCGAGCTTCAATGCGTGCGGCGGTGAAGAAGATGTGGGTGTGTGCCGTCCGGACAAGGGGTCCGGCTCGTTCCACACGGGTGCTGGTTCGTTGCAGCATCCGGCGGGTGCGAACCCATATATTCAGTTCTTCACGCCTGTGCCTGATATCACTGCGAACAGCGGTGGTCCATTCGCCGATCCTGGCAAAGGAAACCTGGGCAACGTTGGTGTGAACAGCTATCGTGGCCCCCGTGCCTTCTTCGCAGATGCCGCCGTCTTCAAAGACTTCAGCATCACCGAACGCGTGAAGATGCAGTTCCGCATGGATGCATTCAACATATTCAACCACCCGGTACTGGGCTTCAACTCGAACCAGGGCAACACCTGTATCGATTGCGGCGGCAATGCCGGCCAGGTGACCGACATCGAAGCCGACGCTTCCCCGGGCTCCACAACCGGTATGCGTCAGCTCGAGTTCGCATTGAAGTTAACCTTCTAACGCCACCGAACTATCCACAGAGGGATTCCTTCGGGAGTCCCTCTTTTTAATGAAGACAGAATTGAGTGGCAATCGTAAACGTTTCCGTATGGCATCCGGGTACCAGGTATGAAGAAGAGAGTCGTGGGCCTTGGGGAAGTGCTCTGGGACTTATTGCCGCGTGGCGCGTGCCTGGGCGGAGCTCCTGCGAATTTCGCCTATATCACAACGCTGATGGGCGACCAGGGCATTGTTGCCAGCTGCGTGGGAGAGGACTCGCGCGGGATTGAAGCCTTGCGGCGTATGGAAGAGCTCGGTCTCGACATCGACCACGTGCAGACGGACCGGAGGCATCCCACGGGCGTGGTGAACGTCCAATTGGATGGTGATGGGTTGGCGCAGTATGAGATCGCACACCCCGTAGCTTGGGACTTCCTACGGTGGACGAGCGATTGGGACCGTCTGGCAACGACGATTGATGCGGTTTGTTTCGGCTCACTGGCCCAACGATCGGAAACGAGTCGTACAACCATTCGGAGGTTTATCTCTGCAACTCCCGAACATACCGTCAGGGTGTTCGACGTCAACTTAAGGCAGGCCTACTACTCGCGAGACGTTCTTGCCGAGTCCATGCGGCTGGCGAACGTCGTCAAGCTCAATGACGAGGAATTGCCAAAGATCATGCGCCTCCTGAAGTTTCCGCACAAAGACGAAGCCTCGTCGGCGCGACGGTTGAGCCGGGAGTTTGAGTTGGATGTGGTATGCATCACGCGCGGCGGGCGTGGCAGTGTCCTGGTGCGAGGCGACGATGTAAGCGAACATCCGGGCTTCAAAGTTCATGTTGCTGACACGGTAGGATCGGGAGATGCCTTCACCGCTGGTCTGGTGCACGAATACCTGCACGGGGCATCCCTTGATTTGATGAATGAAGTGGCCAACCTTGTCGGGGCCTGGGTTGCCAGCGAGATGGGTGCAATGCCCACTCCGAAGCGTGGAGCGCTGGAGCACTCCTTGGCGGAAATCCGCTAGGCATCTCCTTTTATCCTCAGCTTTCCCATCTCTAGCCTTTAGACTTGAGGTTATCCGCGCGTAAAGAGCCCTTTACCGCGAAGTTCGCAAAGAAATGCCCCTGAGGACGCGAAAGAAACGCATGATTGCGAACCAATGCGAAATATTACTTTTTGTTTCGTTATACTATTGGGCTTGCATCGAGGTGGTTTATGAGCCGTGTTGCGTTCCGAACCCAATTCCGCCAGCTTCCTTACATTTTGCCGATCGTCGTTGTTATCGTGCTTTCCGGTCTCATGCTGAGTTGTACGAAAAAAGCAGAGGCTCCGAAGCCCGCGCCGTCACGGCCTTCTGATATCAATGTCGAAGTACGTACTGGCGGGCCAATCGTGATGACGACCAGTTCTGCGGAGTTCCAGATTCTGCCCTCTGGTTTCATTCAGGCAACTCTGCTCTGGAATGGTAAGCGGTTGACCCTCGACGAGCCCGGTCCCACTTCGACTGGCGGCAGCGATTCGATCGTGCACGAGGGCAAGGAACTGGACTTTATTCCGGACTTCACCCAGGCGAAGGTGACGGAAGCCACCGGAAAACTCGGGCGAGGGAAGCGCATCGAGCTTCCGGCAAAGCCTCTCGCAGCGTCGGGAATTCCGATTGAGCGAACTTTGGTTGTGGAGGCCTATGACGATTTCCCGAATATCGTGTTGGTTACTGCAGCGTACAAGAATGATGGCGCCTCAGATTTTCAAATCGATACCGTGCTGATGCAAGAGCATCGTTTCAGTGCAAAACAGGCGGACGCGAATGCAGAGCCCTATGACATGTGGTCGTTTCAGGGATCGAGCTACGACTGGGGCGAGAATGATGTTTCGAAATTGAAGCGTACTTCCAACCAGCAGAATGCCATGGGAGAGAACATCAAAGGCGGCTACGGAGGCGGCATTCCTGTCGTGGCATTCTGGACCGCATCAGTCGGCGAGGCGATCGGGCATGTTGAGACTTTGCCGTGGACCCTCGACATTCCGGTGAAAGTAGCGAGTGATGGATTGGTGGAGGCGCAACTCGAAATCGCTTCGAATTCCGCGCTGAAGCCGGGAGAAACCTATTCCACTCCCCGTACATTCGTTTCTGTCTACAGCGGCGATTTTTACGAACCTCTGCGAATGTGGTCGAGCGTGCTGCAGAAGGAAGGCTGGGACATCCCGAAACCTTCGAATGAAGCCTACAACGTGAGTTGGTGCGGCTGGGGATATGAGTTCAACGTCACGCCGAAGGAGATGTTGGGTACGATCCCAAAGCTGAAGGAAATGGGAATCAAGTGGGCGACACTCGACGACCGCTGGTTCGATAACTATGGAGACTGGGATCCACGGAAAGATACTTTCCCGGGCGATTCGATCAAGCAAATGGTCGATGACTTCCACAAGCAGGGGATCTATGCGCAGCTATGGTGGCTGCCGCTCGGCGTGGAGGATGGGCAAGGGAAGTATGAGTCGCACAAATATGGCATCGCCAAGGTTGTGAAGGAGCATCCTGACTGGTTGATTCTCGACAAGAACGGAAAGCACGCCCGCATGACACGGGACTTGGGAACGCTATGTCCTGCCGTACCTGGAGTGCAGGCCTACTACAAGCAACTAACGGAGAAATTTATCCGCGACTGGGGATTCGACGGTTCGAAGCTTGACAACATCTATAGCGTACCCGCCTGCTACAACCCCGCACATCATCACAAGTCTCCGCAGGATTCAGTGAATGCGATGGCGGACGTCTATAAGGTCATTTTCGAGACCACCCGTGCACTGAAGCCTGAGAGCGTGACACAGGCTTGTCCGTGCGGAACGCCGCCTTCCTTGGCTTGGCTGCCGTTTATCGATCAGGCGGTGACGGCTGATCCAGTCGGCGGAGTGCAAGTGCGGCGCCGCATCAAGATGTATAAGGCGCTTCTTGGTCCGCGATCGGCGGTGTATGGGGATCACGTGGAGCTCTCGGAGATGAGTCCGCTTGGCCATGGAAACTGGAGCGAGCATGGATCCGATTTCGCTTCTACCGTCGGGACGGGTGGCGTACCGGGAACAAAGTTTGTTTGGCCCGATCCGGGACCAAAGTTCAAGCCGGTGAATCTCACCACCGAGAAGGAAGAGCATTGGAAGAAATGGCTTGCCCTGTACAACCAGAAGATGCTGTCGAAGGGCGAGTTTCTTGATCTGTATACGTATGGCTACGATTTTCCCGAAGCGTATGCCATTGCGAAGGACGGCAAGATGTATTACGCATTCTTTGTTGACGACACCACGCCATTCACAGGTGAAGTGGAACTACGTGGGCTCAAGCCGGGCACGTATGAAGTAGTCGACTATGTCGATGGTAAGGATCTGGGAACTGTGCAGGCAGAGCAGGGAAAAGCTCCCAGGCTGAAGACCGGATTCAATAAGCATCTTTTGTTGGAAGTAAGCGCTAAGTAACGAGAGATAATCTCAACGCGCCGATGGGCTGGGCCCTGGCGGACTGCGCCTGTCTCAAAATTCAGCGTGGGTTGAGAAATGCCTCGCGATGAGTTGTCTCGCGGAAGGCTTCTGTTCCGCCGGGACGAGTTGTCGAGAGCGCCCCGGCTCGATTCCCGCTCGCCAGGCATGTTGCAACGTCTGACCCGCGGACATATTCATGGAGAAAGCCGGCGTCGAAGCTGTCACCGGCGCCCACCGTATCAACTGGAACAACGTTCACGGGCGAACAGACGAATCGTTCCGATCCCTGTTGAGCGATCGCTCCTTTCGGTCCGACCTTCACTACCAGCAACGGCACCATCTTCGAGAGTTTGTGGATTGCGAGTTCAAGATCTTCGGTGCCTGCAGCTTTGCAGGCCTCGCGCGCGTTGGGAAGAAAAACGTCCACCAATCCCAGCAGTTCATGAAGGCCACCTTGCCATCGGTCATCCGGATCGTCATTGGTATCGAGCGAAATCGTTAGACCTTTGGACTTTAGAAACCGGAAAAGATCTACTACCCGCGGCCGCAGCGCCCGCTGCATGAAATAGGAAGAAAGATGAAAGTGACGGGCGTCTGACAGATAATCGAGATCCAGGTCTTCCCACCTCAGCTCAGCGATGGTGCCCATGTAGGTGAGAATGTTGCGCCAGGCTTGATGATGGAGGATTACCGTGAGGCCTGTTGTCGTCGGGCCGGCCACGCAACGCAACTTTGACACATCCACGCCGCCTTGCTTGAGACGTGCCAGAGACATTTGCCCGAGTTGATCATCGCCAATGCGGGATTGAAAACCGACTTTGCTGCCCAGGGCGGCGAGATTGTGAGCGACAATGGCAGAAGAACTGCCGAGAGTCAGCATCATCCGATCGGCAATGAGTTCGCGTTCCGGCGCGAGTTGTTCCGGTAGACCGTAGAGAATGAGATCAAGATTCAGTTCTCCGGCGATGGTGACGTCGAAAAGAGGCATAGAGAATTGTTGATTCTAGGATTGCCGATTGTCGATTGGGTTCCGCCCCCACGTTAGCGTTGGGCTTCGTCAGTTCGGCAATTGGCGTTCGCAAATCGGCAATCAGACCAGCGTGACTTCGATACCAGCCTGCTTCAACGCTCGCAGATCGGATTTCGGCGCTCCGCGATCCGTGATTACTTCGCTCAGCGCAGAAGTCGGGGAAATCAGGGACAGGCTGCGACGTCCGAACTTGCTCGAATCGCATACCGCCACAGCCTTTTTTGCGATTTCCACCATTACACGATTCACTTTTGCTTCCAGGAGATTGGGCGTGCTCAAGCCGTAATGCGCGTCGAATCCATCGACACCAAGAAACAAGATGTCAGCGCTGAGCCGCCGTAAAGTCTCTTCAGCGATCGGGCCCACGAGAGAAAACGAATTGTTACGCAGCGTCCCTCCGGTCAGAATTACCTCGACCGATGTTCCCGCAAGTTCAGCAGCAATGTTGACCGCGTTCGTAATGATCGTGAGGTTTTGAAACTGGCGCAAAGCACGGGCAATCGCGGTGGTAGTAGTGCCCGAGTCCAAAATTACAACCTGCCCTTCCTTTACGTTCTGCACGGCACACTCGGCGATCCGCAATTTTTCCTGGTGGTGAAGTTTTTCCTTTTCCCGCAGCGTTGGATCTTCCAGTGCACCCTGCCGCGAGGGCAGTGCGCCGCCGTGGGTGCGATGCACGAGTCCGTGGGCATGCAGGATCTCGAGATCCTTCCGGATCGTAACCTGCGAGGTTTCGAATTGGCGGGCTAGCTCCGTAACCAGCACTCTTCCGTGATGGTTGAGCACATCGAGAATAGCGCGTCGTCGTTCTTCGTTTAGCAAGGGAGTCTAAGGAGCAGTAGCTTTCGTTTGTGTGCAACCCACTAAAGCTGCGCATTTCTTTTTATAACGTTTTATTTCGTTTGTCTAGAGCGAAAGAAACAGAAAGTTGAGGCGGCATGTCTTGGAGCAAGATCGCCGGGATGACTAACTAAGCACCTTTTTTGAAGGGATGTGTTCTCGAAACATGAAATCTCTTAATCTGGTTTTGCCTCGGCGATCAATCTTGAGATACGGCTTTAGCTGAGGCCGCTGGATGGAACAATCTCAGATCTGTTCACCTCTATGAGTCAACGGGCTTGTGATTCGCAATTATTCGAGGAGATTATGCGGCCGATGCTGGAGCGAGGCCTAAGCGTGCGCTTTGAAGCGCGCGGCTGCAGCATGTCCCCGGCAATCCGTGATGGCGAGATCGTCGAAGTAAAGTCAGTGGAATGTTCTAAACTTCGCAAAAACGATATTGTGCTCGCCAAGTCGAACTGTAAGTTCCGTCTTCATCGGATCGTGATGCTGGATCTCCATAGAGACATTTTTGTTACGCGGGGAGACTGCGGCCAGGAGAATGACGCCCCGATACGGGGATCGGAAATCCTTGGCCTTGCCTGTTCGAAAGAGGTCCGATTAGGGTGGACGATGGTGCGAGCCTCATTCAGAAGAGGCCGAATACTGCGCACGGCGGCGAGAGCGCAGTATCTTGTGATCAAACTCCTGCACAGGGCAGCCTCTCGCCGATGAGCGACAAAGCTTGCGCAAAGCCCGAGCCGTTTAAGCCACGCTAATCAGCCCACAGCGATCTCAAACCGCGGCCTGTACCTCCATCGGCAGACTCGCGGTCCTCCGCAGCGGTTCGGTTAATGCACGCATGACGCGCCCGAATCCAGCGAAATCCAGGGACTGAGGGCCGTCAGAGAGCGCACGCTCGGGGCAGGGATGAACCTCGATGATCAGCCCGTCGGCTCCGACCGCAACCGCGGCGCGCGAAACGGCCGCAATCAGGCTCTGCTTTCCGGTACCGTGGGAAGGATCTGCGATGACCGGAAGGTGAGATAAGTCGCGGGCAAGAGCGATCGCCGCGAGATCCATCGTGTTGCGCATCTCGGTCTCGAAGGTTTTGATGCCACGCTCGCAGAGAACTACCTGATGATTTCCTCCTGCTAGAAGGTATTCCGCGGCAAGCAGCCATTCCTTTACTGTCGCGGACGGTCCGCGCTTCAGCAAAATGGGCTTATTCACCGTGGCTAGACGACGCAGCAGCGCGAAGTTCTGCATGTTCCGTGCGCCGACTTGCAGCATGTCTACGTATTCGCAGATGAGATCGATATCCTCGGTGCTCATCACCTCGGTGACAACCGGAAGTCCCGTTACTTCTTTCGCTTCGCGAAGAATCTTAAGCGCTTCGATTCCGAGTCCCTGGAAATCATAAGGAGACGTTCGAGGCTTGTAGGCGCCCCCACGCAGCATGGACGCCCCGCCGCGCTTGACTGCGTGCGCGGTGTCGAGCAACTGTTCGCGCGACTCCACGGAGCAAGGTCCGGCAATGACTACGACTTCGGGCCCACCGATCGAAACGCCATCGATCTTGACGACCGAGCGCTCGGGACGAACCTGGCGGCTGACCAGTTTGAAGGGTTGCGCGATCGCAACGACATTATCAACGCCCGGCGCCACCTGAAGTGCTTCGATCTCGTGCCGGCGGCCACTACCTACAGCCGCAACAATCGTGCGTTCCGTACCGCGAGTGACGTGAGGCTGGTATCCCGCCTCGCGGATACGCTCAATCACATGATTAATCTCTTGTTCTGTAGCCTTTTCCGACATGTTGACAATCATTGGGACCCTCTCCTGTTGAAGTTGCGTGTAGAAAAAACTAAAGCCGCGATTCTGGATCGCGGCTTGCTTTGAAACTTGGATCTTTGAAGGTTCTTACTTGCTCAACCTTGCTCCAAGCTGCTCGCAGCCGCTACCGGAGTAAAGCGGTAGTACCACGCAAAAGCAAAGCTTGGACTAAATCGTGTCATAACTTTCAATTTGCGAGAATTGTCAGGCTTCTGGCAACGAGCTTCTACTGCAATGAACTGGCTACGTTCGAGAAGACACTGTTTGCGTTCGAACCGATTAACCGCACCGTCCCTACGACCAGCACAAGAATCACGGCCAACATTACGGCATATTCGGCGATATCTTGCCCCGATTCTTCGGACCATAGCCTGCGAATCAGTTTGGACATTGTTCTCCCTCCAAGACCACCGCCAGTTCCGTTGTGAGTGAGAAGAACCGGCCTGGGAACTCAGTGCACACATGATGCACGCTGTCCACGGGCCTTGTCAAATGAGCTTTTCGCAAAGTTTTGCCCGCGATTTACTGACTGGGAACCGGGGTCGAGGCTGGGCTTTGCGCCACATTCGAGTTCGGGGCGGAAGGCTGTGGCATCAGGTCCTGCGCAGAATGTTGCGCTATCTGCAAGACCCGGTTTGGCAGGACGCCTAAGTACAGAGTGGCGAGCAAACTAAGCGACAAGGCTAAACCCAAACTGAAAGAAATGGGGGTGACCGGAACTTCTTTGCGTGATTCACGCATATACATAGCCACAATGATCCGTAGATAGTAGTACGCGCCGATGGCGCTATTGACGACGCCAATCAGCGTAAGCCAGATCAAATTCGCTCGCAAAGCAGCGCTGAATACATAAAACTTTGCGAAAAAACCACCAGTCATGGGAATTCCGATCAGGGAAAGAAGGAAGAAGGTAAGAGCAGCAGCTAGTAGCGGGGAAGAGCGGCCCAATCCCTCGTAATCTTCCAACGTCACATATTTCTCACCGGCATTCGCAAAGTGACTTACCACCGCAAATGCGCCCACATTCATTGCCGCGTACGCGGCCGTATAGAACATCGCTGCTGAGATTCCGGTCACGGAGTCCTCCTGGTTCGGCATAGCAAAGGCAACCAGGAGATATCCAGCATGCGCGATCGAGGAATAAGCCAGCAACCGCTTTACATTCGATTGCACCAGCGCGCTAATGTTTCCCAGCGTCATTGAGAGCGCCGCTGCTAACCAGAGGAACCAGAAACGTCCGGGAGCATTGATGGTAAATACCACACGCAGCAAAACCGCGAACGCCGCAGCTTTAGGCGCGGTCGACATGAACCCTACTACCGGTGCTGGAGCACCTTCATATACATCAGGCGTCCAGATGTGAAAGGGGGCCGCTGCTACTTTGAAGCCCAGGCCCACGAACATCAGCGCCATCGCGGTGAACACCAGCACTCCAGGGGAAGATGCGGTGATCTTCTGGCTGATGATGTCGATGTTGGTCGATCCTGTAGCGCCGAACATCAGTGCGACGCCGTAAAGGAAAAATGCCGTTGCGAAGGAACCCAACAGGAAATATTTCAGCGACGATTCGCTACTCGAGGCTTCGTTTCGCCGAAATCCTGCAAGGATATAGGTCGAGATCGAAGAAATCTCCAGGCCGATGAAGATTAGAACCAGTTCGATCGCCGAGGCCATCACGGACATTCCTACGACACCGAACAGGATCAGCGCATAATATTCTCCGGCTCGAATGCGCTGCACGGCCATGTATTCAAACGAACTCAGAATGACGACCGCAGCAATGGCGATTACCAGAAAGTTGAAAAATACGCTGAAGCTGTCGATGCGGATCGTGTTCGAGAAGGCCAGGCCGGGAGACTGCGCCATGTACCACGTCGAAATCAGACCGGCAACGGTGCCCACAAACGCAATAGCACCGAGAGTTTTTTGACTCTTCTCTTCATCGACCAGTGGATCGAGCACCATTACTGCGATGCCGAAGATGGCAAGGACAAGTTCCGGCAAAATGCGGATGTAGTCCTCGGGCTGAGGAATCGCTTGCAACAGCATGGCGGGAACGATCGTCATTGCATCACCACCTTGCTTATCGTTTGTGCAAGCGGCGCTAAAGCATCATGGACCGCCGGATCGATTGCTGCCAGCCAGAGAATCGGAGCGACGCCCATTACGAGAGCGGCTGCGGCGCAAGGCCAGACGGCGGCCTTCTCAAACCCGAGCATGTCAGCCATGCCATTGTTCACCGGATTCGTCACTTTGCCATAGAAAACGCGCTGGAACATCCAGAGCAGATAGCAGGCACTCCAGATCACACCAGTCGCGCCGAGAATCCCATAGATTGGTTTTGCCTGAAAGGCGCCGTTGAGGACAAGAAACTCACCGACGAATCCATTGAGCAGCGGCAATCCGACAGAGGCGAGAACAATAAAGAGGTAAGACGCGGCGTAGACCGGCATGGGCGAAGCGAGTCCACCGAATTCGGAAATCTCGTACGTATGCCGCCGTTCGTGAAGGATTCCGGCAAGCATGAATAATCCGCCGGTAGAGATGCCGTGGGCGAGCATCACAAACATTGCACCGTTCAGTCCGGACTGCGTGAAGCTGAAGATGCCGAGTACGACAAATCCGAGGTGGCTAACTGAGGAATAGGCGATCAACTTCTTCATGTTCGGCTGCACCATCGCAACCAGAGCGCCGTAAATGATCCCGATCAGTGCCAGGGTCATGATCCACGGAGCATTGCGACGGGCCTGCTCGGGGAACAATCCGAGATTGAACCGCAGCATTCCGTAGGTGCCCATTTTCAACAGAACGCCGGCCAGAAGAACCGATCCAGCCGTCGGAGCTTCTACGTGGGCATCCGGCAACCATGTATGAAATGGGAACAGTGGTACTTTGACCGCGAATGCCAGGAAGAACCCGAGGAAGAGCCATTGCGCCGCGGCAGGAAAGCTCGCGACCGCGCCCTTTGCGATCTGGTCGCGGATGACTACGAAATCAAAGCTGCCGGTGTGCGCATAGAGCCAGAGGATCGCGGCCAGCATGAAGACGGACGCGATCATCGTGTACATGAAAAACTTCACCGCGGCATAGACCTTGCGCTCGTGGCCGAAGACGCCAATCAGCAATGCCATCGGAATCAGCGTCGCTTCCCAGAAGAAGTAGAAGAGGAAGAGATCGAGCGAAGTGAAGACGCCGATCAGAGCAGTCTCAAGGATGAGCAGAAGGATAAAGAATTCTTTCACCCGATCGTGCACCGATTTCCATGAGATCAGTACGCAAAGCGGCGTTAGAAATGTAGTCAGAACCACGAGCCACATCGAGATGCCGTCGATCGCCATGTGGTAATGGATATTGGGGCTGGTGATCCATGGCTTATCGATTTCGAACTGGAACCCGGGCAGCCCGCGGTGGAAGTGCACCGGCAAGTGCAATGAGAGACAAAACGTCGCCAGCGAGAATAAGAAGGCGACAACCCGGATATCGCGGTCGCGGCGCGGCAAGAACGTCAACAACACCGCCCCCGCGAGCGGAACGAACGTGATCAGCGAAACGATGTAGGGGCCGAGAGCGTCGTTCATCGTCCCACCCCCAGATAGACCATATAGGCAATTACGACCGCGGCTCCCGCAGCGATCCATCCGGCGTACGAGCGCAGGTTCCCGGATTGCATGTGTCGTACTTCATCGGAGACGTGCTTTGCACCATCGGCCACATTGTTCACAGTGTCGTCGATGACCTTGCGATCCACACCTTGCCAGAGTATTGCGGTCGAACCGTCGACCAGGGGTTTCACGAAGAGCTTCGCGTAGATCTCATCGACGTAATATTTATTCAGGACTGCCTCATAGAAGGCGCCAAGGCTGGCTGCGATCTTCTGCGGCAAGTAGGGCTTGCTCACATAAAGGACGTAGGCGACAAATAATCCGGCGAGCGAAAATAGAACCGAAATTCCCATTAACAGCAATTCGGTGTTACCGTGCCCCTCAGTTACCGCGGCCGGAAATTCACCACCAAACACTGGTTCCAGGAAGTGTTCGAACCCGTTATGAATTCCTACCAGCCCGCCCACGAGCGACAGGAGAGCGAGCACCATGAGGGGAACGAGCGTGACCATCGGGCTTTCGTGCGGTTCGCCGTGGCCATGTTCTCCGTGTCCATGAGTTGCGTGCGCATGACCGTGGTCGTCAACTTGAATTCCCTTGTAGTCGCCCCAGAATGTCATGAAGAGCAGACGGAACATGTAGAACGACGTGATGAAGGCCGTAATGGCGCCAATGGCCCAGTAAATCGGGTTGGCTTCGTAAGCCTTCCAGAGAATTTCGTCCTTGCTCCAGAAGCCAGCTAGCGGTGGAATTCCGGCGATGGCCGCCGTGGCTATCAGCATGGTCGCGAAGGTCGTCGGGATATACGTCTTGAGTCCACCCATCTTGCGCATGTCCTGTTCGCCGCCGACTGCATGGATTACGGATCCGGCGCCCAAGAACAGAAGACCTTTGAAGAACGCGTGCGTCATCAGGTGGAAGATGCCTGCCGAGAATGCTCCCACACCACACGCCATGAACATGTAACCGAGTTGCGAGACTGTCGAGTAGGCGAGAACTTTCTTGATATCGGTTTGCGTGATGCCAATCGTCGCGGCGAACAACGCGGTCAGAGTGCCGATGATCGCGACGACGGTCAAAGCGATCGGAGCGCGCTCGAAAATCACATGGGATCGTGCCACCATGTACACGCCAGCCGTGACCATGGTCGCCGCGTGGATCAGAGCGGAGACTGGCGTCGGGCCCTCCATTGCGTCGGGAAGCCAGACGTAGAGCGGAATCTGCGCCGACTTGCCGCAGGCACCCACCATAAGCAGAATGCCAATCGTGGTGAGCAGTCCGGCTCCGGAAGTCTCTGCTTGTAGCGGCTCAACCTTACTGAAGACTTCCGTGAAATTCAGCGAGCCGAAGTGCTGGATGATCAGGAATAGTCCGATCAGGAACCCGAAGTCGCCGATGCGATTGACGATGAACGCTTTCTTCCCTGCCGAGGCAGCCGAATCCTTCTGGAACCAGAATCCAATCAGAAGATACGATGCGAGGCCGACGCCCTCCCATCCGATGAACATCACCAGGTAGTTGTTCGCCAGGATCAGCGTCAGCATGAAGAACATGAACAGGTTCAGGTAGGTGAAGAACCGGTAGTAGCTCGGGTCGTCGGACATGTAGCCGACCGAGTAAACGTGAATCAGGAATCCGACTCCGGTGACAACCAGTAACATCACCAGTGAGAGTTGATCGAGGTAGAAGGCGAAATCAACGGAGAAGTTTCCGGAACGGATCCAGTGAGCGAGGTTAAAAACATACGGTGCCGCGGAAGAAGAAAACCCTAATGCGATCCATAGCGCCAGCGCAAACGCCAATCCAGGGAATGCAAGGGCGATCGTGGTGACCGCAGTCTTGGAAGACCTGCGCCCCAAGAATCCATTGATCGCTGCACCAGCCAGCGGCAGCGTTGGAATCAGCCAGAGATACGGATTCTGCGTCATAACTTGAGCAAATTCACCTGGTCAACATTCAATGTTTCACGCGTGCGGTAGACCGCGATGATAATCGCCAGACCGACTGCCGCTTCGGCGGCAGCAACCACCATCACAAAGAACACGAAAACCTGCCCGGCGAGCACGTGCCAGTGGGCGGCGAAAGCCACGAACGAGAGATTCACGCCATTGAGCATCAACTCAATCGACATGAAGATGGTGATGATGTTGCGCTTGATCAGGAATCCGGTTACGCCACACGCGAACAGGATTCCACTGAGCACGAGATAGTACGAAAGCGGAACCATCAGTCGTTCACCTTCTTTGCCGGCCCGCCACCCGGCACGGTGGGTTTGCTGGCCAGTACCACAGCACCCATAATGGCGATCAGGATCAGAATCGAAGTAATTTCAAAGGGCAGAAGGAACTCGTGAAATAGCAGGTCCGCGATCGCTTTGGGTGGTCCAGGCATTGCTCCTGCCACCACAGCTTCGGTACCAGAATGCTTGAGAACAACCCATGCGATTAACAGGCTTCCGATCAGCATTCCCGGAATACCGAACAGGAGAGCGACGCGGCTGCCCCTGGTTTGTTCTTCCACGCCCGCATTCAGAAGCATGATTACGAAGACGAACAGGACCATAATCGCGCCGGCATAAACGATGACCTGCACGGCCGCGACGAATTCTGCGCCAAGGAGCAGGTACTCGCCGGAGAGTGCCGCCATTACGGTGATCAGCGACAAAGCGCTATTGATCGGATGCCGCTGTACGAGCAGGTTGACCGCGCCCGCAACGGCGATAACTCCGAACGCCAAAAACAGTATGAGATGAACGCTGAGCATGAAATTTGGTACTTAGTACTCGGTACTCAGTACTCAGTTAGTTCTGAGCACAGTATCGGCCCTCGAAACGCAACCACTGGGTACCGAGTACTGGGTACTGAGTACGTGTTTCTCACCACACCACTGCAATTGCCGTCGCAATCAAATTCAATATCGACAACGGCAGCAGGAACTTCCAACCGAATGCCATAAGTTGGTCATAACGGAAGCGGGGCAACGTGCCGCGCACCCAGATGTACAGAAAGAGGAATGCAAAAACCTTAGCGCAGAACCAGAACACGGGAAGGATCGCCTGCAAAATTGCCGGTCCGAAAATCGGCCCATTCCAGCCGCCAAAAAACAGCAGCGTTGCCAGGCAAGCCACCGTGATCATGTTCGCGTATTCAGCCATGAAGAACATGGCGAATTTCATCGCGCTGTATTCGGTGTGATATCCCGCGACTAGCTCGGTTTCGGCTTCGGGCAGATCAAACGGGATGCGATTCGTCTCCGCATAGGCCGCGATCAGATAACAGAAGAATCCGACGATCTGGCCGGTAAAGATGTTCCATCGCGGAATGACACCGAGGAAATGTCCGCGCTGCGAGGCTACGATATCGTTCAGGCTGAAACTACCGGCCATGATGAGGACGCCGACGAGCGAGAGCCCCAGCGAAATCTCGTAGCTGACCATCTGTGCGCTGGCACGCAATCCGCCAAGCAGAGAATATTTATTGTTGGAAGACCATCCGGCTAGTGCCACGCCGTACACGCCAATCGAGGTCACACCGATAATCAGCAGTAGGCCGGTGTTGACGCTGGTCGTAATCTGCAGCGGAAATGTGTAGCCGAAAATCGTTATCGGATTGCCGAACGGAATCACACTGATCGACGTGAGCGCGAAGACAACGGCGATAAGCGGCGCCGCCAGGAATAGAGGCTTGTAGACGTGTGGCGGAGTCAGGTCTTCTTTAAACAGGAACTTCAGCCCGTCGGCCGCAGGCTGCAGCAAGCCGAACGGGCCCACTCGCGTAGGGCCCCATCGGTTCTGCATGTGCCCGACGACTTTACGCTCAAGCCAAACCGTGTAGGCAACAGCAGTCAGCAAAACCACGAGCACGATCGCCGATTTGATGATTGAAGCTAAGATGTAAATCCAGATTGGCAACGCCCAGCTTCCTCTCTTACTTCAGACAACTTGTTTACGAATCGTTGAATCGGCTCAGTCGGCTGCGACTTCTGCCGGCTTGATCTCGTGCGCTTCGACGACGGAACTCAGAGCGCGCGAATAGCGTCCCAACGTCCCGGAACTGAAAAGGCTGTCGTTGGCCGGCTGAATCAGCGCCGGAGCATCCGTCTTCTGCTGCGGAACCGCACCACCCGATTTCGCGAGCGAAGTGTGCTCGCTGTTTCCGCCGAGCAGGTTTACACGAGAGACGTCATATCCCGGAACCAGCCGCTGAATCTCATCCAGAATTGCGATGGGATCGAGCGGGCTAAGTTTCGGCTCCAGACCTTGTTCTTCGAGCCACACGGCATGGCGATCGGCTTCACCCGACTGCGCTCCGCGAGACTGGCCCATATCAGCGCGAACACCACCGCCGAACGGAACGAGCTTGTGGACGTCGTGACCCATGGCATCGGCGATGCGGACGATCATCTCGAAATCGGGTTTCGTGCCCGAAAGGTCTCCGGCCTTCTTGACGAGTTGAACGTCGCCGCAGGTGTTGGTCATCGTTCCCGCCTTTTCGTAGGCATTCGCTGCGGGCAACACTACGTCGGCAATAATCGCGGTCTCGGTCAGGAACATGTCCTGAACGACCACGAAGCTGTTGGAGAAGGCGAATGGATCGATCTGCAAGCGACCGATCGGATTCGATCCAACAACGTAAAGAGCCTCCAGCTTGCCGGCCTGCGCAGCTGAGACCATTTCATAAGTATTGAGTCCTGCGGCTTGGGGAATCTCCCATTCCTTGTGGAAAGGCGTGCTGCCGGCGGCCGAGTGATATCCGGGAAGCAGATCAGGATAAAGGCCCATGTCCGAAGCGCCGCGCGAATTGGCATAATCGCCCAGGCAGATGAATCGCGCATTGGGCAGGGCAGAGACTAGCTGCTGAATGCTGCTTCCCTGTATTTCAGCGCCAAAGACTACGATCAGATTCTGCTCGGCGCGCAGCGTGTCCCGCAGTTTGCCGAGAGTGTCAGGCGTAGTGCCGCTCACGCCCAAGGAAGGCTGGGCTGAATCGCTACTCGACAGGAATTTGACGAACTCTGCTTCCTGACTTACCTGCGCAAAAGTCGTCGCCTGCCGGCGGAGCTTGATCGACTCATGATTGACCACGTACAGCTTGGCCCGATGCAGCCGGACATTATTTCGAATCTGCCAGGCCAGCAGCGGATGCTGCTCGGTCGGATCGTTTCCAAGCAGAAGGATCGCTGGAGCAGTGAAGACGTCAGCCATGCTGGCGGTCTTGTCAGTCCCGCGCATGGCAGCCGCGAAAGCAGGGAAGTCGGCGGTGCGATGATGGTCGACATTGTTGGTCTTCAACACGGTACGCGCGAACTTCGAGAGCAGATAGGCTTCTTCGTTCGTGGTGCGGTTGGAGCCGATCACTCCGATCGCAGCGCCGCCATCTTTATCGCGGACCTCAGCAAATTTCTTGCCGACGAGTTCGAAGGCTTCTTCCCACGTCGATGGAGTCAGCTTACCGTTTTTGCGAATCAACGGCTGCTTGATGCGCTCATCATTGCCAGCGAAATCGAAGCCATAGCGGCCCTTGATGCACAGGAAGTCGCCGTTCGCGCCGCTCTTGTCGCGATTGTCGCCGCGGACGATTTCCATGCCCGCGTCGGAGCGCCGAACGCCGAGAGTCGTTTTGCAGCCGTCGCCGCAATGCGTGCAGACGGTGCCCACATGCTTCATCTCCCAAGGCCGGGTCTTGTACCGATAAGCGCCCGAGGTGAGTGCGCCGACTGGACAGATGTCGATGCACATGCCGCACTCTTCGCACTCAAGATGATCTTCTTTGTTAGGAGCAATGATCGAACTGACGCCGCGGTTCTGTACCCCCAGAGCCCAGACGTCCATGCCTTCGCCGCAAACCCGCACACACCGGTAACACAGGATGCATCGCGGACGATCGAAGAACACCACGGGAGACCATTGTTGCTCTTCGCGGTGGTTCTTGGCCTCCATGAACTTCGACTCGGCTGCGCCGTAGGAGAAGGTCATGTCCTGCAGTTCGCACTCGCCACCCGCATCGCAGACCGGACAATCCAGCGGGTGGTTCCCCAGCAGCATTTCCAGCATCGACTTGCGCGCCTGCTTGACCTCGTCGCTCTCGGTGGTGACGACCATGCCCTCGCTGACTACGGTCGTACACGCAGTCTGCAGCTTGGGCATCTTCTCGATCTTTACGAGACACATGCGGCAAGCGCCCTGCAGCGACAGATTCGGGTAATAGCAGAAGGAAGGCACCTCGATGCCTACGTTCTTGCAGGCATCAATGAGGAGCGTCCCTGCGGGAGCCGTGAGCTTCTTGCCGTCAACTGTGAGATTTACATCAGCCATGAAATTGAGTAATTGTGCAATTTGGTAATTGGGTAATTGAAATTCAACTACCTAAATCTTTTCGCTGCTTGTTGAGAGGCTGTCAGTATCGCAGTGAGCTCTCGCGCTTCTTTCAATAGATCACCCGTAAGTTCTGATTTCGTGATTCCTGATTCGTTCAGGAGTTCGAGCCACAACACCGACTCGTCTGCTTCCCCTGCCACAATTCCGATTCGTGCAATAAACTCTTGTTTGGATCGTGCTCGGCAGACAGCCCGATAATTCGCTGCTACCGAAGTTCCACATCGCAATAACTGCTTGCCTAAAACTTGCGTGTCCGTCCGATATGCCAAAGACCGGAACAGACTAATGATCCGAAGAGCGAATACTTTTGTTCAATCGCGAAGCTCTTCAGGTCGCGAACTCATGTAATTCTCATTTACTCAATTACTAAATTTCCCAATTACTCAATATTTCCTCAATGCGCAAACGCCAGTTCAGCGTCGCCCGCCGTTTCGTACGGGCACGGCTTTCCGTCGAGATGGTCCTCAAACTCTTTTCTAAACTTCTTAACGAATCCGATTGTCGGCATCGCGGCCGCGTCACCCAACGGACAGAACGTCCGCCCGAGCATGTTCTCCGCCAGGTACTGCATGTTGTCGATGTCTTTCTTCATGCCGCCGCCGTTGTGGAAGCGAATCAGCGTCTTCTTCAGCCAGTCGGTTCCTTCGCGGCACGGAATGCACCAACCACAGCTTTCATGCTGGTAGAACTTCATGGTGCGCAGCGCGAATTTCACAATGCATTGCGCGTCGTCGATCACAACCACGCCGCCGGAACCCAGCATCGATCCGGCCTTTTGGACCGAATCGAAATCCATGGCGACATCAATTTCATCGGCTTTCAGCACGGGGCACGACGAGCCACCGGGGACCACGGCTTTGAGCAGGCGTCCATTGGGAATCCCACCGCCAACCTCGTAGATCATCTTCTTGAGGTTGTAGCCCATCGGCAGTTCGTAAACGCCTGGCTTGGCGATATTTCCGCTCAGGCAGAACAGGCGCGTACCCCCGTTCTTCGGCGTACCCAGCTTCGCGTACCAGTCGGCGCCGCCAAGAATAATATGGGGGACGTTCGCTAGGGTTTCGGCATTATTAATGATGGTCGGTCCGCCCCACAGCCCAACCACAGCAGGGAAGGGCGGACGAATGCGCGGCACTCCGCGCTTGCCTTCGAGCGATTCCATCAGAGCCGATTCTTCGCCGACTTCGTAAGCTCCGGCGCCGCCGTGCCAGTAAACATCGAAATCCTTGCCGCTCCCGAAAATGTTCTTCCCCAGGAAGCCCTTCGCATAGGCGTCTTTAATCGCCTTTTGCATGATGTTCGACAGGTATCGGTACTCGCCGCGGATGTAGATGTAACCGTTCTTTGAGCCGACGGACAGCCCGGCGATCATCACGCCTTCGATCACGGAGTGCGGATCGTGCTCGAAAATCAACCGGTCCTTACAGGTCCCCGGCTCGCTCTCGTCGCCATTGCAAAGAACGTACTTTGGCTTGGCAGCCTGCTTGGGGACGAACGACCACTTCATCCCGGTCGAGAAGCCGGCACCACCCCGTCCGCGAAGGCCCGAATTTTTCACCTCATTAATGATGGCGTCGGGCTCCATCGCGAGAGCCTTCTGCACGGCCTTGTAGCCGTCGAGTTCGAGGTAGCGGTCGATATTGGTCGCACCCATGCCAAAGCGCCGGGAGACGACCTTTACCTCGTCGGAATGGGAGACCAAGTCAGCCATGAGAATTGAGTAATTTTGTAATTTGGTAATTGTGTAATTTGAAAGATCCCAACGGTCGGCCGTCGCATTTCAATTACAAAATTACTAAATTACCCAATTACCAAATTTCTTTACTGCGTTCCCTTCTTCTTATATTCATCGAGAATCTTATCCATCCTGTCGGGTGTCAGGTTCTCGTGAAAATCGTAATTCACCTGCGCCGCCGGAGCCCAACTACACGCCCCGATGCACTCCACTTCTTCCAGCGAAAACATTCCGTCGGCCGTGGTCTGCTTATGACCGATGCCTAATTTCTTCGCGCAGTGATGCAGAATTTCTTCTCCGCCGCGTACCATGCAGCTGATATTCGTACAAACCTGCACGTTGTATTTCCCACGCGGCTTGGTGGTCAGCATGGAGTAGTAGCTGATCACGTTATTGACTTCGAGTTCGGTCAAATCGAGACGCGACGCAATCTCGGAGATCACTTCATCCGAAAGAAATCCGACTTCATCCTGCGCATAGAGAAGCGTCGGCACCAAAGCCGAGCGCTTGGTCGGATAGTGCGTGACCATCTCCGCAAACCGCGTCTCGAATTCGTCAGAAAACTTCATTGTGTAACTTTGTAATCGGGCAAATTTGGCAATTTCCGAAGCAGCCGGAGTTCGGGTTTCAAATTACAAAATTACCCGATTACCAAATTACAAATTCCTACCGGTCGATTTCACCCAGCACAATATCAATGCTTCCGATCGCCGCCACAACATCCGCCAGCAGATGTCCCTCGCACATCTTCGACAGGGTCTGCAGATTGGCAAAGCACGCCGAGCGCATATGCACGCGATACGGCTTCGCCGTCCCGTCGCTCACAATGTAGTAGCCCATTTCACCGCGCGGAGATTCAACCGCCTGGTAAACCTCACCCGCCGGAACCGCAAAGCCTTCCGTAATGATCTTGAAGTGATAGATGAGCGACTCCATCTGAGTCTTCATCTTTTCGCGGTCGGGCAGAACGACGTGCGGAGCATTGGCCTTTATCGGACCTTCCGGCATCCCATCCAAAGCCTGGCGCACGATTTCAGTCGACTCGCGCAGTTCTTGCACCCGGCACATGTACCGTGCGAATACGTCGCCTTCCTGGGCTACCGGCACCTTGAACTGGAACTTCTCGTAACTGGAGTACGGCATATCGCGCCGCAGATCGATGTCAACGCCACTGCCACGCAGTGTCGGCCCGGTCGCTCCCAGGGCAATGGCATCTTCCGCCGTCATTTTGGCGACGCCCTTAGTCCGCATCAGCCAAATCGGATTTCCGGTCAGCAGGTTTTCATACTCATCTACCTTTTCCGGAAAGTAGCCAGCGAAATCGCGCACGCGGTCGAAGAATCCGAGCGGTGGCTCCAATGCGACTCCGCCCACGCGGAAGTAAGACGTCATCATGCGCTGTCCGCTGACGGCCTCAAACAGCCGCAGAACTTCTTCGCGCTCGCGGAAACAATATAAGAAGACAGTCAACGCGCCGATATCCATGGCGTGCGTGCCGAGCCAGACGAGGTGCGAGTTGATGCGCGTCAATTCATTCAAAAGCACTCGCAGCCATTGGGCTTTCGGCGGGATTTCCAGCCCCAACAACTTCTCCACCGCCAGCACGTAGCAGAGATTGTTGGTCATCGGGCAGAGATAATCGATGCGGTCGGTCAGCGGCACGACTTGCTGGTAAAACTTGGCTTCGCAGGTCTTTTCAATGCCCGTATGCAGGTAGCCGATGTCGGGCATCAGGCGGACCACGGTCTCGCCGTCGATCTCCAGCAAAACACGCAGCACACCGTGTGTCGACGGATGCTGCGGCCCCATGTTCAGGATCATTGTTCGATCTTGACCGGGTTCGAGCACGGGCGTGGGAGTCATGTGGGCCATTAACGGTATCCCTCCACGGGATAATCCTTACGTAATGGATGACCTTCCCAGTCCTCCGGCATCATGATCCGTCTTAAATAAGGATGGCCAGCGAAACGTACTCCAAAAAGATCAAAAACTTCGCGCTCAAAGTAATTCGCCCCAGGCCATATTGGCGTAAGAGAATCAATGGTAACGCTCGAACTATTCAAGCGAACCTTTAAGCGGACTCGCTCCTTCTTCGGTATCGAGAGCAAGTGATATACAACTTCAAATCTCGGCTCTGCCGGATACCAGTCAACGCAAGTCACATCGGACAGAAAATTAAAGGGGCAGGCAGGATCCTCTCTTAATAGCGCGCATGCCTCGCGCAGCGCGGACCGGTCGACGACGATCGTCATCTCGTCACGATCAAACTTCACCTGCTGAACAGCTTCAGCATTCCAGCCATGAAGCCGCGCTACTGCCGGATGGCTTTTCAGTTGTTCGAGGTCAGTAATGGCGGGCGAAAGTGGCATCAGCCTTGCTCCCGTCCGGCGCCCGTCTCACCCCAATCCAGCACACCCTTTTTCCAGACGTAGAAGAATCCAACCAGGAAGATTCCGATGTACACCAGCATTTCCCACAGCCCGAAGCGCTTCAAATCCCGCAAAATGATCGCCCATGGATAGATGAAGACTGCCTCAACATCGAACAGTATGAAAAGCATGGCGACCAGATAAAATTTCACAGAGAAGCGTTGACGGGCATCGCCCACGGGCGTCATGCCTGATTCATAGGGCATGAGCTTGGCACGGGTAGGTTTACGCTGTCCGATGAGCCAGGAGAGGGTCACAATCGCGACCGCAATGCCTCCCGCCATGATCATATGGATCAGGAAAGGGAGGTAGCGAGCGAAGTAATTGTCTGGCATAGGATGAGGTATATATAATTCGCGCCAAGTGGTTGCTTAAACGTTCCAGATTATGAGTTTACACGACGGAGTGTCAAGGGAACGCAACCACATTTTGAGGAAAACAAGAACGATTTTGTAATTGTGTAATCTGGTAATTGAGTAATTTAAAAGCCGGGAGAGGTGCCCCCGCAAAACGCTTCAGGCTTTGAAAATTACCAAATTACGAAATTACCCAATTACCCAATCCTTATGATCTTTGGCTTCAATACCGACGTGAAGCACGGCGACACGATCTACCACGTGCAGAGTGAGGCGCGCGAAGGCGAACTCGTTCTGCAAACGCAAGTCTTCGTTCGTGGCCGATGTATCGGCAAGAAGGCGACCTCCTATTCCGCCAAGACCTCCGAGGTCCAGTTCGGCGACTCGCAAAAAGAGCAGTTGCTCCGCGAGCAGCACCGGCTGGTTTTGGACGCGATTCGCGAAGGCAAGCTCGAAAATGTCCTCGATCATCCCGAACCCGAAACGCTGGCTGCGGTCAAGGAACTCGAGGTGGAATGGCTGAATGCCGGTTCCGTCCACAGCGAGCGCAATCTCACGATGCAATTGCGCGTCACCGAAGGTGGCTCGGCCGCCTCCGGTGCCCGGTTGACTTTTCGCTTCGCACGTCCTGGAGCCGCCCCCTTTTATACGCAGACAGTTGCCGATTCCGGCGGTGCGGCCGAGGTTAAGATAGAGGTTGAAGAGACCGCTCTGCCCGAGGCATCTCTGCTTGTGCAGGCCAATTATGAGGGGCGAACCGCAACGAGAAAATTCGTGTTGCGCAAAACCGAATAGTCCCGCCGAGTGGCTGCCAGATGATATTGCAGATCAATGGGGAGCAGCGTAATTTCGAAGACATTCCCTCTCCCTTTACCCTTTTAGCGCTCATTGAAAAGCTCGGCATGAAGGCAGACCGCGTCGCCATCGAACTGAATCTCGATATCGCGCCTCGCGATCGTTGGGCTGAGACTACTCTCAAAGAAGGGGACAAACTGGAAGTCGTGCACTTTGTCGGGGGCGGGACGAGTCCGTCGTGATACCGGCTTTCCGCAGTTTGCTGGATAATCAGTAACTCGCAACTCAAGCTGAAGTTCCGGGTTAAACCGTCTTGAAATATGAGCCGTCTCGTGCTCTCAGATCTGGCTATTGTCCGCAGGTTTGCCACATTTCTAGCCCTATCTTTAGGGGTTGGATGTCTCAGTTGTGGTACTCCGGGACACGCGATCATGGTACTGAACGCGCCAGCCACGGTGGTAGCAGGCGTCCCGTTCTCCGTGACGGTGACGGTTATGTATCAAGGCAAGCGCGACACCGTGTTCGATGGGCCCGTCTTCTTCATCACGAGTGACAAGGCCTTTGTTCAGCCTCTGGTTTACGTCTACACGGCCGCCGATGCCGGCCAGCATACATTCACAAACCTCGTATTGTTCACGCCGGGGATGCAGACGTTCGGAGCGTCCGACTACGATGCGAGACCTATTACGGGATCGGTTCAGATCCAGGTGAATCCCGCACCGTGATGAACCTAGAGCTATCGAGACTCTCACCTTCGGTGCGCGTTGCGTTGGTCTTGTGTGTCTGCACGATAACCGTGTTTGCCAGTGCCCAAGATCACCAGACCGACCCGGCCGCTGCGACTTCCGCAACCCCAGTTGAAAACAGTAAACCTGAGAACAAGGCCGATTGGGCTGGAAACAGCACAGAGCAGACCGCCACAATCATTGACTCCAGTTCACGAGATTCGGGTCAGTCTGCAACTGCCCAGCCAGGCGCTTCCGGAGAGAACTCAAAGGGTGAGCGCCCGACGAAAGTGCAGAACCCGGCCAGTTCTGACTTCAATCAGGACATCTACTACCGCAACAAGCTAGAATTCGCCCTTGACGGTGGCTATTTCCCAATCAATATTCCTTTCCCGTTCGATGTGTTCGAGGGCGACCCTTACGAGTTGTATCCCTTGCGCTACACGCTCGTTCCCGTCGTCGTGTCGATTCGTTGGCACATCGACAGTATCGGAGGCCGCTGGATCTTTCGCGGGAACTGGGACATGACCGCGAGCTTTTCTGCTACTGCGATTCCGCGAGGCGCAGAGACGCACTACTTCTCCTACGACATGGGAGTGCGCCGCAACTTCGTTCGGCCCAATTGGAAAGTCGCTCCTTATACCGACATGCGCCTCGGACTCGGAATCATCAACGCGAAAGGTCCGCTCGGCGTCTATTACGCCCAGGGCCAGAACTATACCTTCACCGCGAATCTCGGCGCCGGGGTGCGATATAACTTCAATTCCAGATATGCAATCTCCGCGGGCCTCAACTGGATGCACATCTCCAACAACAATCTTTCCGCGCCCGAGTATTCCAACTACGGCATCAACGTCTACGGACCCCAATTCGGGCTGAATATTCGGTTAGGCCGCGGTCGGCGTCACCCTTCCGAGTAAGCGGCGGGAACTCTCCTAGTCAACCCTTTTCCACCGCTTGTGTTCTTGACTCTCAGCAGGGCACGCCTAGAATGTTTGAAACATTTTGCAGTCGCTGTGTTTTAAACGTTTTCGAGGCTGAATGCAGGATCGCTTCACATCGAACGAAGTCGTCACCTTGACGGGCATCACGCTACGGCAGTTGCAGTGGTGGGACGAGCGCGGCGTGGTGAGACCCGAGCGAGAAGGGCATCGCCGAATCTATTCGATGAGTCAACTCACTGAAGTTGCGGTGATCTGCCAACTGCGGCGCAAGGGATTTTCACTCCAAGGCGTGCGCAAAGTAATGCGTTTTCTGGAGAGGGAATTCGGGAAGCGCCTCGGGCAAATTGTCGATCGCAATTCAGATCTTCATCTTCTTACCGATGGAAAGCGTCTTTATCTCGAGACTTCCGCGAAGCAGATTGTCGACATCCTGAAGAACTCGAAGCAGCCCATTTTGGGAGTTTGTTTGAGCGATGCTGTGCGCCAGGTTCGTGCCGGTATCACTTCGGCAAAAGCAAGTACCTCAGTAACTTCGCGGGATTACCTGAAGCGTGCTAGAAACGCTTCATAGGGATGTTTTGATCGAGCGAACAAAGGGAGGAACACATGGTCGGTGAACTGGACATCCTCAACGAGTGGATTCCGGAACAGATGCAGCCTGGTACCGTCTTTGTGCTCGAAAATGCCGGCGAGATCGGCGAGAAAGAAGATCCCTATTGGGCCGTGCTCTCCTGCCCCTCCTGCGGCATGTTAGGCCTGATCACACGCAAACAGATCAACGGATTGCTGCCTGTAATCTGCGGCTCTGAAAGCTGCTCGGCGCAGTTCTTCATCCGCGACAGTGAAGTGGTCGTACGTAAGCCGTTCTAAAAACAACAATCGTTCGCGTTACGCCTGATTCATAAGCTGCGCGAATACTGACAGATCGATATTTCCCCCGCTCACCACGCAAACGACCTTCCCCGCTCCGCATTTCCCGCTTAGCCCGGCTGCCACTGCGCAGGCGCCTGCACCTTCTGCAATGATGTGATTCCGCTCGGCCACGATCTTCATCGCCCGGCGAATTTCTTCCAGCGTGCAGACAATCGATCCAGCCAGCAGATGATGCGCGATATCCCACATGCGGGGAAAAACAGACTTTCCCCCGCAACCATCCACAAAGCTGGCCTTCCAGTTCGGAAAATACTGAGGCGATCCCGCAGCGAGCGAATACGCCAGAGGAGCTGCCGTTTCCGGTTCGGCCGCGTAGACCTTCGCCCGGCTGCCGCGCTCTCGCAGTCCTGATGCGACGCCGCATGAAAGTCCGCCGCCACCGAATCCGGCCACCACGGCGTCAACATCCGGCAGGTCTTCGAGTATTTCCAGCCCCGCAGACGCATTGCCGGCGATGAATGCATCATCTTCAAACGGATGAACGAAGGTCATCCCCGTCATCGCAGGATGCGCGCGGTCGGAAAGAGCCTTCCAGCACTGATCATAAGTAGCCTGCACAATTTCGCCGCCCAGGCGTCGTACCGAGTCGAGTTTTGCCGCCGGAGCGGTATCCATGACCAAAACTTTGCAAGGCACGCCAGCTTTACGAGCGGCAAGCGCCACTCCTTGTGCGGCATTGCCCGCACTTACGGTCCAGACACCCCGCTTGCGTTGCTCTTCGGGTAATAGGCGAACGGCGTTGTAGGCTCCCCGAATCTTGAACGCGCCGATCGGCTGGAGGCATTCGAGCTTCAAATAAATCTCGGCGGGACCGTCGTAGTTCAGCCGAACCAAAGGTGTGCGAATCGCAGCTTCGTAGACGTGTTTGCAGGCGTCTTCGATCATGCCCGCAGGGATGGTGCGCTGCGTGCCTCCGACTGATGCAACATGAGTGGACATTGTGATCCCCAGAACTGCTGCGAACGAAGTCTCTTACGACTGCCTGACGGGTTTTCTTTCCAACTCCACTGGCACTTGCTCTACGATCTCGATCCCGAAGCCTTCGAGCGCGGCGACTTTCTTCGGACGATTCGTCAGCAGCCGGATTCGCGTCAAATTCAGATCAGACAGGATCTGCGCGCCAATGCCAATTTCGCGCTGAATCTGCTTGGAATTGTCGTAGAGCGAGGGAAGTGTACGGCCGCCGTGGAATTTGAGCGCAGTCCGCTCGCCCACTTTTTCAAGCGAGAATCCTTGTGACGTCTGGTGCAGGTAGATCAGCGCGCCCAGGCCCTCGGATGCGATGCGGCGCAGCGATCCATCGAGTGTAGCGTTGCATTCGCACCCGGTAGCGCCGAAGACATCTCCCATCAGGCAGTGCGCATGCATCCGCACCAGCACTGGTTCTTTCGCATGCTCGATGTCGCCGCGAATCAGTGCGACGTGCGATTCGCCGCCATCCACTTCGCTCATGTAGGCGATCAGTCGGAACTCGCCAAAGCGCGTCTCTATCAATGCCTCGCCGACACGATTTATATACCGCTCATGCGCCATGCGGTATCGGATCAGTTCCGCGACCGTGAGCATCTTCATGTTGTGCTCGCGGCAGAACTCGATCAGGTCTGGCACGCGGGCCATGCTGCCGTCATCTTTCATGATTTCGCAGATGACTCCTGCGGGTACCATTCCCGCCAGCCGAGCCAGATCGACCGAAGCTTCCGTCTGCCCGGCGCGTACAAGCACTCCACCCTTGCGTGCGCGGAGAGGAAACATATGGCCCGGCCGAGCAAGATCAGATGGCTTTGTTGCGGGATCAATCGCGACCTGAATCGTCCGCGCGCGATCGTGAGCCGAAATACCGGTGGTTACCCCCTGGCGCGCGTCGATCGCTTCGCAAAAAGCAGTGCCGTACTGTGAAGTGTTCTCCGTCGTCATAAGCCCGATATTCAGGTGCTCGAGGCGCTCCTCGGTCATGGCCAGGCAAACCAGGCCGCGTCCGTACTTCGCCATGAAGTTGATCGTCTCAGGCGTGACTTTTTCCGCGGCAATCGTGAGGTCGCCTTCGTTCTCGCGGTCTTCATCGTCGACGACAACAATCATGCGTCCGGCGCGAATCTCTTCAATCGCATCTGGAACATCGGTGAATGGAGATTGGGGGCTCATAGAGCGAAATTCTACCAAGATGGACCAAACACGACTGTCTCCCCGCGACGATCAAATTGTAAAAAGATGATGAATATCAGAGTTCGAACAAGGCCAGACTGCGGAGAAACGATTCCCGGAGTTCGTTGAATACCCGCCTAAATCATTGAAAATAAGCGATTAATAGACTTGTCGTTGGTGGTCATAAAAAATCTGATTCCTTTGATCGGAATTTTGAATCGAATTTCGCAGCAAGTAACCTTGACCGGTGAAAGCCGAGACCCTAGAATCACCCTCGAATGTCAGTGATCTCCAATCTTCGCGCCATCTGTTGTTGTACTTGTTGTTGTTGCGCATGCGTGTGCGCTGGCGCGGGGAGGATGCTGACCTAAGAGTACTTTCTTAATCCAGCAATCATTCACCCACCGCCAGAGCAATCTGGCGGTGGGTTTTTTGTTGCGCAAATAACGATGACAACGACGATTACGGCACCGAAAGAAACGAAGGCCCAAAGAGCCGAGCGCCTCAAACGCGCCTTCAATCCATGGGAAGGTCTCGAACAGATTCGCCGATTCGCACGCGAAGGCTTCGACTCGATTCCGCCCGAATGGATCGGGACATACTTTCGCTGGTGGGGCGTGTACACGCAGGGCGATGGAGCCGGCGTCACCGGCGGCAAAAACGGCGAAGGTCGGGCCCTGCAGCGCTTTATGGTTCGCATCAGGATTCCCAACGGAATCATGACCTCTGGCCAACTTCGCGCCATCGCATCTCTTACCCGCCAGCACGCCAACGGAATCGCCGATCTCACCGTCCGCCAGAACATCCAGCTGCATTGGGTCACGATCGAGTCTCTGCCGGAAGTTCTCGCAGGCCTTTGGGACGTGGGGTTGAATACGACCGGAGCTTGTGGCGACGTGGTCCGAAACGTAACTGGCTGCCCGGTAGCGGGTGTGGATGCAGACGAAATTGTCGACGCGTCGCCGCTCGTGGCTGAAGTTTCTCAATTGCTGGCTGGCAATGGCGATTTTTACAACCTTCCTCGCAAATTCAAGATCTCGATCGCCGGATGCCATTCGTGGTGCTCGTATCCGGAAATCAATGACATTGGTTTGACCGCGATCACTCGACGGGTGAACGGCAAGCAAGAGGTCGGATTCTCATTGCGTGTGGCTGGTGGACTTTCCGCAGAGCCGTATCTCGGTGCACGGCTGAATGCTTTCGTTCAGTGGAATCAGGTAGTTCCGGTGGTGAAGGGAATTGCCGAGCTATTCCGCGATTCCGAAGTGCTGCGCGAACATCGCGAGCGTGCCCGGTTGAAATTCTTGTTCCTGCGGCATGGATGGACGGCGGATCGTTTCCTCGACGAACTGCAGGACCGGATCGGATTTCGTCTTGATCCCGCCGCAGAAGAGCACGCTCCCGACGATGTGTACCGCGATCACGTCGGCATTCACGCGCAGAAGCAACCTGGTCTTTCCTACGTTGGCGCTGTCGTGCTACGGGGACGTCTCTCAGCCGATCAGATGGGAGCAGCGGCCGATCTCGCAGAACGTTATGCGGGCGGTGAACTTCGCTCGACCGGCATGCAAAATCTCGTGATCATTAATGTACCGAGGATCAACGCTGATGAACTTGCGAAGGAACTCGATGCTATTGGATTCCAGGTAAACGGGTCCTCTTTCGCGCGCGGCACAGTAGCTTGCAGCGGCACCGAATTTTGCAAACTGGCCATCACCGAAACCAAGAGCTTTTCGCGATGGCTGGTGGAAGAACTAGAAGAGCGGCTGCCGGGTTTCGATCAGCACCTGAAGCTGCATGTCACCGGATGCCCGAACAGTTGCGGCCAGCACTGGATCGCAGACGTCGGTATCGAAGGCAAGAAGATAAAAGTCGATGACCGTCTGCTCGATGCTTACTACTTCTGCGTCGGTGGAGCTCTGGGGCTCCATCAATCGACAGCTCGTCCGGTCGGCTATCGCTGCCTCGCGACGGATGTTCCGGAAGCACTGGAACGCCTGCTGAGCCGCTATCTCGAAGAGCGCGAGTCGGGCGAGAATCTCCGCCATTTCTTCGCGCGGCACAGCGATACCCAGATCCGTGAGTTTCTAGCCGGCGAAAACGTCCCGGCTGTTGCCCGCGATCTTCCATCTCAACCGAACCTGATTCATCTCGCAGGAGGGGCCGGTGACTAGTCTCTTTCCAATGTTTGTAAAGCTCAAGGATCGCTCCGTCTTGGTCGTTGGGGCGGGAAATGTGGGCGAGTCGAAGATTGCAGGACTTCTCGAAACGGGTGCGCGGATTCGTGTCGTTGCAATCGAGGCTACACCGGCTGTCCGCGAATGGGCTCGACAAGGAAAGATTGCTTTGGAACTTCGTCCTTACCGCTCTTCCGATCTTGAAGACGCATTCCTCGCCGTCGTCGCAACTTCGTCACGCATCTTGAACGAGCGAATCTACGGCGAGGCGCAGGCGCGCCGCGTGCTCTGCAATGTCGTCGACGTCCCCGATCTCTGCGATTTCTTCTATCCGTCGATCGTCCGGCGCGGCGACCTGCAGATCGCCGTCTCGACTGCGGGGCAGAGTCCTTCGCTCGCACAAAAGATTCGCCAGCAACTCGAGAAGCAGTTTGGGCCGGCGTATGCCTCATGGGTCGCGGAACTTGGAGAAACGAGAAAATTGATTCTGGCAAGTGATCTCGACCGCGGCCAAAAGCTGGAACTGCTCCATTCGCTCGTAAGCAGGGAAGCCGCCGAAGCCGCAATTGCTGAGCAACGCGAGAGGTCGTCAGAAGCCGTGGGCAGCGGGGAGATCGCATGAAAGGAAAGGTCCACTTGGTCGGTGCTGGCCCGGGAGATCCCGACCTGCTAACAGTAAAAGCTCTGCGCCTTCTGCAGACGGCCGACGTCGTACTTCATGACGATCTGGTCGCGCCTGAAGTCCTGAGACTCATCCCTCCATCGGCGAACGTTCACAACGTCGGCAAGCGCTGCGGAAAGAAAACGCTGCAGCAGGAAGAAATCAACTTCTTAATGATTGGTTTCGCCGACTCTGGCCGGCAGGTTGTCCGCCTGAAATCCGGCGATCCCATGATTTTCGGCCGCGCGGGCGAAGAAATCGAAGCTCTGCGTCGTGCCGATGTTGACTACGAAGTTATCCCGGGCGTGACTTCCGCTCTGGGCGCCGCCTCAGCCGCCGAAATCCCGTTGACTCACCGCAGGCACTCATCCGCAGTTGTTTTCATTACTGCACACCAAGCCGACGGAAGCGAGGCCGCGAATTGGAAGAAGTTGGCGGGCAGTGGCGCCACGCTCGTTATCTACATGCCCGGAAGAGACTATTCCGATGTCGCCGCGAAACTGAAGGCCTCGGGCCAGGTGCTCGATACGCCGTGTGCAATTGTCTCGCGCGCCGGAACCGCACACCAGCAGGCATATCGCACGACGATCGGCGAACTCGCTGTCGCACCGGCACTACCCGCGCCAAGTCTGCTTGTTGTCGGCGAAGTCGTGCACTTTGCCGCGTCTGATGTTTTTCAAAATCTCGAATTTCCTACGCAGCACGATCGGCAATCTGCCTCTCTGGGCAGTTCAGCCGCCCAGGAGCCCGTCGAATGAAGTCCCAGGCCGCAGCCGCTCTTCGCAAACTTAGCCAGCATCAGATCACTGCGCTGCAGATCTCCGCTGACGTATGGACGCCCCAACACACGCTGACGTGGGCTTTCGAAACCTTCGGCAACAGCGTCGCGATCTCTTCAGCATTCGGCGCAGAAGGCATGGTGCTCATCGACATGGCTTCGCGCGTAAACAAGAATTTCCGCCTGTTCACCATCGATACGGAATTCTTGTTCCCGGAGACTTATCGGCTGATGGATCGCATCGAAGAGCGCTACGGGATCACGATTGAAAAGGTTCTGCCTCTGCAGTCTCCCGAAGAGCAGGAGCGCACGCAAGGCTCGGCTTTGTGGACCCGCAATCCCGATGCCTGCTGCCAGTTGCGCAAGGTCGAACCGCTACGCCGGAAGCTTGGCGAATTGAATGCCTGGATCACCAGCATTCGGCGCGATCAGACTTCAGTCCGTGCGACTGCCCGCCGCGTCGAATGGGACGCGAAATTCGGTCTGGTGAAAGTGAATCCGATTGTCGATTGGAATTCGAAGCAGGTGTGGCGCTACATCCATGACCATGACGTTCCCTATAACGAACTTCACGATCAGGATTACCCGAGCATAGGCTGCACGCACTGCACGCGCGCCGTTCGCCCCGGCGAAGATCCTCGCGCCGGACGCTGGCCGGGATTTGCCAAGACCGAGTGCGGACTGCACATCATCGAGCCTGCGCCAGCAGTCGTAGAGAACCTCATTTCCGAATCATCAGAATGCGGTCTGTCCCGCTAGCCGGCCTGGCAGAACGCGCTCGAGATGCCTCCCCAGTCAGGAACGGCGTCTGCATTCGGGAAGAACACTCGGTGAAGTCGCTGCACCGATTCCTGAGCCTTCGATTCCTCCACCAGGAACGAAATCGTTCGATCGGACGCGCCCTGGCACAGCACTCGCACGTCCAGATCCGAAACCGCCGCAAATGCCCGGCTGGCTACCTCGGGTTCTCGCCGGATATTCTCGCCAACCAGACAGATTAAGGCGCGGTGGTTCTCCCACTTCACATCCGCCAACCCGCTGAGCCTCGTGGCGATTTGAGGCAATGCAACCGTTGAGCCAACAAGCAGCGAAATCCGTCCCAGCGATGCTCCCATGACGTCGACAGGACACGAGTGCTCGTCAAATGCGGCAAATACTTGCCCCAGCAACTCAGAATCAATCCCGCGGGACGAAGAAACATCAACCGCCGCCACATTGCGCTTCGCAGTGATCGCACTTACGCGTTTTGCGCTACTCGCTCGTGCGACGATCTCCGTTCCCTCGCGGTTTGCGTGTCGCGAATTCAAGACGTATACCGGAATGTTTTCTCGCATTGCCGGAGCCAACGTTGCCGGATGCAGCACCTTCGCTCCGTAGTGCGCCAGTTCGGCCGCCTCTTCGAAACTCATCTTGCGAATCACTCGAGCATCCGCGCAGAGCTTCGGATCCGTCGTCATCACGCCGTCAACATCCGTCCAGATCTCAACCCGCGCAGCGCCGAGAGCGGCACCGAGAATAGAAGCGCTGAAATCAGAACCTCCCCGACCCAAAGTTGTTGGAACACCTTCAGCGGTTGCCGCTATGAATCCACCCAGGACAGGAATCAAGTTTCTCTCGAGCAGAGGCGCCACCACATGCTGCGTCCTCTCGTTCGTGACATCCCACAACGGGCTCGCCTGCCCATGCCGGTCATCCGTTACGATGCAGCGCTGCGCGTCAACGTGCGCTGCCTGGAGCCCAGCTTCGCGCAGCGCCTCGCTCACCAGCTGGCTTGAAAATCGTTCTCCAAATCCCAATAGCCGATCCTGCGTCCTGCCATCAATATCCCGTAAGAGTTCAACTTGTTCCAACAGCGACTCGAGGGCGCGAAATTCGTCGCGCAGCTTGCGATCAAGATTGCCATACGCCGAGCCGTGGACCAGGCAATCCGCCAGTCCTTCATGCCGAACATAGATATTCCGAACAATCTCTAACGCTGCTCCGAGATGCCCATTTGCGGCCGATCGTCCAGACTCCAGCAACTGGTCCGTCACTTTAGACAGAGCGCTCACCACAACCACGGGCCGCGCAGGCAACCGGCTCTGCACAATCCCAATGAGTCTCTCAATCGCGGCGGCATCCTGCACCGACGTACCGCCGAACTTCAACACCACCACCTCGTCGTCCTGCTCAAACCTGCTTTGTCGCTGTACCGCATTCATACGCTCAGCTCCAGTCTGTTTGGCCCAAAACAAAACCCACCGCCAGTTCGCTTCTGGCGGTGGGTTCGGGTGATTTCTTTTTTAGTGCTCTACTTCATCCCTTACCATCCCCCAGAAGACACGTAATTCGTGTCGACATGCCTGTGCCTGTCGATGTAATTCGCTTCGCCTTCTGGATGGACGTATTCATGAAGATATGTACAGCGTGAGGATAACTGGACTTCAAGGCAAGGCCAAATTCAAAATTCTGATGCCTCCCATCAGAATTTCAGCGCCACTTTAGCTTTCGGCCTTCTTCATATGCGTCGCGAATTGCCGCAACAACCCGACGAATGCCGTCGATGCGACCGACAAAGTTCGGTCCCTGCGGTACGCCAGCCCAAGCTCCCGGTAGAGCTCAGCATCTTCCAGATCGATAAGTTTCACTCGCCCCGCGTCCATTTCGTCTCTCGCAAAAGATGCGCTGATAAGCGAGACACCTAGGTCTGCGGCAACAAAACTCTTGATCATCCCGATGCTCGGCAGCTCCATTCGCACCTGCAGTTGAGGCGCATAAGGACGGAACAGCTTGTCGAGCAGCCGCCGCGTATGCCCGGTCTTTGGGAACAGCAGGGGATGCTTCGCAATCTCGCTGACGGGTACGACTTTATGCTTCGCCAGTGGATTTTTCGGACTCACCATCAGCATCAGCTTGTCCCGAAAAATCGGCTGAATTTTCAGGCTGGGTGACTGGATCGGCAGGGTCAAAACGCCGACCTCGACCTGCCCATTCTCCAGCTTTTCCACGATTTTGTAGCTGAAATTCCGATAAATGCTGATTTGTACCGGTGGATACCTCCGGCAATACTCGGCAAAAACCTCGGGCAGAACGTAAAGGCAGGTGGCTTCATTGGCCCCCACGCGTAATGTTCCACGGGGGGTTCCACTGTGATCGGCCACGGCGGTCAGCGATTCGTCCCGCAGCGCTTTCAGTCGCTCCGCGTACTCATAAAAGACCTGCCCCGCGGGCGTGAGTTTGACCGTCTTGCCGGACCGATCCAGGAGCCGGTCTCCATACTCTTGTTCCAGCTGTCGAATCTGTGCACTCACAGCCGATTGCGACCGGAATACCTTTTCCCCCGCACGCGAAAAGCTCCCCTGCCGCGCGACTTCCAGAAACGTTACCAGCTGATCGAAGTCCATAGATTGAGCGAGATTATAGCGTGCGGTCGTGAAATTACCATGAACTTCGCGACCGGATCGCCAACGGATGTCAACCGGAAATTTTTATGACTTCCATCAAAATTCTGCATTGTACTTTGCCTGCCCTAAGACGCTATTAAAGAAAGGTTCAGGTGTTCCCCTTCCTAGCCGGAGTGTGCCACTCCCGAAGAGGCCAGCGGGCACACTGGGGATTTTGACTCAACGAAAGACATTTTCCGGACCGGAGTCCACGATGACGCCTCTTAATCCGACGAACGGCTTACCTCCTGCGCAGGGCCTCTACGACCCCGCGCACGAGCACGATGCCTGTGGAATCGGGTTTGTGGCGAGCATCAGCGGCCAAAAGAGCCATGACATCATCCGCAAGGGAATTCAGGTTCTTTTGAACCTGGCGCATCGCGGTGCTTGCGGCTGCGATCCGGAGACGGGCGACGGCGCTGGAATCCTCATCCAGATTCCTCACAGGTTCTTCGCCCGCGAATGCGAGAAACTCGGCTTTAAGCTCCCCGCGCCGGGTCAGTACGCCGTCGGCATGACGTTCTTGCCAGTCGAGAAGCATCCACGCCTCCAGTCCGAGGGACTTCTCGAACGCATCATTAAAGAAGAAGGCCTTACGCTTTTAGGCTGGCGTGATACTCCGGTTTATGCCTCAGCCATCGGTCGAGTCGCCCGCGCCTCTCAGCCTTACATCCAGCAGGTGTTCATACGGTGCGCTCCCGGCATGGACGAAGACGCCTTCGAGCGCAAGCTCTACGTGGTTCGTAAACGCGCCGAGAACGAAATTCGCGACTCCGGTATCGAAGACGCCGAGATGTTCTACATCCCGTCGCTCTCCTGCCGCACGATTGTCTACAAGGGATTGCTCCTCGCCCAGCAGATGGACAATTTCTACCGCGAGCTGTCCGACCCCGACGTCGTCAGTGCGCTCTGTCTCGTCCATCAGCGCTTTTCGACCAACACGTTCCCCAGTTGGCAGCGCGCACACCCCTACCGCTACATCGCCCACAACGGTGAGATCAACACACTTCGCGGCAACGTGAACTGGATGCACGCTCGCCAATCGCTGCTGGGCTCTCCACTCTTTGGCGATGACATCAAGAAGCTTTTCCCAATCATCGCGCCCGACGGCAGCGACTCCGCGAACTTCGACAACGCCGTCGAACTCCTGCTGCAAGGCGGACGCAGTCTGCCGCACGTCATGGCCATGCTTATTCCCGAGGCGTGGGCGGGCAATCCGCACATGAAGCCGGAGAAGCGCGCGTTCTATGAATATCACGCCTGCGTGATGGAACCGTGGGACGGCCCTGCCGCAATCGCCTTTACCGATGGACGAGTCATCGGCGCTACGCTCGACCGAAATGGATTGCGCCCGGGCCGCTATGTAGTCACGAATGATGATCTGGTCGTGATGGCTTCTGAAGCCGGCGTGCTCGACATTCCCGCCGATCAGGTGAAAAGAAAAGGACGCTTGCAGCCAGGAAAGATGTTCCTGGTTGACACCGTCGAAGGCCGGATCGTCTCCGATAAAGAGATCAAGCAGAAGCTTGCGTCACGCCATCCGTACGCGGACTGGGTGAAAGAAAATCAGATCACCATCGACGAACTGCCTGAGCCCACGCGCATGCATCATCCGGATGCCGAGACTCTGCTTCGTCGCCAGCGCGCCTTCGGATACAGCGACGAAGACCTCCGCATGATCCTGTCGCCCATGGCTACAAAGGGTGAAGAGCCAGTCGGATCGATGGGCACCGACACTCCGCTGGCGTGTCTCTCCGACAAGCCGCAGTCTTTGTTCAACTATTTCAAGCAGCTCTTCGCGCAGGTCACGAATCCACCAATCGATCCCATCCGCGAAGAGATGGTGATGTCTCTCATCAGCTACATCGGCAGCGAGCGCAACATCCTCGAAGAAGCGCCCGAAAACTGCCACATGCTGAAGTTGCCGCATCCGCTGCTCACAAATCGCGATCTGGAAAAGTTGCGCCGCGTTTCCAATCGCGATCTGCTGGCGACCACGCTCCCGGCTCTTTTCCGCGCCAGCGACGGTGAACTCGGACTCAAGCGCGCTCTCGATGAATTGTGCCAACGAGCATCTCTGGCAGTGAAGGCCGGATATTCGCTTCTGATTCTTTCGGACCGCGGTGTTGACAAAGACTACGCTCCGATTCCATGCCTCTTGGCGCTCGCCGCGGTTCACAACCTGCTGGTCCGCGAAGAGACCCGAACGCAGGTTGCCCTGATCACCGAATCCGGTGAGCCGCGTGAAGTCATGCACTTCGCCCTTCTCAGCGGATACGGCGCTAGCGCGATCAATCCCTATCTGGCTCTCGAAAGCGTCGAAAACCTTGCATTCCGCGGCGACCTAGGCGACGGCATCACGCCTGAAATCGCCGTGAAGCATTTCCTAAAGGCGATCAAGAAGGGACTGCTGAAAACCTTCTCGAAGATGGGCATCTCCACGCTTCAGAGCTATCAAGGCGCGCAGGTCTTCGAAGCGATTGGCCTGAATAAACAATTGGTTGAAGCCTACTTCTGCGGCACCACGTCTCGTCTGGAGGGAATTGGCCTAGGCGTGCTGGCCACCGAAGCGCAGACGAAGCACGAGTACGCATTCCGTCCCCTCACCGACTTTGAAACGGAGCTTTCCGTAGGGGGCAACTATCACCAGCGTGTCGATGGCGAATATCACCTCCTGAATCCTCAAACGATCAGCAAGCTGCAGCACGCGGTTCGTCAGGACAGCTTCAAGACTTTCCAGGAATATACCGACCTGATCGACAAGCACAGTGCGAGCCTCTGCACTCTGCGCGGGCTGATGAAGCTGAACAAGAGCGATTCACCGCTTCCGATCGAGGAAGTCGAGCCGGCGAAAGAAATCGTCAAGCGCTTCACGACGGGTGCCATGTCGTTTGGTTCCATCAGTAAAGAAGCCCACGAGACTTTAGCCATCGCCATGAATCGTATCGGCGGAAAATCGAATACGGGCGAAGGGGGAGAAGACGAAGAGCGCTTCAAGCCCGATGCGAATGGTGATCTGCGCCGCAGCGCGGTCAAGCAGGTCGCATCAGCGCGCTTCGGAGTGACGGCTAACTATCTCGTCAATGCCGACGAACTGCAGATCAAGATGGCCCAGGGTGCGAAGCCGGGCGAGGGCGGTCAGCTTCCCGGACACAAAGTGGACGAGGTGATTGCGCGTCTCCGTCATTCGATTCCTGGAGTCGGTCTGATCTCTCCGCCGCCGCATCACGACATTTATTCGATCGAAGATCTCGCGCAACTGATCTACGACCTGAAAAACATCAATCCAAAAGCGCGGATTGCAGTGAAGTTGGTCGCAGAAGTTGGGGTAGGCACGGTCGCTGCTGGTGTTGCGAAGGCGCATGCCGACGTAGTACTCATTAGCGGAGACTCCGGTGGCACCGGAGCATCGCCACTGAGTTCGATCAAGCACGCCGGCGTTCCGTGGGAACTCGGTCTCGCCGAGACGCAGCAAGTGCTCCTGCTGAACGATCTGCGCAGCCGCATTCGCGTGCAGACAGATGGCAAGCTACAGACAGGCCGCGACGTGGTCATCGCAGCGTTGCTCGGCGCCGAAGAATTTGGATTCGCCACCACTCCGCTGATCGCGATCGGCTGCATTATGATGCGCAAGTGCCACCTGAATACCTGCTCGGTTGGCATTGCCACGCAAGATCCGGTCCTGCGCAAGCAGTTCCAGGGACAGCCCGAGCACGTCATCAATTTCTTCTTCTTCATCGCAGAGCAGGTTCGCCAGTACATGGCCGAAATGGGATTCCGCACTGTCGACGAGATGGTCGGCCGCATCGATATGCTCAACGCCGAACCAGCAGTGGAGCACTGGAAAGCGAAGGGCCTCGACTTCTCGGCGATTCTCTATAACCCGCCGGTGCCTTCACGAATCGCTCGACGTTGCATTCATCCGCAGGATCACGGACTCGAACATGCGCTCGACCATCAACTGGTCGAGCACTCGCTCGATGCTTTATTGAACCTGAGCGCACAAGAGATCAATCTGCCGGTACGCAACATACATCGCTCGGTAGGCACGATCCTCAGCGGGGAAGTTGCCCGCCGCTATGGCTCTGCGGGATTGCCGGACGATACTTTGAGAATTCATCTGACCGGGTCGGCCGGTCAAAGCCTCGGTGCCTTCCTCGCAAAAGGAATCACGATCACGCTCGAAGGCGAAGCTAACGACTACGTCGGCAAGGGCCTCTCGGGCGGACGCATCATCGTCTATCCGCCGAAGGATTCCAGGTTCGCTCCTGAGGAGAACATCATCATCGGGAACGTTGCCCTGTATGGCGCGACCAGTGGCGAAGTCTTTTTCAACGGAGTCGCTGGCGAGCGCTTTGCCGTCCGCAACTCCGGATCAACCGCAGTCGTTGAAGGCGTCGGCGATCACGGCTGCGAATACATGACCAACGGCCTCGTGCTCGTGCTAGGTTCTTGTGGCCGTAACTTCGCAGCAGGCATGAGCGGCGGCATCGCATATGTTTTCGACGAAACCGGCGACTTTGCCGAGAAGCGGTGCAACCTCGAATCTGTCGATCTCGAACCAGTGATTGAGCCCAACGATATTCAGCAGGTACGCGAGTTGATTGCCCGCCACGTTGAGCTGACAGGCAGCCGCCGCGGTCAATGGATTCTCGATAACTGGCAGCATGCGGTGTCGCATTTCGTGAAGGTCTTCCCGCACGAATACAAACGCGTGCTGGGCATCGCCCGCAACGATCGCGCTTACGTTCCGGCTGAGCCTGTCTCAATGCCGGCCGCAGCAGAGCAGGTGCAGCATGGGTAAAACCACCGGCTTCATGGACTACAACCGCGAGCTTGCTCCACGCCGTCCAGTGCTAGAACGCGTGAACGACTGGTTTGAGATCTATCAGGATTTCCCCGAAGCCGAACTGCGCAAGCAGGGCGCGCGCTGCATGGATTGCGGCGTGCCTTTCTGCCAGACGGGATGTCCGGTCAACAATCTGATCCCCGACTGGAATGATCACGTCTACCGCGGGAACTGGAAAGAGGCCGTTCGCCAGCTGCACGCCACCAATAACTTTCCTGAGTTCACGGGACGCATTTGCCCCGCGCCGTGCGAAGCGTCTTGCGTCCTGGGAATCACGCAGCCTGCGGTTACGATCAAGCAGAACGAGAAAAACATCGTCGAGCGCGGATTCCTCGAAGGCTGGATCACTCCGGTCATTGCGAAGACTCGCAGTGGCAAAAGCGTGGCCATCGTAGGTTCGGGCCCCGCAGGTCTAGCAGCAGCCCAGCAACTCTGCCGCGCCGGACACGCCGTTACCGTCTACGAGAAGGCCGATCGCATCGGCGGATTGCTGCGCTACGGCATTCCGGAATTCAAGCTGGAGAAACACATCGTCGACCGCCGCCTTGAGCAGATGAAAGCCGAAGGCGTGCAGTTCGTCACCAACGCCGAGGTCGGAAAGAACGTCGCGGTCGAAGATCTCCGCCGCGACTACGACGCCATCGTACTAGCCGGCGGCTCCGAACATCCGCGCGATTTGAAAGTCCCGGGCAGGGAACTGAAGGGCATCCACTTCGCGATGGAGTTCCTGCCGCAACAAAACAAGCGCTGCCACGGCGATGTGCTCGATCCCGCGACCGACATTCTCGCCACCGGCAAGCGCGTCGTGATCATCGGCGGTGGCGATACCGGCGCGGATTGCCTGGGTACTTGCCATCGCCAGAAACCAATTTCTGTCCGTCAATTCGAGATCATGCCGAAGCCGCCGGACGAGCGCTCGCCGCAAACGCCGTGGCCCTTGTGGCCGATGCAGCTACGCATCGAGGGCGCGCACGAAGAAGGCGGCATTCGCGATTGGAGCATCGCCACCACCAGCTTCACCAGCGATGCCAACGGCAACGTCAAGCAGTTGCATGCCGTCCGCGTCGCATCCCCGCCGAAATTTGAACCGATTCCCGGTTCTGAGTTCACCATCGACGCAGATCTTGTCCTGATTGCGATGGGATTTCTCGGTCCGATGAAGAACGGGATGATCGAACAACTCGGCGTGCAGCTCGACAATCGCGGCAACGTCGCCACCGACGAGAACTATATGTCCTCAGTTCCTGGAGTCTTCGCGGCCGGCGACATGCGGCGGGGCCAGTCGCTTGTTGTCTGGGCAATCTCCGAAGGACGTAAGGCCGCCGCTTGTGTCGATTCTTACTTGAAGCAGCAAAGTATGCAGCCGCTCGTGGAGCAGAATCAGGCTCGTCCCGGCGCTACTCGGATCGCGTAGCCATCGCCACTTCCTCATACAGCCCCGGCAAACGCTTCGCATCCTCGGCAGAATTACCGAACCGCGCCGATTCATAGACATCGGTAAATCTAGCCACGGGTCCGCGCAAACTCAAGTTCTCGATCTCGCGAACAAACTCCTGCGGCGTCTGCGTCTCCGGTTTTTCAAATCCCTGCTTGGCCAGAGTGCGCGACATGCGGTGATACCACACCGCCGCAGCTTGCTCGGGAGAGCGCTCCGGGTGCGAGCCCAGCCAGTTCTCCTGCACCCAGCGCACAAGTCGCGCCAAATTTCCTAACAACAAGAGCAGGGCAAGTGCAATGCTCCCAACGAGCAGCCAGCGGCGCGGAGCTTGCTCCACGCGATCTTGACTCCGCCGCGCCCACCGCAACATGGAAGCGTAGTGAGCGCTCGCCCAATGGCGAACGCCCTCCAACATATTTCGCGAGCCGTTGAATGCGGCTCTGGTCAGGACATATTGATTGGAGCTGTCGTAGGTCACGACCCAGTCGCGCCAGAAGGAAGACATGGCGTCGATGTAGAGCTCGATGCGCGCCCATCCCTGCGGCGTGCCGCCGTTTCCCGCGGGCGTCGGATCGAATGTCTGCCATCCGTAACCGGGAAAGTACGCCTCGACCCACGCATGCGCATCTTTCGCGCGGACCACGTAGCTTCCGGTGATGTCGTTGAACTCATCGCTGCGGAATCCGTTCACCACGCGCGACGGAATTCCCAGCGTCCGCAGCATCACTGCCATCGCCGACGCAAAGTATTCGCAATGTCCCTCCTTCCGCACGAACAGGAAATTCGCAATCGGATCTTTCTCGCTCGTTGCCGGAAGTTGAAGCGTGTACACGAAGCGGGTGCGCAGATAGTTTTCCAGCGCAGCGGCTTTGTCGTAGTTATTCTTCGCCGACTTGGTGATCTCCAATGCAAGCTCCGGAACGCGAGGATCGACTTGCGGCAGCTTCAGATATGTCGCGGAGACATGTCCCTTATAGTCGTTTCCTGTCTTCCGCAGTTCGGCTGGCGACGGCGTCGCGATATCCGAAGTCGCTTCGTATCGGCTTGGCGCGTGCTGCGAATCGTAGTCGTAGACCGCGCCTCCGGAGTCTGCGGCGAGCAGGCGATAGTCTCCGCGAATGCTGCGGCCATAGGGCGCGAGGAAGAAGATGTTGGTGCCGATTGGCTCCATCGTCACGTGGTAACGGATGATCTTCTGCTTGGCGAGTTCCGACGACGCGTAGGAACGTGGCGCGTTTTCCGCGCGGGGCAGGCCGAAGCTGCTGTCGGGCTGGCGTGACAGGATGAACGGGTCGCGCAGGCTGGACCACGCGTGTCCGTCGAACTCGGCGAGTGCGATTCCGCGCCAGTGCAAGTCGTAGCGGCCTTTGTCGTCGCCTTCGATCTGGATGTGCATTACCACGGCATTCGACTGCTGGATCTGCCCAATGCGTCCAAGCTGCACGTGATCGCTGAAGCCCGAAGAGAAGTCGGTGCCGTAGGAATATCCACCCAGGTATCCGGCAGAAATTCTTGGCATGACGAAGAAGAGCACAGTCCCGGCAAGCAGGATCATCACCATCAGCACAGGCGCGAATCTGCTGAATGCGACGAGGAAACGGCGCTGCTGTCGCGGATCGCTAGTCGATCTCGCCTCGATGGTTGCTGCCATTGCCGAGCGGCGCATTTCCATCAGGACGAATGTCGCGATCGCCATCAGCAGAAAAATCGCAAACGAGAGCAGGAAGGTGCTATCGACAGTCAGCACCGCCGAAGCCAGCACCATCAGGAACGCAAGAATCGCCAGCGTGATGTAGTCGCGCTCTTTCCGCATGGAGAACATGCGGACCACGACGCCGAACAGCGCGAGATGAATTGTGGCGGGCAGAAAGCCGCGCGAGAATCCCAGATAGTCCACCGCGAAGAAGACGAAGTAGATGATCGACAGCGGAGTCGTCCAGCGGTCGGCGATGACGAGCTTCTGCCGGCGAATCACCAAATAACCGCGGAGCAGAAGCGCAAGGCTGACCAGGACGATCGCGGTAACGTCGAGTTGGCCAGTCATCGCGAGCGTGACAAATCCGGTTGCGACCAATAGAAAGAGGGCGATCTCGAAGTATTGGTCGATCGCGCTCTGTAGAGTCGACGCGCCGGAATTTGGGGA